>Ga0126378_10000903_pt1 | contig 21899 bp, 19 predicted proteins | sample PanSoiMetPlot_23_FD_92587 | JGI IMG/M metagenome (GOLD analysis project Ga0126378, IMG submission 92587) | Tropical forest soil microbial communities from Panama - MetaG Plot_23 | ecosystem: Environmental > Terrestrial > Soil > Tropical forest > Bulk soil | place: Panama | collected 2016-02-17
ACTGCCACATGCGCGCCTGACCGCGCAGGCGCTGATATTCGTTCGCGTCTCGCGCGTGGATATAGCCGTCCGGATTGACCTCCGCGCCTCTCTCGCCACTCGCCCCGCTCCTCATGCTGAGCCAGCCACGCTATACCGCGAACCTAAGGCAGCGGTGCGGCGGAGCAAGGGCTTGCATGCAATATTTTCCCGGAAAACTGGAGCGGAAGGCGCAAATTGCGCTCCTCGCCGAGATCCGCGCCATCATCGACGAGGCCCCTCTGTTTACGCCGGCTATGCCTCGTTCGGGCAAGGAGATGTCAGTACGCATGACGAATTGCGGACCACTCGGCTGGGTCACCGACAAGGAGCGCGGCTATCGCTACCAGCCGACGCATCCCGTCACGGGGAGGCCATGGCCCCCAATGCCGCAAATGCTGATCGATCTCTGGCAGGAGATTGCCGATTACCCGTTTCCACCGGAGGCCTGCCTCGTCAATTACTACGCTGGCGACGCCAAGATGGGGTTGCATCAGGACAAAGACGAAGAGGACTTCGCTGCGCCAGTGCTTTCGGTGTCGCTTGGCGACACAGGAATCTTTCGCGTCGGCGGAAGATCGCGCAAGGACCCGACAGACAAGCTCGAACTGAAGTCAGGCGATGTGGTGGTGCTGGGCGGAGCTGACCGGCTTGCCTATCACGGCATCGACCGCATCATTCCAGGCACTTCGGACCTCATTGCCGAAGGCGGGCGCTTCAACCTCACTTTGCGCCGCGTAACCAAGCCGAAGTAAGCGTCGGAGTTTAAGGTTAAACTCAGATCACCTCGGGCTCGTCCGGCTTTCCGCCACCAGGGACATCGTCGTTGGCGGGCCGCCGCGGGCCGAAGCCGTCACCGTCAGTTTGCGGCTGCTTGCCGACCTTAACGCCACCCTTGGCGACCGCGACAAGGGCGGGCCTCAAGCAGCGGTCGCCGATTGTGTAGCCGGCCTGCATGACGTCGACCACCGTGCCTTCCGGCACGTCGGGGTTCTGCACTTCATACATCGCCTGATGGCAGTTCGGATCGAAGCGCTGCCCTAGCGGCTCGATCCGGGTGACGCCGTGGCGCTCGAGCACGTTCAGAAGCTCACGCTCGGTGATCTCGACACCATCGAGGAAGCTCTTGAGCGCGGGATCTTGCGCCGCGGCTTCTGCCGGCACGTGCTCGATGGTGCGCTTGAGATTGTCACCGACTGTCAGCACGTCGCGAGCGAACTTGGAGATGGCGTAGCGGGCGGTGTCGGCCTTCTCGCGCTCGGTGCGCCGGCGCAAATTCTCCATGTCGGCCATTGTCCTGAGCAGCCGGTCGCGCATGTCGGCATTCTCGGCGAGCAAGGCTTCTAGGTCGACGCCCAGTTGCGCGCCGGGGTCGGCGTTGTTATTTGGCGTCTCGGCTTTCGGGGATTCGGCAGATGCCGGCTGATCCTCGTGGGCCCCGCGCGGATCGGTCTTGTCGTCGGGCATGGACGGCTCGGCGAAGCGGTTTCACTCGGGAGTAAGCGGGATATCGACCGTAAGGTTGCAAAAATCAAGGGACAAGGCGCCCGAGCAGCCTTGCCGTGTAGTCGACCATGGGGATGATGCGCGCGTAATTGAGCCTGGTCGGGCCGATCACCCCGAGCACACCGACGATTTTCTGCTCGGTATCCTCGAACGGCGACACGATCAGCGCCGAGCCAGACAGCGAGAACAGTTTGTTCTCGGCGCCGATGAAGATACGCACGCCCTCGCCGCGCTCGGCGAGGCCAAGGAGCTGCATCAGGTCGGTCTTGGTCTCGAGATCCTCGAACAGGAGCCGCACGCGCTCGAGGTCTTCCATCGCTTTGACGTCCTCGAGCAGATGGGCGCGGCCGCACACGATGAGGCTCTTGCGCTCGTCGCCATCCCCTGACCATGTGGCGAGCCCCTCGGTCACCACGCGCGCGGTGAGCTCGTCGAGCTGGGCGCGCCGCGCCTCAAGCTCCCGCTCGATGCGGATGCGCGCCTCGGCGAGAGTGAGACCGCTAATGCGGGCATTGATGTAGTTGGACGCTTCATGCAGCGAGGAGAGCGGCAAGTTATCAGGCAAGGTGACGATGCGGTTCTCGACGTCGCCATCCTCGGCGACGAGCACAGCAAGGGCCCGGCCTTGCCCGAGATTGACGAACTCGATCTGCTTGAGCTTCTTGCTCTGCTTCTCGACCAGCACGACGCCGGCGCAGCCTGAGAGGCCCGACAGCAGCTCGCCGGCCTCGCCAAGCAGTTCTTCAAGTGCGCGGCGCCGACCGCTGCCGACGATCCGGCTTTCGATCTGGCTGCGCTCCTCGTTGCTGATGTCGCCGATTTCGAGCAGTCCGTCGATGAAGAGGCGCAAGCCCGAATGCGTCGGCAATCTCCCCGCGCTCGTGTGGGGAGCGTAGATGAGGCCGAGACCTTCAAGGTCAGACATGACGTTGCGCACCGAAGCCGGCGACAGCGTCATCGGCAGCACCCGGCTCAAATTGCGCGAGCCGACCGGTTCGCCGGTGGCAAGGTAAGCCTCGACGATGCGCTTGAAGATCTCGCGCGAACGCTCGTTCAGCTGGCGCAATCCGGCCGGCGCTTCAGACGCGGCCTTGGCTTCGTTGACGTCAGAATGGCGCATTGCGGGGCGAATTTAGGAGCGCCTCCACCACACGTCAAACGGCTTAGTTGACTTGGGCGAACTCCGGCACAACGGCCGCCGCGAGCTCGTCGGGCGCGCCGAAATGGGCGAAATAACGCGTCGTGATCGCTTCGACCGGAAGGATGATCAGAACGTCGGTGGTGCCGAATTGATGATCGATCACCGCCCCATCGCCGATATAGGCGCCGAGCCTGAGATAGCCCTTGATCAAGGGAGGCAGCGCCTTGAGCGCTCTCCGCGCATTGATCCGCTCGCGCGGCATCATGTTCATGTCGACGCGAAGATGACGGTGCGCCGTGACCCGCCAATCTTCCGGCGCGAGCGCCGTGTGGTAGAGGAAGCTCAAGGCCTCGGCGTGCTCTTTTGGATCAATGCCCTCGAAGCTCGCGCAGCCGAGCATGACGTCGACGCCGTGCTCCCGCACATAAGACCAAACGCCCTGCCATAAGAGCTCGAGCGTCCGCCTATTGCGATAAGGCTTGAGCACGCAGGAGCGCCCGAGCTCCATGAAGCTGTAGTCGGGCTTGGCCTCGATCAGTGGCGCGATGGCGTATTCGCCTTGCGTGTAGAAGCCGTCGTAGAGATCTGCCACTTCCTGGCGCAGCACCCGGTACGTCCCGACCACTTTGGACGGCCGCCAGCGACGCCCGTCGTTGGGATCGCCGCGATCGATCACGAGCAAATGGTCGAACACGGCGTCGAAGGCGTCCTCGTCGCGCCGCGACAGCATGGCGAGCGCGCCGGGAACCGCCGACATCTCTTCGTAGAAGACCTTGTAGCGCAGCCGCTGAGCGCGCCTGATCTCGCCGCGCTTCCGTGCGAGCCGCACTTCGAGTGAGCCTAAGCGAGCATAAATCTTGGCGGGCTGAAAGCGGCGGGCGAGAACTCCTCCGGCGTTGGGGCGCCGGCGGCCCATGAAGGGAAACATGCCTCCCTGGTTCGGCCTGAACATCAGGCCCGGAAACCTGGCCCCCCCGCGAAATCTGCCGGCAAACCGTCCTGACGTTGACTTGATCGGCATGGGAGCCTGGTTGGCAGTTCCTGAGCGATCACGCTCCGGGTGACCGCGGGCCACTTCACCACTCCGTCCGCGGATACCGGATTCGGCCACAACACTCGCGGGTTAGCAAACCAATTCGAAGCGCGTATGACAACGGTATTCCACAGTCACGGGGCGTGCCTATCTGTATGTTTTTATCAGGAAATTCGGGGTGTTTGAGTCCACGTGATCCCTGTTGATTATGCCCTGCATCTGATAGTCGGGTGCCAAATTGGGTGCCACTTTTACCCCAGCAGCTTGCCAATACCTTCAGCGCGTCCAGCACGGCCGGAACGTCGCTGGCTTTCAATATCTCGACCTCGCGGTCTTCGCTTTTTGGGGGCTCTGCGTTGTCCGCTACGTTGCGAGCTACCAGGTCGAGTCTGACGGCCGCCTGGCAATGCCGCATCGCCCAGCATCTTTGGATGTGCTGGGATAAAAAGGCTTACCGGCTAATCCGGCTCGGGACTTCGAGTTCCCGACCGAGCGCGCCCAAGGCCGGAATCGGCCAGTAAAAGCATGCTTACGCTTAAGAAATCGAAGTTTCAGGACCGTCGAGGGGCTGCCTGGAACGTCCAAGAAAATCTTTACCTCCCCTCCAGCCAGCAAGCTCTCACTATTCCCCAATAATTCTTGGTCCAAATTTTTTATAGCGTCGCGCGTCGGGTTGTCTCGCATCGCAACACAAATTTGTCACTGCGATGCGGTATGGGATTGTGCATTGCAGCAAGCCGATTCGACTCGAATCGGCCTAAACTGAAAGGAGACCAATTCAATGGTCCAACTGCTACGTTCCACTTCTATCGGCTGCGCGGCGCTCTTCATGGCGACTGTCACGCCCGCGCTTGCCGACGAGTACGCCACCAATTACGGCCCAGTAGGGCCGAATGAGCCGATCATCGCCGCCTGGGGCGGGCAGCGCGTGATCGCCTTCTTTGTGCCCGAGCGCGGCTCTTGCGCGGTACATACCTTCATATGGAAGGATGAAGGGGCCGACGCGCCTTACAGCACGTCGCGCGTCAGGGTGAGTCTGCGGCCCGGCCAGATGGCTCGTTTTGACGAGGTGCATATGTCGATGAACCTGCTCTGCGGTACCGACGCCTCGACCCTCGCAATGGTGGCTCCGCCGGAGTTGGTGACCCAGTCAGCCGCTAACTACTAGCAGCCATTATTTGCAGACCAAAAAACGCCCTCCACCCAAACGTGGAGGGCGTTGCCGTTCCGTAGTCCTTGGATAACGACCTCGATCAGCGGGGTGCGGTGATGAACCCAAACGGGTTCGGCGGTTCTTGTGCTTTTTGAGCCATCAGGGCCGCTAGCTCTCTCTTTTCTGCAACGCGGGCAAGCAGACGAAACCAATCAGCTTTTCTAGCGAAGGCCGCTCTGGTGTGGCCGGGGAGGCTTATATCGAACGCTGCTTTGTCGTAGACCGCGGCAATATGGAAGTGTTGCCCTGGCCTAAGAGATATTCGCGCAGGATGCCGCTGGCATAGCGCCGCAGCGCCCACCGTCATTGGTTTGGCGGGATTCATGTGAGCCCTCTTACTGGTGAGTCCTCTGAATGGCCCCCGCCGAATGAAACAAACGCTATCTTGGAAGCTAAGTTCCTGCCTCCGGGAAATCAGCCTCGCCGCCACCGCCTAGACTTTGCTGGCGTGTACGGCCCCGGGAGCCACGCCCTTCCACGGCGGGCTTTCCATTGAGCTGTGCGGCATGGAACGCCACAGTTCATCCGCCGCACGGCGAGTCATTGTGAGCGACTCCGCTCGGTTGGATCGAATGGGCCCTTCACCGAACACGCCGAGCTGCCGAAGAACTTACCCGTCGAGAAGGTCAAGGCCAGACTAGCAAAGCCTCAAAAAGAACCGCCCGCCTGGCGATCCGCCCGCAGCATGAGGTGCTGACATGTTCAAAGACCTCTCCATGCGCATCTTCCTGGTCCACCTCGCGGCCTTTGCCGCTAGCGTCGTCATCTGTGCCACGATCAATCTGTGGCTCAAGCCTGGCACGCTCTGGTTCCCATGGGTGCTCCTAGGCTGGGGCGTCGCTGTCGCGACGCACACGCTTGCGCTCCTGTTGCGCAAGACGCGGCGGCGCGAGCGCATTTTCATCGATCCGAAGTCACGCTCCTCGATCGTCCATCTCTTCGTCTATATCGCGGTGGTACTGCTGCTCGCTTTCGTCAACCTCACCGTGACACCGAAGGTGTGGTGGTTCTATTGGGTGGCGCTCGGCTGGGGCGTTGGCGTCGGCTTTCATCTCTGGTGCGCATTCGGCAAACGGCGAAGGCGGGCGCCTCGACCAGAGACATCCCGTCAGGTTGAAGCAAAGCAGCCCGCGACGGAGGCGAAGCCTGCAGGCGAACGAGCGCCTCGGCAGCGAAGGCATAAAGCTTGATGAGGAATCAAGCCTTGGGGATGAGCGTGTTCGATGGGAGGCTCGAATCGAGCAAACGCGCCGCCTGCTCCGCGCCAGTGACCGGGAGGCCAGCCTTGTCGATCGGGCCGATCTGAGTGAGCACGCTAGCCTGATCCCAATAGATGCGCTCGAGGCAACCTTCTTATCCTTTGTCAAAGCCGACCACCACGACAAACGGGATCGTCACTTTGCGCCTCGTCGGCTTCACCCCAGGCAGGAGAGCTGGAATGTCGCAGTCATGGGTGAAGCTGGTTAGCGAGCTGGCTCTCGCCGATGGTGCGCGAGATCAACTTGACGCTCCAGTCGTCGGGCACGCGCCCGACGAAGTAGTGCATAGAAGTGCCGAACGGCGTCATACCCCGCGCCTCCGGTCATGGTCGGCACGTGGGGTAACGTGCGGCAACGTCCCCATGGGGGCGATGGTTGCTTCGATGCCGCGCGTGTTGAACTCTGCGTCGGTAGGGGCGTCGAACTTGGCACCAAGCCCTTTGGGATCGGAGGCCATTACGCCCCCTTCTTGGCCCTTTGCGCCTTGACCTTGCGCTCCACCACGTCCCAGATCATGGCGGCGATGTCGGGCCCTCCGAATGCGGCCACCTGCCTGATGCCGGTCGGCGAGGTGACGTTGATCTCGGTGAGATAGTCACCGATCACGTCAATGCCGGCGAAGATCAACCCGCGCCGCTTGAGCTCGGGCCCGAGCCGCGCGCAGATCTCCTTGTCGCGCTTCGAGAGCGTCGTGGCCTCGGCCTTGCCGCCAATATGCAGATTGGAGCGCGTCTCGCCGGGGGGCGGGACGCGATTGATCGCGCCGGCAAACTCGCCGTCGACGAGGATGATGCGCTTGTCACCCTTGGCGACCTGCGGAACGTAGCGTTGCACCATGATCGGCTCGCGGAAGGTCAGCCCCATCAGCTCGATCAGCGAATTGAGGTTGGTGTCGTCGGGCGGGATGCGGAAGATCGCTGCGCCGCCATTGCCATAGAGCGGTTTCACCACGATGTCTTTGTGCTTGTCGCGGAAGGCGCGGATTTCCTCGGCCGAGCGGGTGACGAGGGTGGGGGGCATCAGGTCGAGAAAATCGAGCACGAAGATCTTCTCCGGCGAGTTGCGCACGCTCGCCGGATCGTTGACCGCGAGCGTGTGGGGATGGATGCGCTCCAAGAGATGAGTCGTGGTGATATAGGCCATGTCGAAGGGCGGATCTTGGCGGAGGTGCACCACGTCGAACGTGGCGAGATCCACCTCTCTTGGATGCGCGAGCCGGTAATGGTTCCCAGGCTTGTCCTCCACAGTAAGACTATGGCCTTCAGCGATCAGCTTGCCGTCGCGCAGCGAGAGATTGTTCGGCGTGTAGTAGAACACGTCGTGTCCCCGCCATTGCGCTTCGAGCAGGAGGGCGAAAGTCGAATCGCCCCTGATATCGATGCGCTCGATGGGGTCCATCTGGAAGGCGACCTTGAGGGCCATGGCGCTCTTATAGGCAGAGTTTCGCCAAAGGGAAATGAACGAGGGTCACAGCGGAAAGGCGTTGGCGATATAGCGCGGCCAGGCAAAGGGCCCCGCAAGCACCACGGCGAAGGCGATGTCATGCCCGGCAAAGTCCGGGTGGCCAGCCAGCCAATATTGCGCGGCTCGCACGATGCTGCGGCGTTGCCTGGCTGGCAAAGTCCAGGCGGTATCCTCTTTCGTCTTCCGCCGCTTGACCTCGATGAAGGCGAGCCGCCTGCCTCTGAGCGCCACGAGGTCGATCTCGCCGACCGGAGGTTTGTAGCGCTGTGCCACGATGCGGTGGCCTCTCAGGCGAAGCAGGAACGCCGTGAGCGTCTCCGCGAATAAACCGCTGCGATAGGCCCGTACGTCATGTCAGTCGGCCTTGGGCTTGAGCGAAAGCCCGAGCTCGTAGACACGGGAGCGGGGCACTTGCAGCACCTCCGAGACACTCCGCACTGCGTCGCGGAAACTTTCCAGATTGAGCGCCTTCCCGAGCTGCTCGACGATCTTCTCATCACTGATGCCCGCTGAGTCCTCTATCGGCGGGGCGATCACCACAACCAACTCGCCTTTCAATGCGCTACCTTCCGAAAACTCGGTAGCAAGGCGGTCCAGCGTCCCGCGCGTGATCGTCTCGTGCAGCTTGGTCAGTTCTCTTGCGACGGCGGCCGCGCGCGCGCCCAACAATTCAGCCATGTCGGTCAGGCTCTTGGCGAGACGCGTCGCCGACTCAAAAAAGACGAGTGTCGCCGGAATCGACTTGAGCTCCTCAAGCCGGGCGCGGCGCTGGCCAGACTTGGGCGGGAGGAAGCCGGCAAAGAGGAAGGTGTCGGTCGGAAGTCCGGCACTGGTCAAAGCCGCGAGCGGCGCCGATGGGCCGGGAATGCTCGTTACCAAGAACCCTTCATCGAGCGCCTCACGCACGAGCTTGTAGCCGGGATCGGAAATGAGCGGCGTGCCGGCGTCGGAGATGAGCGCCACCGAGGCTCCGGCGCGAAGCCGGGACAAGATGCGCGGGCGCTCCTTGGCGGCGTTGTGCTCGTGATAGGGCGTCCGCTCGCAAGCTATGTCGAAATGCGAGAGGAGCTTCTTTGAGTGGCGCGTGTCCTCTGCGGCGATTACGTCCGCGCGGGCGAGTACCGACAGCGCCCTTAGCGAGATGTCAGCGAGATTGCCGATCGGCGTTGCCACGAGATAGAGGCCGGGCTGGAGCGGACGCTCGACCAAGTCCGCGAGCACCTCGCCCGCCCGCGCCACCGTGCCGCGGTGACGAGCCTCAGCCTGATCCTTGTCGCGATGGTCTTGCACGCGCCGCGCCAGCGTTTTGGGGCCAGCTCCAACGACTTAAGCTTTAGTCGATAACCGGTCGCCCTAGGCGCTCGAACGTTACGTGATATAGTCGTGCTTCGTCCATCACGATTGGGCCATCGTTGCGAACGAGCTCCTCCCGACAGTACGCGGCTTGGGGTCTCAGGACCCAACCGGAGGAGCTGGTCGTTTTGAGCAATCGCCGACAAGCAGGAAGACTATGCGGTTTGCGTTCTGCATAGGGCGCCATTTCGCTGCCGTGAAGCTCGTGCTCGCTGCGATGGGCGTGGCAATGCTCGTCGCCTCATGCGGGGCCCCTGGCGGCGGCGGTGGCGGGCCCGGTGGCGCAGGCTTCACCAGCTCGACCGGAGCTGTAAAGGTCGCGCTCCTTCTCCCCGTCACCTCGTCCGGCTCTACGCCGGCGGTGGCGAAGGCGCTGAAACAGGCAGCCGAGCTCGCTCTGTTCGATTTCGACAATCCCAATGTCTCGCTCATGCCCAAGGACACCAAGGGAACGCCCGACGGGGCGCGTCTTGCAGCCGAGAGCGCGATCAAGGAAGGCGCCGAGCTGATTATCGGCCCGCTATTCGCTCAGGAAGTCTCCGGTGCAGCTCCGGTCGCGCGCCAGGCCGGCATCCCCATGATTGCCTTTTCCAGCGACGAGAAGGTCGCCGGCAACGGCGTCTACCTGTTGAGCTTCCAAGCCGGGCGCGACGTGCCCCGCATCGTCAGCTTCGCCATGTCGCGGGGCAAGCACAGTTTCGCACAACTCCTTCCGCAATCGCCCTATGGCCGCGTCGCCGAGTCCGCCTTCGCCAAGGCAGTGTCGGATGGCGGTGGCGAGACAAGCGTGCGCGCTTCCTTCCCTCCTGACGACTCGAACGCCATGCTCGGACCGGTCAGGCAGATCGCCAACGCGATCAAAGGCGGGCAGAAGATCGATGCGCTCTTTCTGCCTGCCGGGCGCGAGGAGCTTCCCTCGCTTGCACCGCTGCTTGCCTCCTCCGATCTCACCAACGGACGCGTGCAGCTCATCGGCACGGGGCAATGGGACTATCCCAATATCGGCGGAGAGAAGGCGCTGGTTGGCGGCTGGTATCCTGCGCCGGACCCAAAGGGCTGGAGCAATTTCGTGCGGCGGTACTCCAAGACCTATGGTTCGGTGCCGCCGCGGCTCGCGAGCCTAGCCTATGACGCGGTGAGCCTTGCCGTGTCGCTATCGCAAAATCCGCCGGGGCAGCGCTACGACATGGGTCAGCTCACGCGCTCAAGCGGTTTCGCCGGCATCGACGGACTGTTCCGCTTGCTTCCCGACGGGACCTGCGAACGTGGGTTTGCAATTCTCGAAGTGCGTGAGGGTGGGCCGGTCGTGATCGACCCTGCGCCGAGCTCCTTTACCAGCGCATCGGCGTACTAAGGCTAAGCGGCCAACTCCAAGATCAGGCGGTTCAACACCAGGCGCCCTTTAGTCGTCGCGGCGAGCCGGTCGCCTTCGCGCCGGAGCAAGCCGTCGCTGGTGAGCGCGCTCATGCGTTCTTCATCGAGACCGCGTCCACAGATGGCCGCGAGGCGCTTGAGGTCGATACCCTCGCTGAGGCGCAAGCCCATCAAGAGATATTCCTCGGCCGTTTCCTCGGCGCTCAAAGCCTCGTCGCAGGCGAGACCGTGACCATGCGTCTCGACCTCGGCGAGCCAGCCTTCGGGCGATTTGATCGCCGACAGCGCCCGCTTGGTGCCGCCGACCGTTATGCGGCTATGGGCGCCGGGGCCGACGCCCGCATAGTCGTGCCCGCGCCAATAAAGCAGGTTGTGGCGCGACTCGAACCCAGGCCGCGCGTGGTTCGAAACCTCGTAGGCCGGCAGCCCTGCCGCCTCGCACAGCTCTTGCGTGAGTTGAAAGAGCGCACGCGCGCGTGCTGGGTCAGGAATGGCCAACGTGCCGGCGGCATATCGGGCAGCGAACGGCGTGCCCTCCTCGATGGTGAGCTTATAGAGCGAGACATGGTCCGCAGCGTGATCGAGCGCGTGGGTGAGTTCTGCTTGCCATGCCTTCACGGTCTGGCCTTCGCGCGCATAGATAAGATCGAACGACACGCGGTCGAAGTGGCGCTTGGCGAGCGCGAGCGCGTCCAAAGCCTCCTGCGCCGAATGCTGGCGCCCTAAAGCTTTCAGGCTCTGGTCATTAAGGGCCTGTACGCCAAGCGACAGCCGGTTGACGGGGGCCGTGCGGTAGCCTGCGAAGTTCTCCGCCTCGGCGCTCGTCGGGTTGGCTTCGAGCGTGATTTCCGCGTCGTTCGCCAAGTCCCAATGATCGGCGATGGCATCGATGATCGCGCTCACCGTGGCGGGACGCATCAGAGACGGCGTGCCGCCACCGAAGAAGATGCTGGTGACGCTGCGCTCACGCGCAAGCGCGGCGAAATGGCGAAGCTCGGCAAGGTAGGCCGCAAGGAACCGTGCCTCGTCGATGCCGCCATGCCGCACATGCGAGTTGAAGTCGCAATAAGGGCATTTGGCGCGGCAGAACGGCCAATGCACGTAGATCCCAAACGGCTCACGCATCATCGCCAACATAAGTCGCCGACATCAATTTCTCGAAGGCGCGCATGCGGTGTGACAGCCGGTTCTTCAGCTCGGGGTCCATCTCGCCGAATGTCTCACTATAGTTCTCAGGCACGAAGATCGGATCATAGCCGAAGCCGCGTTCACCGCGCGGCGGCCAGACGATCGTGCCGTAGACCTGGCCGGTAAAGGCTGCCGCTTCGCCATCAGGGGCTGCTAGGCCAAGCGCGCAGGTGAAGTTCGCCCGCCAGTCTGACGTGCCGAGCTTCTTCAGCTCATGATGTACCCGCGCCATGGCGAGATCGAAGGCCTTGTGGGGACCGCCCCAGCGTGCGGAATGGATGCCTGGCGCGCCGCTGAGCGCTCCGACTTCGAGGCCCGAATCGTCGGAGAGAGCCAGCATGCCTGCCCCCTTTGCGGCTGCCACAGCCTTGAGCTTTGCGTTCTCAGCGAACGTCTCGCCCGTCTCCTCTGGCTCTGGCAGGTCGAGGCTTGCCGCCGAGATGCATTCGATGCCGTAAGGCGTGAACAGCTCGTTCAGCTCCCGGACCTTCCCTTCGTTGTGGCTCGCGATTACGAGCTTGACGCCGTGGCAAAGCGATCCAGGCTTAAGCAACGGTGAGCTTCTGCAAGGCGACGAGCTCGGCGATGCCTTGGCGGGCGAGCGACATGAGTTTGTCGAATTGCTCCTGAGTGAAAGGCCCGGTCTCGGCTGTGCCCTGGACCTCGACGATGCCGCCTGATCCCGTCATCACGAAATTCGCGTCGGCGTCGGCTTCAGAGTCCTCGGCATAGTCGAGATCGAGGATTGCTTCTCCGCCGTAAAGCCCGCAAGACACAGCAGCAACGTGGTCGCGCAGCGCATTGGTCTTGATCATGCTCCGTGCAGCCATCCAGACAAGCGCGTCATGCAGCGCGACCCATGCCCCGGTGATGGACGCTGTACGCGTGCCGCCGTCGGCCTGGAGCACATCGCAATCGACGATAATCTGCTTCTCGCCGAGCGCAGCTAGATCGGTGACGGCGCGGAGCGAGCGGCCAATCAGGCGCTGGATCTCTTGCGTCCGGCCAGATTGCTTCCCTGCCGAGGCCTCGCGCCGCGTGCGCTCGGAGGTCGCCCGCGGCAGCATGCCGTATTCCGCAGTGACCCAGCCGCGGCCGCTCCCTTTGAGCCAGGGCGGCACCGGCTCACCTGCGGTCGCCGTGCACAACACATGTGTTTCGCCAAAGCGGACCAGACATGAGCCTTCGGCGTGGCGCGACACGGCGCGCTCGAAGCTGATGGGGCGGAGCGCTTCTAGCGCGCGTTTTGAGGGGCGGACGATGGCGGGTCTCCTGGCAAAATTCGGCGCACCCTAGAGGAGGCTCTCGCCCGCGAAAAGTCCTTTCCCCAACTTGATGGCGGGCATGCCTTGTCGCGGACTCTGGGAGAAGCTACCCCTTGGCCATGGCCGAGACGGAGATGAGGGGCGGGGGCGCTTCCCTCCTGGGAGCCGCCGCCGGAAGCGCCTCGCGCAGCGAGGAGGCTCTTCCCGCCACCCCGATGATCGCCCAATATCTCGAAATCAAGGCCGCAAATGCCGACTGCCTGCTGTTCTACCGCATGGGCGATTTCTACGAGCTGTTCTTCGGTGACGCCGAAATCGCCGCATGCGCGCTCGGCATCGCGCTCACCAAGCGCGGCAAGCATTTGGGCATCGACATTCCAATGTGCGGCGTGCCGGTGCACTCGGCGGACGATTATCTCCAGCGGCTGATCGCCCAAGGCCACCGCGTCGCCGTCTGCGAGCAGATCGAGGACCCTGCCGAGGCCAAGAAGCGAGGGCCCAAGGCGGTGGTGCGCCGCGACGTGGTGCGCCTCGTCACGCCTGGCACGCTCACCGAGGAGACGCTGCTCGACGCGCGCGCTCACAATTTCCTCACCGCACTGTTTCGTGCCCCAGAGAGGGACGGGAGCGAGCCAACTTACGCGCTTGCCTCCCTCGACATCTCGACCGGCGAATTGGTGGCATCGTCGGTGCGCTCGAGCGATCTCGCCGGCGAGTTTGCTCGGCTCAAGCCTGGAGAGGTGCTCGCTGGCGACGATATCGCGGGCGACGCAGAGCTTTGCCGGCTTATCCATGAGGCAGGTGCTGCGCTCACTCCGTGCCCGCGAGCCCATTTCGATTCACTCCGCGGCGAGCGTGCTCTGAAGCAGCGGCTCGGCGTCGCAGCCCTTGACGCCTTCGGCGAGTTTACGCGGCCAGAGCTTGCGTCGTTCGCAGGGCTGCTCACTTACGTCGAGATCACCCAGGTTGGGAAGGCGCCGCTCTTGCGCCCGCCGCGCAAGGAGAGCGCCGGCAGTCTTCTCATCATCGATGCGGCGACGCGAAGCAATCTCGAGCTGATGCGCTCGAACCAGGGCGCGCACGGAGGAAGCCTGCTTGCTGCCATCGACCGCACGGTCACCGCTGCGGGAGCGCGCGAGCTAGCCAGCCGCCTCGCCAGTCCGCTCACCGATGTCGTCGCGCTCAACGCGCGCCTCGATACAGTCGCTTATCTTGCCGACGAGCCGCGGCTACGTCAGACGCTACGCGAGGAGCTCAAGGCCACGCCCGATCTCGCCCGTGCTCTCGCCAGGCTTGCCTTGGGGCGCGGTGGCCCGCGCGATCTCGGCGCCGTGCGCGACGCGATTCACTCAGCAAATGCCCTTGCCGAAAACCTGAGCGGCGCAGGGGCCGCGCTCGGTCTGCCGCAGGAGCTTTCCGCGATCGCCCAACGGCTTGGCGCTGCGCCGGCTCAAGTCGCAGACTCGCTGGCGGCGGCGCTTGCCGACAGTCTTCCGGTCAATCCGCGTGATGGTGGCTTTACCCGCGAAGGCGCAAACGCCGATCTCGACGAGCACCGCCGGCTCCGCGACGGAAGCCGCCAGGTCATCGCCGGCTTGCAGGCGACCTACGCCGAGGCGACCGGCATCAAGTCGCTCAAAGTGCGCCACAACAATGTGCTTGGCTATTTCGTCGAAGTCACCGCGCTCAACGGCGGTGTTCTGACCAAGCCGCCGCACGTCGAGACTTTCATCCATCGCCAAACCCTCGCCAATGTCGTGCGCTTCTCGACGCCGGAGCTCTCAGAGCTTGAGGCCAAGATCACGCAGGCCGCGGACCGAGCGCTCGCGCTCGAGCTTGAGATGTTTGCCAAGCTCATGGAGGAGGTCCTTGCCGAGCGGCAGACGCTCGCGGCAGCGAGCGCAGCTCTGGCCGAGCTCGATCACTATGCCGCCCTCGCCGAACTGGCGATCGAACAAGGCTACGTGCGGCCTAGGATCGACGGCACGCTCGTGTTCGATATCGAGGACGGGCGCCACCCCATGGTCGAGCAGACCTTGCGGCGCTCTGACGGCGCAAGCTTCGTCGGCAATGACTGCAAGCTCGGCGATGAAACGAGCGGCGCCGGCACCCACATCCTCGTCGTTACCGGTCCCAACATGGCCGGCAAGTCGACCTTCCTGCGGCAGAACGCGCTTATCGTCGTGCTCGCGCAGTCAGGCTCCTTCGTTCCGGCGCGAAGCGCGCATATCGGCATAGTCGATCGCCTGTTCAGCCGGGTCGGCGCCGCCGACGACCTCGCCCGCGGGCGCTCGACCTTCATGGTCGAGATGGTCGAGACTGCATCAATCCTCAACCAGGCGACTGAGCGCTCCTTCGTCGTGCTCGACGAGATCGGGCGCGGCACGGCAACGTTTGACGGACTCTCCATCGCCTGGGCCGCGCTCGAATATCTACACGAGGTGAATCGCTCGCGCGTCGTGTTCGCGACCCATTACCACGAGCTTACCGCGCTCGCCGACAAGCTCCCCCGCGCCGCCAATGCCACGGTCGAGGTGAAGGAGTGGCGCGACGCGATCGTGTTCCTCTATCGCGTGGTCGCCGGCGCCGCCGACCGCTCCTATGGCATTCATGTGGCGAGGCTCGCCGGCTTGCCTGCAGCAGTCCTCGCCCGCGCCGATGAGGTGCTGAGCGCGCTCGAGAAGGCCGGCGGGCGCCCCAAGCCTTCAGATCTAGCCGACGACTTACCGCTGTTCAGAGCCGCCAAGGGGGCTCCCGATCCTGGGCCCAGCCTCAACTCGCGCCTTGAGCACGTGCTGAGAGAACTGGCCCCCGACGCCATGACGCCGAAGGAGGCGCTGGAAGCCCTGTATCGCCTCAAGGCTGTGCTTGCCAGCGAAGCTTAAAGCGACCATGTGCTAGTCTTTCGCCCTGACGCCCATGGACCAGCCAGCACCCATAAAGGCGCCGTATTTCGACCTCGACCTCCTACGCCACGAGGCGTCGGAGCTCGCCCACTCTCATTCGGGCCAGGATTCGACCCTGCGCATGGCTCTGGTCGAGCGCTTGCGCCGGCTCGTCGAAGATGCGCGGACCGCGGCCAGGCGCCAGCTCGAAAGGGATGGCGACGGCAGAGCTTGCGCCGAGGGCCTCTCGGCCTTCCAGGACGCTCTGATCAAGCTCGCCTACGATTTCACCACCACTCATATTTATCGCGCTGACAATCCTTCGATCGCCGAACGCATGGCCGTCGTGGCCCAAGGCGGCTACGGCCGCGGGCTGCTCGCGCCGGGCTCCGACATCGATCTTTTGTTCCTGCTTGCCTACAAGCAGACCGCCTGGGGCGAGAGCGTCGCCGAGTACATGCTCTATCTGTTGTGGGACCTCGGGTTCAAAGTCGGCCACGCCACCCGCAACATCGACCAATGCGTGCGGCTCAGCCTGTCCGACATGACCATCCGCACCGCGCTGCTCGACTCTCGCCTGCTTCTCGGCGACGAGGCGCTCTACGCCGATTTCCAGCAACGGTTCCGGAAGGAGGTGCTGGAGAGCAATGCGCGGCCCTTTGTCGAGGCCAAGCTCGCCGAGCAGAACGCCCGCCACGCCCGCGCCGGCGCCTCGCGTTATCTCGTCGAGCCTAACGTCAAGGACGGCAAAGGCGGCTTGCGTGACCTGCACACACTGCACTGGCTCGCCAAGCATCTCTATCCAGACAAGGCCGAGGCCGAATTCGTCGAGGCCGGCGTATTCACGCCGCACGAATATCGGAGCTTCGGCCGTTGCGAGAGCTTCCTCTGGTCGGTGCGCTGCCATCTGCATTTCCTGACCGAGCGACCCGAAGAGCGGCTGAGCTTCGAGGTACAGGAGCTTATGGCCGAGCGGCTCGGCTATCGCGGCCACGCGGGTTTGAGCGCGGTCGAGCGCTTCATGCGGCACTACTTCCTCATCGCCAAAGAGGTCGGCGAGCTGACCGGGACCGTCTGCTCCGCGCTTGAGCTCAAGCAGCTCAAGTCGCTGCCCGTGCTCGACTCACTGCTTGCGCCGCTTAGCTGGCGCCGGCGCGCCAGGCTGAGGCGCACCTCGGACTTCCGCATCGAAAACGCACGAATCTACGCCATAAGCAAAGAAGCCTTCGCCAAGGATCCGGTGAACTTCCTCAAGCTGTTCGTGCTTGCCGACGAGCATCAGGCCTCCTTCTCGCCCGAGGTGCTGCGTGAGGTGCGCGCCAATGTACGGCTCATCGACGACAAGCTGCGCAACAATCCTGCCGCCAATCGGCTTTTCATGCGGCTCCTTATGGACTCCCGCGATCCTGAGGGCGTGTTGCGCAAGATGAATGAGGCTGGCGTACTTGGCCGCTTCATTGCCGATTTCGGGCGCGTGGTCTCGATGATGCAGTTCAATATGTATCATCACTTCACGGTGGACGAGCATCTGATCCGCACCATCGGCTTTCTCTCCGGGATCGAGCGCGGAAAGTTCGCCATCGAGCATCCGGTGTCGAGCGAGATCGTGCGCACCATCGACAATCGGCGCGCGCTCTATGTCGCGGCCTTCCTGCATGACATGGCCAAGGGCCGCGAGGAGGACCACTCCATCGCCGGCGCGCGCATCGCGAGAGAGCTCGGGCCGCGGTTTGGGCTCAACGCCTCAGAGACCGAAACTGCCGTCTGGCTCGTCGAGCATCACCTCGCCATGAGCCTGTTCGCCCAGAGCCGCGATTTGAACGATCCCAAGACGCTCCGAGATTTTGCCGCGCTGGTGCAAAGCCGGGAGCGGCTGAAGCTGCTCCTCCTGCTTACCGTGGCCGATATCCGCGCTGTAGGCCCGGGCGTATGGACGGGGTGGAAGGGCCAGCTCCTGCGAACCCTCTATTTCGAGACCGAGCCCTTGCTCGGTGGCGGCCATCTGACCCTGACCCGCAGCGAGCGCGTGGCCCGCGCTCAGGATGCCTTGCGCGGGCAACTCGCCGGCTGGCCAAAAAAGGACCTCGAGCGCTTCATCGAGCGCCACTATCCCTCCTATTGGCTCAGGACCGATCTCAATGTCATCGCCGAGCACGCCGAGCTCATCCGCGATGCTGAGGCGCACAAGGAACCGATCGTCACCCACATTGCCACCGACGCCTTCCGCGGGGTCACCGAGATCACCTTGCTCGCGCCGAACCACCCGCGGTTGCTGGCCATGGTCGCCGGCGCTTGCACTGGCGCTGGAGCGAATATCGTCGATGCCCAGATCTCGACTACGCGCGACGGCATGGCGCTCGACACCATTCATCTCGAGCGCGAGTTCGATCACGCAGAGGACGAAGAACGCCGTGCCAAGAAAATCGCCCAGACTATCGAGAAGCTGCTCAGAGGAGATGTGCGCCTGTCCGAAGTCATCATGAACAAGCGCAAGCCGAAGGCGAAGCTCTCAGCCTTCAGGGTCGAGCCGCAGGTCGTCATCGACAACACGCTGTCTGATGCGCTCACCGTGATCGAGATTAACGGGCTCGACCGCCCCGGCCTGCTCTACGACGTGACGCGCGAAATTTCAGATATGAATCTCGACATTGCCTCGGCGCATATCGCGACCTTCGGCGAGAAGGCGGTCGACGTCTTCTACGTCACCGATCTCACCGGCAAGAAGATCACGAGCGCAAGTCGCGAAGGCGCCATCCGCGAGCGCCTGGTGAAGGCGCTGCAGGCGCGCCAAGAGCCGGCCTTGCTGCCTGCATAAATGAAGCTTTATCGTGGCTTCGCCACCGTCGGCTCGATAACTATTCTGAGCCGTGTGCTCGGCTTCGTCCGCGATGTGCTGATCGCCGCGGTGCTCGGCACCTCCTCTGTGGCTGACGCCTTCTTCGTGGCGTTTCGCGTGCCCAACATGTTCCGCCGTCTATTCGCCGAAGGCGCCTTCGACGCGGCCTTCATTCCGCTGTTCGCTAAACGGCTTCACGCCGAGGGGCCGCCAGCTGCGCAAGCCTTTGCCGGCCAGGCGCTTGCGGGTCTCACTCTCGTCCTGGTCGTCTTCACGGTTCTCGCCGAGATCGCCATGCCTTGGCTGATGCTCTTGCTCGCGCCGGGCTTTGCCAGCGACGCCGCCAAGTTCGACCTCGCCGTCATGCTTGCGCGCATCGCGCTGCCTTACCTCGTCTTCATGTCGCTGGTCGCGCTGCATAGCGGGGTGCTGAACGCGCTCGGCCGCTTCGCGATCGCCGCGCTGGCGCCCACACTGCTCAATGTCGTGCTGATCATCGTGCTGCTGGCGCTGGTCGCGTTCAGGAGCGGTCAGACAACGGCAGGGATCGTGCTCGCCTGGGCGATCACCGCGTCGGGAGTGTTGCAGGTGATTGTGGTGGCTTTGGCCGCTGCCAGAATCGGCATGCGTGTGCCGATCGAGCGCCCGCATCTCACGCCGGATATGCGAAGATTGATGACGCTTTCGGCGCCCGGCGTCATAGCCGGTGGGATGGCGCAGCTCACAATGGTGATCTCGACTATCATCGCCACATTGCAGGACCGCGTCGTGTCCTGGCTCTATTACGCCGACCGCATCTTCCAGCTTCCGTTGGGCGTGATCGGCGTTGCCATCGGCGTGGTGCTACTGCCAGATCTCAGCCACAAGCTCCGCTCGGGCGATCATGATGCGGTGCTCGCGAGCGAGAACCGCGCGCTCGAGTTTGCGCTGCTCCTCACCATGCCGGCGGCGATCGCCCTGTTCATCGCCTCAGGGCCGATCATGTGCGTCTTGTTCGAACGCGGCGCCTTCACAGCCGCGGACACGCAAGCGACCGCGGCCATGCTGTCGGCACTCGCGCTTGGGCTCCCAGCCTATGTGATGATCAAGGTGCTGCATCCGAGCTACTTCGCCCGCGAGGACACCAAGACGCCGATGATCTATGCTGGCGTTGCCATGGCCTCGACCGCGATCCTGAGCTTCGTGCTCTTCTTGGCTGTAGGCTTCACCGGCATCGCCATCGCCTCCATGCTTTCGGGCTGGATCAATGTCGGTCTGCTCATTGCCACGCTTAAACGCCGCGATGGCTTCAAGCCCGATCAGACCTTTCGCCGCCGCTTTGCCGGCATCTGCGCGGCAAGCGCGGTGATGGGCGGCGTCGTCTTTGCTCTGGTCAAGCTGCTCGATCCTTGGTTCGCCCCCACGAGCGGACTGCTCGCGCAAGGGGCAGCGCTCATAACCCTGGTTGGCGTCGGACTGCTGGTTTACCTGGGAACCGCAGAGCTGCTCGGCGCGGCCAAAATCAAGAACATCATCAAAGAGATAGGAGCCTAGAGCACGGGCATTGGCGAAGCCCTCATCCTCGTCTATGCTGCACTGCAGCAAGAGGAACGGGCGCAATGCAAGGCCGGCCACGCCGAAGCGTACTTTATATGCCCGGCTCAAACGAGCGGGCACTTGAAAAGGCCAAGACGATCCCCGCGGATGCTCTGATCTTCGACCTCGAAGATGCGGTGGCGCCAGACGCAAAGCCGCTCGCCCGCGATCAGGTCTCCGCCGCGGTCAAGAACGGCGGCTATGGCGGCCGGGAGATCGTCATCAGGGTGAACGCGCTCGAGACGCCGTGGGGCACAGAAGACATCCTCGCCGCCTGCGAGGCGGAGCCCGACGCGATCCTGGTGCCCAAGGTCGTCCATCCCGGCGACGTCATCAGCGTCGCCAAGATCCTGCAAGGCGTGCACGCGCCGGAAGAGATCAGGCTGTGGGCCATGATGGAAACACCCATGGCGATCCTGAATGCGCGCACCATCGCCGCCACCGCGGTCTACGAGGAGAACCGGCTGTGCTGCCTCGTCATGGGCACCAACGACCTGATCAAGGAGTCGCGCGCCCGCGCGCTTCATGATCGTTTCGCCGTCGTGCCGTGGCTTGCCATGACGCTGGTCGCCGCGCGCGCCTACCGCCTCGACATCATCGATGGAGTCTACAACGAGTTCAGGGACGAGATGGGCCTCAGGGAGGAGTGCGAGCGTGGCCGCACGCTCGGCATGGACGGCAAGACCTTGATTCACCCGAGCCAGGTCGGCCCATGCAACCAGATATTCTCGCCGACCGAGGAGGAGGTCGAGTGGTCGCGCAAGATCATCGAGGCATTCCGCCGGCCCGAGAACAAGCAAAAGGGTGTCATCGTGGTCGAAGGCCGCATGGTGGAGCGGCTGCACCTCGGCATGGCCGAGCGCACCGTCTCGATCGCGGAGCAGATCCGCGAGATGGAGATGGCCTGCGCCTAAGGCCGAAGTTCAGCGAGCCCTTGCCTCGCCGCAAACGCCACGCCATAACCCGTGGGCGTTAGGGCCAAACAATGCAAAAGACCAAGACCAAGACCCGCGTCTTCTCGGGCGTGCAGCCGACCGGCAATTTGCATCTCGGCAACTATCTCGGCGCCATCACCAAATTTGTGGCGCTCCAGGCTGAGCATGACTGCCTCTATTGCGTGGTCGATCTCCACGCCATCACCGTGTTCCAGGACCCAGACGAGCTCATCAAGAAAACGCGCGAAGTGACTGCGGCGTTCATCGCCTCGGGCATCGACCCAGAACGCCACATCGTGTTCAATCAAAGCCAGGTGTCAGGCCACGCCGAGCTTGCCTGGATCTTCAATTGCGTGGCGCGCGTCGGCTGGCTCAATCGCATGACGCAGTTCAAGGAAAAGGCCGGCAAGGACCGGGAGAATGCGTCGGCAGGGCTCTATGTCTATCCGAACCTGATGGCAGCCGACATTCTGCTCTATCACGCGACCCACGTTCCGGTGGGCGAGGACCAAAAGCAGCACCTCGAGCTTGCCCGCGACATCGCCCAGAAGTTCAACAACGACTTCGCCAAAACCATCGCGCGGCAAGGCTATCCGAACGGCTTCTTCCCACTTCCCGAGCCGCTCATTACCGGCCCCGCCACGCGGGTGATGAATCTGCGCGACGGCACCAAGAAAATGTCGAAGTCGGACGAATCCGACATGACCCGCATCAACCTCACCGACGATGCCGACGCCATCGCGCAGAAGGTCCGCCGCGCCAAGACCGATCCGGAGCCGCTGCCGAGCGAGGAGAAGGGTCTGGAAACGCGACCGGAGGCCGACAATCTCGTCGGCATCTATGCCGCATTTGCC
>Ga0126378_10000904_pt1 | contig 21894 bp, 14 predicted proteins | sample PanSoiMetPlot_23_FD_92587 | JGI IMG/M metagenome (GOLD analysis project Ga0126378, IMG submission 92587) | Tropical forest soil microbial communities from Panama - MetaG Plot_23 | ecosystem: Environmental > Terrestrial > Soil > Tropical forest > Bulk soil | place: Panama | collected 2016-02-17
CAAGGTCAAGGCGAGGGGCGCTCCTTTGCAGTCGGAGGCATTTTTGCTAGACGGTACAGGGCTGAGAATTCGGAAACAAGGCGCGATTTCCAATGTCCACTGCAGTCCAAAACGCAGGACCAGCGAGCGAATCCCCGCGTCGCGTCGATGCGCCCGATGCACGCGCTTTGAGCAGCGCCCACCTCGACCACGCCTCTCGGGCTCGATCGAAGGCGATCTTGTTCATTCTGCATTCGTCCCCTTTCTCTCGAGTGGGCGGGACCGAGCTTCATGTTCGCGACCTGCTTCGAGCGCTGGCTCTTCCCCGTGCGGTGGTCGCCTATCCCGGCGATCGCGAGCTGGTTGTTGCGGAGGTATTCGACGGCGATGTCGAGACGGCCTTTTTCTATCGCTTTGCGCTTCGGAAATCGGCGGAGAAGATCTGCATTGAAAATGACGAGGTTGCCAACCATCTTCGCCACTGGCTCGATCTCTTCGCAATCAGCGGCGTGCACATCCAACATTTGCTTTCATGGCCGATCGTTTTGGGTCAGCTGCTCAAACGGTGGGGCATTCCATACGTTTACACAAGCCATGATTTTTATGCCGTCTGTCCTAATTGGAATTTGTTTGATTACAGGCAAATGAGCAGCTGCCTTTGCGAATGGAAGGACCCGGCTGACCCAGGTTGCCTTCCTGCTTTCGCCAGTTCAGTTGGTCACAAACCAGGAATCGCTCTGGGGAAGCTCAGGCAGGTACACCGGCAAGCCTTCTTACAATTCTGGGCGAACGCCAGCGCAATCGTGTTCCCCTCGGAGTCGGCACGAGGACGGGTGCTTCGCGCGTTGGGTGTGCAAGCGCAACAGACTGAGGTCATCGAGCACGGTTGCGATGTTCGACTTCACATGGCACCAACTGCCCACGGCCAGAAGCTGCACCTGGCGGTCGTAGGCAACGTTGCGACCCCGGTGAAGGGCGAACGAAACTATGAAGAGCTCATCCGCCGTACGATGGAGCTGCCGATTGAATGGCACTTTTTCGGTAGCCCGCCCATCGGCAAATTCAAGCAACTGAACAAAGGGAACCGCGTTCACTTCCATGGCCCCTACCATCGAGAAGATATCGCTGATTTGCTTGTGTCTCATGCGATTGATTTGTGTGTCATGCTGCCCAACGTCGACGAGACATTTTCTTACGTTTTGTCCGAAGCTCTGGCGGCCGGCGTTCCGGTGCTGGCAACTGCCAAAGGCTCGCTACCGGAGAGGCTCGAAGAGTCGCGCGCCGGTGTGGTGGTCAAGGACATCGAGGAGGCCCGGCACTGGATCGAGAGGGCTTGCCACGACCGCGGGGAGCTCCGGCGGCTGTCTGAGAACGCTCGCGCGGTCAAGCAATTCTCTAGCGCAGACAATGCTCGCGCGTATCTCGAGCTGTACCGAAGACACAACCTGTTCGCCTCGGGCGCAGAACAGATACTCCCAACGGAAGCGGTGGTGCAAGAGCTCGTCGCTCGCACCACCAACACCGATCCCGCAGCCCCGCCTTTCGTTCCCCAGCCACGGTATCAAAAGAGGGGGTGGTATCCAGCTTTCCTGTCAATCAAATCCTTGGTTCCCGCGCCGGTCCGAAAGGTCGGACGTGCTGCATTGGTTGGCGGTGAGCGATTTCTGAACAGGGAGCATCTTGCGACCCCGAATGCGGCAATCAATGGCTGCGAGTTGATCGGCATTCGGTTAGTGGAGAGGCTGGAGCAGCGCGTAGTGCTGGAAGTTCTCGAAGAGCCTGCATCGATGATATTTCAGCCCAAGCCGTTTCGGCCGGAATGGGTTGATTCTATCCGATTAGCCATTCGCCGCTTAGACGCCGGTAGAGCGCGTGCACGATTGCTCTGGGTTCACTCCTTTGAGGAGAACTTCACCGATGAAAAATCGCTGCAGATTGAGCTGAGCAGACATTCAGCTTACCGCGTTCTCTTAGTGAAGGACGCAGACACAAAACAAAGTTGGCTAAATGGGCCAGAAATTGTGAAGGTTCGCTTGGACCTAGTCAGCGAGCCCGGAGCATTTGAAGTTGGGCCACTGGATTTCGGAGGCTTCGTGCTCAGAATATGAGAGTACGCCGCAGACTTTGGCCACTTGTTCAGGAAGCAATTGGGACACGGCCGATCCGGACTCAGGTGGTGATCGCAAGGTCATCGGAAAAGAGATTGGTCCTGTGCAACTGAGAAGCGCGATGGCCGCTCGAGCAGAAGCGGATCCAAAAACTCTTGCTTACCATCGAGCCCGGGCTGAGATCTCCACACTCGTCGGCGCTTACCTGGCAGTCGTTCTGATCTATCTTTACTCGTTCGGACGAAGTGCGTGGTCCCCAAATGATCCTGAGCACATCATGGCCTACGCCTGGCGCTTGGTTCAAGGCGAGGTGCCATACCGAGACTTCATTTATCACAAACCTCCTGGGACCCTGTGGCTGCATCGCATCTGGCTGTCGTTCCCTGATGGCTGGGCTATTGTGGCCTCGCGACTCGCCTTTTATCTACAGATCGCCGCTTCGGGGCTCTTGCCAATTTTGTCAGCGCGCCGCCTGGGAATGGTCTTCAGCTGGCGTCTGCCACTGCTAGGCGTCGTGGCGCTGATATTTGCACTCCACAATTTTCCGGCGATGCCCTGGCAAACATCAGACGGTGTCTTTTTCTCGACCCTCGGCTTGGCCGCGCTAATGGAATCCTGGAGGTCGAGCCACTGCAAGCGAGCACTGATAGCCCGAGCGTTGGCTTCGGCTTCATTCACCTACGCATTTCTTTGCAAGCAGAGCTTTTTCTTACCGGCGGTTTTGATCGGAGTAATTGCGGTGGGTGAAGGTCTCCGGTGGGTCTTTTTCGAGCGACATCGCCAGCCGAATGCGCGTCCAGCTCTCGAGTTGCTTGCCGCGTCGACCTTGCCCGCGATGATTATGGTCGGAAGCTTTTTATTGTATCTGCGTGTGAACGGCGCGATGGAGCAGTTCATCTTGCAGATGCGCTCGCAATCGTCGGTATCAGCTCTGCTGGAGTATGGACTGCTCAATAAGGATTCTCAATTCCGTTGGGTCATCGGAGTTGCCGCATTATTGCCCGCTCTGCAGCGCATCGGTGCGCGAAGTGACGCGTCGCTGTGGTTCACACGGCTTTCGGTAGCGGTCAGTGTGCTCCTGTTGGGCCGGATCGCTCGGGCGTGGGCTGGGGAACCCTTCGGTAATCCGCTTGGCGCAGTCCTTTTCTTTCTTCTCCTCGGGTCATTTCTGGGACGCCTCCTGTTAGCGATCGCGGATCGGATACGGCCGGGCCAACGGTCTGACCTGCTGACGAACTCGCGTTTGCTCTGGATGCATTGTTTCCTTATCGCGATCGCCTGGCCTGCTCAGCTGAGCTTGGGTTGGCCTACGCCGCTTCTAGGCCTCGCCGGATTGGGAGTCGTACTTCACGAGGTCCTACCGTTAGAGCGAAACGTCGCATGGAACTTGATGCCGGTGTCACTTACGGCAGCGATCGTCTTCGTGACATTCTGGAAACTCAACCGGGAACATCCGTATTGCGAGCTCAGCAGAGAAAAGCTTACCTGGGATCTCGCACCGATTTCTCCCAAGCTGTCCGGGATCAGAACCAATGAGGAATTGTTCCGTCGTTACGCTGAACTCAAGGAGCTGGCGGAGAGCTATGCATTAACGAACGCAAGACCGTTCGTTGTGCTCGCGGAATTTCCCGGCGTATATTGGTTGTGGGGCGCGCGAAATCCTCTCCGCATTGACTGGCTCTATCCGCCCGATATCGCGGGATTCGAAAATGATCTGTTACAAGAGTTGAATTCAAGCGGGGCAGTAGCGTTCCTTCCGAAGGACGCGACCGCTTGCGAGAAGATCACCACCGCAGACTACAATGCTCTCGCGAAAGCGGTGGTTGAAGGGTGGCGCCTCATTGGCAGTCGTCAGTCTTTTTGCGTGTATAGCCGATGAGAACTCGCGACCCAAGAGCGTTGGTCCCTCGCTTGATAATGGTGTTACTACTGCTGTTAGGCTTTGGCCGATTGGCGCAAGTTGCGCTACATGTTCCCCTGCTCGGATACGCCAACAATTACGACTTCATCAAAATATCTTCGACGGTCGGGCTCTGGGTTGACGAGGTCGGCATGGATCCGTATGAGGGGCATCCTTCGGCGCCATTTCGCCACTACCTCAGCCATGGTATCCGGCACCGCGAATCACAATATCTGAGCTCTGAGCTGCTCTTTGTTTATCCCGCGATTGCTTTCGCAGATGCTCAAAACTTCATCCACGGTAGTCGAGTCAACGCTTTCGATCTGCGAACGCTCGGTGTCCTAAAATCTCTTTGCTTTTTAGCCGCAAGCATTTTTATCAGCCTCCTTTTTTATCGTCGATCTGCGAAGCTTGGCGTACTGTCGTCTCTCATTTTTGCAGTCGTGATTTGCGATCCCTTCAATTCGCTCTACTTCAATACGTTGTACTTCGATGATTCGGCCGTGATTTTTGGTTACCTCGCTGTAGGGCTCGGTCTATATTTGGTCTCTACGGAGCGCCAATCGACCATCCTCACGGTCGCATTCTGTGTGGCGCTCCTGCTCCTCGGATTGAGCAAGATGCAGCATCCCGGTCTGCCCCTTGCCATCACAACTGCATTCTGCGCCGCTCGGGCGCGGCGCTCCTGGAAAGATGGAGGAGGCCGGGCGATGATGAAGGCGTGCGCGCCCGCGTTGGCAATTTCGCTGCTTGCGCTGTGGTTGGGGGTCATAAACAATCGGGCGCCGTCGATGCGCGGAATGGCGGCCGCCGCCGCGACGGATTCCTGGTTCGGGATGACCCTGCCGGCGCTCAACAACGTACCCGCGACCCTCCGATCGCTGGGACTGCCGGAACGGTGCGAGGCGTTCGTGGGGAAAAACTGGTACACACCTGGCATGCAGCCACCGCCGTGCCCGGAAATATTTCGATTGCACCGGTTCCAGATGGTCTGGTTGTTGCTCAAGGAACCGGCGGCTCTGTGGCGAATCCTTAAGCAAGCAATCCCGAGCACGCGGCCATTTGTCGTTTTCTACGGGCAGGTAGAAGGCCGCAACTTCGGCCACATCGAAGATGAAGGTGCACGCTTTGCCAGCTTGGGCAAGTTTTTCGGTGAGTTGGCTAGTCCAGTATATGTGCTGCTCTTCGTCACTGCCCTCGTGGGCGGCCTGTTATCGCTTCTGCTGCTGATGGACGGCCGAAGTGAGCTTTGCCTGAGCTTCTCGGTTTTCCTGAACGCGGTCATTGTCGCTACCTTAATTGTATGCCTTCTTGGCGACGGTTATGCGGACCTGGCGCGTCATTTTCACATCGGGCAAAGCGCTCTTCTTATTGCTCCCGTCGTGTCCCTCGTCGTGGTAACCGGATTGCTAAGCGAATTGCTCAAACGGGCGAGACCAAAACTTTCGGAACAAGCCAGATGAGCCTGCCTAACTCCAAGACTTCTCCAGAAGGCGCGATTTCCGGCGGCGTAGACATCGTCATCCCCATTTACAACGCCCGAGAGCTGACCAACGTTTGCGTGAAGAGCGTGCTTAAGCATGCGACGGGAGATTGGAGACTCATTCTGATCGATGACGCCAGCAACGTGCCGGGGCTTCGAGAGGACCTCCAAGAATTCGCCCAAGCAGATTCGCGCGTCCATTTTCTATCGAACGAAAAGAACGAAGGGTTCATCAGGACGGCAAATCGCGGGATGCAAGGAGCGGGAGGTCGAGATGTCCTCTTGCTGAACAGCGACACCGAGGTCTATTCAGGTTTCCTGGACCGCCTTCGAGCTTGCGCGCATGCCGATAGTGCCACCGGGGTGCTCTCACCGCTCTCGAACAACGCGACCATTTGCAGCATTCCGGAATTCGGCGAGCCCAATCCCATCCCGGAGGGATTCACCCGAGACTCATTTGCCGCGCTGGTAGCCGCTTGTTCTCAACGGCGTCGGCCAGAAATTGTAACCGCGGTTGGGTTTTGCATGTACATCAAGGGGTTGGTGATTGAGCAGATCGGTTACTTTGACGAGAGCTTTGGGAGAGGCTTTGGCGAGGAGAACGATTTCTGCGAGCAAGCGAAGAAAGCAGGATTCACAATTCGACTCTGTGATGACGTGTTCGTCTATCACGAGGGAAAAGCGTCTTTCGGACAAGAAGGCTGGGCGCTGGAATCGAGAAATGCCCTGCTGCTGGAATCCAAGCAGCCGGGCTACCATGCCGCGATCGCGAAGTTCTTCGAAGAGAACCCATTGGCTCCCATCCAAGAAGAGATTCGATTCCACACCGCGCGACTCGGTGCCGGCCGCTGGCAAGCGCTTTTGTTTCTGCTGCCTGCGTCGCCGTTTAAGGCCGGCGCCAGTGCAACAGAGTTGCGCGTCCGAGAATTGGTTCGTGCCCTGATGCTGCCGCGCGTCGTCATCGCATATCCCGAGGGTAGGCGAATCAGATTGGCTGAAGTAATGGGAGGTGACATCGCGAGGCCGATTTTCTTTAGCTTCGATGTCAATGACGTAAGTGAAACCGTGAAAATTGAGAACGAGCAAGCGCTCGAGCATATTCGAAATGCCATCAAGTTGTTCGGCGTCGCCGGGTGTATCTTTACCTCGGATGCAATGCGGGAGCTTCTGACACCGCGACTGTCTATTCCTCTCGACCGCGCTGAGAGCATCGAGCCGAGTGCTTCTGGACACGCCGAGTGGAGACGCGGCTTGCCAAGGAAACTCGAGACCTTGGATGACATAGCGGTGTGTCGTAAATTTTACGACAGGCTCAAGATAGGTCTGCCTTTAGAGCAAATGCCAACTCCCGAGATGTTGCACGAGGTTTTTGAACGCAGAGACCTATCGACCGAGATCAGATCCAAACAGGGCGCGTCGCGTTCTACAATTGCCGCACCTAAATATCAGTCAAGCTGGTGGTATCCAGCCTTCCAGAAAATCAAGCCGCTAATACCAAGAACCGTTCGTGCGTTAGGAAGGAGCGCCCTGGTTCGTCTGGAAAGGTCGCGCTCTAAATAAACGCCGAAGCTCTATCGGTGTGTTAATAGAGCGATGCGATGCGAAACGCGCGGTAGACGCCGAACGCGGGGGTATTGCTCTTGAGGTCCCAGACGATCTGTCCGGAGGAATTGACTTCCCGCACAAGGGGAGGCTGTGCCGTGCCATAGGCGATGAGCGTGTTCCCGTTTTCCAGTCGTTGGGCAAATCCCATCGCCGTGCCATAGACCGGCGGCTGCGCTCGGTACTCCCATACGAGCGTAGCGGTGTGGTTCCCGAGATCGAGTTGATACTCCACCGCGCGGCTTAGTGGTGGAACGTGTTCGTCCCCATTATCAAATATCAAAATGTTCCCGTTCGGCAGCTCGCGGACACCGTGTTGCATCGAGAAGCCGTGCAAAGAGTCGCCAACGAACTGGAAGTCGCTGCCCAGTCCACCCAACTTCCAGAGAACGACGCCGGTTGCGGAGTCGATCTTGAGCACCTGGTCAAGGTGGCGGACGCTGAGCAGGTAGTTGCCGTCGCTGGCTACGTCGATAGCATTGGCGTGCATCCAATCGACATAGGCTCCTCGGATGTCGATTGGCGAGGCAATTCCTGCTACGGGCAAGTAGTCGAACCCATCCCACTGGAAATGCACCGCCCCTGCCGGACTAAGCCGCTGAAGGATATTCCCCACCACGTTAGCGTTAGCCCTGCCTCCCATCGATGTCAGATCCATCGTCCGCTGCCTGAAAGCCAGGATCAGGGCGTCGCCATTCGGAAGCAGTCGCAGTTCATGATTGTCCGTCAGCCAGCTTCCAGTCGCCGCCCATGTTCGCAGCAGATTCCCCAGATTGTCATACTGGTGATACTGCGCAATGAAGTACGAATAGAGAAAGAAGTCGCCGTTGTTTACCGCAACCGTATACGTTCCATCGGGTTGCTTCTGAAAATCCGAAATGCTGCTTGGAGTTTCTCGATACCAAACCACTCGCCCGGTCTGATCCACAATCACTGCGTAATTGTGCGGGCCACCAAGCGTTAACCAGGCGACCATTGTGTAACCGGGCTGTGCATCACCCGTACTTGAGGCAATGAACGAAGGAACGGTCTCCGGAAGCACGCCAGTCCGGAAAGAAACGGGATCGCTCGTTGCCACCGCGCCATCCAATCCGGTGGCTACCACCCGTAGCGAGTAGTCGCTCTGAGCCATTAGTGCAAGAACCGGCACATCGATGCTGTTGCCCTTCACCTGGATGTCGGGGGTCGATCCCGCATCGTTCCCTGCATCCGCGCTGTACTCGACTCGAACCTTGGCTGCGTTGCTTAATTGCACAGTTACGATTGCACTAAGCACGTTGTTTGGATTCGCTCTCACATCGACGCCACTAAGACCGAGGAGCGATTGTGCCGAGCCGCCCTTGCCGCAGTTCAACGACGATGCACAGATGAATAGAAGTAAACAAGTCCGCAGCACGCGGCTTTGAAGCGAACTCAAAGTAACTCCCTCCTGGAATAATTGGTGCGCATCAGCGCTCCCAAACGACGAGATCACGCAGTATCAAATTGAAATAGGGGAGGCCGCACTGAACCAGGTATTGGCCGACTCGTGGACAACGGCGGACCATTCTACGAATTGCTTCTGTCAAAACAATCCAGCAAATGGCCCAAAGTCAAAATAAGTAGGACAAGTCAACCGATTGTGTGGACGCACTTTCGGCGCGACAAAAACCGCTTGACCGGGTTAGGTCGACTCAGACCCGGTACCGGGGTGGTTATCGCGGGGCTTGCTAGTGTCCCCCATCTCTGGTTTATGTAGTCCAAAGGGGATGGGAGTATGCAAGCGCGGGCAGGTACAGTTGCGCTGGTCGCCTGCGTCTCGATTTCGGGCTGCACCGGATCGAGCACGGACCCTTTGGTGGGGAGCGTTCCGTCCGGTCCATCACCGGAGCCGGTGAGCAAAAATTCGTGTCGGTCCTATAACGCCGATCGCAACGTCTATTTCGGCGATCTCCATGTCCATACCTCGTATTCGTTCGACGCTTTTGCATGGGGCACGCGAGCAGATCCCGCCGGCTCGTATGCCTTCGCCAAGGGCGAGTCGGCGACGCTCGCAACGGAAGCGGGGAAGACCCCGCGGGCAGCCCGCCTCGAGCGGCCGCTGGACTTCGCCGCGGTAACCGATCACGCCGAGCATTTCGGAGAGTATCCGCCCGGGCTGTTCGGTGGCCAGGCGTCCGCCGCAAACGCGTGGATGCACGAGCAAATGGCGGCGGAAGCAGCCAATGATACGACCTCCGAATGTAGCTTCACTGCGTTTATCGGCTACGAGTGGACGGGCAATGCGGGTGCCTCTTGGTGGCATCGCAACGTGATCTTCCGCAACAGCCACGTGCCGCCGCTGGCAATCAGCCCCCGAGAGGAAGCCACGGCGGAGGGACTGTGGTCAGCGCTTCGAAAGGTCTGCCTCGAGGCTGGTACCGGGTGCGACGTCCTAGCGATTCCGCACAACTCAAACTATAGCAATGGTTTGATGTTTCACCTTCCGGATAATCTCTCATCGAGCCAAGCCGTCCTGCGCGCAACGATGGAGCCGGTCGCAGAGATCTACCAGACGAAGGGCAACTCGGAGTGCAAGCTCGGCGTGGAGAGCGATGATCCACTCTGTGAAATGTATCAAAAGTTTCCGGTGGACTGCCGCTTCGATTCGCTGAATCCGAAGTGCTCTCCAGGGAACTTCGTACGCAACGCTCTCAAGCGTGGGCTTCAGCTGGAGCAACGAATGGGCGTGAACCCTCTCAAGATCGGCATGATTGCGTCCACCGACACTCACAACGGGACTCCCGGTGCGACGGACGAGTTCGCTTATCAGGGGCAACACGGTTTGGGGGATGCAAGCCCCATCACTCGCCTGGCGATCACGGAGCCAAACTCGACCGGTGGGCTGGTGGCAATCTGGTCAGAGGAGAACAGCCGCGATGCCTTGTTCGAGGGTTTGCGGCGGCGCGAGACCTATGCCACTAGCGGCACGCGACCCAAGTTGCGATTCTTCGGCGGATGGGACTTTCCGTCGCGCTTGTGCGAGCGCGAGGACCTCGTCAACGTCGGATACAGCCTCGGAACTGCAATGGGCGGGGACCTTCCGCCTCCACCGGCGAATGCGACGACCCCATCCTTCGTCGTGGCTGCCCTCAAGGATCCGGGGACCGCGCTTCACCCCGGGACGCCACTCCAGCAAATCCAGATCATCAAAGGCTGGCTCGACCCCGACACGGGAGCGACTTTCGAGAAGATCTATAAGATCGCTGGCGACGCGAGGAACGACGCCGGCGTGGATCCCGACACCTGTGAGATCCATGGACACGGAAGCGATTCGCTGTGCACGGTCTGGAAAGATCCCGACTTCAATCCCCGCCAACGCGCATTCTACTATGTGCGTTTGCTCGAAAATCCAACCTGCAGCGTATATCAGCGCGATTGCAATCAGATAGAGGAAGACGAGAAACCGAGTGCCTGCACCAATGGCACGCTGCCAATGACTGTGCAACAGCGCGCCTGGAGCTCGTCGATCTGGTACCAGCCATAGCTGGTGGAGCGTCCCATCATGGACGTCAGTGGCGTCGTATTGGTTGAGCCGTTGTCGGCGGCTTACGATGTTGGCGTGCGATTAAATACGGATCCCTGACCGATCCGATTTGTGCGGAGTGACGAGCGCAGATGTCCGCTGAACCTCGATCAGCGAGTCGTAAACCTTATCGATCTGTTCTTCCCATGTCGTTTTCTGCACTCGCTTTATTCCAGCTGCGCTGAGTCGCTCGCGTAAGTAAGAATCCCTTGCGGCCCGGCCGAGTTGCTCGAGAACGCATGTTGACGTCGGCTCAGCGAGAAGGCAATTACGCTCGTGCTCGAACAACCATGTATTTGCAGGATTGTTGTTGGTCACGACAGTCACCCCGCACGCCATTAGCTCTAAAGGCAGATACGAAGGGTGCTTCGTGAACATGAAGCATAATCCGACATCACATGACCGATAGAGGTCGGCTGTCTTCTCGTAAGGGAGTAACCCAAGGTTTCTCACTACGCCGAGAAGACCATAATGTTCCGGCGTCCACGTTTCTCCTGCACTCACGATGTCGATCGCGGCTCCTAGCTCGTCCTTCAATCGGCGCAGGACAGAGATGCCGAGCTCGAACGCGTTCCGATCCGTCGAAGGTCGTCCGTAGAAGAAGAGGCGAACTGGGCCCGTCCCGCGGGTTCTCCGATTGTGGAAGACCGCGCGGTCTATGCTGGGCTCGAACCAACAGCCCGACATCGGATAGTTTCTAGTTATGAAATCATGGAGCCCTTGCGAATTGAAGATTCCGTACAATCCTAAATTATACGTTTGCTCTGCTGCCGCATAGTACGCGCCGGCGGGATAGAATAGAGGCTCGTAGTCCTGTACGAAGTAGGCGGACGCGTGCGCTCTCGAGTATTGAAGAACAGAATAGGCGGAAGACCAAAAAGTCGCAACCGCGAGATCACAGTTAGGAAGTTGGGCAAGCTCGGCGTCGTTTTTGAGAACGCGGAAGGATCCGGAAATGGCCGGATAGAGACTGCTGGCACGCAGCTCGAGCTCGGACGCGTTCTGGTGAGGATTGTCATAGACGAAAAAGCTACTCGTCACTCCGTGTCGCTGCCGCAGCCGGTCGGCGAAGCGAAGAATGGTGTGAATTCCCCCATACGGGTGCTTGAAAGACGGTACGAACCAAGCGATTTGCTCGAGCTTTCGTCCTTTGCGCAGCGCCGACATCTTTTCCGGTCCTGTTCGGCGGCCCTGGCGCGACATCTCCGATGAGTGATCGAATCCAAGGAGATGGTCGGCGATGTGGCGCTGCTGCTGAGCTCGACCGAGAGAGACAGAGTCACTCACCTTCATCCAATCACTCAAGTGCTGAACGGCGAGCGTTTCAGCATCGCGATCGTCTTCACGCAAGTTGCAAGCTGTGTCCAATAGTGAGAGATTTGGGTTGTAGTACGGATCGCCCCGGCGAAGCCATTTTCGATAAGAGATGAACGACATCCAGGCGTCGTTCGCCGGAACTGCATCCGCAGATCGGCTGGCCGACTCGTGGTGTATCAGGCTTGCGTGCGGCGTATAAACAATTCTCTTTCCTCGCTCTACCAACCGCAAACCAATGTCCACGTCACTTCCACAGAGAATGAAGCGCTCGTCGAACCCCCGGACAGCCTCGAATTCCTCCCGACGGATCATCAGGCAGGCGCTGGTCACCGCGAGAAAATTTCGGGTCCACTGCCCAGCCGTGCCAAAAGGAGTCCAAACAAGGTCGTGAGTCTTCCAAAAAGGATGTCCCGCGAACCCAAATATGCCGAGGATGACCCCTGCGTGCTGGACTCTCCCATCGGGGAAAAGCAGCTTTGCGCCGACCGCGCCGACTTCGGGTCTTTGAGCTTGGCCTACAAGCTCTTCCAACCACCCGGGTTGGATGATCTCCATATCATTGTTGAGAAAAAGAAAGAGATCTCCCGAAGCCAGACGGGCTCCAAAGTTGTTGATCGCAGGATAGTTGAATGGTTTGTCCCAGCGCAGCTTCTTAATGCGCCGATCATCGATGCTATCCAGAAAGGTAAGGGTTTCGGGTTCCACGCTGTTGTTGGAAATCAAGAGCACTTCGAAGTTTTGAAAGCTGGTTCGGTGCAGCAGGCCGTCGATCAATCTCTCCAAGAAATGCGGTTTATCCTTGAACGGCACGATGATTGAAACGAGCGGATTGTTTCGGACTGGATAGCGAATTCGATAGGAAGTTGCCGTGTCATCGCTCACCAGGCCGGTCTCGCCGCAGCGCTGAAGATGCTCGGAGAGCGCCCTGCAACCGGCATCGGAAGCTGCTTTCAGCTTCTGCGTACTTTGAGAAAGAGAATCGCCCCACAAGCGCCAGTGATACAAGATGCGTGGAATGTGTACGATCCGTTGAGCTTTTTCTGAAACCCTCAAAAGAAAGTCGTAGTCCTGCGCGCCTTCGAATCCCTCTCGAAGACCGCCGACCTGATCGAGTATTTCTCGTCGAACTGCGACCAGATGACAGAGATAATTCCCGGCTCGAAGCAAATCGGGAGACCAGTCCGGCTTGAAAAACGGAAGCGAGCGACGCCCTTGCATGTCGATCCGGTCTTCGTCGGAGTAGATCAGATCGGGCGACTTCTCTGCGATGCACCATGCCAGCTCTGCAAGCGCGTGAGGGGCCAGAATGTCGTCGTGATCGAGGAAGGCAACATACTCACCTCGAGCCAAACGCAGCCCCGCATTCGTCGCATGAGCGATTCCCGAATTGTTCGAAAGCCGGCGGAAAGTGATGCGCGAGTCCTTCCTCGCATACAGGGCGAGCGTTTCGCCAACGTCCCCTTGAGGGGACCCATCGTCGATCAGGCACAGCTCCCAGTTCCGATACGATTGCTTGAGAACCGAATCGATGCACGCCCGCAGCAGCGCGGGCGGCGTCTTGAACACTGGAGTGACGATGCTGATTAGCGGCTTTCGGCTCAGGGCCGCAGCCGCCTCCGTGGCATCGAGAAACTGTTGATGCTCTCGCTCAAAAGACCAGACTTCGTAGTCGAAAAGCGGGTTGGAATCCGTGAGCAATGAAGCAATCCTGCCGGTGGCTTCTTGATTGAAAACGACCTGCTTTCTGAACACCTCTCGCAAAAGCGGTTCGAGGATCTGCAGGCCGGATGCGCCGCTGGATTCAAAGGGATCCATCGACGCTTTCAACCTTTCGATGTACTTGTCGGCCTCAGGGACGGGGATCTCCGCTGACTGGGCCGATTGGACGAGAGCGTCTACCGCGGCGAGGTTCCAGCGATGCTGAGCTGCAAAGAAATCGTCGACCAAGGGCGAGACTGCAGAAAGATACTGCCTCTTACAAAAGTTGAGAGCTTCGGCAACCGGACCCTTTCGGTGCGAGCGAACGTTCCACGAAACGGGGCTGGCGAGTGGCGCAAACTTCTGACGAATGTACCCGGGCAAATCGGGCCGCTCGTAAGCGACCTTCCGGAGCAACTCATCCAAGACCTCCGACAAGGCGATGTTGAATGCATATTGCGGCCGAAGCGTCTCGATGTGAAAGGGCTTGAGGCCGTGAATGAACGCTCGCTTGACTGTCCTCACTAAGGCCCCAGCATATTTTCGATGCGATGGGGGAACGTGGAAGTCTAGTACGTCTGCCGGGAGCATCCGCCGAACGCGCCAGCGGTTGGGCTTGGCTTCAAGTTCCTTCGCCGCCCTACGTCGAAACTCTGCGAGCAAGAGCTGCAGAGTTCGTTGGATTGTCACGATCTCGGCGCATTGTTCCCCTGTGCATGGGTTCAGCCGTGCCAGCGCACGTTGGTGCGTGGCGATCAATTCCGCCAATTGGCCGAGGGTCAGCTCCACCGCTGTGTCCGAAGCAGAGGGCGAGGTCAAACCGGGCAACGTAGGAAGGGGCACCGCGCTGGGGCCCTGAGCCCCATCGCTCACGGCGATCGAACCATCGACGAACTCCGGGTCCATTTGAGTCGGCATACAGGAATTAAGTTGGTTACAAGCTATCCGGCCCGGAAGTCAACCTCCAAAAGTCGAGCTAGCACATTAGTGACGAAGGTTCTACAAATCGCGATAGGCGGGACGCTCACGCAGTTTTTTGCGCGGGAGGATCGGCAAGTCCCCCCTAGTAGAGCGGGATACCGAAGTCCTGATACTTGCCGCCGCCCTGGTGGACCAGCTGCCGATTGCGATCGAAGTCGACGCGGTGAGCGATCTCGGTGTAATGCGAGATGAGCGCTCGACGCCAAGCTCCGGGCACCCGCGGCTGGCTGCCGCGGTGAGCGAGGCAGGCATGCCACAAGAGCACGTCCCCTTCTTGCCCAGTTCCGGCTTGAGGCCCGTGTTCTCGATTTGGTGATCCATCGCCGCCGAGACGAAGTCCTGAGACCACGCCCAGTGTCCATAGTCGTGCTGGTTTCTCTGGGCGCGCGCATACAGGGGCGGAAGGAGGGAGCGCACTTTCTCCTGACGCAACGTCGGCCAGCGATGCGATCCGGGCACGAACTCGAAAGGACCACAATCCGGATGGATATCCTCGAGCGCCATCCAGGCGGTGATTTACCAGCCGTTGATGACCGGCGGATTGAGGTAGTCGTCCTGATGCCAGTTCCTCTCCGAGCTGACCCAGCCGGTGAAGTTGAGGTGCAAGATCATCTCGCCCCCGATCAGCTCCTCCATCACCCTGAGGAGCGGGGGATACAGGGAGAGATCCAGAATCTCGGGACGTGCATGTACGGCGTTGGGCACAGCCAGCCGTTCGGCTTTGGCCACTTCCCTCGAACCTCCACGTGGGCGTCGATGAGATCGTGCAGCATAAAGTTCTTCGGGACCCAGGTAGCCATTCTTGCGCCACACCTTTTGTGGTTCCGTCAGCTTGCTGTCGTCAACAACGTGGCGATCGAGGGGCGGGCGCGCCGAGTCATCGATCACTTCGCTGATGGCCGCGAAAGTCGGCCACTGATTGGGATCGGAGTGTACCTTGAGATAGCGCTCCGTGGCTTCCAAGTCGCGCCGCAGTTGAAGCAGCTCCTCGGGTGCGGGGCTACTCGGCACCGCGCTCAAAATCGTTTGGAGCCGACGGATCTCGCGCAGCACGGCTCGGCCCGGTCGCGTCACGCTCGCCCAGATCTCATGGGATCCTTTTCAATGCCGGAAGTCGGTCAATCAAGTTGCGTGCGATTGAGTGCAGTGCAGGCGCACGCTCCTTGAGCTTGGCGTTCAGCAGATCAACTGCTCGATACCTCAGCGGTGGGGGCGGTGTGGAGTTTCCCGTCGGTTCAGGCTGCCTCGGTTCAAGCACGCCATTCAATGTCGTCAGAATCGTCCCCCGCTGATAACCGAATTCACGTATCGGTGTTTGCGGATTGGGCGCTTTTTTGAGCGTCTTGTCGACCCGAAGAAACACTCCAAACTCCCGGACAATGTTGTACAGGTGGTCCACCGCGAACGAGAGCGGAAACCCGAGGCGGTCGAGGTGCTCCAAGATCCCCCCATCAAGGACATATTGCGTCTTGTGCCAAATGAATCGGCCGGGTGCAGGCCCCAGATAGACGGTATCGGCGTAAAAGCAGCAAATGTGCTGCCAATGAGTTTCGGTGTAAAAATTATGATGTCCCAGAAGGAGCCCGTCGTTGCTCTTGCCATAAGGAGTCCAAATCTCGACCTCGGCATTGTGCTTGCACACGCGGACGATCTCCCGCAATGTTTGAATTGGCGACCCTGGCGCGCAGAGATGTTCAAACATGTGGCTGCTGTAGATTCGCTCAACTGTGTCGTCTTCAAAAGGAAGAGGTTCCCTCTCGATGTCGAGCACGAGGTCAACGCCGGGTCCACCTTGGATGTCAATCCCGAAGAAGCCCTCTCGCTTGTGCTGTCCACAGCCAAGCTCGACTGAGGACGCATGGATTCGTCCTCCTGCGCTGGGTAGCGTGGTGCTGGATCTGGCATTCATAGCAATCTCGCTGCCCCTGTACACCAGACCGCGGGAAATGGCGATACCCAATCGGTCTAGCCGGTGATGCTCAACTCCCAGACCCGCAACGTCTCGGGCTGCCCGCCGCAGCAGGCACAATGTTGGTCGCTACCTGAAATGATCATCATTGATGGTTCGTAGAACCGTCACAGCCACCGCCTCATCTCCTCCTCAGTCAGAACCTCCCACCACACCTGGCTTCGTTTTCGTTGCCACTTCGCTCGTTATCCGGCAGCTTCGCGTCACTGGAGGGTGCACACCTGGAACCCCCGTACGTCAGTGGGCCGCGACCCGCGACGACGCCCACAACGCTCAGCAGTCGGGACGCCCTGTGGCACCGGAGAGTCGGAGGTCCGTGATCTCGACTCTAGGATCCCGCGCGGAATCGTCCCTATCGACAGGATCAAGTCTGAAGCCGACGAGCTTCGCCTCGGGCTTGAACCCCAGCGTTCTCAAGTCGTAACAGTATTCAGTTCGTTCGCTACCCGGAACAAGGTGAATGTGCAGAGAATGCTCCTCGGTAAATTGTTGCTCCCCTTCCAGTTGATAGAAAATCTGCAAGTGTCGAGACCGGATGTCCCTTACAGCCGCCAACGTTACACGAAGCTGTGAGTACGCTTTAAGCGGTAGGTCGAGCCGTTTGCGGTAGACCAACATCGGGTCGGTGCCTACTCGCCAAACGCCAGGATTCCCAGTCTCGGGTACAATATTAGCAGCATCCCAGGCGGCAGGGGTGGCAACATCGAACACGAAATCGTCGTCTACTGACGAACCGTGAGCGCCGTTAGAAAGTCGACCGTGAACAGCACGAACCTCCGCTTCGGCGAACGCGGTTAATCTCTGTTGTGCCAACATATCGAAGATGCGCCTCGACCCCTCAGGGTCGGTCATAAACAAAGCAAGACAAGATGTGTCGCGAGTGCGAGGAAACGCGATCAAACATTGCTTTTCGCTCTCGCTCGCAAGAAGCATGGGATGCGAGCGCCACCAGATGGACGCAACGACAAATAGAACTAAGATACTGCCGAGGATTGTGGCGTTAAGCCAACACCAGACATGATGCCAGCGCGGTGCGGGCAGGCCTGGTGAGTGCGCTGCAACCTCTCGGAATGTCCAAATACTTGTGCCCACAAAAGCTAAAATCAACGGTGTGCTGTTCGTGACAAATCGCGGGGCGAGAGCGGCGGTCACGTTGAGGGCGCGGAAGCTTCGCGCCAACAATAGAGCCGAGCCAAGCGAATATCCAGCCAAGACGAGCCAAGTGGTCAGGTCCCTCCATGAGTAGCCCCGGCGTCGGAGGTAAAGGATGTTCGCCAGGACCACGGCGGTAACCACGGCCCCAATGACGACAGCCCAGAGTTCGAAATCGTGGCGGTGTGGAACAAGGGCACTACCCAGAAAGCTGAGCGCGAAGAACAATCTCTGCGAGAAGAGCTTGAGAGTTAGGGCTCGCGGATCGAGCGTTCCCCCAACGAGGTGATAATCGTGAAAAAAGGCGGCAAACGTGAGTATGGCTGCGGCCAGGAAGACCACAAAGTAAGATAACCTTCGATACCCAGCGAGCCACAGGCCAAGCCCCGCCAAGGGCCAGCTCAGTATCCCGGCACCGAACGAAAATGTTGAACAGCAACACATCGAGACCACACAGAAAAGGGTCAGGTAGCTGATCCGTGCGCGCTTGATCATCCAGAGCGCAGCGCTCAAAAACAAAAGAGCGAAAAACCATTGTGTCTCGAATCCCCAGAGCCAGTTGTACCGTTGGCTCGTGGAGAACATCAGTGCCGAGAATAGGGGCAGCAGACAAATATCTCCCGGCATGTTGTTCCTTTTGCTAGCAGCGACGATCAAAAGAAAGGAGCACAGGGTTAAGAATATGCTCACGAACATTTCCACTTTGAGGTTCCAATGCGTCGTCGAGACAAGGATGGCGGTTGTAAGGTGAGTGAAAAAAATACGGTGGTCGAAATTTTGGTTCAACAGGTCGGTGAATCTCAGATCCCGAGTAGCAGCTCGTAGCGCAATATCCACGCTGGAACCGGAGAACCATTGGTCCGCAAACGGCGCATTGACTCCATTTTTGATAATCGTGTGAACACTCAACAACGGTGGGACGCAAGCAGCGAGCACAAGCACTAGGCGGAACAGCCGGCTGTTCAGTGCTCGCGTCACCGTGGGCACAACCGGTAATGATGGCGAGTGCAGAGTTGACGACTAGCTTCCGGCAGCCAAAGGAGCCTCTGCATTGGCGGGCGCACCGTGCTTCGCTGAATTAGAAATTGTGGACGAATACTGGGCGACCGTGGTCGATCATCCTGCGGTCTCCTCGCAACGGCCGGAAGGGTGGAGTCTTGGCAGATTCATGGTCATGCATTCACCGACTTACCGTCTCTGGTGACCTGAGGTCGACCGTTGCTTCAACTTAGGCTTCAGTAAGCGACAAGTCACGAGTGTTCTTCACTTCGAAGCTGCATCTGACTCAGCAATCGAGGCTACCTTTCAGACGAGAGAGGCGGAAGTCGGTTATCCGAACGACTGACTCTCCTTGGAAGCCGGCTCCGCCCACCGGGTCCAGTCTCATGCCGACGAGCCTTGCATTGGGCGGCAAGCTCAGCGTCCGCAGATCGTAGGAGTACTCGGCGAGTTCTCCACCCGGAACGAGATAAATGTGTAGAGAATGTTCTTCGGTAAAAGCTTGCTCTCCTTCCAGCAGATAAAAGACCTGCAAGTCTCTAGGGAAGATATCTTTGCTGGCGGCAATGCTAACGCGCAAGTGCGAATACTTCGCGAGACACTCATGAAGGGGCTTTCGATAGACCAAGATCGGGTCTTCTCCCACCCGCGAGACACCGCCCGCTCCAGCGAAGGAGATGTTCGTCGCATTCCACATCGAAGGGCTAAGGTCGAAAACAAGATCGGTCTCAGTGGGAATGGGCAGCGCGCTCAGGGCGGATTCCATCCGTGGAACTTCGTAAAATGCGCTCAATCGGTTCTCCGCCATGAGATCGACAACGCGGCGATAACCCTCGGCAAGAAATGGCAACAAGCTGCCAAAACAAGAACCATCGTGAGTTCTCGGATAGGCGACCAAACAAGCCTTCGAGCTCTGTGTCGCAAGAAAAGCGGGTGACGGCCACGACTGGTAGGTCGTGAACAGAAACGTCATCGTCACAAGAGCAAGCACGATCTCGTTCAGCGGGATCAAGTACCGTGCCGGTGGCCGCGGTGCCGGGCTCCGAGGTTTCAGCTCGCCGCGAAGAATCCTTGCCACGCCGGTGCCCAGAGTGGCTAAGAGCAACGGCGTGCTATTCGTAACGAAGCGTCCAGCGAGGGGCGTGTGACCTTGGATGCGAGAGCTTCTCGCCAATAAGACTGCAGACCCCAAAGCATACCCAGCCAGAACAACCCAAACCGTCAGGTCGCGCCAGGAATAGTCAGCTCGGCGAAGGTAGATAAGGTTGGCCGCGGTCGCAGCAACACAAGCCGCTCCGATGATGGCAGCCCAGATCGCAAATTGAGGATCGTCCGGAACAAGACCTCCTCCTAGAAAACTTAAACCGAAGAGCATGCGATTGAGAAGCGCGCGAACTGTCATCTCTCGCAAGACCAGGTTTCCCTGCGTGAAGTGATAGTCGTGGAAGAACGCCGTCAGCGACAGGGCGGCCCCCGCGAGGAAGAGGGCGAAGTGAGTCGCTCTGCGATATCCGACCAACCACATTGCAACCATCATCAGCGGCCAGCTCAAAATTCCAGGTCCGAACGAGAAGGTCCCACAGCAGCAGAGCAGGACGACGCAGGCGAGCGTTTTGTAGTTAACCCGTCTGTGCGTGGTCACCCAAAGCGCGGCCGTGAGAAAAAAGAGCGCGAAGAACCATGATGTCTGCATTCCCCACAGCCAGTTGTTTTGTTGTCTGACTGAAAATATCAGTACTGAGAAAGGGAGAAGCAAATAGTAGCGCGTGCGGTGCTCGTCTTCGCCGAGAGCGCCAATAATCAGCATCCACGAACAAGCGGCGAGGACTACGCTCAGAGCCATCTCATATTTGAGATTCCAGTGGCCCAGCCAAGCCAGAATTGAGGTGGTGAGGCGACTGAAAACGAGGCGGTGATCGAAGTTTTGTACCAGCAAATCCGTTGGCTGGAAGTTACCCGTCGCTACTCTTAGTGCGACGTCGACGCTTCCACCGGGAAACCACTCATCGAAGAATGGCGCGTTTACTCCGTGTTTCACTATCTTGTAAACGATGGACAAAGGTGGAACACAGCTGAGTAGGATAAGCGCGATGAGCACTCGCCGCGCGCTTCGCGACGAAGGCGGCGAGCGCGTCGCCGGCACGGTTGGCTGAGGCGCATTATCAGCGTCTTGGTTCATCCCTACGTTGAATCTTTGACGATTTCGATGTCGACGAAAGCGCCAAATTCCTTCGATGCTTTGATCAGCAAGCTATCCAGCCGACCCACCCAACTCACTCCCCATTCAGGTACGAGAGACCATGGCTTGAGGCCTCCGGACAGCCAGTATCCCAGGGGAGTATGGGGCTCGTACTTGAGGATTTTAAGGTTGGGGAACATTTCGTTGAACTTGCTCTGATCCCGTTTGAACACGATCCAGGCGAGCGCGCCGTTGGCGCCCGACAGCGGGCCGGTGGACTGAAATTGCCAGTCCACGCTCTTGGGATCGAAGGGTTCGTGGTGGAGAAACCGATAGATCGGCCATCCGATCCAACCGGGATGTTGGTCCACGACCAGCAGGTGCCCCTCGGGCCGCAAGCATCGTTCCGCTTCTTTCAGGAACGCGGCGACATCGGGAATGTGATGAAACACATTCAGCATGAATATGGCCTTCAGACTGCCATCCGCAAAAGGCATCTTGGTTGCATCAATGACCCGATCGACGCCCGAATAAGGCAAGGTATCGGAGGTCACGATCTCGGGAATCACCTCTTTAACGAATCCGCCGCCGGAGCCGAGCTCGAGCGCTATTCCCTCGCCCGGACAACGCTGCAGACATTGGGAGTACCTGCCATACGCCTCGAGGTAATAATGGCGTAGGCCAGCCTTCTTCTGAATCAGGCGCCGAAGGTCCTCTATCCGTGCTGGATCGTCTAAATCGTTCATTTGCTCTCGGGACCATCAAGATCCCGTCATCGGATGAAAGTGCGACGCAACGTCGCTTCGGCTTTCGATCGACCAGCGATGGGGCAGGCGGACCATTCCCGTCTCCTGGGCGTTCGAAGCAATCGAGAAGGAGAGCACGCCCTTGCTCGAGTCGTATTCGTGACCGGACTCGGTGTGCGCCAAGACCTCGACCGAGTAGGTGTCATCCGCCAGGCCCAGGCGTTCGATGCTGAAGCG
>Ga0126378_10000907_pt1 | contig 21869 bp, 30 predicted proteins | sample PanSoiMetPlot_23_FD_92587 | JGI IMG/M metagenome (GOLD analysis project Ga0126378, IMG submission 92587) | Tropical forest soil microbial communities from Panama - MetaG Plot_23 | ecosystem: Environmental > Terrestrial > Soil > Tropical forest > Bulk soil | place: Panama | collected 2016-02-17
GAGATCTCCAAGCGCCTCGCGGTGGATGCTCCGGATCCGGAGGAGCTGTTTTCCGCGGAGGTGAACGTCCGCTTTGCCGCCTGGTACTTAGCGCAGCTCAAGGCGCGCTTCGGTCACCCCGCCCTTTGCGCCGCGGCGTACAACGCCGGACCAGGCCCGGTGAACCGATGGCTGTCGGAGCGAGGTGACCTGCCGCTGGACCTTTTCGTGGAGAGAATCCCGTACAAGGAAACGCGCGCCTATGTGAAGCAGGTGGTGGCCGACTATTTCACCTACCGCCAGCTGTACGAGACCCTCCCTGGCAACCCCGTCAGCAATCCCGATGTCGACCTCGCGCTGCCCACCGAAGCGAAGGCCGGGGTTAACTTTTGAGCGAGCGCAGCCGTGCGTCTGCGCTTGCGAGCTCAGCGGCAAATCGCGCATTTTGGGCCAACAGCGCCAGGTTCGCCGACAGGCTCCTTCCATCGGTTCGACGAGCAATCTCGCCCAGCAGGAAAGGGGTCAGCTCCTTGCCCCGGATTCCATTGCGGGCAGCGAGCAATACAGCGGCCTCAACGTGCGCCTCGATTTCAGCGCGCGGGAGGGCCGCCGATTCCGGCAAAGGCAGCGCAAACAGGATGCCGCCTTGGCGCCCATCTTCGAGGCGCGCGCGCATCACTTTGGCCGCCAGCTCGGCGTCGTCGACCCGATGCTCTAGGCGCAAGTCAGAGTCTCGGCTGTAAAAAGACGGAAACTCATCCGTGCCAACGCCAATCACCGGAACGCCCAGCGCCTCCAGCGCCTCCAGCGTCTTGGGGAGGTCAAGGATTGATTTCGCCCCGGCGCAGACGACGGCCACCGGACACCTGGAGATGGTCCAGAGATCTTGAGAGACGTCCCAGTGCTCTGCAGATGCGCGGTGAACGCCTCCAATTCCCCCGGTGGCGAAGACGCGGATCCCGGCCGACGCGGCCACCTCACAGGTGGCGCTCACCGTGGTTCCTCCCGTGCCGCGCTTCGCCGAGACGGGTGCCAGATCGCGGGATCCCACCTTTGTTCGACGCGGGTGCTCAGCGAGGTACCGGACCTGGGAGAAGCTCAAGCCGACCCAGATTTCTCCGTCGATCAGACCAATTGCCGCTGGAACCGCTCCTCCCTCGCGGACCGACCGATCGCACGCCGACGCTGCCTCGAGGTTGGCGGGAGAGGGCAGGCCCTGGGCGATCACCGAGGTCTCCAGCGCCACTACCGGCCGACCTTGCGACAACGCTTCTTCCACGTCGGGCGAAAACCTCATCAGCGCTGGCGCTCCATGGCGGCGACCGAGAGCAAATCCAGCTCGCGCAGCTTCTTGTCCAGGGTCGGTCGGCTGATGCCGAGGATTTCAGCGGCGCGAATCTTCTTGCCACCGGCCGCGCTGAGTGCCTCGGCAATCGCGGCGCGCTCTGTCGCGCGCACGCGGTGATGGAGCGACGAAGGCCTTTCCCCAAGGCTTGGCGCAAGCATTTCGGCGGGCAATCGAATCGCCGGCACCTCGAGGCCTGAGTACAAGAGCGCTAGCCGCTCGGCGACGAGGCGGACCTCGCTCACGTTCCCCGGCCAAGTGTACGCGAGCAGCGCCCGCCTTGCCTCGGGCGACGGGCGCGGAGGCTCGCACCCAGTGACGCGGCACCGCTCCTGCGCGAAGAACCTGAACAGCGCCGGGACGTCCGCGGTTCTCTCGCGCAGCGGGGGGACTTGGAGGTTCGCGCCGGATAGCGCGCTCGCCAGCTCACGCGGAATTCTTCGCTGGGCCCCCAAGACCTCCAGCGAATCGCGGCCGATGGCGATCGTCCTCACGTCGAATCGCCCCTCCCCGCGCGCCGCACTCGGTCGGGTGAGGACGGAACGCGCGAGCCGCTGCGCCAGCGGACGGCTAAGCAACTCCACGTTTCTGAGCACCAAGGTTCCACCCTCGGCGCGCGCGAGGGCGGATTCGGCGTCTGGATTGGTCGCACCGAACAGCTCCTCTCCGAGGCGTTCCTCGGCGCAGTTGACGACGACGAGGGCACCGCACGAACGGGCGGACTGAGAATGGATGTATTGGGCGATCAGGCTCCTTCCCGACCCCGCTTCCCCGAAGAGGCTGATCGACTGGTCGCCGCCGGCGACCCGTTCCGCCTTCTCGACCAGCCTTCGGAAAGCGGGCGACGCACCGATCAGGACCGGTGGGTCGCGCAGTGCACGGCCGCGAGCGGCCGCGAGCGCCTCTCCGGTCAGGCGGCCCAGAAGCGCCGCCGCCTTCAGCTCAGGCATGCTCGGCGCGGCGTCGCGTTCGGTGCAAATGGCACCGAACCGCTCTCCGCGATGGCTGGTGACCGGGACGCAGAGCAGGCGCCCGGTGCTGACGACCTCGTCGCGAGCGAGCGCTTCCCGAATCAGGGTGCGAGGTGCGTCGATCGGGCCCGGGACCACCTTGGTGAGTGAAAGCCCGCTGTGCACCAGAACAGCGGATGCTCGGGGCGCAGCGAGCTTCTTTGCCAGCCTCGCCGTCGCGCGCCTTAGGATCACTGCTTCGCTGGATGCCTCAAGCAAGTCCAAGTACGCCAGATGAACGTCGCCCTCGGTTCCCGGTTCGGCGAGAAGAGAGGCAACCGCCCTTCGATGGAGCTCGTGGAGTTGCGGGTCAGCAGAGACGTTCGGCTCCAGCTCGAGCTTGGCGGTGCTGTCGCCCAGCTGGATTCGGTCTCCGTCAAGCAGCGCGACCTCGGAGCTGATGCGCTGGCCATTGACTCGGGTTCCGTTCCGCGATCCGAGATCGCGGATCGTCGGTTCGCCGTGCTCCAGCTCGATCCGAGCGTGCTGCCTTGAGACCTTGTCGTCCTCGAGCGCAATCTCGCACGCCCGAGAACGGCCGATGGTCAGCTGCCCGGTAATTTCATAGCGAAGTCCGGCCGCCGGACCGGACAGAAAAACCAGAGCGCCCATGCCGCGGGCCAGTGTAATAGGATTTTACATTTCACGTCACCCTCGGCGCCGCTACATCGGCCGCTCGGCCAAGAGCAGCTGCTGCATCTCGTCGTCTTCCAGAGTGCGGCCTTCGTGACCGAGCGCAATCGCGTTGATCTGATCCTCTTCGAACTCCACTTGCGCGCCCTTGCGCCACTCGGTGGTGTGCGAGCCGCCGTCGACGAGCTTGCCGACCAGGGTGTCGTTCTCCCACGACAGCACTTCGATCCAGAGATCTTCCTGGACTGCGTCGCCGTCGGGGTGCGTCTCAAACGGGGCGCGGACCAGGAAGGTCATCGGTTCCATTAATCCCCGGCGCAGAAAGCGAGCCTTGAACGCCGGCAGCAAGTCGCGCACCTGCGCGAGGAGCGCCTCGGTCTCTTCCGGCGTCTCCTTCTCGAAGCGGTCGCGATAAGGCCGCAAAAGCTCGGCCACGGTGTGCCGCCCATCGCTGGCCACCACGGTGAGAAAGGGGCCCTCGTGGCCCTCGAACGTCTCCAAAGGAAGCCCCATCAAACTGTTGCGGGCCTCCTCGGATGGCATCAGCATGAAGCTCAGGCCGGCGCTGGTTCCCACCGCGCTGCGAACCGCCGGCGCGTGCCCGAACGCGAGATCGGTGCAGAGCTCGTAGAGGAAGCTCTCCGCGGGCATCAGGTCGTCCTGCGCGAGGTGAAAGGCTTCGACGTCTCGCAAGCCGAACTTTTCCATTCCATGGGAATGAATCCAGAGCGGGCTGTCGCCGCCATGGGCGAGATCCACGGCGTGAAGATTCACGTGATCGCGAATGTCGAACTCCAGATCGGTGATCTCGACGACGTCTTCCGAGTCGTGGACCTTAAAGGCGGTGAGATCGATCAACACGCCGGGAATGTGCTCCATCATCGATCGCGCGCACCAGAGCGCCTCGAATACCCCGACCGACGGTTGAGGTTTACCCGGCGCGAATGCGATCCGGTAAAACCCGCGGGCGCGCTTCAGCGCGGCTAGGCTCTCGTCGCTCCCGGTCAGGTTTTTAAGGCCCCAGTGCGCCTTCGAGCTTTTGGTCTCGAAGCGAACGACGATGTGGGTCTCCTGCGTTCGTACAGTGAATAGGGAGCCGCCCTCTCCCGGTGTGAGACGGGCTTCTTCGGACTCCAGCGCCGCGCGCAGCACTTCCAGCGACGGCGGCTTCGCATGCTCGCTGGCCAGAATGTAGATCTCCCTCACAGGTGTTTCTCTATCTTGTGAAAAAGGTCCACTCGATCCACCAGGTCGGTCAGGTAGTCCAGCTTGTCCGTGGAGAGAACCAGCACCGGCGAGGTCGAGTATGATCGGAACCATTCCTCATAGAGCTGGTTCAGGCGCCGCAGATAAGCGGTCGGGATATCGCGCTCGATGCGGCGGCCGCGGAGTTGAATCCGCCGCTTCAGGGTCCGCACGGAGCATTTGAGATAAATCATCAAATCCGGTGGCGGCAGGGTCTCCGCAATCGATTCGTACAGGTCCCAATACGTTCGGAAATCCCTGCGGTCGATGAAGCCCCGTCGATGGAGATTCTTCGCGAAGATCTCCGCGTCTTCGTAGAGGGTCCGATCCTGGACCACAGTCCCGGAGCTCTGTTGCAACTTCCGGTGGAGCCGAAACTTGCGGGTCAGAAAGAAGATCTGGGAGCGGAAGGCCCATGTCTTCATGTCCCGATAGAAATCGGCGAGGTACGGATTCTGTTCGTTCGGCTCAAAGAAGGGTGTCAGCCCATACTTCTTGCAAAGGAACGCGGTGAGCTCGGTCTTACCAGCGCCAATATTACCAGCGATGGCGATGAACTTTTTGGGAGCCACGCGAGGTTCTAATTATTGCTGACGGTTACCGGGCTACACCTGCGCCGATCTAGGCGTGCTACAAGATCTCTCGGATGCGCACCCACATCTCCGCTTCCACTGTAGCATTGTTCGTTGCCGTCGGGCTGGGCGCGGCTTGCAGTCAGCCCGGTCAGACGCAGATCGCGCGCGGAAACCTGCTCGCCTCGAAAAAGGACTTCGACGGTGCGATAGCGGCGTATCGAGCCGCGGCAGAGGTGTCTCCGGGCAAGGCGCATCCTCGCGAGTTGCTGGGTCATCTGCTTTTCGACCTCGGGCGATCGGAGGAGGCGCGCGCCGCGTACGAGGACGCGCTCCGAGTCGAGCCCGATGCTGCAATCGAAGCACGGTTCGGTCTCGCACGCCTGGACGTCGACGAGCTTAGGTTGGATCGCACGGTACAACGGCTGAGCGAGGTCCTTGAGCTGCAACCCAAGAACCTCTATGCGCTCCTTTCGCGCGCTTCGGTGGAATTGCAGCGGGGCGATGCCGGCGACGCCGAGCGCGCGATCGAGGATACCGCCTCCGCAATGGCGATCGATCCCAAGCGAAGCGCCGTCCTTTATTTGCGCGGCTCCAGCTTCTTGGCCGCCCGCCAATTCGACTCTGCCGAAGAAGCGTTTTCGCTCCTCGAGCATGAGCATCCGAACCTTCCTTTGGCCTGGTACGGGCACGCGCGCGTGGCAAGCGCGCGAGGAGACAAGGCCGAAGCGCTTCGACACCTGCGCACTGCGCGCGAGAAGGCGCGCGACGGCGCCGACGAATGGGACAGCGGCGCGGTTCTGCGCGACCCTGCCCTCCAGTTCCTCAAAGGGGACCCCGAATTTGCTGCGGCGGTGGGAGCCAGCGGTGAATAAAGACGCCCTCACCTCTTCCGGTCAGCCCAGCCCGGCCGCAGGGGAAACCGCCGAGCCGAAGGGCTCGATTCTGCGGAACCTCTTTTGCATCCTGGTGGTGGTGATCTGGCTGATGCTGATGTTTCCCTTGGCATGTTTGGTGATGCTCCTCACCTGGAGCGCGGACAACTCGATGTGGGTTGCCAGGCGGTTATTCGCGCCGGTCGTTCTTTGGGCGGGCGGCGCGAGGGTGGTCGTGAGCGGCCGCGAGCACGCAGATCCTTCCCGGCCGACCATCTACGTTTCGAATCACCAGTCCACCAGCGACATCCCCGCGCTGCTGACCGCCCTGCCGGTCAACGTGCGGTTCGTGGCAAAAAAGCAGCTTCGCTGGGTTCCTATCGTCGGCTGGTACCTGCAGTTGGCCGGCCACATCATCGTCGATCGATCGAACACCCGGGCTGCCATCGCTTCGCTCGATGAGGCGGCGCGGAAGATCCGCGCCGGCACGAGCATCATTGTATTTCCGGAAGGGACTCGTTCGCCTGATGGCCGAATCCTGCCCTTTAAAAAGGGGCCCTTTGCGTTAGCTATAAAGGCCGGGGTGACGATCTGTCCGGTCACCATCGAGGGCTCAGGAAAACTGATGCCGAAGCGCTCTTGGAGAATCCTTCCCGGCGAGATCCGAGTGAAGATCGGTGAGCCGATCGACGCGTCGCAGTTCAAGGAACAGGACCGCGATCAGCTGATGCGCCTGGTCCGGAACGTCATGATTGCTCAGAGCCTGGAGCTGGGGGGAAAAGGAGGCGATCCCCAGAACGCGATCGCCGCCCGCGGGTTCGAGGGCGTCGGCCAGCCTCGCTTGGAAGAGCAAGGCGAGGACGAGGGGTTGCCAACGACGTGAGCCGGTGGGGAGGGATTTGGGCGTTGTCGCTGTGCGCGGCATCGATCGCCGGATGCGCGCAGGTGCAGCGTGCCCCTGAGCCCCGGCTCAAATCGCTTGAACGTGCCAAGGCACTGCTCCGAGCGGGCCATCCTCTGCGCGCGGTGCCCATGCTGGCCGAGCTTGCGTCGCGGACCGACGGGGATTTGGAAATCGCCAGGTTGCTCGTAGAGGCGCACGTGCGCGCGAATCAAACGGGTGAGCTGCTGGCCAAGCTTCAGTCCCAGCCGGCGGATACTGCGGTCTCGCACTACATGCTCGCACTTCTTCACGCGGCGGGTTCGACGGGAGGAGGATCGCGACGTTCGTCGGGGGAGGCCGCGGCGGAATTCGAGCGCGCGATTGCACTGAGCCCTGGCGAAGCAGAGCTGCACCATCGCCTGGGGCTGGCCCTGCTCCAGCTTGGGCGCCACCAAGCCGCCGTAGATTCATTGCGTCGCGCGATCGAGCTGAAGCCCGACCGAACGTCTGCGTACCTGCCGCTCGCCAAGGCGTGGAACGCCCTCGGTAGCACGCGTGAATCACTGCAGGCTCTCAACCAATGGATCACCCGTCATCCCAGCGAGGACGAGGTGAAGACCGCAAAGGCCCTCGTTGATGAGATCGCACCTCCTTTCGCCGGCCTGCCGAGCGGCTCGGAAGCAAGATTTGCCCGAGGCCTCGCGCTCATCCAGGAGGCAGATGACCCGCTGGCGGCGATCGCCATCTTCGACGAGCTTCAGCGAGAGCACACGCAAGTGCCGATCGCGCACACCATGCTCGCGCTGTGCTACCAACGCCTCGACGATGTGGGAAGAGCGATGGATGAGCTGCACCGGGCCGCGGAACTGGCGCCCGGCGATGGACGTAATCACTACTACCTGGGGGAGCTGTACCTGTCGCGAGGCCAAGCGGGGCAGGCGAGAGACGAGTTTCAACGCGCGCTCGCGCTGAACCCGCTGCTGGACGAGCCCCATCTTCGACTCGGAGAAATTGCGCTGGAAGAGTCGGATTTCCAGGGGGCCTCTGCTCATCTTGGCGCCGCAGCGCTTTTGTCGGCGAAGCTCGCGCTCCGCGCAAAGCTTGCCCGCGCGCTGCAGCTGGACGGGAACTACACAGGCGCCGATCGGGAGCTGCACAGACTCCTGGAAATGGATCCGCACAATACGGACTGGATGCTGCAGCTTGGCCTGCTGCACCTGGACGAGCACGCCCATACATCCAACCCTGAGCGACGCGCTCGAAGTAGGGCAGAAGCCATCCGCTGGCTGCGTGAGGTGCTTCGGGTGCAAGGCGACAATGTCACCGCTGCAAGCGCTTTGGAAAAGCTGGGCGATGGCTAGCCACGCCGGCGCCGTAGCTTCTAAAGTGGAGCTGTGAGCGAGCTGCCCCGTCCGTCACGAACGCTCAAAGTCGTCTCTGCCCAGCGGCAAAGACCGCTCCCCGCGCGACCGCTCAGAGCTCGCATCCAGGGTGCGATCGCCGATCACGGACTGAATGCTCTATCGATTCTCCGCGAGAACTGGGAAGGCCTTCGTGGCGCGGACCGCTATTTCAAAACCAAGGCTGCCATTGTGGGATGCTGGCTAGTGCTGACCGTATCCAGCCTCTTCGTCGCCTGCCCCGCAACGACTTACCGGGGCAACACCCTCGCCGCGCAGCTGGTGCTGTCCGATGTCGCCAATCACCCCGTGTACATGGTCAAGAACGACGGCAAGCGCCCCTGGAGGGACGTCATCGTGATCGTCAACCACCAATTCCGAGCCGCCACCGCCATCGTGCAACCCGGAAACAACATCACCTTCGGACCCAAGCAACTGCTCGGGGACAACGGGCAAATGGCGCCGGAGGATCTGGAGATCTCGGAGCTAGAGCTGAGGACGGCTGAGGGGCGCGTGACCCTGATGCAAGGCGGCGAGGTCAAGTAGGCAGCGGCGCTCGCGCTACTTTGACTTGTCCGGCTTCTTGGACTTCCCCTCAGTTTTCTTCTTTTTTTCCTGACCCTCTTCCTTGCTGACGCGCGATCGGGAGGCCTTCGCCTTCTTTTCCTCCGGCTTGGCTTCGGGCTCCTTTTTCTTCGCCTTCTTCCGCGGCTTCTCCTCGGCAGGAGTCACTTCGGCCTTTGTTTTCTTGTCCTCGCCCTTGGCCTTCTTCTCCTCCGGCTCAGATCGCGGCGCCGCGCGCTGTGCCTTTTCCTTGGTCTCTACTTTCTTCTCTTCCGCCGCCGGGCGATCGACCAGCTCGAGGAGGGCGACTTCCGCGGAATCGCCGGGGCGGTAGCCCAAGCGGACGATTCGGGTGTAGCCGCCGGGTCTGTCCGCGTACCTGTCCTTCAAATCGCCGAAGACCTTGCGAAGCAGACTCTTGTCGCGAATCGTCCGCGACGCCAGACGCACGTTCGATAGACCGCCGCGTTTGCCGAGCGTAATGATGCGTTCTGCGACCCTTCTCGCTTCCTTCGCCTTCGGCACCGTCGTTCGAATCGCTTCGTGCTCCAGCAGTGAAGCAACCATATTGCCGAGCATCGCCAGGCGATGGCTCGAGGTGCGGTTCAATTTTCTGAATGCCACGCGGTGCCGCATGTCCTAGGTCTCCGCCCGAGGTCCGGATACAGGGTCCTCTACCCTCGGCGCTCTAAGTCTCGACTTCCCCCACTCTGCGATGGATGCGCCTATGCCTTTGGTTGCGTCGCTGGAATCTGAGGCGCGGTCTTGGGAGGCCAGTTTTCCAGCTTCATCCCCAGCGACAATCCCATCTCCGCGAGAATCTCCTTGATCTCCTTCAGTGACTTGCGCCCGAAGTTCTTCGTCTTCAGCATCTCCGCCTCGGTGCGCTGGACGAGGTCTCCAATCGTCTTGATGTTGGCCTGCTGCAGGCAGTTCGCTGATCTCACTGACAGCTCCAACTCGTCTACCGAACGGAACAGGTTCTCGTTGAGCTTGGCCTCTTCCTTCGGCGCTTCGATCGGAAGCGGCTCTTCGGTTTCATCGAAATTGATGAAAACGGTCAGCTGCTCCTTGATGATCTTCGCCGCGTACGCCACCGCGTCCTGCGGAGACACCGAGCCGTCGGTCCACACTTCCAGGGAAAGCCGGTCGTAGTCGGTGACCTGTCCGACGCGCGCATTGGTCACCTGATAATTTACCTTCCGGACGGGCGAAAACAGCGAGTCCACCGGAATCGTGCCAATGGGCGCTCCGGCAACTTTGTTGCTCGCCGCTGGCACGTATCCGCGCCCTCGCCGACAGGTCATTTCCATGCGCACCCGGCCGCCCTCCGAGACGGTACAGATGTGGTGGCCCGGATTGAGGATCTCGACTTGATCGTCGGCGATGATGTCGCCGGCCTTGACCTCTTTCGGCCCCTCAGCGTCGATCCGGATCGTCTTCTGCTCGTTGGTGTGCATCCGCAGCAGCACTTCCTTGATGTTGAGCACAATGTCCGTCACGTCCTCCGTCACCTCGGGGATGGTGGTGAACTCGTGATCCACGCCTTCGATCTTCAGGGAAGTGATCGCAGCGCCTTGAAGCGAGGAAAGCAGCACCCGGCGCAGCGAGTTGCCGAGCGTTGTTCCAAAGCCGCGCTCCAGCGGCTCGGCGACGAATTTGCCGTAGGTCTGCCTCAGGCTGTCCTGATCCACTTCAAGCCGCCGCGGCTTGATCAAATCCCGCCAATTTCTTGCTACGAAAGTGTCTGCCATACTCGCACCTTAAACGTGGGACGCCACCGACTTACCTGCCAAAATGGCTGGAGGACGACCCGGGTCGATTTCTGAATCTGAGCCTCACTTCGAGTACAGCTCGACGATCAGCTGCTCTTGGATCGGCATCGTCAAGTCCTCGCGGTTGGGCACCGACTTCACCGTTCCGCGCAGAGCTTTCCTGTCCACCTCGAGCCACTGGGGAATGCCTCGCCGGTCCACCGTTTCCATTGCTTCCGCGATGCGAAGCATCTTCCGACTCTTGTCGGCAACCTCCACGTTGCTGCCCGCCCTTACCGAAAACGACGGGATGTTCACCCGCTTACCGTTCACCAGAAAATGTCCGTGCCGTACGAGTTGGCGGGCTTCCGCGCGCGTATCGGCAAATCCCATTCGGAAGACCACGTTGTCGAGGCGAAGCTCCAATTGCTGCAGAAGGTTCTCGCCCGTCTTGCCCTTGGCGGCCGAGGCGCGATGGTAGTAGCCGCGGAACTGGCTCTCCAGCAAGCCGTACATCCGCTTTACCTTCTGCTTTTCTCTCAGCTGCACCCCATAGCCCGAGAACTTCACCCGTCCTTGGCCGTGCTGACCCGGGGGATAGGGCCTGCGCTCGATCGCGCACTTGTCGGTGTAACAACGATCGCCCTTCAAATACATCTTGAGGTTCTCTCGTCGGCAGATTCGGCAAACGCTGGCGGTGTAACGTGCCAAAGACTCCTCCTTAGACTCTCCGCCGCTTGGGTTGGCGGCAGCCGTTGTGTGGAATGGGGGTGACGTCCCGGATCATCGTGATCTTCAAGCCGGCCGCGGCGATGGCGCGGAGCGCAGATTCGCGGCCCGCTCCGGGTCCCTTGACGAGGACGGTCACGTTCTTCAGGCCGTGTTCCATCGACTTCGCGGCCGCGTCGCCGGCGGCGACCTGGGCTGCGAACGGCGTTGACTTGCGGCTGCCCTTGAAGCCTCGCGCTCCTGCGGAGGACCAGGCGATCACGTTTCCGGATACGTCCGAGATGGTGATGATCGTGTTGTTGAACGTGGACTGGATGTGCACCACGCCGTTGAGGATGTTCTTTTTCGTCTTGCGCTTGGTCTTCTTGGCCGCCGCTTCGGCTTCCGGTGCTGGCGGTGCTGCTGCTGGGCGCTCTGCTTCTTCAGCCATTGGTTGCTGTGCTCCCGAGATCTTCGTGGTTGAACCTTATGTCCGCGGCGGTGGCGCGGTGGGTGGCGGCGCCGCTGCCTTGACCCGAATGATGCCGCGCTTCGGCCCCTTGCGCGTGCGGGCGTTGGTGTGCGTCCGCTGCCCTCTCACCGGCAACCCTTTCCGATGCCGCAGGCCGCGGTAGCAACCGAGGTCCATCAATCGCTTGATGTTCATCGTCACTTCGCGTCGTAGGTCGCCTTCGACTTTGTAGTTGCCTTCGATCACTTCGCGAATCCGGCGAGTCTGCTCGTCGGTCAAGTCCTTCGTTCGAAGCGCGAGATCTATTCCAGCGGCCGCGCAGATGTCGTGGGCCGACTTCTTTCCAATTCCGTAGATGTACTGAAGCGCGATCACCACTCTTTTCTGCGTGGGAAGATCGACGCCAGCGATGCGAGCCATGTCTTACGGGTTCCTTCCCTCAGAAAAAGTTAACTAACCTTGCCGCTGCTTGTGGCGAGGATTGGCTGAACAAATCACTCGCACTACGCCCTTGCGCCGGATGACCTTGCACTTGTCGCAGATCTTTTTAACGGAAGCACGAACCTTCATACCGCTCTCCAAACCTTCCCAACTGCCGGGCTCCGAGACTATTTGGCCCGATAGGTAATGCGACCCCGCGACAGGTCATAAGGCGAAAGCTCTACCTTCACCTTGTCGCCAGGCAAAATCCGAATGAAGTGCATCCGCATCTTGCCCGAAATGTGCGCCAGGACTTTATGGCCAGAGCCGTCGAGCACTACCCGGAACATCGCATTCGGAAGCGGCTCGATCACCGTACCCTCGACCTCGATGACATCGTCCTTCGGCAATCCAACTCCTGATCTACAACGCTAAACCCTTGAAAGCGGGGCGGGATAACACTTTGGCAGGGTGCAAGCAAGGGCAGCGCCAGCCGCCGCTGCCGAGCAATCTATAACCAATTGAAATAGGGGCAAATTCTAACAATGAACTGCGATGGGCGCAGCGCACTGGGCGCATTCCCGGATGAGCACGCAAAGTCCTTCACGCTGCCCGCCGAGTGAGTATTTCCGGGCCGTTCTCGGTCAGCACCACCGTGTGCTCGAAGTGGGCGGAGAGCTTTCGATCCAGAGTGACCGCGGTCCAGTCGTCGTCGAGGATCTCCACCTGGTGGGTGCCCAAGTTGACCATCGGCTCGATCGCCAGCACCATTCCAGGCCGAAGTTTCATCCCGGTGCCAGGCTCGCCGAAGTTGGGAACCTGCGGTTGCTCATGAAGCTTCTTGCCGATGCCGTGACCGACGAAGTCGCGCACGACCGCGAACCCCTTTGTCTCCACGAAGCTTTGCACCGCGTACCCGATGTCGCCGATTCGGTTTCCGTTAACCACCGCGGAGATTGCATTGCTCAAGGATTGGCGGGTCGTTTCGATCAACGTCCGCGCTTCAGCTGAGACCTCGCCGACGGGCACGGTTCGCGCGGCGTCGCCGTAATAACCCCGGTAGACGACCCCGAAGTCGAGCTTCATCAAGTCTCCCGGCGCGAGCTTTCGCTTCTTCGACGGGATGCCGTGCACAACCTCGTAGTTGATCGACGCGCAAAGAGAGCACGGAAAGCCGAGGTAGCCTTTGAATGCGGGCTTGGCGCCCTTCTTGTGAATCAGTCCCTCGGCAAGCTGGTCGAGCTCCCACGTAGACACGCCGGGAGCGACGGCCTTTTCCAGCTCGTCTAGAATCTCGGAAACGATTCGCCCCGCGTCGCGCATTACTGCGATCTCGTCCTTTGTCTTGATTTCTACCTGACTCACGTCTGCTCAGCTCCGCCCGAGGGCAGTCTTGATCTCGGCGAAGATTCCTTCCGGAGGCCCCACACCGTTAATGCGCCGCAGAAGGCCTTGCTTGTCATAGTACGCCTCGAGCGGAAGCGTCTGCGCCCGGTATACCGCGAGCCGCTCGCGGACCTTCTCCGGTTTGTCGTCGTCGCGCTGGACAAGCTCGCCGTGGCACTGGTCGCAGATGCCAGACCGCTTGGGCGGGTTCTGATAGATGTTGTAGACGCTGCCATCCCGCGGACAGGTGCGCCGGCCGGAGATCCGCTCGACCACCGTCTCTTCTGGAACTTGAATCGAAATCACCGCGTCGAGCTTCTTGCCCGCGCGCTCCAGAGCGGAACCCAGCGCCTCGGCCTGCGGAATGGTCCGGGGGAAGCCGTCGAGCACGAATCCGCGCGACAGATCCGGCTGTCGCAACCGGTCCAGAACGATGCCAACCATCACCTCGTCGGGCACCAGCTTGCCAGCGGACATGAGCGGAGCGGCCTTCTTGCCGAGCTCGGTTCCTCGGCGTACCGCATCTCGCAGGATGTCCCCGGTGGAGGTTTGAGGAACGCCGAACTCCTCGAACAGCTTCTTCGCCTGCGTCCCCTTTCCCGCGCCGGGCGGCCCCAACAAAGCCAGGTTCACTGTGCCGTCCCTTCGAGCACGAATCCGGCCGCCTGGTTAGGCCGCGAATCGCAACCGACCTCGGATCTTCGGACCCCGAGGTCCGGCGAATCCTTCGTAGTTGCGGCTGATCAAGTGCCCCTCGATCTGCTGCACGGTGTCGAGCGCCACGCCGACGACGATCAGCACCGCGGTTCCTCCGAAGGGGAACCGGACCCCGAATACGTTGGTGAGCACGGAGGGAATCACGCAAATGGTCGCCAGGTACACCGCGCCGCCGAACGTAATCCGATTCAGCACGCGTTCGATGTACTCGGCAGTCTGCCGACCCGGTCGGATCCCGGGGATGTATCCGCCTTGCTTTTTGATGTTGTCCGCCACGTCGTCCGGCCGGAAGACGAGCTTGGTGTAGAAGTAGGAGAAGAAGATGATCAGCAGCACGAAGGCTCCGTTGTAGACCCAGATGTTCCCCTCCAGGGCGCGATTCAAGAATCCGAAGAACGGAATCCAATTCGCAAGGGTGGTCGGCAACGAGAGCAGCGCTCCGGCAAAAATCGGCGGGATGACTCCCGAGGTGTTGACCTTCATCGGGAAGTAGGTGGCCTGCCCGGCGAACATCCCACGCCCCGCCATGCGCTTGGCGTATTGGACCGGGATCCGCCGCATTCCTCGCTCCACGAACACGACCACCGCGATCACCAGGAGAATGAAGGCCAGCAGGCCGATCACCGCGCCGATGTTCACCACGTCGGTCACCACGAGGTCGTATAGCTGCCGAGCCGCCGAGGGCACCCGGGCAACGATGCCGGCGAAGATGATCAACGAGATGCCATTGCCGATGCCCCGCTCGGTGATCCGCTCGCCCAGCCACATGATGAAGGCGGTGCCAGCGGTCAGACTGATCACGGTGATGATGGTGAACCAGAGATTGTCGTTGGGAACGACGATTTGATCGAGACCGGTGCGCGCCTGGCTGGCGGTGCGACCAATGGAAGCGAGGTAACGGGCGATGCCGGTGCCCTGGATGATCGAGAGGACGATCGTCCCGTAGCGAGTGTATTGATTTATTTTCTGCCGACCGGCCGCCCCTTCTTTCTGCAAGCGCTCCAACGTTGGAATCACCACCGCCAAAAGCTGCATGATGATCGATGAAGAAACGTAGGGCATGATCCCCAGACCGAAGATCGACATCTGCTCGAGAGCGCCCCCGGAGAACAGGTTGAACAGGATCACCAGGCCGCCGGACTTCTTCTGGGACTCCATGAACGCGCTCATCGCGGCGCGGTCGACCCCGGGCGTGGTGATGAAAATTCCAATCCGGTAAACCGCGAGCATGGCCACGGTGTAAGCCAACCGAGTGCGAAGCTCGGCGATCCGGAAGACATTGGCGACGGCGTTCAATGCCACGTGAGTTTCACCTTTTGATCAAAACCCGGCAGTGCCGCTCCACAGAGGCGGAGTAGGCCACAGGGACAAAGTACAGTACACAAAGCGAGCAAGGTTCACCACTCAGTGAGCGCCCAAGCCGTCGTCAAGGGTATGGCTCACGCTTTTGCCGGCGCCTTCACACCCTTACCACCGTGCGCCTTGGGTGCGGATTCTGCCTTGTGGACGACCAGGGGAATCTCTTCCGCAGTTCCTCCAGCAGCGCGGATCGCTTCCAATGCGCGAGCCGAAAACTTGGTCGCTTTAACGGCGAGTTTTTTGGTGAGCGCTCCGTTGCCGAGGACCTTCACGCCGTCCCAGCGGCCGCGCACCAAGCCGTCGCGCCGCAGCGCAGCTTCATCCACGACCGCATCGGAATCGAACCGCTCCAGCTGCTCCAGGTTGACCACCGCCAAGCGGATGCGATTGGGCGACACGAACCCGAACTTCGGAAGGCGGCGTTGCAGTGGCATCTGACCGCCTTCGAATCCTTCGAAGTGCATATTGCCGGTGCGAGCCTTCTGGCCCTTGCCGCCGCGCCCGGCGGTCTTGCCCAACCCGGAGCCTTGGCCGCGCCCGACGCGCTTTTTGCGATGTCGCGAGTCCCTCGGTGCGTGGAGTTGATTGAGATTCGGCATGGAGTCCTCGCTCGTTTATTCCGGCTTTTGTCGCGCCCGCGAGCGATCGCGAGCGACGATCTTGCGCGGCTTTCGCCTCTGCCGCGGCTCGGCCTGCTGCTCGGTCACTTCCTGACTCACCAGATGCTTGACCTTGAAGACCATGCCCCGAATTGCCGGCGTGTCGCGAAGAATGCGGACCTGGCCCATCTTCCAAAGACCCAGGCCGCGAATCGTGCGCAGCTGCGTGTCCGGGGCGCCGGCAAAGCTCTTAATCAGCTTTACTTTCAGCGACATCCTAGCCCTCCGCCTGCGGCAGCTCCTGCTTCGGAAGCGCCAGCTCACGTCCGCGCAGCCTCGAGACCTGATCTGCCGAGCGCAGATTCTTCAGGCCGTTGACCGTCGCCTTCAGGACGTTGTGAGGATTGCGGGATCCTTGGCTCTTGGTGAGAATGTTGCGGATACCCGCGGCTTCCAACACCGCGCGAACGGGACCCCCGGCGATCACCCCGGTGCCTTCCATCGCCGGCTTGAGCAAGACCCATCCCGCCCCGAAGTGTCCGAGGACGTCATGAGGAATCGTGTGACCGAGCAGCGGCACCCGGAACAGATTCTTCTTCGCGTTCTCACCGCCCTTGCGGATCGCCTCGGGAACCTCGTTCGCCTTGCCCAGGCCAACGCCGACATGACCGTTGCCGTCGCCCACGACCACCAGCGCTGCGAAGGAGAAGCGGCGACCTCCCTTCACCACCTTCGCCACGCGGTTGATATTCACCACTCGGTCGGTGAGGTCGAGCTCATTCGGATTGATCGGTGTTGCCAATGGGAATCCTTCCTTTGAATTAGAACTTCAATCCCGCCTTCCGAGCGCCCTCGGCGACGGCCGCGATCCTGCCATGGTAGGGAAAGCCGTTTCGGTCAAACACGACTGCGTCCACGTTTGCCGCTTTGCATTTCTCTGCGATCAACTTTCCTACGCGCATTGCGTCCGCCTTCTTGTCCCCTTCGTCGCTGCCCTTGAGCTCCTTGGAGAGGGAGGAGGCGAACGCCAGCGTCCGACGGTTTGAGTCATCCACCACCTGGGCATAGATGTGTTTTAAGCTCTTGTAGACGGAAAGGCGCGGCCGCTGCTGGGTGCCGGTCATCTTCCGCCGAATTCGGGCCTTCCTTTTCAGCCTGGGTTCGATCTTCGCCATCTGCGACTCCTCCGCGCTCTCACGCCTAGGCGGTTGCCGTCTTGCCTTCCTTGCGCCGGACGCGCTCCTCGGCGTACTTGATTCCCTTTCCCTTGTAGGGCTCCGGTGGACGCAGCGCTCGAATTCTGACCGCGGTGGCCCCGAGCACCGCCCGGTTGGGCGACCTGAGCGTCAATCCAAGCGTGGGCAAGCCATCTTCGCTTCGCGCTACCTTGTCCAACTCCGCGGTGACGCTTTCCGGCAAGTCGAAGATCACCGGGTGCGAAAATCCGAGGGAGAAGTGGATCTGGCGCCCCTTCACCTCGGCGCGGAAGCCCACCCCTCGAATATCCAATCTGCGCTCGAAACCGACGGCGACGCCCTTCGCCGCGTTGGCGAGAATGGAGCGGGTAAGCCCGTGCAGGCTTCGCGAGCGTCGCGAATCGTCTGGCCGCTTCACAATCACCTCACCGTTCTTCACCTCGACCCGGATGTCCGGATGAGGAATTCGGATCGCAATCTTTCCCTTCGGACCTTCGAGCTTGACCTCTTGCCCGGCGACCGCCGCCTTTACTTTGTCCTGCAACTTGATCGCGAGCTTTCCAATTCGACTCATGAGCGCCTCGCACTAGTAGATGGTGCAGATAAGCTCGCCGCCCACGTTCTGCTTGCGCGCTTCGTGGTCGACCATCACGCCCCTGGACGTGGACAGGATCGAGATACCGAGGCCGCCGAGCACGCGCGGGATGTCTCGCACCGGAACGTACCGCCGTATCCCCGGCTTGGAGATGCGTTTGATGCCCGCCAGCACCGGAGCCCGTTCAGGTCCATATTTGAGCATCACCGTCACTTCGTTCTGCGGCCTCCGTTCGTGCTCGACATAGTCGGCGATGAAGCCCTCCTCCTTGAGGACCCGAAGGATCTCCAGCTTCAACTTGGATGAGGGAAAGACCAAGCGCTCGTGGTGCGCGCGCGATGCGTTGCGGAGGCGGGTCAGCATGTCCCCGACCGGATCATTCAGCAGCATTTTTCGAAACTACCTCCGCGGGCAACCCCGCGACTCACATCCTTGCGCCTGCCGGGCCCATCCCGGTGGTTCGCTGACTGCTCTACCACGAAGACTTAATCACGCCTGTGATCTCTCCGGACAACGCCCGGTTTCGCAGGCAGATGCGGCACATCTGGAACTTTCGCAGAAAGGCGCGCGGCCTGCCACAAAGCGGACATCGGTTGTACTTTCGCACCGCGAATTTGGGCTTGCGCTTTGACTGGGCGATTTTCGAGAGCTTGGCCACGTTAATTCCTCATTGCCTAAACGGCATTCCGAAATGGCGCAACAGCGCCAACCCCTGCTCGTCGTTCTGCGCCGTTGTCACGATGCTCACGTTCAAGCCCTTCACCTTTTCAATCTGATCGTAATTGATCTCGGGAAAGATGATCTGCTCCCGAATTCCGAGCGTGTAGTTGCCGCGGCCATCGAACGCCTTGGTGGATACGCCCTTGAAGTCGCGGACGCGCGGCAACGCGACGTTGATCAAGCGATCCAAAAACTCGTACATCCGGTCGTTGCGCAGCGTCACCGCCGCCCCAATTGCCTGGCCTTGGCGAAGCTTGAAGTTGGCGATCGACTTTCTGGCTTTGGTGACCACCGGCTTCTGCCCGGTGATCGCCGCCAGCTGCGCGACGGCGGACTCGAGAATCTTGTTGTTGGAGAGCGCCTCACCCAGACCCATGTTGAGCACGATTTTTTCGAGCCGCGGCACCTGATTGGGATTCTTGTATCCAAAGGACTTCATCATTCCCGGAACCGCTTCGGTGCGAAAACGGATCTTCAGCCGCGCCGGCTTCGCTTCCAGACCGGCCTCGATATTTGCGGCGTAGCCGACCGTTTTTGCCTCTTCCTTCTTGCCCCGCGCCGCCTTCTTGCTCTTGACGGTCGTCCCCGCTTCCTTGCCCTTAGCCGGAGCGGATGCCTCCTTAGGCGGCGCAGGCTTTTGAGGCTTGTCTCCTTCTGCCATCATCAACTCCCGAGCGATTCGCTGCCAAAGCCGCGGATAGATGCATTAAGGTCCATTGCTAGTCAATCGCCGCATCGCACTTCTTGCAAAAGCGGATCGCCTTTTCGCCTTCGATTCGAATCCCGATACGCGTCGGAGCGTCGCACTTTGGGCAAACGACGGCCACCGCCGCGCGCGCCACGGTTCCCACCTTCTCAAGGATGCCACCTTCCGGAGTGGCGCGGTCTCGGCCCTTTTTGACGTGCCGCTTGACCAGCCGAACCCCTTCGACGGTCACCCGGTTCGCCGCGCGATCGATCTTGAGGATTTTGCCGCGCTTGCTGGCCTTACTTTCGAGCGTGCGCTCAGCGCCTGATATGACTTGCACCGTATCTCCGACCTTTAGCCTTTCCATGTCGCCGCTCCCGTGCGAGTCGAAAGCTCAAAGTCCAAAGTCGAAAGGAGGTTTGCCTTCGGCCTCTCAACCGCGTGCCCGACGCTCGGCTTTCGACTTTCAACTTTCAACTTTCGACTCCACAACTTCGCTTTCAACGTTCGACTCCCTGATCGCCGCTCAATGCCCTCACAGCACTTCCGGTGCAAGGGAGATGATCTTCATGAACTTCCGCGCGCGCAGCTCACGGGCAACCGGACCAAAAATGCGCGTTCCAATGGGCTCGAGGTCCTTGTTGATCAACACCGCGGAGTTTCCATCGAACTTGATGAAGCTGCCGTCGGGACGGCCAACCTCTCTTTTGGTGCGGACGATCACCGCCTTGGCCACGTCGCCCTTTTTCACCTTTGAGTTGGGCAGCGCCTCCCGCACTGAAACCACGATGATGTCGCCGATCGAGGCATACTTCCGCTTCGAGCCACCGAGCACTTTGATGCAGAACACCTTTTTCGCGCCGGAGTTATCCGCCACGTCGAGCACGCTGGTCATCTGGATCATCGCGCTTCCTCGCTCTCTTCTGCGCTGCAGAATCGGCCGAAGCCGATTTACATCCGCGGGCCTTTCTCGAGAACTTCGATCACCCGCCAGCGCTTGTCCTTCGAGGCGGGCTTGGTCTCGACGATGCGGACCTTGTCCCCCTCGTGAATGGTGATCTTCTTCGGGTAGTCGTGGTCCTCGACGTGGGCCTTGTATTTCTCTCGCAGCGTCTGAATCTTCCCGTATTTCGAGTGAGCCGCTCGCCGGCTCACCGCGACCACCACCGTCTTTTGCATCTTGTTCGACGTGACGACGCCGATGCGGACCTTCGGCCGTCCACGAGGTCGCAAGGAAACCGGTTGTTCACCTTCGGCCATAAATGATCACTCCTTTGAGCTCGCGGGCTGAGCGCGGCGCTCGGGCGGTTTGGTCTTCTGGGAGAGCACGGTGAGGATGCGCGCCAGATCGCGGCGGTGCTGAGTGCGCTCGTTGGGATTGTCCAGCGTGCCGGTCCGAAGCTTCAATTGATCCTGAAACAGGGTTTCGCGCAGCTCCTCGGCCCGACGCCGCAGGTCGTCCACTGTCAGTTCAGCCAACTCTTTAGCAGTCGCCATTTTGCGCGCCTCGCGGAATCGTCAGATGGACATCTGCCCTCGGTTAACGATCCGGGTCAGGATCGGCAGCTTCGCTTGAGCCAACTTGAAAGCGTGCTCCGCCATCTCGGCCGTCATACCCTCCATCTCGTAGAGGATCCGGCCTGGCTTTACGACTGCAACGTAGTATTCCACGGCGCCCTTTCCCGTACCCATCCGGGTCTCAGCCGGCTTTTTGGTGATCGGCTTGTCGGGAAACACCCGAATCCAGAGCTTCCCGCCGCGCTTGACGTGCCGGGTGATCGCCACGCGTCCGGCCTCGATCTGCCTCGAGGTGAGCCACCCCGGTTGCAGCGCCATCAAGCCGAACTGGCCGTACGTCAACGTGCTTCCGCGGTACGCGGTGCCCGGCATGCGACCCTTTTGCATCTTCCGGTATTTCGTTCGTGCGGGCTGAAGCATTCCTCTTCCTCAATTCGAGCTCAGGCGCTCGATTCACCGGTTGCCAAACGTCGGTTGACCCGCCTTGGCAGGAAGCACCTCGCCGCGGCAGACCCAAACCTTACAGCCGATGGTTCCGTAGGTCGTCTTGGCGACGGCCAGACCATAGTCGATGTCGGCGCGAAGGGTATGCAGTGGGACTCGGCCTTCTCGGTACCACTCATAGCGCGCCATCTCGGCGCCGCCCAACCGACCGGAGCACGCGACCCGTATCCCTTTCGCTCCGAACTTCATCGCCGTCTGGATCGCCTTCTTCATCGCGCGCCGGAACGCGATTCGCCTCTCCAGCTGTGTAGCGATGTTCTCCGCCACCAGCTGGGCGTCCGTCTCTGCCTTTCGGACCTCGACGATGTTCAAGAAGACTTCGTTCTTGGTGAACTTTTGAAGGTCCTTCTTAATCGTCTCTATTCCCGCGCCGCGCTTTCCGATCACGATTCCGGGCCGAGCGGTGTGCACGTTGACCTTGACCTTGTTGGCCGCGCGCTCGATATCAACCTTCGAGACGCCAGCATGGCCGAGCGTCTTTTTGACGAACTCGCGTATGTGTATGTCCTCGTGCAACCACTGCGCGTAATTCTTCTCCTCGTACCATTTCGAGTCCCAGGTCTTGATGATCCCGAGCCTGAAACCTACTGGATGTACCTTTTGCCCCATCGATAAACCTCAGAGTTCAAACGGAAGTTGAAAGTTCAAAGTCGAAAGTCGAAATCGAGGCGACTCGCCACGCTCCACCTTACCGCCTGCTCGATCTCGGCAAACCTTTCGACCGTCC
>Ga0126378_10000909_pt1 | contig 21848 bp, 17 predicted proteins | sample PanSoiMetPlot_23_FD_92587 | JGI IMG/M metagenome (GOLD analysis project Ga0126378, IMG submission 92587) | Tropical forest soil microbial communities from Panama - MetaG Plot_23 | ecosystem: Environmental > Terrestrial > Soil > Tropical forest > Bulk soil | place: Panama | collected 2016-02-17
CCAGAACCCTGTGCTCGACGCGCCTGCGCCGCGCCGAGCCGCGCTGCTGGCCCAGGCGCGTGGCGCACGGCCAGCAGGGCCTGCCCTGGCCAGCCCTGCAGCGGCGGGCCTGAGCGCCAGCGCCCGACCCGAAAGTCGGCGCGTGGGCTCGACGGCCCTGGTCATCGGTGCGGGCCTGCCCGCGCCGATCCCTGGAGTTGGCGTGGCAGGCGTGCTACGCTGGGCATGAGCCCAGCAAGCACGCGCACATCCACGCTCGTACGGTCGAGCCTGCAAGGCGGCGCGGTTCAGCAGTCGAGGTGTGACCGACTCGACGGCTCGCAGCAACAGCACACGAGGCGAACGCGAAGCGCTCGCTGCGTGTTCGGAAACAACCGCATACGCATGAGCGAGCAGCCGCTTGGCCCGAGGCCAAGGCGGCTGTCGCGGCGTCTGCGTAGGGCCTACCCGATGGCCCGCGTGGCGACGCCACCGCATCGCGGTGGCGTGCAACGCCCAGCACCCATGCAATGCATGTGTGCTGAGATCGGGGCAGGGCTCAGGCCGAGGCCTCAGCCTAGGCCCCCAGGCTCAGGCGACGGAGGGGGAGGGCAGGGGCAAGCCCCTGCTCTCCCCCTAGCCCCATGGGGGGAGGCCGCCCCTCGTGGGCTGCGCCCACTCGGGGGTCCTGTTCGGGCCGTTCCAGAGAGGTGGTTGGGCAAATCGCTGTTACCCTGAGCGGACAAGATAGGCAGCCCCCCGCCCCACGCACCCTACGCCGTTACCGCCCCGTTTTTTCTGGGCGCGGCCCTGAGGATTTCTGGGTCTCTGCGAGCAGCTTCCAACATCACCAACCACCCAATCGCAAAGTCCTCACGGCTCATTTTCATCCGATTCGGTGTGACGATCACCCCGTCGACCTCGCGCTCGGGTCCGCTGGGCTTCCTGCGTAGCTCGCCCGTTCTACTGGATCGGAAATGCGCCTCGAACAACTCCCTGACCCAGCGCGGCTGATCTCCTAGGATTCCTGGCGCAGGCTTCGATACGATGCGAGAACCCTGAGCAGCATCCTTATCGCCGCCCCCAACTGTGCCCCTACCGCGCGCCAGTTGGCGGTGCTCGGTGGTGTCGCGCACGGCTGGACCGCGTGCATGAGCCGCTGATTCCGCCACTTCGACTCGCTTCGGAAGCCGGACGGCTTCCTCGCCAGGCCGGGGTGATTCCGTAGAACCGACTGGCAGGTCGGCTTTCTGCGGCCCAGTGTGGCGTTTCTTCGCTCCCTCGCGTAGCCTGCGCAGGACACCACGACCCCCTCGAAGCCCAGTTTTCCCGTCGCTGACTGTGAGGCCAGGAATCTCGTCAATGAACTCATCGGTCTCCTTCTCTGTTACTCCCGATCCATTCGATCCAGCTTGCGCTGGATCCTCCACCAGCGCGAGAGGCCCACCGCCAGCACTACCAGCAGGAACAGCCAGATCCCCGCCAGCACCAGCACCCTGATCCACGGCTCCAGCAGCATCCCCCGAACCCCCCTTCCTTTCCGTGCTGGCATCTATGCCCTGGTCAATCTCCTGGAACATCTTGTCCACGTCCGACCAGGCCGTTTCCTCGGCTGCCAGTTCCTCAACGGGCACCCACTTCTCGTCTACCAGGCGCTCCATCTTGCCTGTCTCTCTGTTACGGCGTAGCACTCAACTGAACTTCCTTTCCCGCTTTTTCTGCATCCAAACAGCGTACGAAACCGGTTACGGAGTTGTCAAGGTTGCCACTCTGCCTCCGGTCCCATATGCTGGTACAAGTGCCGGTAATCCATTTGAATGGGAACGGTAAGGGACCACCGCCGCCGCCTGACCACCCCCCTGTGCTCGACGACCCGAACCTGCAGCCCGAGATCCGACTCCAGTTCGTGCTGCAGGCGCTGCAGCGCGCGCAGGAGGAGTGGGAGGAGACGCAGCGCGTGGCCGACGACATCGATCCCGTCGAGCAGCCCGAGGAACTCGGGCTAGCTCGACGCGCAATCCGAGATGCGTACCGCAGGTGGTTCGAGATCTCCAATCAAGCTTCGGAGCTTGCGGAGACGGTCAGGCGCTCCAGCCTGGAACTCCACGCCTCTGCCAGGTGGTCGGCGGAGCGCGAAGCTATCCTGGCGGACCTCCACGAGCAATTCGAGGGCGGGCCGCACTACGACCTGCTCACGGATCGGGTGGCCAGCCTGAGCATCAGGCTGCGCCAGATGGAGTCCTCCGGTCGGGACTACTCGGCCCAGGAGCACGCCACGCTCAACACCCAGCTACTCGGCTACATCAACCAGTTGCAGAAGTACACCGAGGCGATGAAGTCCGAGTCGATCTCCCGAGAAGCCCAGACCGTGGCCGAGCAGATCCTGCAGCTTGTCGAGAAGCACTGCGCGGTGACCTACCCCGAACTCTGGCTGGGCATCATGCGCGACGTGAGGTCGGCGCTGGAAGCGAGCGCCGCGTGACCCAGATCCCATGTCCGAGCACGGCCCATACTGGGTCTCTCCCTACGGCCCTCCTCCGTCTGGGCTGCGCACCGACGTGAGTTGGATCGTCGGCCCCATCTTTGCCAGGAACTACGGCAAGACCGCGTACGCGGAGGAGCAGATGAACACCAACCCCATGACCGACCCGCACGCGCCCGAGGGCAACACCGACTACACCACGGGCGCGCCGCCCAACGAAGGCCCGCGCCAGAACGTCACCGACCCGCCCATCGACAACCCGATGCAGTACATCGACTCCACGGGCGAGCAGGTCGGGCGGCACCAGCAGGTCGAGCGCGCCATCACCGCCGCGTACGAGGCCATCCTGATCTCCTGCCCGAGATCCGCCGAGCGCACCCTCGCTGTGCGCAAGCTGCAGGAGGTGCGCATGTGGGCCAACGCGGCCATCGTCTTCGATGGGCGCACCTACAAGACTTGATCCACGCGCGCTCGCCTCGCTGAACGCGCTGCCCCGGTGCGCCCAGACGGGTAACATGCGCGCGGGTCAGTGCGCGGGCCACTGGGACTTCTTCGGCACGTATATGGTCTGGACGCGGCACACCCGCCTTGCCCCAACTGTGCGGTTCAAGGTCATCGCCTACGATCAGATCGCGCCTGAGGCCCTGCATCCATGCCCGTCACCACCGATGTAACCACCACTTACGACACCCTCTCGGTCCCGACCATGAACTGGACCGGGCCGTATTCGGCGGCCACCGCCTACAACGCGGGCGACGTGGTCTCCCTCTCGGGCACCTCGTACATCGCCAGCGCGGCGACGACCGCAGGCACGTCGCCTCCCGCCGCGCCGTGGCAGGTCGTCGCTCAGCAAGGCGCCACGGGAGCTACCGGGGCCACCGGTCCGACAGGCCCGGTAGCCATGACCTGGCGCGGGACGTGGTCCTCGGCCAACAGCTACGCCGCCACCGACGCGGTCGCCTTCGCGGGCTCCAGCTACATCTGCATCAGCCCCGTATCCAGCGGCGCGTCGAACCCCGCCGCCGACCCGACCCACTGGTCGGTCCTCGCTGCTCAAGGAGCAACGGGAAATACGGGTGCGCAAGGACCTACCGGAGCGGCTGGCCCGACAGGCGCGACGGGCGCCACTGGCCCCCAGGGACCCATCGGCAATACGGGCGCGCAGGGCGCGACAGGCGCCACGGGCGCCCAGGGGCCGCAGGGTCTGCAGGGTCCCCAGGGGCCGATAGGCAACACGGGCGCCACGGGCGCGCCTGGCCCGACGATGGTCTGGAAGGGCCAGTGGTCGGGCGCCGCCGCCTACAACCAGTACGACGCGGTGGCCTACCAGGGCTCCAGCTACATGGCCACCACGGCCATCACGGCGGGCACCGCGCCTCCCGTCTCACCGTGGACGCTGATTGCCTCGGTCGGCGCGCAGGGACCCACGGGCAACACGGGCGCGACAGGCCCGACGGGCGCGACGGGTCCGCAGGGGCCAATCGGCAACACCGGTCCGCAGGGACCTATCGGCAACACCGGGGCCGTCGGTCCAGCGGGGCCTACCGGAGCGCAGGGGCCGCAGGGCACCTCTGGTCCGCAGGGGCAGCAGGGCGTGGCGGGGCCAGCGGGACCCACGGGTCCAGCGGGCATCGACGGCGCGCAGGGCGCCACGGGGCCAGCAGGCGCCACGGGTGCGCAGGGACCAGCGGGTCTGGGGCTCAACATCAGGGGCACCGTGCCGACCTACTCGGCGCTGCCCGTCCAGCCGCAGCCCGCCAACGATGCGTATACCACCACCGACACGGGCCACCTGTGGACCTCCAACGGCACGCAGTGGGTCGACACCGGTCTGCTGCGCGGGCCTGCTGGTCCGACGGGAGCCACGGGCGCGGCGGGTGCGCCAGGCGTGGACGGCCCCACGGGACCTGTCGGTCCCGCAGGTCCGCAGGGCATCCAGGGACCCATTGGGCCGCAAGGCCCGATTGGACCCAAGGGCGACCCTGGAGACCCCTTCGGCACACCCTACCTGGCGCTGGGCATCATCGTCCACTGGCGCCCCAACCCGACCTCGTACGACCGCTACGGGCTGTGCAAGCCCGCCATCGTCATCGCCGCGCAGAACACCGTCGGCGGCCTGATCAACGCCGTGGTGCTGGGCTCCCACGACGGCCCGGTCCTGCTTTATGATCGAATCCCACAGGGTGTCAACCCTGGGCAATGGCACTTCCTGGCCAACTGCCCGTACCCGCTGGGGCTGAGCGCCAGTGGCGCGCTGTCCCTCGCACTGCAAGGAGTCGCCGCGTGACCCAGACCGATTCGGAAGGTAACGAGATCATTCTGGAGCCAGGTGATCCTGGCTACGTCGACCCCAACGCCCCGCCCGCCCCAGCGGGCGCACCAGCGGATTCGGGGCAGGACCTGCGGCATGTGCCCGAGCGCGGCGAGACCGACGCCGAGTTCCAGGTGCGTACCCGCAACCTGGTCGTCGACAGCCAGCACCCTGCCGACATCGTGCCCAACACACCGCAGATCCGCATGACCACCGAACCCCCACCTGTGCCCCCCGAGCCGCCCGTCGAGCCGCCTGTCGACCCGCCCGTCGACCCGCCTGAGGAGAACGGGAGCCAGAGCGCATGACCATGCCCGTCGTGCAGGCGGCGCTGGTCGCGGGTCCGCCGCTGTACGTCACCGTCAGCAACATCAGGACCAATCCCTCCGCGTCGGCCTTCACCGTCACCTTCGACTCGGACCAGGCCTTCCAGGCGGCTATCCAGTGGATCGCGGACACCGACGCGCCCAGCCCTGGCGGCGGGCCGCTCACCGGGATCGTCAACGAGGGCGGCGCCACGCTGCACCACAGCATCGTCGTCGCGCCCTCCCAGGCGGCTGGCGGCAAGGTGTACATCTTCTACATCCAGCTTGCCTCGACCGATTCGAGCGGTCTGATCCTGCGCCCGTACGCGCTGGACGGCGCCGTGCAGTTGATCGGGTCGCGCACGGTGGGCAACGGGCAGGCGCTGCCCGTGCGCTTCTATCAGTTCGGCGGCACGCCCCCGCCAGGCGCCGGTGGGACCCAACCTGGTGGGGGCGGGCCAAACATCGGCAACTGGTCGACGTACACCTGGGCGCAATACAACCCCAAGCGCACCACCTACCCCACACCATGACCGTCGGGGTGGCTGCCAAGGCCGCGTACAACTACGGCTGGCAGACCTACAACTGGTCGACGTACTACCCGCCCGTCGACAGCAACCTGGCGTGGGGCGCGTGGAACAGCTTCAGCGCGGGACCCGATGCCGACCCGACCGCCATCGCGGGCAGTGGCAAGATCAATTACAACGGCTACATCACCGTTGTCTGGGGCGAGCGGCCTGGCGCGTACACGGGCCGCATGGTGGTGCCCATCTGGACCACGGCGGGCGCCACGTTCAACTACCGTATCACCGGGCTCAAGCGCAAGACGCAGTATTACGTCAACGCCTACGCCAACATCCCAAGCATCGTGGTCGTCGGCGGCATCCCCCAGAGCGGCGTGCGCCAGTACGGAGAGGTGACCTACACAACGACATGAGCAACGACGGTAACTTCAACGTTGGGCCTGGCGTGCAGGCTGCCATCGACGCCAACAACGACGACACGCGCTCCGACGAGCAGTACGTGGTCCTCGACGAGGGCAACAAGATCTCGCGTACGTTTGCCCGGGACGCCATCTACTTCTACTACGAGAAGGACAACTCGACCAAGCGCACGCCCTTTTGAAGTCGCGGCTCCCCCGAGCGAGGGAATAACGTGGAACCCATGGACCAGCATGCCAGCCCAGGACGCGAGTTGGTCATGCAGCGCATGTGCCCTCGCCTGGGTGCTGCGCGCTACGGGCCTCAACCCGTCCGCCAGCGAGGCCAGCGAGATCGCTGAGATTGGTTACTGCCCCACCTGTGCGCCTGGCTGCGGCATCTCCTCCAGCCTGGGCTTGTGCGACGCCTCGGGGCCAGCCCTGCGTAAGGTCTACTCCGACTACGGACAGGCGACTGAGCAGGCCTGGCTCGACTTCGACACGGTCTACGCCAAAGCCCTGGAAACGACGGGTCAGATGTCGGGTGCGGCCTGGTATCACTGGGTGGCGCTGCGCGGCGTGCAAGGCGACAACCTGTGGATTGCCAACTCCGCGCCTGGCTACAAGGGGGTATGGGACACCCTGAGCCGTCAACAGTTCCAAAGTCTGGGTGGGTTCTCGGTGGTGTGGCTGGTCTAATGCGCGCGTGCCGCTTGAGCGACCTCGCCACCCCTACGCAGAGTACCCCCAGGCCGACCCGCCGAGCCCCATCACCTGTGCTGTGTACGTGCTCGTCGGCCTGTTCATTATTTGCACCGCCGTGTACATCCTCTACCGAACGGGGGCGCTTTGATGCCGTTCACCAGGTCGGGTAAGAAGGTCGGTGCTCCGCCCGGCAAGGGCGGCAACATCAAGAACCCCGCCACTTACGAGGCTATCCGCCGCGACCACCCAGGCCTGGGCAAGGCCTCGGCGGCGGCCATCAGCAACGCGGCCCTGGCCAAGGGCCACAAGAAGGGAGTGCATCGCAGTGGCAAAAAAGCCAAACAAACGAAGTAGCAGGGGAAGTAAAGGCGGCAGCGCGGGGCGCACCATCCCGGTCATCAAGGCAGCCACCGGTGTGCCGGCGTCGAAAAGAACCGACAAGTATTGAGTGTTGGAAGTGTCTCAGGGCCTGGTGGCTGTTCCCCTGGCACACCTGGGATGGAGATGAACTAGATGCCACGAGCAGCAGCGACCCCTAGCCCCGACATGCAGATGCTCAGCCTGAAGAAGAAGCCAGGCGGCGCGTTGAACCTGCCACCCCCACCTGTGCGCAAGCCGTCCAGAGGCGCCCTGGGCGGGACGACGCCGCGCGGCGGACGCACGCGCCTGCCGCCCGAGATGGCGGCTGGCCAGCGCGGCGGCATCGCCAAGCAGGCGCCCAAGAAGTCCATCCGAAAGAAAGCGAGCAAGTAATGGCCGCACCCATCAAGCGCACCGGGTCCTCTAGCGGGGGCCGCAAGGGCAAGCCCAACTCCAACGTCAAGGCGTCCTCGCACGGCAAGGTGTCCAACCCCAAGCATCACGGCGGCAAGGGGGCCTGCTAGTCACCTCAACCACTGTGCCAGGCCTCGCGGGCCTGGACTTCTCGAAGTTCGCCAGGGGTGATAGCTCCAACTGGCTGCAGGCCTGGGAGGACCGCGCCGCCGCGCGCGTGGTGCCCTTCCGCCCCGTCACCCCCGAGGAGCGGCTGGAGGCGTTCAGGCAACTCAACTGGCGCCCGCACGGGCTGTACGTGCCCGAGGACGAGGACGGCCAGCGTGACCTGCTGCGCCGCGTCAGGTACGTGGGCGCCATCGAGTACCCCGATCAGCGCCTGCGCGAGTATCACGCCCTGCAGGACGAGACCGAGACCTGGTTCAACATTGGCGTGCCTGGCCACTGGACGGGCCAGCAGGCGCTGGCGCGCAGTCAGGCAAGGTTCAGGATCGCGGCGTGGGGTCGCCGTGGCGGCAAGACCACCGAAGCTGCCATGGAGGCTATCGGTGTGGCCAAGCTCCGCCCGCGCTCCTGGATCTGGCTAGCCGCGCCGACGATGAAACTGGTCAGCCGCGCGTTCGACAAGGTCATGGAAGTTGTCCGGGATGCTGGCCTCAAGACCCGAACCGTCCGCGACACGACTCAGGAGAAGCTGTGTATTCTGGAGAACGGTGCGCGCCTTGAGGGCATGTCCCTGGAAAACATCTGGTCTGCCGCAGGCGCAGCCATCGACCTGGCCATCATCGACGAGGCTGCCCAGGTGCTGCCCGAGGCGTGGGCCAGGGCCATCCTGCCGCCGCTGACAGATCGTAATGGGCAGGCCCTGCTCATCTCCTCCTGGGAGGGAGAGGGCGACTTCTTTCACCAGAAGGCAATCGACGCCAGGGCTGACATGGTCGCCCACGGGACGGATGCAGCCTGGGAGATGTTCCAGGACGCCAGCTATGACATCAACTTCTACGCCTTCCCACAGGGCCGGCAGACACCTGCTCTCGTACAGGCTGCCAAGGAGATGGAGCCCCACGAATTTCTGGAGCAGTTCGGGGGCATCCCCGCCAGCGCACGCGAGCGCGTCTTCCCCGAGTTCAAGGAAAAGGTGCATGTGACCGACGTGGAGTATAACCCCGACCTGCCGGTCATCCTGACCGTGGATCCGTCGGGGGGCTCAAACGCCTACGCTATCCTGGCTGTCCAGGAATATACCGACGTAACGGTCATATTCGATGAGATCTACGAGACTCATCGTTCGACGGAGGAAATGGGTGAGATCCTGGCGAGCCGCCCCTGGCTCAAGGCCAGGCAGGTATCGTCCGAAGGCGATCTGCTGCCGCAGTGGCAGGTGGAAGGCGTGTCGGACATGATCGTCGATAGTGCTCAGCCCGAGGAGATGCGCCGCTGGCAGCGCATGGGCTTCCCCGCCTACATCGTCGACCACAAGCCCCAGGTCTGGGAACGCATCCCCTTCATGCGCAATCAGATCCGGGATCCCGTCCGCTTCTATCGGTTCTACCGCAACCGCGTAAATCTGGTCCTTGAGCGTATGGGCCGTGAGCCAGACAGCGACGATAGACTCACCGACGAGGAGCAGCGGGCGCTGACCATCGAAGTCGAGGAGAGCCTGAACGACGAGCACCTGTTCGGAGAGGTGCTGCAGTACCTCAGAAGCTGTGCCCGTCTGCGCGTGGACCGTCACTGTACGGCAACCATCAATGAGTTCAAGACGTACACTTACCCAAAGCGACGCCGGCTGAATATGAATTACCAGGAGAAGCCGCGTGACTGGATGAATCACAGCATGGACGCCTGGGGTTACTACATCTGGGTCAAGAAACGCTTCGAGGGTGAGCCCGAGTCGAATAGCTATAGCTACCTGGAAACTCATATAGAGCCATTGGAAGATGAGGAGCCCGACGTTGTCCAACCCAGAACTCCTCCCGAGGTGCTGGCCCGGATGCCCGTATCACGGTCCCGGGCATTTATGGACCACATCCGAGGCTTTCATCAGAGCAGTGAGTACGAGCCAACGTCGTATCTCGAAGTGGCAGGCAAGAGATGACCGAGATGGACCTGCAGGCCTCCAGCCCGTACCGCGACGAGATCGACGACAAGCCCACGTACGAGGAAGTGATCTACTGGCGTGACCACCTGGTATCAGAGTGGGGCGAACTCGATGAGGCTATGGAGGACGAGGAGGACCTGTACTTCCAGTCCTTCGATGTCGAGAGCCCTGGAGGACGCCTTGCAGTCAAGACTGGCTCGGCTCCGGCTGACGCGGATGCAGCCATCGACTCGCTGGTTCCTCCAGATATATCCGTGCGTGTCCGACCCGCGCGGGCACGCCAGAAGTACCGTAATCAGGCCGATAAGCTAACGCGCTTCGGCAAGGCCCTGCTGCACAACTGGCGCAAGCAGAAGGACGTGCTGCGGCAGATCCCGACCGACATGGTCATCCGTCGCGTGGGCGTGTTCAGGATCATGGTCGACCGTACGCTCTGGCCCAACAAGCCAGAAGGCCTGGAAATCAGGGGCAACGCGCCCGTGCAGGATGAGGGCGAGGACGACGAGGCGTACGAAAGCAGGGTCGAAGCCTGGGAGGACGCTGACCCAGAGGAGGTCTGGGAGGTACGCCACCGTCGCAAGAACCCCATCGTGTTTCAGCGACGTGACCCACGGGTCGTTCGCTGGCGCGAGGCAGACGATGGCGAACTGCTCGTGGTCGTCGAGCACTATCAGACAAGCAAAACCGAAGCGCTGCACGCCTTCGACCGCTACCCCGATACAGCATACGCCGTCCGGAACCTGATGCCCGACGAACTGGTGTGGGTCGACGACGTGTGGATCGGGCGCTACCGCTGCCTGATCCTCAACGACGTGCCGCTGTTCGACGTGGGCGGCACGGGGCCGTATCGCGGCGTGGCCGAGCACGGCTACCCCGAGATGCCGTATGTCATTGCGCCGTTCCGCGAACTCACCTTCGAGGACATGGAGCGCCGCTACCGGGGCATGCTGACCAACGCCCAGGGGCTGTATCCCATCGAGTCAAACGTGCTCACCATGCAGGTCTGGATGTTGGCTATCAACGCCTGGCGGACGTACCTGGGTTGGACGAAAGACGGGCGCGAACTCCAGATTAGACCCGGGCAGTACATCCCCATTGACCAGCGCATCGGTGAGTACCTGCAGATGCTGGAGGGTCAGCCCGTACCCGACGAACTGCTCCAGACGACAAGCGTGATCGACCAGTACATCCAGCGCAACGGCGTGGCGCAAGGCCCCCGAAGCGCGGAGGGTACTCGTTCGGCGCAGCAACTCTGGGCGATCCAGTCGATGCGCACACTCAAGATCGAAAGTGCCAAGGACAGTCTGGTGCGCGCGATCACCCGTGCGCTGGAGCTTGCAGCCATGGAACTGGAGGTCTGCCTGCAGGACAGACTCACCCTGCCAGTCCCTGGCAAGGACCGAAATGGTGAAGACCTGGGAGAAATCTCCATCAGGCCGGAAGATGTGGACGGATATTGGGATGGTTGGGAGGTCAGCCTGGGTAGGCGACTCGACCCAGCGATACTCGAACAATGGAAGGCCCTTCAGTCGCTGCAAGCGAACAAGTGGATGCCTCACCGGACCTCCATTGAACTCAGTGGGGCCACCGATAATCCTCAGGAATGGATCGACGAACTCGTGCGGGAAGCCGTGGATGCGCTGCCGTTCGTTATAGAGCAGGTGGGTCTGGAGCGTGTAAAGAACTGGTTTGGAGAAGAATCCGAAAGGTTCATAGCACTGTCACAGAAGTTGCTCGAACAGCAGCAGCCCCAGCGAAGCCCCATGGCGCCGCAGGGCGGCACCCAGCAGCCACCGGGACTGCCGAAGCCGCCAGCGCAGGCGTCCTCGGCGGGCGACCAGATGGCCAAGGGCACCCAGCCGCACGCGCCTACCAGTCGTGGCGGGCGTCCTGGCGGGGCGCCGCCAGGCCAGCGCGGGCAACAGAGGTCGGTAGCATAGGCCCATGACCGATGCAATGGACCTGTTTCGGGCAGCCCGCCCCACGAGCCCGAGCGTGGGCGGCGATCTTCGACCCGCGACCAGCAACGACCTGCACAGCCTGGCGATGAGCCCCGATTCGCCCAGCTACCGCTCCAGGATCCCCCCGCCGCCGTGCTCGCGCTGCGGCGAGGACCACTTTCCAGGGCGGCAGTACGATCACCCCTGGACTCAGGAGGCCGAACCGGTGCATGATGAGCCCGTGGCAGCCTCGGCGGTGCTGCGCCGCCCCGCCCCGCAAATGCCGACCTACGACGCGGAGTCACACGCTGTCTCTCTGCGCCGCGTGGCGCTGTACGTGGGGCGTGGGGACACGTATGTCGTGGCCGTCGAGGCTGCTCCAGACTGGGAGTCGGTCGAGAGCGGCACGTTTCGCGTGGAACCAGGCTACGTGCTGGCGCTGGTCAAGCTCGCCCGCGCGCTGGATATCAAGATCGTCGACAAGACCGGTGGCGATCTGCTGATGCTGGAGCAGGAAGATGTCGGCCAACATGCGCAAAATAATGGGCGAGGTGCCGCGCGCCCTGGAGGTAGTGGCACACGACGACCAGGACCTGCTGCCGATGGGCCGCAAGAAAGTCTCCCGCCCGGAGAGCAACCGGAGGACTGAGGAGTTTGTGGCTGGTGTAGCCAACGGGCAGATCCCGCTGGACGATCAGGCTGCCGAAGTCATCAAACACTACCTGGACCAGTACCATGCACGCCAATGACGCATATCGCCTCGGAGTGCGTCGTATGCACGACGCCCTGGCCGCGCCGCCTGATAGTGACCTCCATCAGTCGCCAGGCGGAAACGGCTTATTTATTGATGCTCAGCCGGGCACTGCAGAGTTCAGGGCACAACACCTCACAGGCTCGGCGGCTCCTGAACCGTTTATGGAGCGATGGGACGGCATCGGAGTCGAGGACTTTGGCCCCGTCGAACTCCTTGATGGCAGCACTGGAGCCAGCATCGCCCGCGTCAACCGACACCTGAGGAAGCGTCTGAGTGTGGAACCCTAGACGGCCTGCCGAGGCGCTGATGGCGCACGCGCGCCAGCCGCAGCCCCAGGGCCTGGGCTCGCCCCACATCCTGGCCTCTCCGCCTGGCGTGGCCGCGCCGATCAACGCCATCAACTACACGCCCAAGACGGGTGAGGTACACCAGCCCGGGGCGATGGCGCCCGTCCACGAACTGAACTACTCGCTCATGCCGCAGGGCACGGTAGGCGACAGGCCGCCGCACGGCATGGGCAACGGCGGCGAGTCGGGCATGGGCGCGGGGGTCAGCCCCACGGCGGGCACCGCCAATCCCGTTATCCCTGGCCAGGAGCGCCTGACGGGGCGCTACAACCCCGCCGCCAGCATGGCTACTGGAACACAGAGCCCTGGCCAGCCTCCACTGCGCCAGTCGCCGTTCGGCACCGGACCGGGACCCCGCGCCGCTCCGTCGGGTCCCGCGTCCGCTGCGTTCGGCAGCCGCTCGAACATGCGCGGCACGGCTCAGGGCTGGGGCATGGGCAACGAGATGGGCGCGGGGGCACAGGGGGATACTGACCAGTATGGTGACCCGACCGACCCCAGCGACATCAACGACCTGAACGCCTACGTCAACTCGCTGGGCCTGCTGGACACCGATGGCTCCTCGGCGGGCGGCGACGGTGGCGCGACGCCCAGCGCGCCGACGGGTGACCCAACCCCCGCTGCCCCTGTGCAATCCCCGTCTGGCTGGACGCACCCCGACACGTCGGGCATGGCGGTCGGTGACATCGTCTGGTACACCTCGCCCGACGGCAAGACCTCGCGCCCGCTAGGCATTATCAGCGGCATAGACCCGGCTACATCACAGCGCCGCGTCACGCAGCTATCCACGCCTGACCAGCAGGCCATCCTGCAGGCGCAGGGTACGCCCGACCCGACCAAGGGCACGCCGCACTACCAGAACATCCGCAACCCCCAGACCAACCAGAACGAGATCTGGTTGATGAACCCCGACGGCAGCCCCAACCACGTCGTCGGCCTGTCGTCCAGCCAGCCCACGGCCAGGGCCGCGCCCAAGCCGCCCGCCAACGTCGGTGATGTCAAGCGGCTGGGCAACTCGAACATGGTCTTCAAAAAGGACGCCAGCGGGAACTGGGTGTACGACCCGGACCTGTCGTCGCAGTACGCGGCGCAGTCGGGCAGCAAGGCCTCCAGCACGGTGTCGGCCTCGGTCGCGGCGGCAGCCATCCGCGCCAAGAGCGCGGCGGCGACGGCCAAGCTGTACAGCGTGCAGACCGATCCGACCACGGGCGGGCTGATCGGCATCAACCTGAACGATCCGACGGGGCAGAACGGCGTGGTCAAGCTGACCGGTGTCGACCCGCAGCACGGCCTGTACAACGCGGGCGGCACCATCCTGAAGCTGAGCGACGACGGCACCAGCGCCACGCCGATCTACACCGCGCCGCCCAACTGGACGACCACGACCATCGGCGGCGAGACGATTGCCTACGACCCGCAGGACCCCACCAAGCGGATCTCGCTGGGCAGCGACCCGACGTATCTGCCCCAGGCGGCGGCAACCCTGGAGCAGACCAAGAGCAACACCCAGTCGATCATGCAGGCGGTGCTCAACGGCCAGATCACCGCCGAGTCCGCGCGCGAGACGCTGATGGAGAACGTGCAGAAGATGCTGCACCCGCCCGTGGAGTTCTCGGGCGGCAACTACATCATGCGTCCAGGCAGCGGCGACCTGATCCTGAACTACGGCTCGGTCCAGGGTGGGCCGCAGCGCGGCAGCCAGACGATCACGGGCCAGCCCGTTGACCCCGACGCGCAGAAGATTGCCGACCAGGTCAACTCGTTCTTCAGCGATTACGACAAGCGCCAGGCTTCGCTGAACGCCAACTTCGATCAGCGCGTCGCGGCACAGGCCAGCGGTGCGTCGCCGTACGGCCAGCCCCAGGGCCAGGCCGCGCCCGCGCAGGCCAAGCCCGCCGACGCCTCGCAGTCCAACGTGTCGCAGGCCGTCGCGCAGTCGCAACAGAACACCCTGCCTGCGGGTCAGGCAGGTGTTGCAGTCGCCCCACCAGGCTCAACGGTGCCAGCCGACCCGCGCTTCGCGGGCGTCACCCCGCCGTCGAACGTCACCACGGCGGCGGGGGACGTGGCGCACTACGGCTCGGAAGGGCAACTGACGGGCATCACCTACTACAACACCGCGCCGCCGCACTACGGTGAGGAGGGCTACCCCGGCTCAGAAGGCTACGATGACCCGCTCAGCGTGGGCGTTGAGGCCACGGATGGCACTCAGGACCTCGGAGGAGGAGACAGCACTGACGATGGCACAGGTACAGGACAGGAGTCCTTCGATGGGCGTGGCCTGATGCCGCGTACAGGGCGAGGCTCCACGGGAGTCGGTTGGACCCCGCCAAACCAGGGCGCGGGCCACATGAGCAACTACTGGCAGCCCAAGGGTTATGGCTCGGGCGGTGAGGGTCGCATGGGCGCGGGCGGCGTGTACGTCCAGTACCCCGACGGCTCGCAGCACTGGGACGAGACCAGGGCTGACCCCAGCGACAGCGGGGGCAGCGTCATCTCGTCGACGACGGGCAAGGTCATCGCGGGCGCCAACAGCCAGAGCGGACCTACGGGTCCTGGAGGCACCGGGCCGCCAGGCTCCCAGGCGCGCGCAGGGCACATCCAGGAACTGGCGCAGAACCCGTCGTTCTCATCGGGCACCAGCGGCCAGTTGGGCATGATGTCGGGCGCCAGCCCCGCGCAGTTGGCGGGCGCCAGCTACGCGCAGGCCACGGGCGGGCAGGGCTATACGGGCTATCCAGGCGGCACGCCGTCGGTCGGCAGCACGCTGGCCAGCGCCACCAACCCGTGGGTCAACCCGCAGATCGCGCCGATGAACATCGTCAACAATCAGGTCAACCCGTACAACACCCAGCCGCTGTTGACGCCGTCGCAGATGAACGTCAAGACCGCGCTGGGGCAGTCCAACCAGTTGCCAATCACCCAGCCTGGCCAGCGCACTCAGGCACAGTTGGGGCTTGGCGGCGGGCAGGAGGCCTACGGCGCGGGGCAGGGTAGCATGGACCCGATCCTCCAGCGTGCCATGCAGCGCCGCCGTCAAATGGGCATGGGGTCCGGGCAAGGTCCATTGCCAACCCCAGGAGGGGCGGGACCAGTTCAACCAGGCGGGCCTGCGGGACCTCAACCTGGTTGGACCCCGCCCGTACCTCAGGGCGACGTGGCGGGCATCGGGCATCGCTTCGGCCAGCAGATGGACCAGGGCGAGCCGCAGCACTCGGGCGTCGACCTGCAGGCCACCGAGGGCACGCCCACCATCTCGCCCGTCGACGGCATGGTCGAGCGCGTCGAGCAGAACCCCCAGGGCCTGGGCCTGACGGTCATCATTCGCGGCAAGGACGGCAGCGAGCACAGGCTGGGGCATCTCAGCCACACCGATGCCTATCCAGGCATGCTCGTGTCCCAGGGCCAGGACCTGCAGAGCAGAGTAGGCTCGTCTGGGAATACCACGGGCTCGCACCTCCACTGGGGCGTGCGGGACCCCAGCGGTCAGCCCGTCGATCCCACGGGCGCCCTGCCGCCTGGTATGCAGAACATGCCGCCCGTGCCTGGCACTCAGATGATGGGACCGCCAGGCGGCAACGGCGGGGCAGCCCAGGCGGGCGGCGGGATGCCGCCAGGCATGGGCAACGGCCAGGACGCATACCCAAAAGAATGGGCCAGCGACGGTAACGAGCTACCCGGCGCTGGCGCCGACCTGTCCTCCACTGTGCCCATGCAGGGTCAGGGGATTGGCTCGCAGTCCCCTGACTATCAGCGCGGCTACCAGGACGGCGTGTCCGCCTCCAAGTCGCCTGGTACGCCGCCGCTGTTCGTACCCTCGATGCAGCAGCCTATCCCCAGCATGGCCGACGAGCAGCAACAGGGCGACCCTGGTCAGATGGGCGGGGGTCAGGACTCGGCGGATACGCGCTGGGACCTGTACGAGGCCAAGGACACGCAGGGTTTCTGGGGTCCGCCAGGCCAGCCCGACCTGGGCTCGGGCGGGGAGTCTGGCATGGGCGCGGGCGCCACCGTGGCGGGGGTCGATCCAGCGACGCAGGAGAACAACGACACCTCCGTCGAGATCGCCACCATGAACAACCAGGAGGCGTTGGCGGCTGCCACGATGCAGTACAACGTCGCCACCGCCCAGGTCAACGCCAACATCGCCGCCGAGAACAACCGGCACGCGGAAGCGCTGTCGCAACTGCAGCAGAACTTCGCCTTCCACCAGGACGAGGTCGCGCTGCAGCAGGAGCAGGACGCGGAGACCCAGCGCCACAACCAGGCCATCGAGGGTCTGCAGGCGCAGGCGACGCAGATGCAGCAGACCCTGGAGCAGATGAAAGAGGCCAGCGCCGTCCAGATCGAAACGATGCAGGAAGGCGCGCAGATCAAACTGCAGCAGGGCCAGCAGGCGTTCCAGGACTGGCAGTCGCGCCAGCAGGACCGCATGTCGATCCTCTCGTCGGCGCTCAACAACCCCTGGCTGCAGCAGCTTGCGGGCATGGCTCCCGCGCCAGGCGTCACGGGCGGCGTGACGGGCGGCATGAACCTGGCCAACCTGATCCAGTCGGTGCTCCAGCCATACGACCCCAGCGCGCCAGGCGGACAGGGTGGCGGGCCGCAGATGTTTACCTCGGGCGCCCCGCAGATCCAGACGCCTACCTGGAACCAGTGGCAGGGCTGGAATCCGTTCCAGATGGCCGCGTACCGGACCAATATCGAAGCCCTGGGTCCGGGAGTGTGGAACCAGGTGCAGAGCGGGCTGCAGCAAGACTTCAGCAATCAGGGCGGCTCGCCCAACGTGACCCAGATGCAAGCGGCTGCCGCGACGCCAGAACAGTCCATTGGCCAGGAGATGACCGCCAACGTTTTCGGACAGACCGTGCCCGAGTGGCAGCAGAACCAGCAGAAGCAGTGGTCGCAATCTCAGGCACCCAAGGTTCAGTCGTCACTGACCGCCGCACCGCAGGGTCTCGCGGCATAAATGCCGGTTCCATCCTGGCTCTCCTCGGACGCGGTTGAGCCCAAGATCCCACCACGCACTCGTCCTGGCTGGGCGCCGCGCCCCGACAGAAAAGTCAAGCTAGTCGGCGCCTGGGCCTACCCTGAAACTGGTTCGGGGCAGGAGCAGGGCATCGGGGCGGGGGATGACTGGTGGGCCGATCCGAGTATGAATCCGGTCGTGGCCCCCCTCGACCAGCAGGCGGCTGCAACACCAGATAGCTTGACGGTCCCAGGATCCGATGCTACAGTCTCGCCAGGACCAGGAACGTCCACCCTGGCCCCAAGAACGCCCGCCGCTCGAAGTGTGCTTCCGAGTAGCGCGGCGCCAGCGGCGCGGACGGGGATAACAAGCGGGCCACCAGGCCCCCCTCCTCAAGGGTCCCCGTCTGCTGCCAGGCTGGCTCCTTCTCAGTCTGACTTCGTTCGGCAGGTGACCCCGCTGGCGCTCACCGAATCGCAGCGCTCGGGCATCCCCGCACAGGTGTACCTGGGCATCGCCATCAACGAGACGGGTTGGGGCGGCTCGACGCTCGCGCGCGACCAGCACAACTACTTCTCGATCAAAGGCCAGGGTCCTGCGGGCTCGGCCAGCTACAACGCCTGGGAAGTCGTCAACGGTCAGAACACGACCCAGAACTCGGCGTTCCGCGCGTACAAGGACCCGCAGCAGTCGTTCTCGGACTTCACCGATTTCCTGCACGAGAACCCGCGTTACCAGCCCGCGCTGGACTACATCAGGGTTCACCCCAACGACTGGCGCGGCTTCGTCCACATGCTCAACGACGAGGGCTACGCCACCGACCCCGCCTGGGCGGACAAGGTCATCAGCCTGGGCTCGCAGTTTTCGGACGACGCCAGCTACCCCGCAAGCTCGGTCACCCACTCGGTCGACCAGCAGGGCGGCGTGGGATCGGTGCTCAGCGTTGGCTCACAGGCTATTGGCCAGCGCTACCAGTTTGGCGGCGCGGGCGGGCGCGGGCAGTCGGCGCTCACATCACCCACCGACTGCTCGGGCTTCGTCAGTTGGGCCTACGAGCAGGGCACGGGCATCCGTCTGCCGGCTCAGACCAGCGCAATGTATGCCAGCACGCTGAGCATCAGCCCCGAGCAGGCCCAGCCTGGCGACCTGGTCTTCTACAACATGGGCCAGGGCGACCACCTGGAGCACGTCGGCATCTACGCGGGCAACGGCACGATGCTGCACGATTCCAGCATCAACCCCGACGGCGGCGTGGACATCACCCCGCTGTGGGGCGGCGCGGAGTTCAGGCGCGTGCCAGGCGTCGACCCGTCGCTGCGCCAGCCAGCCCCCAGCCTGTGGGGCGGGCAGGGCTCCGCCGCTGCGCCCAAGGACTGGGTGGTCATGGTCAAGAACGGGCGCCAGTATTTCTACGGCACCAACCCTGGCAGCGGCCCCATCGTGCAGGACATGGGTCCCGCGCCCGACGGCAAGTCCAACGGCGACGTGATCGACGGCTCGTTCAACTACCCCGTGGGCGGCGGCAACGAGATGGGCTCCGGTCAGGGCGACGACGACGTGGGCAACCGCATCGTCCCGTACGAGGATCAGGCCCTGAACCAGGCCACCACCCAGGCGACCGATCCCTTCAAGCGCCAATACCCTGTGATCGGCCCAGGCGGCGACCTGGGCATCGTCGACCCGCGCCTGGCTCCGCCGCACAGCGACGCGCCTGGCCCGCTGGAGATCGGGGACCTCAACATCGACCTGGGCGGTACGTCCAAGTCGATGCACCCCGAGGATCCGGGTGCCTACCCCGGCGGTGGCCCGGGATACTCGGGCGGACTTGGGCACGGGCCTCCCAGCCCGCCGCCGTACCCCGATGCCTCGACGCTGGTGCCTACTACCTCCAACTTCTTGCCCCATCTCGACTACAGCTTCACGCAGGGCGACAAGGTGGTGGCCAGAGCCGAGGACCTGTGGGGCGATCCGATCTACGTGGTGCAGAACCAGCACCCGCAGGACGGTCCGCAGTACCTGTTCGTCGACAGCGTCGGTCAGGTCACCTGGAAATACTTCGACAACGGCGGTGGCCCTCCCACCGACGCTGAGGCCCAGGTGCTGTTCGACCAGGCCCACCAGCAGCAACTGACCTACGGCGCTCCCCCCCGGTCCTCTCCCGCGCCCGCCAGCCCCACACCCAACCCGATGACAGGTCCTGGCACGCCGCAGTACCCCGCCAACAACACGGGCAGCACGTCGTTCGGCATCGGTGACCAGTACGTGTCGCAGCCCAACGACTCGATGGTGCATCACTTCACCGAGCCCATGGGTGGGGACATCGGCATCATCGAGACCCAGGATCCGGGTACGGGCCAGCCTGTCTACCTGTGGGTCGATGACTTCGATCAGATCAAGATCGTCAGCCAGACGCCGCCCAGCGGCCCCAACGCGGCAGTGGCCTACTACAACCAGGTCTACCCGTCCACGGCGCCCACGACCGCCGCGACCGCCGCGTCCAGCGCGCCGCCGTGGAGCATGCCCGCTGGCATCCCGCCCAAGGCCATTGGCGACACGCTGCGCGATTTCGGCAGGGGTGTCATCGACATCAACGAACTGCACAACAGGCTGGGCGATGTCGACCCCAACTCGATCATGAACGAGGCCCAGAACCTGGCCGCGCAGGGCGACCGCAGCCTGCTCGACGCGCTGCCGCAGGGCTGGATCCGCCAGAGCCAGCGACTGGCTGACGGCACTCCCGCCTTCGACCAGCGTCTGCAGGACTTCCGGGCGGGCAAGCCCACCATCCAGATGCGCAACTACTACCCCGGCGACGTGCTGGGGTACGACGGCAACGGGACGTACAACTCGAACCCCGTGGGCGACGGCGACGCCAGCAACGGACACGGCGAGGTCCACGTCGCGGGGGCGTACTCGGACACCCAGGCCAAAACGGCGGGCATCCGCTACAACGGCGCCAACGCGACGCACTACGCCGAGTTACGCACCGTCAAGCCAGGCGCCGTCACCAGGGACATGATCCTGGACCTGGTCAACGACCCGAACCACAACGCCCAGCAGATCATGGACGAGGCGGCTGCCTGGGCGCGGACACAGCCCGGTGCCAGCACGGACGGCAACGCCCTGACTTCGCAGTACCTGGTCAGCAAGGGCTACAAGGGCATCTACGGCGGCGGCTTCCAGGGACCTGCCGAGGCGGGCGAGATCGTGTGGATCGACCCCGACATCGACTCGTACACCGACCGCATCGACGCGGGCCGCTCGCGCGACATGGTTGCCAGGTTCAAGAAGATGCCCGAGTTCTCGCCCGACAACCTGGCGGGCGTGTTCTTCACGGTCGGCTTCGGGGGGGCGGCGGCTGCCGCCGCAGCCACCCAGACCCAGGGACCAACCGTGCAACCCGCGACGCCGTCAGGCGCGGGTCACGTCGGCGGCAGCGGCATGTCGGGCGGCGGCGGCGCTGGCCAGGAGGAAGCCCCCAGACCGACGATGGCCAAGAAGGAAGCGGGCTACACCAAGCGCGCCACCGAGGACTTCTGCGGCGAGTGCTCGATGTTCCGTTCGGGCAAGTGCACGCTGGTCAAGGGAACCATCCACGCCAAAGGCACCTGCGACTACTTCGAGCCGAAGAAGATGGGCGCGGGCCAGGACGAGGGCGACGACAGCACCGACGCCCCACCGCCGTACTACGCGGGTTACACCGACGCGCAGGGCAACCAGATCCCGCTGCCGCCGCCCAGCGCGACGACCGTCAACCGCGCCGCCGACCTGGGCTGGCTGGGCACCGACGCCGCGCCTGCCGCTCAGGGGCAGCGCGCTCAGGATGCTCAGGACCAGGCGCAGTACACCGCCGACCAGGCCAACATCCAGAACGAGGCCCAGTTCCTGGCGCGCAAGCAGACGGCTGGCCCGCCCAGACCGGCTGAGCCCGTGGTCGCCAGCAGCGACGATGCCAACGCGGCGGTCGGGCGTTTCGACCTGCGCCAGCCGCCCAGCGACACGCGCCACGCCATCCCCTCCGATGCCAGCCAGCCGCTGGGCAACTTCCCGCGCAGCGGCATCGGCCAGACCCCCTCACCCCCTGTGCGCCAGCCCATCGTCGTGCCGCAGGGCGCGTTGCCGACGCCCGTGAAGCCGCCCGAGCCCAGCCTGGTCGACCGCATCAACGCCAACCCCGCGCTGCAGACACTGCCTGGCGCGGTCAAGGGCGTGCAGGACACCGTGGCGCCGCTCGTCCAGAGCGCTAACGAGTGGCAGCAGAC
>Ga0126378_10000911_pt1 | contig 21842 bp, 25 predicted proteins | sample PanSoiMetPlot_23_FD_92587 | JGI IMG/M metagenome (GOLD analysis project Ga0126378, IMG submission 92587) | Tropical forest soil microbial communities from Panama - MetaG Plot_23 | ecosystem: Environmental > Terrestrial > Soil > Tropical forest > Bulk soil | place: Panama | collected 2016-02-17
CACGATGCGGTCGATGACTTCCTCGGGAACTTGCCTGCTGGTGTCATAGGTACGAACCATTCGCCGACGCCGCACGACTTCCTGAAACTCCATGAACGCAAAGTATCCACGCAGTGCGGGTCACGCGCATCAGGCCTTCGCCTCAGGAAGCGGCAGCAACTGGACGCCCAGTGTGTCCCGCTCGACGACCAGGACGTGCCTGTTCGGCACCGGCGTCCACCCGGCTCGCTGCCAGCCGGAGCTCGCGACGATCACGGCGTCAGGGCTTGCTGCGTACGACAGGTCGAAGTAGGCGGCGATCTCGGCCGGCCTGTCGCCGTATCCGCGCTCGCGCAGCTTGGCTTCGGGCACCTTGGCGCGGTCGTGCCAGCTGATCCCGTACAGGTGGCGCGGTGAGAGCAGGATGGCGTTGAGACTGTTCGGCGCGAACCGGCGCTCGATGTCAGACGCCGCGGCCGCGACCGCCGCGACTATGTCGCCGCGGTGCTTCGGCAGGAGCGACATGATCAGAAGCAGGTACCGCTCGCTCTCGGTCGTGCCGCCAACGCGGGCCTCCCACTCCGGCGGCAAGATCTCGCCGAGCCTGTGCTGCGGGTGAACCGCGCCGTTGTGCGCGAACACAGATGACCCGTACCTAAACGGGTGGGTGTTGCGGTCGTTGACCGCCAGGCCGGGAGTGGCCCACCGCAGGTGCACTAGACCGAGCTCCCCGAGGGGCTGACGTGCTAGCTTTTCGAACTCCGGCTCGTCGGCCCGCAGCGGTGACTTGCGGATCACTGGGTCCGAGTCTTCGTACCAGGCCATGCCCCAGCCGTCGCTGTGCAGCTCGGACAGGGCAATGAACTGGCTGAGCCCGTCGTCGCCGATCAGGTCGGCGAGCGCGGTCTCGCCGCGGGCGCAATAGCCAAGCAGTCGGCACATATGACCCCCGGCGTCCTACGGGACCTTTCCCATGCCGCCGCCAACGTCGATCGACGCTCCGGCGATATAGCTGGCGCGCTCGCTTGCCAGGAACGCGACGAGCCCGGCGACCTCGTCGGGCTGGCCGAACCTGCCCAGCGGTACCTCTGCGGCCGCGAGGCGGCCGAAGAACTCCTGGGCCGGAATTTCGGGCGCCCGCACGCGGTGGATGTGCTGCCACTGCGGCGTCTCGACCAAGCCGATGTTCACGCTGTTCACCAGGATTCCTTCGCGGCCGAGCTCGATGGATAGTGCCTTGGAAAGGCTGAGGCACGAGGCCCTGTTCACTGACGAGGCGAGGAACGCGGGATCCGGATAACGCCCGTACACGGCGTTGATATTGACCACCCGCGGTGCTGTGCTGCGCCGCAGGTGCGGCAACGCGGCCCTGGTGCAGCGGATCTGAGAGAACAGCTTGACCTCGATGTCGGCATGCCAGTCGTCGTCGGTCAGCGTGCCGAACCGGCCTGGGGTCGCACCGCCTGCGTTGTTGACCAAGATGTCCAGCCCGCCCATGGCAGCCGCCGCCGACTCGATGAACGACGCGACTTGGTCGGGTTCTGTCACGTCGCACGGCATCGCGCCCACTGACCCCGGTCCGGCCGACTGCCTGGTCAGGTCGGCGGCCGTCGCCTCGAGCTCGGCGGAGTTCCTCGCGCATATCGTGACCGCCGCGCCTTCGGCGATCAGCTCAGCGGCGATCGCTTTGCCAAGCCCCTTCGAACCGCCGGTGACGACCGCCCGGCGTCCGCCGAGCCCGAGGTCCATTTACGCGCCGTCGGGTGCGCTACCGCGGCCGCTCGCCGCGCTCTCCTCCTCGGCCCGGGTCGCATGCTCCTGGGCCAGCTTGACCAGGCTTTGCCTCGGCGGGGAGAACACATCGATCTCCTCGCAATGGCTGTCAGTGGTCCAGGCGCCGTGCGGTACCCACGGCGGAATCACCGCCACGTCGCCCTTGCGCATCGTGCGCACGTCCCCGTCCAGGTCAACGACGAGCTCGCCGTCGAGGACGATGATGACCTGCTCCTCCTCGTGCACGTGCCGTGGCGCGACGGCGCCGGGCGCGAAGCTCACGAAGTTCGCCATCACCCGCTGCCCGAGCACGGGCCGGAATCCGAGCCCGGGAGCGAACTCCACCGCGCCGAGGGAATCCACGTTCACATACCGCCCTGGTCCTTCAGGCTCGCCGAGCGCCTCGGAGGTGAAATGGCTCGCGGCGTCGCTCATCTGTCCTCCAGTGCGCTCTTCAGCACCTCGCCGATCCGGCGGATGCCTTCGTCAATGAGTTCATCGGCGACCCTGCTGTAGGAGAGCCTGATCTGAGCGTGTCCTTCGTCGCTGGCGTAGAAGGGCCGCCCTGGCACGTAGGCGACCTTGCGTGCCCGTGCGGCAGCGGACAGGGCGACGGTGTCGATCCCGTCAGGGGCCGTCACCCAGATATAGAAGCCGCCCCGCGGCGTCGTCCATGAGGTGCCGTCCGGCATGTGGCTAGCCAGCGCCTGCGCGGTCAGCGCCGCTCGGCGCTCGTAGAGTGCCCTTGATGCGACGATCTGCCGCTCCATCTGCCCGCTTCGGCCATATTCCTCGAGCATGCGCTGGCCGAATGCTCCCGAGCACTGGTCCGAGTTCTGCTTGGCGACGAGAAGCCGCGCGATGACTGGGGCAGGTCCTGACGCCCAGCCGAGCCTGAATCCCGGGCAGAAGATCTTCGAGAACGTCCCGGCTTGCACGACGACATCTGGCGCGAGGGCCCACAGGGTCTGCGGCGGCGCCTGCCCGAAGCTGAGTTCACGGTAGGCGACATCCTCCAGGATCAGGAAGCCGTACCGGCGGGCCAGCGCGACGAGCTCCTGCCGCCGGGCCGAGGCCAGCGAGAGGCCGCTCGGGTTCTGGAAATCCGGGATCGTATAGAGGATCTTCGGCCGCAGTCCTGCCGCCAGCCGGTCGGCGAGCATGTCGACGCGCAGCCCTTCAGCGTCAACGGGCAGGCCGTGAACGTCGGCCTCATAGCCGCGGAACGCCATGATCGCTCCGAGGTAGGTCGGCGCCTCCACGACGACCACGTCGCCTGGATCCAGGTATGACTTCGCGACCAGTTCCATGCAGTCGATACCGCCGCTGGTGATCATCAGTTCACCAGGGCTCGGAGCGATCCCCTCAAGGGTTGCAAGCCGCCCCGACACGTAGTCACGGACGCTCGCGATCCCCTCAGTCGCCGAGTACTGCAGCGCGACTCCGGGATCGGTAGCGATCAGGCGCGCGGATATCTCGGATAGGACAGTGCCTGGGAATGTTGCGGGGTCGGGAAAACCGCCAGAGAACGTGATGACGTCGCTCGCCCCGGCAAGCGCGAGAATGGCGGTGATCTCACCGCCACCGAGTGTCTGCGTCCGCCGGGCTACCGCGGCATCCCAGTCGTGTCGTTCGATGGCGGTTGTCATGCGCGCGCTCACCCCTTGACAGCTAATCTTACGAATGTAAGAATCCCGAACGCCCTGATTTACAATAGAAAATCGGGCACCTGCCAGCTTAGCTCATGTCATCAGATAACAGGACGGGCCACCTGGCAAATGGACGCAGTGTCAGCTCCGCTCGCGGGTCTCGCCGAGGTTACCTCGCCGACATCGCCACAGGTTGACGTAGACGACTTCGACCTGGCGTTGCTGCGCGCGCTCGCTCGTGACGCGAGGCAGTCGCAGCGCGCACTGGCCCGCGCGATCAAGATGTCGGCCCCGGCGATCGCTGATCGGCTGGCTAGGCTTGAGCGCTACGGAGTGATCCGGGGTTATCGGGTCGATGTCGACTGGGCAGCGCTCGGCTACCCGGTCGTGGTGTACGTCGCGGTGACCGCCGGGCCCGGAATGGATCTGAGCGAGATCATCAGGGCTATCCGCGAGCTGCCTGAGGCGGAGGACATGAGCGTGGTCACCGGCGGCCTTGACCTGCTCGTCCGGCTGCGTGTCCGTGACCACGCGCACCTGCGAGAACTGCTGCTCACCCGGATCTTCACGATCAACGGCGTGCAGCGGACCGAGACCTTCCTGTCGCTCGCCGATGTGGAACCCCCGAATTTCACCGCCGCATTGCTCGAGCACATGGGCGAACGCCGCAGCGGATCCCTCGATCGGAGTAGCCAGTGACAAACAAGTTCGCGGCCAGCGTCGACGGCGTGGGCCAGCCGGGATTCGTCGCTCGATACGGCCTGCACACGCCGGAACAGGCGGCCGCGTGCGAGGCGCTCGCCGAACATATTCGAGCGCTCGGGCTCAGGACGGTCCGGCTGATCGTGGTCGACCAGCACGGCGTCCCCCGCGGCAAGGCGCTGGCGCCTGAGGTCGCGATCGCGGCCTTGGCCAACGGCCTGGATTTCTCAGGCGCGATCTACAGCCTGGACAGCGGGAACCAGGTGTTCGTGCCGGCGTTCGCCGCGGGCGGCGGCTTCGGCATCGACGAGTTCACCGGGTTCCCCGACATCGTGCTCGTGCCCGATCCGGCAACGTTCCAAGTGCTTCCGTGGGCCGACGCGACGGGCTGGCTGCTTTGCGATACGTACTTCAGCAGCGGCCAGCCGATGCCGCTCGACGGCCGCGGCCTGATGCGCAGGATGCTGCGCGAGCTTGGCGACGCTGGTTACGACTACCTTGCCGGCATCGAGGTCGAGTACTACATCGTCCGCCTCGACAGCGATCACATCAAGCCGGAACACGCCGGGTTCACACCGCCGCCGCCGCCGGTCAGCGTCTGGGAGCGCGGCTACCAGTACCTGTCAGAGGTTCGGCTGGACAGCGTCGCAGAGACGCTAGAAACGATCCGCGACGCTCTGGCCGGCGTCGGGCTGCCGCCGCGGTCGATGGAAGACGAGTGGGGTCCCGGCCAGATGGAATTCAGCTTTAGCCCGATCGGAGGGCTAGCTGCCGCGGACGCCGTGGTGCTCTTCCGCTCGACGGTCAAGCAGATCTGCCAGCGACGCGGCCTGCTGGCGACGTTCATGTGCAGGCCAGGATTGCCGAACTTCTTCCCGTCGGGCTGGCACCTGCATCAATCGCTGATCTCGCGCGAGGACGGGACCAACGCGTTCGCAAGCGAGGACGACTGGCTATCGCCGACTGGCCGGCAGTTCGTGGCAGGCCTGATCGAGCACTCGATGCCGATGGCAGTGTTCGCGACGCCGACCGTCAACGGGTACAAGCGCTTTCGGCCGTACTCGTTCGCACCCGACCGGGTGTGCTGGGCGCTGGAGAACCGCGGCGCGCTCATCCGAGTACAGGGCGCCCCCGGCGACGCGAACGGCCACGTCGAGATGCGAATGGGCGAGCCCGCCGCCAACCCTTACCTGTACATGGCGGCGAACATCGCGGCGGGCCTCGACGGCATGCGCCGTCGGCTCGACCCGCCGCCGCCGGTCGAGGCCGACCCCTATGCGACCAGCAACCCATTGCTCCCGGCATCCCTGGCCGACGCAATCACAGCTCTCGAGAAGGACAGCTTCTACCGTGAAGCGTTCGGCGCGACGCTCGTGGACTACCTGCTGCAGATGAAGCGCTCGGAGTTCGGCCGGTACGAGGCGGCGATCGCGGAGCGCCCACTGGCCGACGGGCAGGACGTCAGCGACTGGGAGATGCGCGAATACTTCGAGTTCTTCTGACCGGCTTCCAGCCGTGCCTGGCACAGGCACGGGATAGTCGCTGGTAGAACCAGACGGTCTCATAACCGTCGGCGCGGCCAGTTTGCAGCTTCACGATCAGCTCGACATAGGACACGCCGGCGGCGCGAAGGTCCGGCCATCGTGAGTGCGCGAACTGGGAGCGGATCCTCCGGTAGTCCGTAGAAGCGGCATGGCGCGCCTCCAGCAGGGCGGTGCATCCGCCGATGCCGCTGCTGGCCGCATCGCCGGTCCGGCCTGTGCTCGTGCTGCCCGGTGAGCTGCTCGTACCAGGGACGGGTGAGTCACCCGACGCTGCGGCACCGCAGCTCGTGCCCAGCAGGACCACCGCCAGAACGCAGGCGAAGATGAGCGACGCGCGGCCAGTGAGCCTGATCAGGTGCATCGACGGCCTCCCCTCATGCACGCTGGGTGCTTAGCCGAAATCGAAGCGCCCCCGCGTCCTGGCGGGAATGGGTCGATCGGCGTATTTTCCGGAGCAGGTGGTGAGGATGAGCGTTGAACGCCGCCAGGCGCTGGTGGACTTCCTGCTCGAGGCTGTCGCCGACGAGGGCACGACGCCGTTTCCCGCGGATGTCCTTGCTGGCCTGCGCAAGGTAATCAGGTGCGAGACCGTCTCCTATTGGGAGTGGAGCCCGCAGGACCTGCTGGAGTTCTCGCTGGCCGCGGATGATCCGGCGTCGATCTTGCCGGTCTGGCGTGCCTATCCGCAGTTCCGGCAGGATGATCCACTCACCGGTTGGGCGCCGGAGGGGACGCCGCTGCCCCACCGCGAATGGCTCGGGCGTGTTCTGGCGATCACCGATTTCGTCAGCGGTCGCGAGTTCCGCCGCCGAGGGCTCTACGCCGAGGTCTGCAAGCCGCTCGGCGTGCGGGCGGTGCTAAAGGTGTTCTTGCCCACCGGCGCGGCGACCGGCGCGGAGTTGCTGTTCGAAACCACCAGGACCAAGTTCGCCGAGACCGACCGCCTCACCCTCGAACGTCTGGTCCCGCTACTTGCGCAGCTGCGCCGCAACGCGCACGCGCGGGGGACCTACCCGGCGCTTATCGAGTCCACCGCAGCCGCTCGGACGAGGCTACTGCGCCTCTCGCCCCGCGAACGGGTTGTCCTCGCCCGGGCCGCGGCGGGCGAGACGAACACTGTGATCGCGGCAGCGCTGTTCGTCAGCGCGGGCACCGTCCGCAAGCATCTGGAGCACATCTACGACAAGCTCGAAGTCCGCACCCGAACAGAAGCGGCCGCGATCTACACCCAAGAGCGGGTGGTCATAGATAGCACGGACCCGGACCGTCCACGAGCGGCTCCCGGGGCTCCTCAGTGACGATGGGTCGGCCGAACCTCAGCTCATCTACAGGCACGGTCGAGTACTCGAAGCTGTGACGGTTCTCACGAGTCATGGCCGCTCTCGCAGGTCGCGGGCGACGGGGGGCCCGGGAACCACGGTGATCATTGAGAGGCTGAGGAGCTCAGCGCGCTGCGGGCCTTGTAGGAGGGTGGCGGAATGGCGTAGTTGTTCGGGACCTTGGCCAGCAGACCGCCGTACTCGATCTCGTAGGTGTCGAGCAGTGCCTGGACGTACTGGGCGTCGGACAAGCCGCGGCAGGCCGGGACCGATCGCTGCCCGGCCAGCTCCATCGTGCCGACCGAATACTGCCGTGCGACCATGACGCGCTCGGCGGCGCGGGCGCACCTGGGGACGCTCGGACCGCTTCTGTTGACGACGAAGGCGACGGCCATGAGAGCGAGCAGGGCGGCGCCGCCGGCCAGCAACGCGCGCTTAGGGAACGCCGGGTAGCGCAGTTCGGTCGTCGCGGCGTTGGTATCCGTTGGGGGATGCGGGGAAACGGTCGTCGTCCGTAGTGAGTGGTGTTATGTGGCAGTTCGTAGTAATACTCGCATATAGGAACGCGATCCGTGAGCAGAACGAGATGTGCCTGGTCCCGCGTGCAACGGGACGGCAGGCCTCGCGCATCTGATAGTTACGGCCTGGCCTACGACCGAGGCGGTGGCATGGACCTCGATGACGCGCTGACGGATCTGATCGCGCGGTCGGGCGACAGGCTGTTGCGCTTGGGCTATCAGCTGACGCACGATCGCGCCGCCGCACAGGACCTGGTGCAAGACGCGCTGTTGCGGGTTTATGGATCGGCAAGACGCCGCGGCACGGCTCCCGATGACTGGTACGCCTACTTGCGGCGAGCCGTCAGTCAGCACATCCAACGGCCAGTTCATTAGCTTCAGCGAGCTTGGGGCCGTCGCGAAGCGCGCGTTCCGGTCAGGGCGCTGGCCCCCGACGCCCGCGCCCACGTGCAAAGCACTGGGCGGCGGTCGCTCCGGCCAGGAGACGGCTATGGTTCCGCTGGGCTCGACCTCGCTGCTCATCTGCCCGGCTGGGCGTATGGTCCGGTCAGGCTACGGGGGCTGGTCGCAGCGCTGAACTCCCTTCCGACCTCGGTGTCGACCCGCCAGTGTTCAGAGCGCGGACCGTCGAGGCGGGAATACCGGCTGCTGTTCTCCTACCGGGAAGGGCCGCCTGTCCTTGTGGATGTCATGGCGGGCTGCTTCCCGCAGATCGACAACATGAGCCTGCAGGCATACAGCGCGCACACCGTCATCCCGATCATCGAACGGCTGCTCGGGTCGCACTAGCAAATCGTTCCGCGACGAATGGTCTCCTTTGCCTGCCCGACCGGGCCTGGTGGCGTGGCCGCGTCAACCCGCTCCGAGGCGACCGTGACATGATCGCGGCTGGCGACACCGAACGGAGGGACGAACAGCGATGCAGCTAAGCGCGCGGAACCAGCTCAGCGGCACGGTGCAGACGGTCAAGTCGGGCACGATCATGGCGGAAGTGACCGTCAGCGTCGAGGCCGGGCCTGTCACCGCCGCGATCACCGACTCATCGCGCGAGCGCCTCAACCTGAAGGAAGGCGACCGCGTCACGGTGGTCATCAAAGCGACCGAGGTGATGATCGCCACTGAGTAGCCCGCCTGCCGGATTCGCGCCGTGGCCTGAGCCGGCCATACTGCCGGTTTTCCATGATCATGGATGAATTTTTGCGGTATTTGCACAAAGTCATCCGTGATCATGAAAATTGGGCGGCTTCATCGCGGCGAGCTGCGACCGGTCGCGCCTCAGGCACGCCGTACGGGCCCGTCAGCTGGGACGTTTGCGCCGCGCTGGCGTCGTGGCGAGTGCGGCCGCGTGGTCGGGCACATAGGTCTGCATCGTCTTCGGCATCCTGACGTAGCCCTGAGACCGCGGCCTGGCTGGTAGCGCCATTGGAAGCCGGTGGACGTCCGTGTAGGGAACGGTCGACAGCAGGTGGGCGATCATGTTGATCCGCGCACTGCGCTTGTCGTCGCTCTCTACGACATACCAGGGCGCCTCTGGGATGTCCGTGTGCACGAACATCTCGTCCTTGCTCCGCGAGTAATCCTCCCAGCGGGTGATCGACTCGAGATCCATCGGCGACAGCTTCCACCGCCTCATCGGGTCATCGAGCCTGGACTTGAACCGACGCTGCTGTTCCTCGTCGCTGACCGAGAACCAGTACTTGCGCAGCAGGATCCCGTCCTCCACGAGCATCCGCTCGAACAACGGGCACTGATGCAGGAACCTGCCGTACTCCTCCTTGGAGCAAAACCCCATCACCCGTTCGACGCCCGCGCGGTTGTACCAGCTCCTGTCGAACAGCACGATGTGCCCCCCGGCCGGCAGGTGCCTGATGTAGCGCTGGAAGTACCACTCGGTCCGCTCCCTCTCGGTCGGCGCAGGCAGGGCGGCGATCTGGGCGATCCTCGGGTTGAGGAACTGCGTCACGCGCTTGATCGCGCTGCCCTTTCCCGCCGCGTCGCGGCCCTCGAACACGACGACGATCCTCGCCCGTTCTGCCCTGACCCACTCCTGCAGCTTGACGAGCTCGGCCTGCAGCCTGAACAGCTCCCGGGTGTACAGCGACTTCTTCAGCCGTCCGGTCTTGCCTTTGTCGGCTGCGCCGTCCTTGCCGCCGTCTCGTGCGCCGCGAGTCACTGCGCACCTCCGTTCCGATCCGCCAAATTAGCGGCTCCGTCATGTTCGTACCCGATTCGTCGGGTGTGGCCCCGGGCCAGGCGGACGCAGAGCCAAGGCCGACAGGCCCCACGGGGGAAACGGGTCTGTCGGCCTTGGTCGGGCCGGCTACTGCGAGTCGGCCAAGCCCACCTGCGGGAGGTTCCAAGCGGACTGGCCCAGGTAGCCGCGGGCCACCATGGTGACGAAGTGGTAGACGGCGGACTCGGCCGGGTTGAGCGGGCCGGCTTGCGCGTGCGGCGACGACAGGCCTCGTTGCACTGACTCGCAGGCAGTCCAGTCCTGCCTATTGGTCAGGTCCCAGAAGTCGATCGCGTAGCTGGGGTCGAAGTCAGCGGCCGCGGTCACCTCAGCCGCGAACGCCCAGCTGCACTCGATCTTGGTGCGGTCAACCGCGAGCGGCGTCATGCGGTGCAGCATCACGTAGTCGGGATGGGCGCTGATCAGCAGGTTGGGGAACACATTGATGTACAGAACGGTCCGCAGCTCGTGTTCGTTCAGGCCGCGCAGCGGTGGCACCTGGGTGGTGCCGTCGAGCGACATGGTCGCCATTCCCTGGCGAAGTTCCATCGTGCCGCCGACCCACGCGCCAGGCAGGTCGTAATTCTCTCCGCTCTTGGGCGGGGTGACCCGGCAGAGCTCGGGATGTATGGACGGGCAGTGGTAGCACTCGTTGTAGTTCTCAGCAAGGATCTTCCAGTTGGCCGCAGCGTCGTACTCGTGGGTCCCGGCGACGACCAGCCTGGCCATCTCGTACGGCGCCAGCATGGCGTCAAGCGTGTACAGGGCATCGGCGAGCGGAGCGGCCCGCCCAGAGCCGTCCACGAAGATCAGGCCGTGCCACTCAACGCATGGCAGCTCGGTCAGGCCCCAGTGACCGGCGTCGAAACCTGGCTGGCCCTTGAAGCCGGCGGCCCCGGCGAGCTTTCCGTTGAGCGCGTATGTCCAGCAGTGATACGGGCAGATAATCGCGTTCTGGCTGGCGGATGCGCCGCACGGCAGCAGCTCATGGCCGCGGTGCCGGCAGGTGTTCGCGAACGCGCGCAGCACGCCATCGTCGTCTCTGGTCAGCAGCACGCTGCCGGATCCGGCCGGCTCGGCTCGCTGGTCGCCTGGGTTGGCTACCTGGTCGCTGCGGCCCACGCACATCCAGCCGTCGGCGAAGAAGTATCGCTGCTCCCACTCGAACACGGCTGGGTCGGTGTAAGCGGGCGGGGGGAGCATCACGCTCTCGCCGAACGGGCGGAGCGACTGAGCGATAGCTGTGGGGTCAATGGGAGCAGGAGGCGTCATTGGCTGGCTGACCACGTACTGACTGACCATACAGTCAATGATAATGTGGCTAGCCTCCGGGTGTCTAGCGCCGGTTTCGCCCGGAATTGCGTGGGAAAGGGCCTGAGCCGCCTCAATTCGTGCGCGGCACCCTGATCGCCGCGCGGCACCCTGAGCGCGGCGGCACCCTGAGCGCGGCGCGGCACCCTGAGCCGGCCGAGAGCGTATTAGCGCGAGGTGCTCAGCCGACCGTCGCCTGCGTCTTGCCGCTGCGCAGGGGCTTGTGGTGCCCGCCGACTGACCAGCAGCGGACGATGTCGCGCATCGAAAGCAGCCCGGTCACCTCGCCCTCGTCGACCACCACCAGGTGCCTGAAGCTGCCGGACACCATGGTTTCTGCGGCCTTGTCGAGTGTCCAGTCCGGTGCCGCGAACACCACGTCGCTTGTCCTGTGGTCGGCCACCAGTTCCTTGTCTGGATCTTGGTCAGCGCCGAGTGAGTTCAGGATGTCCCGCTCGGTGAGAATCCCGATGCCGGACCGCTCGTGATCGAGAACCACGGCGGCGCCGACACGCTGGACGGCCATCATCCTGGCGGCCTGTCGCAGCGTGTGGGCCGGCCCGACGCTCAGGACGACCTGGCTCATCCCGTCCTTCACCTTCATGATGCGATCACTCCCCGATTCTGGAACTCCGAGCAATTCCGCGAGCGGTCGGTGGCGCCGGTGCCAGCGAGGTCCTAACGGCTAAGGCGGCGTCGAAGCTGCTTGTGAACTTGTGATCACTTCAAGCATCGTTCATCAGGCCTTCGAGGGCAAGGCGAGCATGTCAAGCACCTCGTCGTGCAGCTGGCCGTTGGTGCACAGCACGCTGCCGCCGTCAGGCGTGGGCTTGCCTGTGAGGTCGGTGAAGATCCCTCCGGCCTCCTGCACGATCACCTGAAGCGCGGCCAGGTCCCAGAGCGAGACCACTGCCTCGGCCGAGATGTCGACAGCACCCTCGGCGACAAGCGTGTGCGACCAGAAGTCGCCGTACGCCCTGGTGCGCCAGACGGACCTGGCTAGGTCGAAGAAGGAGTCAAGCCGCCCGCTCTGCTCCCACGTCGCCAGGTCAGAGTAGGAGAAAGACGCGTCTTCGAGCCTGGTCACGGCCGACACGCGGCATGCGGTCGCCTTAGTCAGTGATCGGCCGGTCCAGGCCCCGCCGTCCTGGGCCGCCCACCAGCGTCGGCCGATCGCCGGGGCCGAGACGACCCCGACCGTCGCTTCACCGTCGGCCATGAGTCCGATCAGCGTGGCCCAAACGGGTACACCGCGGACGAAGTTCTGGGTTCCGTCGATCGGGTCGATGATCCAGCATCGCGGGCTCATTCCTGACCGCCCGAACTCTTCGCCGAGCATGGCGTCGCGCGGCCTGGCCCGGCCCAGCACGCCGCGCAGCGACTCCTCGGCGGCCAAGTCGGCGTCGGTGACCGGGGTCAGATCAGGCTTGGAATGCACGCTGAGGTCAACCGCGCGGAACCGGCGCATGGTGATGTCGTCCGCCGCATCCGCAAGCACATGGGCGAACCGCAGGTCATCGTCGAAACCCGCCATGCGGCCAAACGCTATCGCTTATGCGGCACAGTGACCATGACCGCGACGCCTCGTCGGGCTGTCGCTGGCTCCGTTAGCGCTCGTCGGCCTCGGTGCCCTCCCGACTGCGCAGCAACCGTCGCAGCGAGTCGAGCCTGGCCACGAGCGACGGCCCGCCACGAGCGGCGACCCAATCGTCTAGCGCGCACTCTGGGCCTAGGTGGTCGCAGCCGGGCGGGCAGTGTTCCGCGCCCTCGGCGAGGTCGGCGAAGGCCAGGACGACCCGCTCGGGCGACATATGGCCGAGGCCGAAGCTGCGCAGTCCCGGCGTGTCGATGATCCAGCCGCCCTCTTCACCTGGCAGCGGCAGCGCCACGGCCGATGATGAGGTGTGCCTCCCGCGTCCAGTCACGGGGCTCACCGCGCCGACCGCCCGGTCCGCCTCCGGGATCAGCGCGTTGACCAGCGTTGACTTGCCGACGCCCGAGTGACCGACAAGGACGCTGATACGCCCGGCCAGCATGCCGCGCAGGTCGGCGAGCATCGACTCGGACAGCGGGCGGCCGAGCACCACGTAGCGGAAGCCGAGGGGTTCGTAAACGGCCAGTATCGGTTCGGGCCCAGCGAGGTCGGCCTTTGTGAGGCACAGAGCGGGCTCGAGCCGCGCGTCGTAGGCAGCGACCAGGAACCTGTCGATCAGCCGGAGACGCGGTGGCGGGTTGGCCAGCGCGCACACGATCACGAGCTGGTCGGCGTTGGCGACGATGACTCGCTCGACTGGATCGGCGTCATCGGCGGACCTGCGCAGCACGGTCCTGCGCGGTGCGATCCTGACCACCCTGGCGAGCGTGCCCGGCGCGCCTGAGGCGTCACCCGCCAGGCTCACGGTGTCGCCGACGACGATGTTTCCGCGGCCGAGCTCGCGGGCCTTCATCGCGGTGACGGCCTCATCGGCGGTCACGCACCGGTACCTGCCGCGGTCAACGGCCGTGACGAACGCGTCCACCGCCTCGGCGTGGGCCGGCCGTCGCCTAGTCCGCGGCCGCGAGCCGCGCGCGGCCCTGACCCGCACATCGTCCTCGTCCATGCCATTGTGCCTGGCCCGCGGGACCACTACCGAGCCACCGCCTCAGGCCGGCGCGAAGGTCTGCGCCCAGACCCGGCTGAACGCAGGGAAGGTCTTGCCGACAGTTGCCGCGTTCCTGACCCGCAGCCCGCCGGTGGCCAGACCGAGCACCGCCGCGGCCATCACCAGTCGGTGGTCGTCGTGGCTGTCGAACGCCACCCCGGCCGCGCGCAGCGGGGCCGGCCCGATCCGCAGCCCGTCCGCGGTCTCGGTGACGTCCCCGCCAAGCTTGCCGATTTCGCCTGCCAGAGCTGCCAGCCTGTCGCTCTCATGCCTGCGCAAATGCCCGATCCCCCTGAATTGCGATGGCGAACTTGCCAGGGTCGCAAGGGCGGTCAGCACCGGCGTCAGCTCTCCGACCTCGCTGAGGTCTGCGTCGATCCCGCTGATCTGCCCGCCTCCGGTCACCCGCAGGCCGTCCGCGGTCGCTTGCACATGGGCTCCCATCGACGTGAGCAGCTCGATGATCCGCGCCGCCGGCTGCAGGCTGCCATCAGGCCATCCGGCGATCGTCACCTCGCTGCCGGTCGCGAGCGCGCCGGCCAGGAACGGCATGGCGTTCGACAGGTCAGGCTCGATGTCGATCCTGTCGGCCTTGATCTTTCCCGCGGGCACTGTCCATATCTGCACAACGGAGCGTCCGTGGCTCGTCTCGCCGCGCTCGCCCGGTGCCGGCGCGCGGCCACCCTCGGCGGCCGGTGTAGCCGTGACGTGGACGCCGGCGAGGGCCAGCATCTTGACGGTCATGTCGATGTGGGGAGCCGACGGTACCGGCGGGCCGCAATGCCTGATCTCGGCCCCCGAATCGAACTGGGCAGCGGCGAGCAGCAGGCCCGAGACGAGCTGGGAAGACGACGAGGCATCCAGGGTGACTGAGCCACCGGGCACCGTGCCGCGCCCGTGCACGACGAAGGGAACAGCCCCAGATTCGTCGTCCGAGATCAACACGCCCAGCTCTCGCAAGGCTGTGAGCAGCGGCCCAACCGGTCGCTGCGACATCCTGCGATCCCCTGCGAATCTGACGTCTGAGGAGGTGAGAGCGGCGACCGGCGGGACGAAGCGCAGCACAGTTCCGGCGTTCCCGACATCGATCTCGATGGCTCGACGGCTCGCCGCTGCGAACCGCGCACCCGCAGCGCGCTCAACACGCCACGCTCCGTCCGATTCGTCGATTCGGTAGCCGAGCGCTCGGAGCGCCCCGGCCATCAGCTGGGTGTCGCGCGCCAGGAGCGGACCGTTGATCAGGGTGGGGCTGTCGGAGAGCGCTGCCAGGATCAGCGCACGGTTCGTCATCGACTTCGATCCGGGCAGCCGGACAAGCGCGCGCACCGGCCCAGGCGCGCGCGGCACGAGCCAGTCGCGCGTAGTCGCGCCGCCGCTCGGCTTGTCCTGCTGTTCGCCGACCATGCCAGCAAGGTTATTGGCTCACGGCCCGGCCCGCTTGCGGCCGCGTTGCCTGCGTCCCGGCGGGCGGGCCACGCACTCTGCGCGCTTTCAGCCGATTGGGGACTGGTGGGTGGCAGGGAGCGCTGCGAGAGATCGGGGAGTACGCGAGTTTACCGAGGTTTGGCGGCGCGCTGACTTGGCTATGTACAGCGTCAATCCGTTGTTCATCAAGCGGGGTCGTCCACATGATGACCCCGGACCCCGAAGTTGGCCGCCAAGAGGACGGCCCGACGGCACCTCGGCACCGCCGAGACGCCGCCCCCCGGTCTCGACGACACTGCGAGGTGGATCGCTTTGTGCGGCAGATACGCGTCTGCGCGCTCGCGCATCGAACTCCTCGAGGAGTTCGCTGTGGAGCGCGACCGCGTTGACGAGCCGCTCAAGCCGGACTACAACGTCGCGCCGACCAAGCCGGTATACGCGGTCATGACCAGGACGCCGCGCGCCGAGCGCCAGCCGAACCCGCAGGACACCCAGCAGGATCCTCGGCAGCGTGGCAACGGATCGGGACCCGCCAGAGAGCTGCGCGTGGTGCGCTGGGGCCTCGTCCCTTCCTGGGCGAAAGACATCTCGATCGGCAGCCGCATGATTAACGCGCGGGCTGAGACGGTCAGCGAGAAGCCCGCGTACAAGAACGCGTTCGCGCGCCGGCGCTGCTTGCTGCCGGCGGACGGATACTACGAGTGGCAGCGGCCGCCTGCCGGGACAAAGGCACCGAAGCAGCCGTACTTCATCTGTCGGCCTGATCACGCACCGCTGGCGTTCGCGGGGATTTACGAACTCTGGCGTGACCGGTCCATGCCTGGCGACGACCCCGCTGCGTGGCTCTGGACAGCGGCCGTGATCACGACGACTGCGCCCGACGAGCTTGGCGAGATACACGACAGGATGCCGATGGTGATCGACCGCGCTAGCTGGGCGGACTGGCTCGATCCGGTGAATAAGGACGCGGCCGACGTGCGAGCACTGCTCGCCCCCGCGGCGGCGCACGGGCTGATCTCCTATCCGGTCTCGCTCGCGGTGAACTCAGTCCGCAATAACGGGCCAGAGCTTGTGAAGGAAGCTGAGCCGGTATCGCCGGGGTCAGGAGGTTGGAGCGATGCCTGAGGTCTTGCTGGCAGAGCGGAGTGGCACGGGAGGTGTGGGCCGATTGGATATCGCAGCGGCTCGTAAGCGCCTTGAGGACGTACGTGATGAGCTCGACAGGTCGGTCGCCGTGCTGAACGGTGCCCATCAGCGGCATCCGCTCGTGGCCGATTACCCCCAGGATCCGGCGGATGCAGGCACCAACCTGGCCGAATCGGACCGGGCCGAGGCGATACTCGCCGCCGCCAAAGCTCGCAGGCGGCTGATTCTCGAAGCGCTGGTCAGGCTCGAGAACGGCAGTTACGGGGTCTGCGTTGACTGCGGAAAACCAGTGCCGGAAGGCAGATTGGAGGTTAAGCCAGAAGCGGCTCGATGCCTGGCATGTCAGGCGAAGAGGGACAGAATGCGGCGCTGAGCCCTCGGCCGGAGGCTTCGCACGCGGGCCCTATCTGAGCTGGTGGAATGAAGGCGGGCCAAGTCGTGTTGCAACGCGCGTGCCCATTGCAGCTAGTAGCCGCCGTATTGAGCGGCCGAGCGGCGGTCTAGCCGGCGTTCGCGCGCTGGCAAGCGCAGCAACATCCGCGGACACGATCGGGTCCCGTTCCGACGATATTCGGGTAGCCGTGCGAACTGGGCAAGTGCCCGGCGCGGTATCCTCCGCCCGAGGCGGCTGGCATGCGCGCCGGAGCCAGCCACACATGGCGGAGGGGGTGGGTCAGGTCCCTGAGACACTCGAGGAGCGCAACGAGCGCTTCGAGCGTGATGTGCTGCCGTACCTGGATCAGCTGTATGCGGCGGCGATGCGAATGACCCGCAATCCCGCCGATGCCGAGGACTTGGTGCAGGAGACTTTCGCCAAGGCCTACGGGTCGTTCCATCAGTACCAGGACGGCACGAACCTCAAGGCGTGGCTGTTCCGCATCCTCACGAACACGTTCATCAACACCTACCGGAAGCGCCAGCGTGAGCCACAGCGGTCTGGGACCGAGGAGATCGAGGATTGGCAGCTTGCCCGCGCGGCATCGCATAGCTCGTCGGGGCTGAAGTCCGCCGAAGCTGAGGCGCTCGAGGGGCTGCCCGACTCTGATGTGAAGGCGGCTCTTCAGGCGCTCCCCGAAGAGTTCAGGATCGCGGTATACCTGGCAGATGTCGAAGGATTCGCCTACAAGGAGATCGCCGACATCATGGGAACCCCGATAGGGACGGTCATGTCACGACTCCACCGAGGCCGGCGGCAGCTCCGCGAGATGCTGCAGGACTACGCGACAGATCTCGGCATGGCCGCGGCGCAACAGTCATCGTCGACCAAGGCGCCCAGGGGGGACGAGTCATGAGCTGCGGGAACCCGCACGAGGTGCCGTGTAGCGAGGTCCTTGACCGGGTGTACAACTACCTGGACGGCGAGATGGACCAGATCTCCTACGCCAAGGTCAAGGTCCACCTAGAGGAGTGCGGGCCGTGTTTGCGCGAGTTCGGGCTCGAAGAGGTCGTGAAGCGGCTGGTGCACAGGCACTGCGGCCATGAGCAAGTTCCCGCCGATCTGCGGCAGAAGGTCCTGCTGAGGATCGAAGCGGTACGGGCGCAGATCGAATCGGCCTAGCGCCTGACCCGCGCCCGGAATCGGTCGGGCCGTCCGCAAGTGACCCGCTTGACGCGGCATCAATGGCATATTTTGAGCCCTTTTTGAACCGCATGTTCATTCTGCAATTCATTACCGATGTGGCATTGTGGGCTCGATTTCCCGATGATCTACGGGCAATGCATAGGAGTCCAGCCCTGAGCTCTCCGATCGCGTTACTCTGAATCGCGGTGTAACTTGCGCGCGAGCGACGGGGTGAATATGAGCCGGTTTTCGTTCGTCACCTGGCTCTATATCGCCGCCGTTGTCTCGGCGGCTTCTGCCGTTCTTGCCCCAATTCGGGCGGGCACCGAGCCCATCGGGTTCTGGATTGTCTGCGGCGTCCTGGCACTGATCTTCCTGGTCTGCGACTCGACCCCGATTGTGCTAGGACCCGGGCAGTGGGCGTGGTCGCCGAGTTCGGCCGCGACGCTCGCTGCCGTGGCGCTGCTCGGGAACAGAGGCGCGATCGGCGCCGCGATAGTCGGAGCCTCCGCCGTCGTCAGCATCCGGCGGGTGCAAATCATCGAGCGGCTGTTCAACGGCGGGATGTACGCGTTGGCCGGTTATGCCGCGGGCATGACATACCACTTGCTGGGCGGCCGGCATTTCATCAGCATCTCCCACGTGAGGCAGGTAGTTTTCGGCGGACATCTGACCGGCTACACCACGTTCCAGTTGTCGATCAAGGCGTTTGTGGCGGCCGCAATCGTGCACGTGCTTGTAAACCACGGCTTGGTGTGGGGAATGCTGCTGGTTGACAAAACCAGCCGGGCAACGGTCCGGCAGGCGCCTGCCTGGGGCGTGCCGCTGCTGCTCACATCTGATCTGGGCTTCGCCGCGCTCGGACTCGTCATCGCCGCCCTGTGGGGGACGCTCGCGCCATTCGCCGCCGCGATCGTGCTTGTTCCGCTCTACGTCGCGCGATGGGCCATGGGCCAGTTCGCCGAGCAGCAGCGCGCTCACACGGCAACGCTGAGCGCCTTGTGCCAGGCGGTCGAGACGAAGGACTTCTACACCCGCGGCCATAGCGAGCGAGTCTCGAAAGGATCGGGCATGATCGCGCGCCAGATCGGGATGCGCAACGACCGCGCCGAAGCAGTGGCGTTCGCCGGGATGCTGCACGACGTCGGCAAACTGGGTGTGCCGACCAAGGTGCTCCAAAAGCAGGGCAGGCTGACAGAGGAAGAATTCGCCGCAATCCAGTTGCACCCGATGCGCGGCCTTCAGATCGTGCGCGAGATCGGCTTCCTCACCGAGGCTTTGACCGGGATCATGCACCATCACGAGCGGATGGACGGCCGCGGCTACCCCATGGGCTTCGCCGGCCAGGAGATTCCCGAGTTCGCGAGGATCATCGCCGTCGCCGATGCCTTCGACTCGATGACCTCGACCCGCGCCTACCGCAAGGCGACCAAGATCCCGGACGCGATCGCCGAGCTGCACAGGGGGGCGGGCACGCAATTCGACCCGAAGTTCGTCGACGCGTTCGTCGCCGCGCTCGAAAGGGAGGGCTGGCAGCTGAGAGAGCCCGCACAGCCGCGCGGCCACGAGATTCTCACCTCTCAGGACCATGACGACCCGATCACACCGCTGCGCGTGGTGGAGGGCATGTGAGTCAGGCGGCGATGACCCGATGACGGCCAGGGCTGCTGAGCAGCGGTGGCTGACGTGGCAGACGATCGATACCGGCAGGCTGGTGCTGCTCTCAGCCACGGTCGCGCTGGTGGTCATCGCCGTCGCCCGGGCGACGCTCGTGCAGTTCCAGGACGCGCGTTCGGTCGCGATCGTCTTCGGGCTGTACGTCGCGTTCGGCGAGTTGCTCAGGCTCGCGCTGCCCGGCGGAAGAGAGGCAGCACCGATCGCCATGTCGGCGGCGCTGTCATACGCGATGGTGCTGCAGGTCGCCGGGGCAGGTGGGCCGTTGGCGACGAACGCGCCGCCGCTGCAGGTCGTCCTCGTCGTGGCAGCCGGCATGCTGCTTGGCTCGCTGCCGCATATCGCGGCTGGGCGCCGGGCCGGCCTCACCGGCATGTCCGCCAGGCTCATGGCCGTAACCTGCGTCGCCTTCGCGTTCCACCCATTCAGCGGATACCTGCTCGGCAGGCCAAAGCTCGCATTCGCGGCGATGGCGGCGCTTGCCGTGCTGGGCTGGCTCATCGAGACCGTCATCTCGGCACTCATCAGGGCGGACGATCTGCGCGCCAGGTACTTGGTCACGCTGGCCGACGAACTGCGCGTGCAGTGGCGACTTGGCCTCGCGGCCGGCGTGTCGGCGATCATCATGGTGTTCGGCGCGGAGGTCATGGGGGTCGTGGAGCTCGCGGTCTTCGGCGGCCCGCTGCTGGTGATCCAGTTCGCGTTCCGCCGGTACGCGGGCATCCGCGCGACGTACCTGCAGACTGTCAGGGCCCTTGCCCAGGTCACAGAGGTCGGCGGGTACGTCGAGAGCGGGCACTCCCGCAGGGTCAGCCGCCTGGCGCTCGCGATCGGCCGCGAGCTTGGCATGGCAGAGCCAGATCTGCTCAACCTGGAGTATGCCGCGCTGATGCACGACATCGGCCAGCTCTCGCTCGTTGAGCCGATCCCTGGCGGGGCCACGTTGCTCGTCTCGCCTGAGGAGGCGCGCAGGATCGCCGAGTACGGCGCTGAGGTGATCAAGCAGACAGGCGTGCTCGACGCGGTCGCCGAACTGGTTCGCTGGCAGTGGCTGCCAGCGTCTGGCGGCCCGGGAGCGCCGCCGCTCGGCAGCAACGTGATCCGCGCGGCGAACGCGTTCGATGACCTGGTGGCCGGTTCCACCGACCGGGACAGGGTGGCCGCGGCCGTCGACCGGCTGCTGCTCGGCGCGGACAGTGAATACGATCCGCGCGTGGTAGCCGCGCTGGTCACCGTCATTGACCGGCTGCCGGCCAGCCGGCTATAGCCCAGGCTGCGGGCATGCGAGCCGATATGCTGCCCGGTGTGCCGGATTCTGTCTTGATTGCGAATAGAGGCGAGATCGCGCGCCGGGTTGCCAACACCGTTCGGCGCCTGGGGATCAAGGCGATCGCGGTATATTCCGAGGCCGATGCTGAGCTGCCGTTCGTTGCCGAGTCCGACGAGGCTGTCCCCATCGGCCCGGCACAGGCTTCGCTCAGCTACCTGAACGCCGACGCCATCCTCGGGGCCGCAGCGCGGACCGGTGCGCGCGCCATCCACCCCGGCTACGGCTTCCTGGCGGAGAACGCGGATTTCGCCCATCGGGTCATCGAAGCCGGGCTTACCTGGATCGGCCCGTCGCCGCGCGCGATAGAGCAGATGGGCGACAAGATCAGGGCGCGCAACCTGATGGCGGAGGCGGGCGTTCCTGTCGCCCAGGGCAGCGCTGAGCCGGTCAGGGACGCCGGCGACGCCGTGGCGAACGCCCGCAGGATCGGCTACCCGGTCATGATCAAGGCAGCGGCGGGCGGTGGCGGAATCGGCATGACCGTCGCTGCGGACGACGATCAGCTCAAGGCCGGGTTCGAGACAGCCAGCTCACGGGCCAGCCGGTTCTTCGGGAACCCGTCGATCCTGCTGGAGCGCTACATCACCAGGGCGCGGCACGTCGAGATCCAGATCCTTGGCCTGGCCGACGGGCGCGTGATCGCGCTCGGCGAGCGTGACTGCTCGGCCCAGCGGCGGCACCAGAAGCTCGCAGAGGAGACCCCGTCGCCGGGCGTCGGGCCGCAATTGCGCGAGCACATGTTCGCAGCGGCCGTCAGGGCCGGGGAGGCCGTCGGCTACCGGGGCGCGGGCACCGTCGAGTGCCTGGTGGATGGCCAGACCGGCGAGTTCGTGTTCCTGGAGATGAACACCAGGCTGCAGGTCGAGCACCCGGTCACCGAGATGGTCACCGGAATCGACCTGGTCGAGCAGCAGCTGCTCATCGCCAACGGCGCTGACATCAGTTTCGCCGTGGAGTCCGTTGCGCCCAGCGGGCATTCGCTCGAACTCAGGGTATACGCGGAAGACCCGGTGCGGTTTCTGCCGAGCCCAGGCGC
>Ga0126378_10000912_pt1 | contig 21837 bp, 23 predicted proteins | sample PanSoiMetPlot_23_FD_92587 | JGI IMG/M metagenome (GOLD analysis project Ga0126378, IMG submission 92587) | Tropical forest soil microbial communities from Panama - MetaG Plot_23 | ecosystem: Environmental > Terrestrial > Soil > Tropical forest > Bulk soil | place: Panama | collected 2016-02-17
GGTATCCTTTTCATGCCACCGACGTCGAGCTGCAGATTATCCGGGCCGCCCACGAGGAACACGCAGAAGCACCGCCGACGATCACGCAATTAGGGCGGTCCCAGTTGTTCTAACCCGCTGCGGACGAGGCTGCCGGCACTGCTGCAGGAATTGGCTTGGAACGTGGCCGCAAGAGCAAAACGGCCGTGACGCCGAGCGGGAAATTCTGCGTGAAGATTTCCACGGTGTGAATCAAACGCTGCCTCCCACCCATCAGTTCATTCGGAACCACCAGCAGAGCCAACCCGCCAAGAATCCAAATCAATAGCCCGACGACGACCGCCGCATGCCAGCGCCTCATCCGCAGCGTAAAAATGACCGGCAGCACCGCAAGGGTCATCAGCACTCCGCGGGCAAGCTGGATTCCCCAGAACAACCACACGCCGAGACGCGCCACGGTCTGCGGCCCCTCGGGATAGTGGTCTTTGGTGAAGAATTGATAGGTGATGGCACCGAAAACCAAATAGTAAAGGACGTACGACAAACCGGAACAAAGAGTCATCAACGAGCCCCCGACAATGGAGCGGTGCGGGACCGGCACCTCCGAGGGTTGGGACAACCGCAGAAGCCACGCTAGTAACGCCAAGACAACCGCGAGGATCCCATACATGACCATGCCGCCGAAGAGATCCTGTGTGACACGCCGGCTATATTGCGGGAAAAAGACCATCACTTCGGACCAGGTGCAAAGCAGGGTCACAATGAGAAGTACCGGCGCAATGACCCCGAATTGGCCGAGCGCAGTCCGGGGGCCGAAGAGTGCTACAGGGACAAAAGCCCCGGCCATGAGGATTCCGGAAAGCCAGAACCAGGGGAAATTTCCCGCACCCAGAGCTGCCATCGTGAGAGACAAGCCTCCCACCAAGCAATAAAGAACGACGCGCCATTTCATGTTCGTCTTCCTCCTTTCTTTTTTGCGTATTTTGCGAGAGCGCTTCTGGACCAGCGAAGCAATTCCTCGTAGTCGCGCACGCCCTTTTCGAGGGCGAGCCGGCCCGAGAGCGGCATTTGACGGGCATGGGACTTCAGATATTGGCGAAGTGAGGGCAGATAGCTGCAGAGTTCACATGTAAGGTTTCCTAGGAACCGAGCTGCCTGGGCGGGGCCGGCAGTTTCGTCCATGAAGGCAAAGCGCAACATAAGCTCATCCACGCGATGCATGATGTCGTCCGCCGAGATCGCTTTCGTTTGCCAGGCCCTGAAGGCGCGTCTTCCGGAGGCCGTGGGGCGAAAGACCCGGCGCCGGCGACGTCCGGAAGAGGGCTGGAGCCGACCGCGGACCCATCCCTGTTTTTCAAGCCGCTGCAGCGCGGGATAAATCGCCCCGGGACTGTCGCTAAAGCTGCCCATGGGCGTACTGGCGAAGATTTTCCGCAAGTCGTAACCTGAGCGAGCTTCCTGATGAAGCAGCCCGAGAACGGCGTAGCCAAGCATTGAATCGGAAGCCATAATACGTAACGTACTATACGCCACGTATTATCCGTGTCAAGAACGGCTTGGATACCGCAATGTTGGGACGGAACATTTGCTGCTTGGCTTATTACGCGTGGATGGTCCGCGGACCGCGCAAATCCTGAAAACGAGGGGTCTAAAACTGACAGAAGGTTCGAGAACCATGGTCAAAGATCGCGGTTGCTGCGGATATCAGAACCGCTCCGGCGACTCAAACACTCTATTCGATCGCCAAGTTCCCCCGCGTGATCCAGACGAAGTGAGCATTTACTCGAATTCGCGGCGGGGGGTGGACTGGTCGGGGCCGACGCGACCGGCGACGATCTCAGACCTGAAATAGTTTTCGCCCAGGATGGGAGAGCCAGCAAGCCGGCGGAGCATGGCGATCTGGCCAATGTGATTCAGTGCGTCTGCGACAGGCCCCTGGAATAGACCTTCAGCCGAACCGTGGAGCGGCTCGGAAGAGGCGAGATAGTCATCGAACTTTTGGATGGTGGCGAAGAAGCGGTCGACTTCAGAGTTCCAGGGAAGGGGCGCGGAGTTGTTCCAGGCCTCCTTGCCTTTTGCAATGGAGAGGGCCCAATCAAAAACATCGCCCATGTGCGCGAGAATTTGCGCGGGCGTGCGCGTCTTGTCGCCGATATGAAAAGTGGCGAAGCGGTCTGGAGCGCCGCGCAGAGCTTTTCCGCCGCGGTAGGCGACCGTAGCGAGCGTGTGGCGCAAGAGTTGGCGGGCAGAATCGGGAGATGCGGAGGCGGCGGATGCGGTCATAACAGTTCCCTTCTGAAGCAAGATTCGGGAACTAGAGTTTTAGCATAGAGCGCGCCAAGAACACAGAGGACCACGAGAGGAAGAGAAGCTATTGCTTCGTGTAGACCCGGACGTAATCGACAAGCATTTGTTGCGGGAATGGCGTTGTGTTATCCGGGGAGCCGGGCCAACTGCCGCCGACCGCGACGTTTAAGATGATGAAAAACGGATGATCGAAGACCCAGGTTCCGCCAGCGGGCCACTGGGATTGCGTGAAAGTGGCGTACAGATTCGAGTCGACGTAGAAGCGGACGACGCCGGGCTCCCATTCGACCGCGTACCGATGAAAAGCATCCGCAAAGTTTTGACCGGCGGGAAGGCTGAAAGGGGCTGTGGCGTCGCTCGTGCGGCTCGTGGTGCTTGGGCCGTGAAGCGAGCCGTGCACGGTTCCGGGCTCTTTGCCGATGTTTTCCATGATGTCGATTTCGCCGCACCCGGGCCAGCCGGCGGTCGTGACGTTGTTGCCGAGCATCCAAAAAGCAGGCCACATTCCCTGCCCTTTCGGGATTTTGATGCTAGCTTCAAAGCGGCCGTAAGCCTGGGTGAAAAGCCCTTGGGTCTTGAGCCGAGCGGAAGTGTAGTTGTTCGTCGCGCCGTCTGAGCAAGCAAAAGGGGCACTTTCCTGTTGCGCAGTCACGACAAGGTTGCCACCCTTGATTTGTGCGTTTTGCAAACGATTCGTGTAGCACTCGAGTTCGCTATTGCCCCAGCCCTTGCCGCCTTGATCGTAGGTCCACTTGGAAGAGTCGGGAGGGGAGCCGTCCGCGCCGTTGAATTCGTCGGACCAAACCAGCGTCCAACCTTTCGGAGGGGGCTGAAGGGGCGCGCCACCGCCGCAACTCAGCGAAGAGAGCACAACGGCTCCGAGGAGAAAGCCGGGAACGCCTCGCGGTGAGTCTTGGAGCATGGGATTCAGTTCACAGACGATCTGGCTGCGGCAGGCAGATCTTTGCCACTGACTAGGCCAAATTCAGAGCGCGCTTGAACGAACCTTTTTCGTTCTCAATCTTTTTCTGAAGCTGCAGAATCGCGTAGAGCAGCGCTTCCGGGCGCGGCGGGCACCCGGGAACGTATACGTCCACGGGGATTACCTGATTGCAGCCCTGCACGATAGCGTAGTTGTTGAAGACTCCTCCGGACGTAGCGCAAGCGCCCATGGAGATGACCCACTTGGGTTCGGGCATTTGATCATAGAGCTGCCGAACAACCGGAGCCATTTTTTGCGAGAGGCGGCCGGCGACGATCATCAAGTCGGCCTGGCGCGGCGAAGGACGAAAAACCTCCGCGCCGAAACGCGCCACGTCAAAGCGCGCGGCAGCCATGGACATCATTTCAATGGCGCAGCAGGCCAAGCCGAATCCGAGCGGCCAAATAGAGCTTTTGCGCGCCCAGTTCACGGCCTTGTCCAATTGCGTGAAGATGATGCCTTCGTCCTGGAGCAGGCTGCCGAAATCGTCGGGCTTCGTCAGCGTAGTGTGTTTGCCTAGCGAAGTACTCATGCTTTCCTCGGTCCTTGGTCAATACTATTTTCGCACACCGCTTAGCTTGAAACAAACAACCGTCAACCTGGAAGCAACATTCTCTTTTTCACTCTGGTCCAAAAAAGGCCTGCATCCCGAAACCAACTTCGTGCGTCTAAGTCGGCTAAGAGCCCGGAATTGGGAGGCGTCCATGCGCAAGGCGAACCTCTCCGCCGTTTGCTCGCTACTGCTCCTGCTTTGTTCGGACTCCGCACTCGCTCAGTCCAGCCCGGTTCCCGCCGAGGCCGCCCTGCCGCAGATCTCCTTGAACCAGGAACCGCGAACGGCTGGCCTTCTTGAACCGCAGAAGGCTCGGAATAGGACTTTGCGCGTGCGCCCCGACGCCACAAGCCACCCTGTAACGCGGAACCAAACTTGGTTGAACCGCCTCGGACCACAAGATGGATCATCTGGAGCAAGTGATTTTCGTGCCGAACGGTCAGAACCGGCGATTAAGGGTATCCTCCCACAAATGGAGCCGAGCGCCTGCGCTCACATCCTCATCTTTCAGGCACCAGAAACGGACTCGGAGATGATCGTCAGCCTTCCTCCAGGCACGGGCGGGGAGATTACGACCTATAAGGGATGGGGCCCTTGCTGCCGCGACCTACGTCCCTCGCTGGAGGCGCCGAAGTTTCCCGGTTTGAGGCTTTTCCCGCAGCGGCCTCTGCTTCCCGAGCGCCCCTTTGTGCCGCCGCCCTCCACACAACCAAAAAACAACCACGCGGCCAGCGAGAAGCCTTAGGAGCCGCGGGCAGCCCCAGGACTCACGGCCCCATTCTCAGCTGGTATTCGGAGAGCGAGACCGAGCGCATGGCGCGAGAGTATTGAAGGACGGAGCCGGGCCAGAGCGTGGTGTTTTCGCCCGTGCGGACATCCTGATACCAACTGCGGCAGCCGCCGGATTGCCAAACGGTGCGGGCCATGTGGTCGCGAAGGTTCGCAGCGAAACGTTTTTGCGACTCTGCCCGCACTTCCATCGCGGAAATGCTCCGCTTGCGCATCAGCTTCAGGCAGTTGATGACATATCGCACTTGGGCTTCGATCATCAGCACGACCGAATTGTGGCCGAGGCCGGTGTTGGGACCGAGGAGCATGAAGAAATTCGGAAAACCACTGACGCTCACACCGAGATAAGCGCTCAAGCCATTGCGCCAAGCGTCATGAATCTCGAGGCCGTTTCTGCCAAAAAGCTTCATGCCGATAAATTGTTCTGTGACGTGAAAGCCTGTGCCGTAAATGAGAACGTCCACGGGGCGCTCCGCGCCGTCCTGAGTGACAACGTTATGTTCGCGGACTTCAGAAATCCTGTCTGTGACGAGTTCGACGTTGCTGCGTTTGAAGATGGGATAAAAATCGTCGGAGAGCAGGATGCGCTTGCAACCAATCTGATAGCGGGGCGTCAGCGCCGCGCGCAACTTAGGGTCTTCGAGACTGCGTTCCAAATGGCGGCGCGCAATTCTCTCCAAGTATTCGCGGACGACACGATCGCCAAGAAAATTCAGCACGCGCCACTCCAGGGCCAGGAAGAGGAATTTGCGGAATGCCCAGGTGAGCGCCGGTATTCGCCGGAATCGCTCGCGCGTGCTTTCTGAAAAACCACGGTCGAGGCGGGGCACAATCCACGGCGGCGTGCGCTGAAAGACATAGAGCTTGCCCGCCTGCGGCGCAATATGCGGGATGAATTGAATCGCGCTGGCGCCGGTGCCGATTACGGCAACGTTTTTGCCGGCTAAATCCACGTCGGAACGCCACGTGGCGGAATGAAACGATGGGCCCGAAAAGCGTTCGATGCCGCGAATTTCCGGATAGTGCGGAACGTGAAGCGCGCCCATGCCGGAGACAAGCACGCGCGCGTGAATGGTCTGGGTATCGCGGAGATTGCCGTTGTCGGGAGAGACTTTATTCACCGTTACGCGCCACTGGCCCGTCGCTTCGCTCCAACCTCCTTCGCAGAAACGCGTCTTGAAGCGAATGTAAGGCACAAGACCGTAGCGCTGCACGCAGGATTTCAAGTATTGCCAAATTTCCTGCTGTCCAGCGAACATGCGCGTCCAGTCGGGATTGCGCTCGAACGAAAAAGAATAAAGATGCGCGGGCACATCGCAAGCGCAGCCCGGGTAGCGGTTCTCGTACCACGTCCCACCGAGGTCGTCGCTCTTTTCGATAATCAGAAAATTCTTCATTCCGGCTTCGAGCAGCTGGATGCCCATGCAGATGCCGGAAAAACCAGCACCGACGATGAGCACGTCGACAGAAATATCTGAGGCATTGCTTTGTTTGCCGGAAGGCTCAGGCATGTTGCCCCGATCCTACACCCGTTGGATTCCCGCCCGCAGCATGCCCGCGCAGGAATTCAGAGGTTTCACGCAAGGATTGGCGGGCTTCGGGGAGTATTTGCGATGCGAGCTGCCAGACATGGGGAACGACAGGCCAGATTTTCAATTCAACCGGAACGCCTGCGGCGCTAGCGTTTGCGGCCACGCGAGTCGAATCGTCGCGCAAACATTCGTCGGCGCCCACGTGGATCAACAGAGGCGGAAGGCCGGACAGGTCCGCGTAGACAGGCGAGGCCAGCGGATGGCGCGGGTCCGTGTCGCCCAGGTAGTAGCGCGCGCTCGGACCAATGTCTGCCCCGTGGAACATGGCGCAGCGAGCAGCGTTCGTTCGGATGGATTCGCCGGTGGCGGCCAGGTCGGTCCAGGGAGAAAACAGCGCTGCGGCAGCCGGAAGCGGCGTGCCCGCCCTTCGAAGTGCTAGCAGCAGCGAAAGCGCAAGCCCCCCGCCAGCGGAGTCGCCGACAACGACGATGCGCTGCGGCGAATGGCCACCCGCGAGAAGGCCGCGATAGGCGGCGAGCGCATCGTCCAGGGCAGCAGGAAAACGATTTTCCGGGGCAAGGCGGTAGTCCGGAGCGAAAACCCGAAAGCCGTGCAGCGCGAACCAGATGGTGATGGGACGGTGCGTCTCCGCAGAACACCCAAAGTAGCCACCGCCGTGCAAATAGAGCATGACAACGTCTGCGGAATTTGGCGATTCGACCCATTCGCACCGAATCCCGTTCACTTGAGCCCCAGTGATGCACACGGAGCCTGGGACTCTGATAGGAATGGGACGAAGAATCGCACGGGCAACGCGATAATCCCGGCAGCCCTTCAGGCGCCGCTTGACGCGCCACTTTGTAAACCAAACCGCAAGATGCGCTTGAAGACTGGCCATGGCTGCCTTGCGCCTGCCCAGTAGCACAAAGCGCGTGGAGAGCATAGCAGACATTGTTGCGTTGAAACGAGATGGCAGATTTGAAGAAAAAGAGCTCCGGCGAGGGACTGGGCGTCCCCGCCGGCATTGGGCTAGAAATCGAAAAGCGTGGAACGGATTCCTGCCGCCGGGCACACTTCAACGTCCGCCCGGCAGGAGTCTAGGCACTCGGACACGCCTCTTTCGGAACAGATCCGAAGGTTACACTCGTTTGTGAGGGCGATCGCTGGGCACCAGGAGATGGCAGTGCAGGGAGCTGTCAGTTTCGAGGTGGATGCGCGAGAAAAATATAAAATGGGATAAAACTTGTCAATAGTACTTAACGTGGACAATGGCACAGCTTAGGCCCCAGCGGAAAGCACCACCTTGCCGAATTGGGAGCCGGATTCGAGGTAAGCGTGGGCGGCACCGGCTTCGGCCAGCGGGTAGATGCGATCGACAACCGGTTTCAGTTTGCCCGCGGCGACAAGCTTCATCACGGTACAGAGCTCGGCCTTCGTGCCCATGTAAGAGCCTAGAAGAGAAAGCTGGCGGCTGAAAAGGAAGCGCAAATCAACTTTCGCATCGTAGCCCGTAGTAGCGCCACAGGTTACCAGCCGGCCGGCGGGAGCGAGACTCGCAAGGCTGTCGTCCCAAGTGGCGGTGCCGACGTGCTCGAAGACGACATCCACGCCGCGTTTGTTGGTAATGCGCCGGACTTCATCACGAATCTTGTGGGTTTTGTGATTGATGAGATGATCGACGCCCAGCCCTTTGGCTTTGGACAGTTTTTCGTCGGAACCGGCCGTAGCGATGACGTGCGCGCCGAAGAACTTGGCGATTTGAATGGCGGCGCTACCGACGCCGCTGCCCGCACCAAGTATGAGCACGTCTTCGCCCGGTTGCAGTTGCGCGCGAGTAATGAGCATGTGCCAGGCGGTTTGAAAAACGAGGGGAATCGCAGCCGCTTCTTCCCATTTAAGATTTTCCGGACAGGGAAGGCAGTTCACTTCGGGCGCGCCGACAAACTCGGCGCAGCCACCGTCGATCATGTACCCGAGGTTCGTGGCCTGGCGGCAATGATTGTCGAGGCCAGCGAGGCACGCCGGGCATTTGCCGCAGGTCACGAGCGGGGCAAGCACTACTTTCTGGCCGACGCGAATGGAGCTTACGTCCGAACTGACTTTGGCGATTTCACCAGCAATGTCGCTTCCGGGAATGTGAGGGAGCGGAATCGGCACGTTGGGCAAGCCGCGGCGCACCCAAAGATCGAGGTGATTCAACGCGCAAGCCCTCACTCGGACGAGGACATCATTTGCCCGGAGTGCCGGCTCGGTCGCGTCCTCATACTTGAGTACATCCGGAGCGCCATGCTGATGAAAAACGATTGCCTTCACGGGAATAACTCTCCTGCCGAATTGTGACAAGCGGCTATTCTAGCGCGATGCAAGGAACATGCGCTTGCGGGAGAGCAGATCGTGAGTCAGCTGCGTCCGCAGATCGCTGCATCGGTCGCGGAGGACGTCGTAATCAGGAGTCGACAGGGTCTCGGGCCGATTCGTGCGAGCGGAGTCGTCTAAAGTCTCCTGCAGGGCACCGTAGGCGTGCCGCGCAGAATCGCTGAGGTAGAGTCCACCCTCGCCGAAATACCAATTGCGTAGCTCTTCGCTTAGGTCATGAATCTGGGCGTAGGTGACATCGTTTCGCCGCGGCCATTTGGGAAGCAGTGAGGTCTTCTCCCACAACACTTTGTACACTTCACCGCGATGCTTGTAGATCGCCAAATCCAGGCCGCGACGCTGCGTCAAGAAGTGGCTGATGAGCGCTCCGACAAACGCACTCATGGTGGTGATGATAGCCATGCCAAGCGAGGGGAGAATTCCTTGTTCCAATGGTTCCCTCCACGGGTCGTTTGAGAAAATAGTGAGGCTCGTGGACCAGACGTATCAGCGAATCGAACAAAGAAACTGAATAAATTGACAGAGGCAACCGCGCGCCGTAGGCTGACAGAAGAGGAAGACGGTGGACCTGTTCGAGGAAATCGTAAAGATGAGGCGCGGGGGACAGCGCGGCGCGCTCGCCACCATCGTGCACACGAACGGCTCGATTCCGAGCTACGAGAGTTCGCGGATGCTGGTGCGCGAAGACGGCTCAATGGCCGGAACCATAGGCGGCGGTTGCGTGGAAGCCGAAGTCTGGGCGGCCGCCAAGGAAGTGATGCAGAAAGAAGCGCCCCGAAAAATGGTCTTCCATCTGAACAATGATGCAAGTTACGACAACGGGTTGATTTGTGGCGGCACGCTGGAAGTTTTTGTCGAGCCGATCTTGCCGCAGCCGGTTGCGTATTTGTTCGGCGGTGGCCACGTTTCGATGGCCCTGGCGAAAGCAGCGCATGCGGCGGGATTTGGGATTGCCGTGGTGGACGATCGCGAGGCATTCGCGAACAAAGAGCGTTTCCCGATGGCACAGGAAGTTTTCACCAGCTACGAAAGCGCATTCGAGAAAATCCGTCCGAATGCGGCGAGCTATCTGGTGATTGTCACACGAGGCCATAAAGAAGATATGCGCGTGCTCGCGTGGGCTGTGCGAACCGACGCCCGCTACGTGGGGATGATCGGAAGCCGACGCAAGGTGATGTCCGTTTACAAAGGGCTGGAGAACGAAGGCTACAAGCCGGAAGAATTTGAACGCGTTTACGCGCCAATGGGTCTGGATATCGGTGCGCTTTCGCCGGAGGAAATTGCCGTGAGCATCGTTGCAGAGTTAGTGGCGGTCCGGCGAAACGCGTTCAACGCAGACCACAAGAAATTGAAGTTGGAAGCGCGCCCGGCAGTTCGACCCTTGGGCCAAGCTGCCGCCGAGCGCTGAAAGGGACAAATGCTGGCCGCCGTCATCCTCTCCGGCGGGGCCTCGAGCCGCATGGGCTCGCCCAAGGCGCTACTTCCCTACCAGGGCCGGCCCTTCCTCGAACATCTACTGGAGATCACCACGCGACCGGAAATCATCGCGAGAAAAGTCGTGCTTGGCGCGGACGCGGACTCCATTGCCAGAGTCATTCGGTTGAAGGCGCATGAGATGGTCATCAATGCGGACTGGGAGAAAGGACAGCTCAGTTCGATTCAGGCGGCGGTGCGCAAGCTGCCTGCCGGAACTGCCGGGATGCTGCTCTGCCTGATCGATCATCCCTTGATCAGCTCGGCCTTGGTCGGCGAATTGATCGCGCAATTCTACAAGTCGAAGAAGCTCATCGTACTGCCGGTTTACGAAGGGCGGCGCGGGCATCCAGTTATTTTTTCGGCGTCGCTGTATGACGAACTGCTGCGCGCGCCTCTCGAAACGGGTGCGCGGTCGGTGGTGTGGGCGCACGCGGACGAGGTGGACGAGGTTCGCACAAACGAAGAAGGATGTGTGCTGAACCTCAATGACCCGGAAACTCTGAACCGAGCGATTGGCAACCAAGCCTAACGGTTCGCCAAAAGTTTGGGAATGAGAGCTGCCACGGCATCACCGGCGAGCTGCGCGCCGTGGAAAGTAGCTGGTGGAAGGCCACCGAGCGCTGCAGAAAGGGAATCGGGACTGATCGCGCGGGCTTCGGCGAGCGTGCAGCCCCGAAGGTGTTCGGTCAAAAGCGAAGCGCAAGCAATGGCCGTCGTGCACCCGCGGCAAAGAAAACGGGCTTCGGAGATACGGCCAGACTCAAAACGCGCGTAAAGCTTCAAAACGTCTCCACAAACCGGATTGGTCACTTCTACGATCGCATGGGCGCTGGGCAACTCGCCGGCGTTGCGTGGATTGCGGAAGTGGTCGAGAACGGCTTCGCTGAACATGTTGCTGTCTAAATCCTTAGCACCATAAAAATCGAAACACACGCCAAGCCCGTGCCTTTATAAGGATACGGCTATCGCCGTCCAGAAGCCTTCTTTGGCGGCAGGTATTTCTTCTCGATGGACGCAAGGACCACGTAATTCGGATCAACCATCTCAGTCAAGTGCACCTTCGCAACCTTGGAAAGCAACTCGTAAGCGTCGAGTTCGGAAAGGCCGTAATCGGTGTGGATCCAGTGGATGAGTTCGGTTACTGCGATTCGCACGCAGTCATCCACGGGGCGGTAAACTCCGGCGGCCATGATCTCCTTTTCGTTTTCAAAGCGCGGCCACCCTGTGCTCTTCCCTTTCACCAGTTCAAATTGGAAGCGGGCACGCATCGGGACTTCCACAGCACTTCCCGCAACCTCGCCATCGCCCATCGCGGCGTGGCCGTCGCCGAAATAAAACAGCGCACCCGGAACGTTCACGGGAAGATACAAAGTGTTGCCGGCGGAAACTTCCGGCGCGTCCATGTTGCCGCCAAACTCGGCGGGAACGATGGAACTGCGAGCTTCGCCATTCGCCGGAGCCACGCCGATGCATCCTAAAAACGGATGCAAGGGAAAGCTCACTTTGAAATCAGAATCGAGCGCCTGAAATGTCGCCGTGTTTTTCTCTTTGTCGATGGGATAGAACCACATGCGGTCGGGCAGCGCTTTTGCTTCGAGCACCGGCGTGTAATGCGTCGCGTTGGCGGCCCCAAACCCCGGGGAAAACGTGCCGACGCCCTGTTTGCCGTCCACTTGTAAATCGAGGATGCGAATTACCAGCGTGTCACCGGGCTCCGCGCCGTCGATGTAAAAGGGGCCCGTGAGCGGATTGTCGCCCTTTACCAGCGAAAAACTGTCGCCGGGCTTCTGCAGCGCGTTACCGAAACAATCTAGCGAATTCGCGTCCAAAATATTCCCAGGTTTCAAATGCGCCACCGGTGGCGCAACTCCAAAAACATATTTCACATTGTCGATCGTGCCGTGAAACTGCACGACGTCCGGCTTCGCGGGAACAGCAGACTGCCCGAACGCAGAAACCGCTGGAGCCAAAGCAAGAACAAGCACCGCCACGCGCATGGAAGCCTCCTTGGATGAGAGAGCGAAGTGCACCACACTCCGAAGGCGGAGTCAATGTTCGGCTCGCGCGCAAGCAGCACGGCGCGCCGTTTGCTATTCTTTCGAGAAAGCATGCGAAAGAACCAACCGAATGCCCTCCGGATCGTTTCGCTGGCGCCAAGCGCAACGTCGATCCTGTGCGCTCTGGGAGCCAAGAAAACGCTGGTCGGCGTCACCAAGTGGTGCGCGGACGTCGCGCCCGTCGCTGGCCTCCCAAAGCTGGGAGATTGCTGGCACTTGGAGTCCGTCGACGAGGTCCTGCGCCTCAAGCCCGGGCTCGTGGTCGGCTCGGTCCCCTACAAACAAGAGACCGTCGCGAAGCTTCTTGAGCATCCCCTCAATTTCCTGGCCATGAATCCGCGCTCGCTTGCGGACGTGTATTCGGACATTCGCCTGCTGGGAGGAATCGTTGGACGCGCGAAAGCGGCAGAAACGCTTGTGAGGAGAATGCAGCGTGAGTTGGCAGCTATTCAGCGCAAGTCAAAAAACGGCGCGACAAGATTGCGCGTGTACTGCGAAGCGTGGCCGAACCCGCGCATCAGTTCCCCACCTTGGGTGGCAGAACTGGTGAGCCTTTGTGGCGGCGAGATGAGTGTTCCCGCTGGGCAGCGCGTGGATGAAAAACAGGTTGCCGCCGCGAAACCTGACATGGTCGTGCTCGCCTGGACTGCAGCGGGAGACCGCGCAAATCCACGGCAAGCCTACGACGTCCCCGAATGGCGGGAACTTCCGGCCATCCGAAACCGCCGCGTTTATGTGATGAGGGACGAATTGCTAAATACGCCGGGCCCGTCGCTCGTCGAAGGAGCCAAGGAGTTGCAGAGGCTGTTCCACTCGAAAGGCAACGAAAAAGACAACCGAGGAACGCCCCGAGCACAACGGCCAGCAGGAGCTATCTGAAAGATGAGAACCGTCGTAGCCGCCGTGATAGAACGCCGTGACCGTCGCCTGCTGATTGGCCAGCGGCGGCGGAGCGACACATCTCCGCTCAAATGGGAGTTTCCCGGCGGGAAAGTAGAAGCGGGTGAGACACCGGAGAAAGCGCTGGCCCGCGAATTAAAGGAAGAACTGGGCGTCGTGTTGCAAAGATGCATGCCCATCGGCCGTGTCGTGCACAAATACGCCGAGACTTCGGATCAACTGGAAATTCTCTTCTTTGCCGCGGTGATATCAGACTGCGAGCTTACTCCCCGCACATTCGAGAAAATCGCCTGGGTCTTCCCAAAAGAGCTTGCCGCATACGACTTTCTCGCCGCCAACGCTGGACTGATCGCAAATCTCGCCACAGGCCGGATCAAACCGAGCGAGATTTTGGAGGATGCCCAACGCTAAGAAATAACCGGGTTGGGTTTTTCAGTGTTAATGCCGAGATCTTTGATGGCCTTGTCCACCATGGACTTTTCGATCTTGCCGTCCGCGAACAACTCGTAGAGCGTGGCCAGCGTGATGAACCGCGAATCCACTTCGAAGAAGTCGCGCAACGAACTCCGACCCTCGCTACGGCCGAAGCCATCGGTCCCCAACGAAGCTAGATGCCGCGGCATCCACTTGCTCACCGTGTTCGGCAGCGTCTTCAAATAATCCGAAGCGGCGACGAGCACGCCCGGAGCATCCGCCAGCATCTCCGTAACATAGGGAACGCGCGGCTTCTCGCCAGGATGCAGGCGGTTCCAGCGCTCAGACTCCATGCCGTCGTGATAAAGCTCCTTATAGCTCGTGACGCTCCAAACGTCGGCAGCTACTCCATACTTGGTCTCGAGAATCTCCTGTGCGCGCAGCGCCTCATTAAGAATCGCGCCGCTGCCAAATAACTGCGCTCGCAGCTTCGCTTTTCCGTTCGACGCTTTCCGGAAGCGGTACATCCCGCGCAAAATACCTTCCTTCACGTCGCCCGGCATCGAAGGCATGGCGTAAGGCTCATTCATCACGGTGAGGTAATAGAAGATGCTCTCTCCGTCTTTGTACATGCGACGAATGCCATCCTGAATGATGACAGCAATTTCATAGGCGAATGCAGGGTCATACGCCTTCAGGTTGGGTACGGGAAGCGCGAGCACGTGGCTGTTGCCGTCCTGGTGCTGCAAGCCTTCTCCTGAAAGCGTCGTGCGTCCCGCAGTGCCGCCTAGCAAGAACCCGCGCGTGCGCATGTCCGCCGCAGCCCAGATAAAATCCGCAATCCGCTGGAAGCCGAACATCGAGTAATAAATGAAGAACGGAATCGTGTTGATGCCGTGCGTGGCGTAGGCGGACCCCGCCGCGATGAACGACGCCATCGAGCCTGCTTCAGTAATGCCTTCCTCGAGAATCTGTCCGTCTTTCGCTTCCTTGTAGTAAAGGAGCGTGTTCACGTCCACGGGCTCGTAGCGCTGGCCGCCGCTGGCGTATATGCCCACCGTGCGGAACAGCGACTCCATACCGAAGGTGCGAGCCTCATCCGGAACGATCGGCACGATGAGCTTGCCAATCTCCGCGTCCTTGAGCATCTTCCGAAGCATTCCGACAAATGCCATGGTCGTCGAAACTTCCCGGCCCTCGCTGCCTTCAAAAAATTCCTTAAACAGTTCGTCGTGGTCGGCGACCAGGGGCTTCGAGCGCACCTTGCGCTGCGGCACATAACTTCCCAGCGCTTCGCGCCGCGCGCGCAAATACTGAATCTCCGCGCTGTCCTCGGCGGGACGATAGAACGGCAACTCGATGCAATCTTCGTCGCTCAGCGGAATCCCAAACCGCGAGCGAAATTCGCGCAACTCCTCTTCGTTCAGCTTCTTCTGCTGGTGCGTGACGTTTTTGCCTTCGCCCGCCTCGCCCAGACCGTAACCCTTGATGGTCCGCGCCAATATCACCGTCGGTGACCCCTGGTGGTCCACCGCCGCTTTATAAGCCGCATACACCTTGCGAGGATCGTGACCGCCCAGCCGCAACCGACGCAGCGCGTCATCCGGCAGCGGTTCGACCAACTGCAGCAATCGTGGATCGCTTCCGAAGAAATGCTCGCGTACGTAAGCGCCCGACGAAACCACGAGTTTCTGATACTCGCCGTCCACCAACTCGCCCATACGCTTGACGAGCAGCCCTTCCGTGTCGCGCTCCAGAATCGGATCCCACTCGCTGCCCCAGAGCACCTTGATGACGTTCCATCCCGCACCGCGGAACGCCGATTCGAGTTCCTGGATGATCTGGCCGTTTCCGCGTACAGGGCCGTCGAGGCGCTGCAAGTTGCAATTCACCACAAAAATCAAGTTGTCGAGCTTCTCGCGCGAAGCAAGCGTAATCGCGCCGAGCGATTCCGGCTCGTCCGTTTCGCCGTCGCCAAGGAACGCCCACACCTTCGCATCCGTGCGGGGCGTCAAACCGCGATCGGCGAGGTAACGATTGAACCGCGCCTGATAGATGGCCATCAGCGGGCTCAAGCCCATCGACACCGTGGGAAACTCCCAAAAATCCGGCATAAGCCACGGGTGCGGATAAGAGGAGAGTCCGCCGCCGGGCTTCAATTCGCGGCGGAAGTTTTCCAGTTGCTGCCCGCTAATGCGACCCTCGATAAACGCGCGCGCATAAATTCCCGGTGAAGCGTGCCCCTGAAAATAGACGGTGTCGCCTTCGAATTCTTCCGTGCGTCCGCGGAAGAAATGGTTGAACCCGACTTCGTACAGCGTCGCTGCCGACGCATAGGTCGAAATATGCCCGCCAATGTTGTGCTCCACACGGTTCGCCCGCACGACCATGGCCAGCGCGTTCCAGCGAACCAGGCTCTTGATGCGCCGTTCGAGCTCCTGGTCTCCGGGAAACAGAGGCTGCAAGCGATCGGGAATCGTATTGGCATACGGCGTATTCGCACTAAAGGGCAGGTCGATGCCGTTGACGGTCGCGTGAGCGCGCAGCCGCTCGAGAATCTCCGCGGCTACTTCCGGCCCGCTGGTTTCCAGCACCGAATCGAGCGACTCCAGCCACTCCTGAATCTCCACATCGTCAATCGTATGCTGCGGACGGATCGCCGTCTCGCTGTTCATTCCTGAATCCGTTCCCTCAAATCGTCGTTGTGAGGATGCCACACTCTTCTCCCGGAAATTTGCAAGGCTATCAGTCTATTAGAATACACTGCGGCGCGTTTCTCTGCACGGCGCTTTTCCAAGGAGATTTCCTGGACCCTGCCGATGTCTGTGCCGGAATCCGCTCTCAACGAAATTCTGCCGCCGCCGAGCCCAAACTCCGGCCGCCATCGAGCACGAGCACGTGGCCAGTCATGAACTCGGCCTGGATCATGTACAGAACCGCGTCCGTGATGTCCCTCGGCGAGCCCGTTCGATGGAGCGGCGCCAACTTAACAAAGTCGGCCTCCCATTGCGGCGGATCGCCTTCCATCGTAATCGTGCCGGGCGCAATCGCGTTCACGCGCACTTCCGGCGCCAGCGCCTTCGCCAGCACCTTCGTCAGCATAATGACGCCCGCCTTGGAAACGGAATGCGGAATGTATCCCGGCCAACCGAACAACCCACCGGCATCCGCGAAATTGACAATCAGTCCATGAGTTCTTCTTAGCCACGGCGCCCCCGCTTGCGAGCAAAAAAACGGCGCTCGCAAGTTTGTGTCGAGCGCTGCATCCCAAACTTGCTCGGTCGTGGAAATCATGCTCGCCCGCAAGAAATTCGCCGCGCTATTCACCAAAATGTCCAGCCGCCCAAACTGTTTCCCCGCCTCATCGAACAGCCGCTTGATTTCCGGGACGTTACCCAGGTCCGCCGCGATGGCCACCGCCCGCCGCCCGAGCCTTTCAATTTCCTTGACGGCCTCCTGCGCCTCCCGATGTGAACTCCGGTAATGAACCACAACGTCCGCGCCTTCTTCAGCCAGGCGCAAAGCCACTGTGCGCCCCAGTCGCTTCCCACCACCGGTCACCAGGGCAACTTTACTTCTGAGAGACTCACGCTTTTCGTCAGCGGCCTGCGTCACGGCTCAAGACAATACCATAGGCTCCGACACGCGAAGAGCGTCCTCGGCGCCGTGCCGTTTACACCGCAAAAATCTCCAAACTGATAGAATCGGCGGACACTTGGAGGCGGCTCGTAAGGCTAAAAATGAACCTTGATCTCTTGGCCATTGCGGCCCATCCCGACGACGTCGAACTCACTTGCGGCGGCACCCTGCTGAAGATGGCCCAGCTCGGCTACCAAACGGGGATCCTCGACCTAACGGCCGGTGAGATGGGCACGCGCGGCACTCCCAAGATCCGCGCCAAAGAAGCAGCCCACGCAGCGAAGCTCCTCAACGTGAGCTGGCGCGACACTCTGGGTGTTCCCGACTCCGACGTCCACTCCTCGCGAAAATATAAATTGCGCCTCGCTCGAATCATCCGCCAGCTTCGCCCCAAGACGGTCATTCTTCCCTACTGGGAAGCGCGCCACCCCGACCACTACCACGCCTCCGAGCTTGGTTACGAGGGCTGCTTTCTCGCCGGCCTCAAACAGTTGCCCATCCCTGGCGAAGCCTACCGCCCTTTCAAAATCCTCTATTCGGTCTCTTATGCCGACGTCCGCCCCACATTTGTCGTGGACATCTCCGATCAATACGAGCAGCGCCGCAAAGCCATCCTAGCTTTTGCCTCGCAGTTCCGCCCGAAGAAAACCGCAGCTCCGAGCAAAGTCCACCTCGCCATCGACCGCCTGGAAGAAGAAATGAACCAACTGGCCCGCCACTACGGTCAAATGATCGGCGTCCAATACGGCGAGCCCTTCCTGCAAAAGGAACTGATGAAGGTCGAAGACCTTGTAAAGATGGACGTTCGCTCCATCTAGGTGTGTGTTGGGGGCGGGGACTTTCATCCCCACGCGAGGTGCTTCGTCACGAGCAACTAGGGGTTTCAGCCCCTGAAACTAAGGAAGAACTTTTTGGTAGTCCCCTAAGAGTCAGTAGGACTCTTCTTCTTGCGCCGGCGAGAATCCAGGGATGGTTTGCCCTCTAGCGGCCCGCTCCACTCTCACGCGAATCTGCGCTTCTCCTTCCGCGCCAGACTTTCGCAACACCGCCATAGTATTTAGGGCCTCCGAATACAGCCGCGTTACCAGATAAATATCACCGGTAGCGTCCTTCTTCCACAGCTGGCCCACCTGAATTTTCATTAAACTCATAAGTAGAATTCGCAGTCTTTGACTGTAGAGTGAGCCCCAAAACGTGTCAACTGCCTCACGCCGCAACCTGTTCGCAAGCAGCACTTTCCGGGCCGCTTCGCCCGCCGCCCAAGCTAGTGCCCAAATGGGACCGCTTCCCGGCCAAGAGTACCGCTGCACGGTGGCACTTGCGCGTCGGAAAACCTTCTTTTCCAATTCGTCATCATAGCTCTGGAAGGTTTTGACGCCATCCTGGGGTTTCGGGGTGTATACTACCGGGTAGGCGGAGGTGCTTATGAAATCTATCCTGCGACATACCTTGCACGTCGCCCTGGGTAGCGCCCTACTGGCGATGCCTGCCTTCGCAGTCCCGCAAAGCCAGGATGCTCCACAGCAGGACCCCTCTAAGACGCAGACGCAGCAGCCTGCGCAGCAGACGCCTCCACAGCAGGCGCAGCAGCCTGCCGAGCAACCCGTACCGCAGAAAGATACAGTCAATCCACGCAGCTCCAAGGAAGACGTGGAAGCCATCGGCGACCGCAAAGTCAGTTGCAAAATGAACTGGTTTTCGATCGAGAAGGAAATGGCCCTCGGCAAGGGCCTCGCGCAGGAAGTCGAGCGCTCCTCCAAGCTGATTGACGATCCGGTTGTCACCGAGTACGTCAACCGTGTGGGACAGAACCTCGTGCGCAACTCCGACGCCAAGGTTCCCTTCACGATTAAGGTCATCGATTCGGACGAAGTCAACGCTTTCGCCCTCCCTGGCGGATTCTTCTACGTGAACAGCGGCTTGATTCTCCGCGCCCAGGAAGAATCCGAGCTAGCCGGTGTGATGGCCCACGAAATTTCGAACGTCACCGCGCGCCATGGCACGTGCCAGGCCACCAAGGGCGAATTGATACAGCTTGCTTCGATCCCCGCAATGATTTTCATCCCCTACAGCATGGCGGGCTACGCCATGTATCAAGGCATAAATCTAGCGGTTCCCCTGACCTTCCTGAAGTTTTCGCGCGACGCCGAGCGCGAAGCCGACTTTCTCGGTATTCAGTACATGTACAAGGCGGGCTATGACCCCAACTCGTACGTGACTTTCTTCGAGCGCATCCAGGCCGACGAGAAGCGCCGTCCCGGCACCATTCCGAAGGCCTTCTCCACGCATCCGCCGACGCCGGAACGCATCGGCAACACCCAAAAAGAGATTGCGCGGATTCTCCCGGCTCGCCAGGAATACATCGTCACAACCTCGGAATTTGATACGGTGAAGGCTCGCCTCCGCAATATCATGTTCTCGCGCAAAGCCACTGAGGGCAAAGATAAGCCAACGTTGCGCACCAAGACCGAGCAATCCAAGAAACAGCCCGGCAGTACTACAGATCCGAACAGCACGAGCGATGACGATCGGCCGACGCTCAAGCGTCGCCCCGACTCCCAGCCGTAATTTTTCTGAGCTTGAACAAGCGTAGGGGCGCGCTTGAGCGCGCGTCCCCGCCGTTTCAAGCACAAATGAGTTCTCGACCACCAGCTCGCCCGGTCCGCTGCCCAGCCCGTTGAAAGATAAAGCGTTGCGCCCCGAAGCTTTCCTAGCAGCGGGCACAACAATCGACTCCCCCAGCCCGCTTCTAAATCCTAATTCTGGGGGCCTACATGCTTAGATCAAAACTTCTCTGGGCCATTATCCTGGGAATCGCTACTTCTGTTCTCTTGATCGAAGCGAAAATCCATCTCGGGTACAACCCGTGGGAGACTCGAATTCAGGGAGCGCTGGTCTGGCCAGGAGCACATCTGGTCACCGCGCTTAACACCGAGGGCACTCTCTTCCAGGGCTGGACCAGGTTCTGGGTCGGACTTTCCTTCGCCTGCAATCTGCTCGTCTATGCGTTCGTTTGGTACGTCTGCCTCTGGATCCTCGGCGCTCTCATTCATCGCCAGCAGCCCTACGACGGCGGCGATAACTCTTTTGTGCCACCGATCACTCGCTAAACGGGCGCTAACTCGCAGCAATGCCGCGTCGTCTCTCCTATAGGGGCGGCCTTCTGTTTACCCCGACTCGGTTGGGGAAGGCCGCCCGCTTATTGTCTCTGGACAGCTGTGCATCCTGTCAGCGCCATAGAGGCGACTTTATATCGACATCTTTCGAGGGGCACGATATCGAAGATTCCGGGCAGCAGCCGGAACATGGTGCTCTTTCCGAGAATTTAATGTAGCGCTGGGCTTTCCCGCGAGTTATGCGGGTCCAGGCGCGTTTTGCGGGCAACCCGGCATCTACCTGCTTGTTGGTCCTAGCTCCACAAAGCGCCGGAGGCGCGACACAGTTTAGCCCAGCCGGTCAGGAAAAAGGAAACAACACAATATCCGGGCACTGCCAACAACCTATGAACTGCTTGCTCTCTCTTTTCACACCCTCTCGTCTTCTTTACTCTCAACAACTTACAACCGTCCTTTTCGGTCTCCAAATCCCTGTACACGATTCGTGCCTCCTTATATGATTATCGGGCACGCGCCACGCCGTCTCCCGCTACCCAGCCCGCCAGCACTGGCGTGCACTCCTCAGGAGGCACAATCATGTATTTGGTAACTGGTGCTAACGGCACGACGGGGAAAGCTGTCTTAGCCGAAGTCGCCAAAAGCGGTGCAGATCACCGCGCCATGTATCGCTCAGCCACCGACGCGACCCAAGCTCCCGCGGGAACTTCTACTGTCATCGCCGACTTCTCGAAGAAGGACACATTGCCCCCCGCGCTCGAAGGTGTCACCAGCGTCTACCTGGTGTGTTCCCCGGTTCCGCAGTTGATCGAGCTCGAATGGAATATGATTGACGCTTGCGTCGCGGCCGGGGTAGGCCACATCGTCCTGAATTCCGCCTTGGGCGCCCGCGAATGGCGCAAATCGTTTCCTAGCTGGCACCGCCGCGTCGAAGACAAGCTCAAATCCACAAAAATTTCCTTCACCATTCTTCGCCCCAACAGCTTTCACCAAAACGTCGTGACTTACTTTGCGCCCTCCATTCGCTCGCTGGGAGTTTTTCACTCCTCCATGGGCAACGCCACCGTCAGCTTCCTCGACGTTCGCGACATCGCTGTCGTCGCCGCCAAATCGCTCGACGGCGGCGAGCACTCCGGCAAAATTTATGAGTTGAACGGCCCCGAAGCGCTCACCTATTCGGAACTCGCCGAGAAAATCGCAAAACACTCTGGCCGCGAAGTCCAATACGTCGACACTCCCGCCGAACGCCAGCGCCAGGCCATGCTCGACCACGGCCTACCGGAATGGCATGCTGACGCCTTGCTCGACCTGCAGGCTTACTACCTCAAGGGCAAAGGAGGCAAGATCGACGGCCTCCTCGAACAATTGATCGGCCGCCCGCCCATCACCATGGACCAATTCCTCGCGGAATTCGCCAGCAAGTTCCGCGCCGAGACCCAAGCACCTGCTCTAATTGAGGTCTCCGCCGAAGGCAAACGTCGAGCCGACGCCGCCTCCGCCTGACATGGCGGAGCTGTAAAATCGCCGGTGTAGTCGCTCCGGAAAGAAACGAAGGAAATGAAGGCCTGAAAAGAAAAGGGAGGAAGCTAGGCTTCCTCCCCCTCGTGTTTGGCTATCCAGAGGCATAGAGAACAGCGGACTGTAGGCTGTTGTGAATTAAAAACGGCTTCGTTGCGTAGTTGTGGAGCGTAGCGAAGCCGTTTTTATTTGGCAGCTGCAA
>Ga0126378_10000913_pt1 | contig 21821 bp, 14 predicted proteins | sample PanSoiMetPlot_23_FD_92587 | JGI IMG/M metagenome (GOLD analysis project Ga0126378, IMG submission 92587) | Tropical forest soil microbial communities from Panama - MetaG Plot_23 | ecosystem: Environmental > Terrestrial > Soil > Tropical forest > Bulk soil | place: Panama | collected 2016-02-17
ACAACTTTTGAAGCGCGCAAGATCACAGATCTCCCCATCGGAAACGCTGTTGATTACACAGTGCTATTTGCGCCAGGTGCTGTTTCCCAGGGGAACGCGAGCTTCGGCAACAACAACGGATCGATTGCTTCGGTGAACGGTCAGCGCGGACGCTCCATCAACTACCAGATCGATGGTCAGGCAAACAACGACAATTCAGTTACTGGGCCAGCGCTTGGTATCAGCAACGCCGACGCAATCGCGGAATATCAGGTAATCACGAACTTCTCGGCAGAATACGGCCGCAACAGCGGGGCCGTCGTCAACGTGATCACCAAGAGTGGAACGAACAGTTACCACGGAACTGTGTTCGAGCAGTATCGGAACTCGGTATTTGACTCACTGGCGCACGAAGAAAAGGCTCCTCAGCCATTCGGGACAGGAGTCGTGAATCCGCCAAAGTTCATCGAGAATCACTTTGGTGCGACCCTCGGCGGACCGGTATTGAAGGACAAGCTCTGGTTCTTTGGCGCAGGACTGGGTGACCGGATTCGTACCGCTGGCGCCACCATCACTAGTCAGGGCGCCATCACGCCAACGCCGACAGGCATGGCGCAGCTTGCAGCTGCGTTTCCCAATAGCCCCGGCGTGGCTTTGCTGCAGAAGATCGGCCCGGTTGCAAGCAAACTGGGTAATCCCGTCTTCACACCGACGCGAACTCTTGTCGTGAAGGACGGAACCACATCGGCTCCCATTGAATTCGGCACGGTGGCCCGTGCGGTTTCGACGCCGCAGAACACGCAGCAATACCTCGGGCGCTTCGACTGGCAACTCTCCGGCAGGGACCAAGTATCGGGACGCTACGTAATCAATGACGCGCAGCGTCCGCTCGGTTCGGCGGCAAACACTGCATCTGGATACCGCGTAGACCAGCCGAGCCGTTCGCACCAGGCTTCGCTCGACTGGACTCGCCAATTCACAAATGCATTGGTAAACCAGGCGCGCCTGAGCTACACCCGCCAGCACGTCGGTTTCGAAGGTGGAAATACTGGCTGCGTCGAAAACAACATCACCGACTGCCCTACTACTGCCAGCTTCTCTAGCGCTAGCGGATTGAATCTTCTTGTGCTGGGTATGGCGAACAACATTCCCCAGGATCGTAACGTCAACAACACACAGTGGCAGGACAACGTTTCATGGCTTGTCGGCAAGCACAATCTAAAACTCGGCGGCGAGTATGACCAGCAACGTTCGCCTAGCACCTTCCTCCCCGATGTGAACGGACGCTATACGTTCCTCGACACCACAACCACAGCGGGGGTTACGACGTTCACAGCTTTTGACAACTTCATCCGCAACGCTCCGGCTGCATACAACTTTGCGGACGGACCCACGAAATTCAACTTCAAAGAAAAGGACACCGCCGGATACGTACAAGACGATTGGCGCATTCGAGAAAATCTGACGATCAACCTGGGAATGCGCTGGGAGTGGACGCAGCAAGCATTTAATCTGCTGCACGATCTCACGGTCGCGCAACAGACCGGACCGAATCCATTCTGGAATACCAGTCTGCCGCTCAACCTTACCACCGTCCCAAGTCTCCCTCAAGATCTGAACAACTTCGCTCCGCGAGTGGGCTTCGCATACACTCCCCACGCTTTTGCAAAGTTGTTTGGAGAGGACAAGACTGTCATTCGAGGTGGATACGGTATCGCTTATGACGAAGCCTATTACAACATCTTCCTGAACGTCGCAACGTCGGCGCCCGTCGTCAACGCGGGTCAGCTCAGCCTTGCCGCCGGGCAAGTCGTTCCCGGCCTCCCTTCCTCTGGTTTTACCGGCAAGGATGTTCGGGCTGCGACGCTCAGCTTTGTCCCGCGTGGAGTTGATCCGGGGCTGCGCACCTGGACCAACGTCGCGCCAAATTTCCGCAATCCTTATGTGCAGCAATGGACATTGGGAATGCAACGAGAGATATCCCACAACGTTGGCGCTGAAATCCGTTATGTAGGAAATACCGGCGTGGGACTCTATCGTTCGATTAACGGCAATCCGGCTTTGAAACCACTGATCAATGCCGGATTCGGGAGCATCATTCCTTCGGGGCTGACTCCCTGCGCCACCTCTGGCGCTCCTGGATTTGCGCAAGGGTACGTGGATTGCACGAAGACGAATGTCTTTACCCGCGCCAACGCCGCACGCTCCTACTACGACGGACTTCAGACCAGCCTCAACATCAAGAACTGGCACGGCGTGACCAGCCTGATCTCGTACACATGGAGTCACACCATCGACACGGTGAGCGAAGTGTTCAACGCCAATGGCGCCGCGGGAGCGGGGCTTGTGGCAATTGCGCCCAATGTATTCGATCCGAATACTTCTGAGCGCACGCGAAGCTCACTCGATTTCCCCAACAACTTCGCTATTCAGTTCATCTACGACCTGCCTTTCCGGCGAGACCAAAACGGCTTTGTGGGTCATCTCCTCGGTGGATGGCAGTTGAATTCGAACTATCGTTACAACACCGGAGAGCCCGCCACGCTTTATCAATCGCATCAGGCGAGCACGTTGTGCGATCCCACGAGCACGGCGAGCACGACCATCGATACTTGCCGTCCGTTGTTGAGCAACGCGGCTGCGCCGTTTACTACGGTCGGACGCATTGCTTCGATCACTGGCGGAACGGCTAACGTAGTGAACATTGCCAATTGCACAGGTACTCCAGGCGCCGCGAACTGTCCCTTTGTTCCAATGGACTCCGTGCATTTCCTGGTGGCCAACACGCTTTCGGCGCAGTTTTTCGGCAGCCCGTTCGCGCGAATGGTCGCCCGAAATACCGAACGCGGCGACTACATCAGTAATGCAAACCTGAGTATCTTCAAGAACACGAAGGTAACCGAGAGGCTGGCCATGCAGTTCCAGGCCACTGCCTACAACTTTATGAATCGCGAGTTCCTTGGGGTCCAGGACACCAAGGTGACCAACGTCTCCAGCAGTCCCAGCTCGAACACTTTCGGAACAAACCTCTTCAACGCCAGTGGAGATGGTAGCCCGAACGTCGTTCAGAGCGGGCTTGGAAGACGGCGTCTCGAGTTCACGATGAAGTTCATCTTCTAGTTCAACCCGAGCTTCTCAGGCCAGCCACCAGGCTGGCCTTTTTTCTGCCACTGATTCCCCAAAACTTGTTACCACACTTGTAGAGACGCGGCATGCTGCGCCGCTAACGTAGCGAGAGGCCCTCGCGCTCAGCACATCCGCCTTCGATGTAGAATCGCCTTTTGCTTGTGAAAACAAAGGCAATTCCGGTCAAAAGAGCCTCGGACTCGGCACGTCGCAAAGGCGTTCCGCTGCTCGATTTGTCGCGTCAGTATGCCGCGCTTCGCACCGAGGTGTTGGCGGCCATTGATGCAGTTTGCGATTCGCAACAGTACATCCTGGGACCTGCGGTTAGCGACTTTGAAACACGCGCAGCCCAGTTTCTTGGCGCAAATTTTTGCGTTGGCTGCGCCTCAGGAACCGATGCGATCTTCTTAGCCTTGGCCGCCGCAGGGATCGGACCAGGCGACGAAGTCGTTACCACTCCATTCAGCTTCTTCGCTACTGCAAGTTCCATTACCCGGATCGGCGCGCGCCCGGTATTCGCCGACATCGATCCCAAAACGTTTAATCTCGATCCCAAATCGGTACAAAGCTTGGTCGAGCACCATGTTCGTGTCAGGGCCATCTTGCCGGTCCATCTTTACGGTCAGTGCGCGGACATGGATGGCCTCAGGCAGATCGCTGAGCGATTCAGCCTGGTGGTAGTGGAGGATGCTGCACAAGCCTTTGGCTCTACGTGGCGTGGACGGCGTGCTGGAACGCTCGGTGCGTTGGCTTGCTTCAGCTTTTATCCGACGAAAAACTTGAACGCCTTTGGTGATGCCGGCGCTGTAACCACGAACGATGTAGATTTGGCTGCAAGAGTTCGTCTGTTGCGGGCACACGGAAGCCTCCAGCGTTACTATCACGAAGAGATCGGCTGGAACAGCCGGCTTGATTCGGTCCAGGCCGCAGTTCTCTCGGTAAAACTCAAGTACCTGGAGAAATGGAACCGGCAGCGGCACCAACACGCCGACACTTACGCCAAACTCTTTCGCGAAGCAGGGTTGGCTAGCGCAGACTCCCCCGTTTGTTTGCCGGTAACCGATCCGAACTCTTCGCATATCTATCATCAATATGTAATCCGTGCGCAACGGCGCGACGACCTTCGCAGATTTTTGACCGATCATGGAATTGGCTCGGAAGTTTTTTACCCAGTTCCTCTGCATCGCCAGAAATGCTTTGACTACCTGGGATATGGGGAGGGCTCGTTACCAATTGCTGAAGCGGCCGCCTGCGAAGTGCTTGCCTTGCCCATGTTCGCTGAGCTAAGGGATGACGAGCTGCGAACAGTTGTGGACGCAATAGCAGATTTCTATTCCTGAATTGAAATCAAGAATAAGCCTCGAGAAGAAACCGGGAATCTTAAAAAAGGCCAGCCTTTCGGCTGGCCTTTTAAAGTTGCCTTGCGATCGCGACTACCAGGCGAACTTTAATGACATACGCATTGAACGTCCGATCGAGTTCAATTGGGTTACGTCAAGGAATGTACCGGCGCTTCCGCCGTTTATCGTCCTGCTCGGAACGCCCACGAGATTGACCGTGTTCATCGCGTTGAGCATCTCGACGCCATACTGCAGCTTGAAGCGTTCCGTAATGGGAAAAGTCTTACGGATGTTGATATCGAGCCGATCGAGCCCCTTGCTGCGCAGAGTGTTGCGATGCACTGTGTTCGCGTTGGGTAAGCCGGTTCCCTCGATGAAGTAAACCGAGCTTGCTGCAACGCAGGCGCTTCCCGCATCGGGATTGGCATACCCGGTGGCGCAAGTCGAGCTTATGACTGCACGCGTGTTAATCGGAGCTGACGGGTTGCTGATATCCGGGCGATCCGGACCCGCCTGGCCATCTTTGTTCCGGTCCGTTCCGTTGTGGACGGTGTACGGGAATCCGCTTTCGAACCGCTCGATGCCAGCCAGGGTCCATCCACCAAGAATCTGTCCGAGCACACCGGTCTTCGGACCGCGCAGATCCCACACCCAACTAATTACGGAGCTGTGGCGAAAGTCATAATCGGAGCTCGCATAATCAATCTGCGGGCTCACACCGAGAACCTCCGACACTGACTCGAACGAACTGGCGTTCGATTGCTGACTGAAGACATCGCTGATTTGATCCAGCGAGTGGCCATAGGTGTAGTTGGCGCTTAGCAGGAAGTTGCCGAGCGGCGTGGACGAGAAGTTGCGACGCACCTCGGTCTGCAAACCGTTGTAATTGCCATTCGCCGACGAGGCCCGGATCGTGCGAATACCCTCGCCCTGGCGAATTGCGATATTCGCTGGGGAAGTTGGGGCTGTAATCTGCAACTCTGGATGCAGACGATCTCCGGTGGCTGCATTCACGACAGGGTTCACGTCGATCGTCCGATACTGCTTCCTGGAAATCGATCCAACGTAGGAAACATCGAGGATCAGTGCCGCCGGTAGCTCACGCTGAATGCCGAGGGACCAGCGATCCGTGTACGGGTTCACAAAACTCTTGGGGAAGAGATTCTGCTGAGCCGTGGCCTTGGTAAGCGGCGTCGGTTGAATGGTTGGGAACAGCCCACTGAAGGTCGGAGTCCCTCGTGGTAGAGCCGTATTTGTTGACGAAGTAATCGTGCCGCCGATTGCATTCGGTGTCGAGCCGGCGATGTTCGAAAGCAGGTTGTTGAACTGTGTGTCGTACGACGTCTGGAATCCGCCACGAATCACCGTTTTGTGTTCGCCAAAGAAGCTGTTGCTGGGGCTCCAGGCGAAGCCGACGGTTGGCGCGAAGTTGTTGTTGTCTCCATCGATCTTGTGTGGAGTAGCAAAATTCACTGGGTCATAATTCGTGAAGGCCGCAATCGTGAAAATGTTCGCCGGAGTGCCGTAGTTCTCATAGCGCAACCCAAGGTTCAACGTCAGGTCGGTAGTGACCTTCCATGAATCCTGGAAGAAGTACGACTGCCGGAACAAGTTCGGGTAATAGACAGAATTTCCGAACAAGCGATTCAAACTCCCGCTGCTGCCACCAAAATCGTCGATGAAGTTGCCCAGCCCGGTGACACCGCTACTGGTTTGGTAAGCAAGTGAACCGCGTTCGTTGAACGGCGGATGTTGCTTCGCGAGTTGGCGAAGGAAGTCGGCGCCGGCCTTGAAGCTATGCTTGCCCCGAACCAGAGTTACAGAGTCGGCGTACTGCCAGTTGTTTGCATAACGGAACTGAGGGATGTTTGTGGCAACGCCGAAACCTGCGATGCCGCTGATGGTGTAACTGGGGAGGCTGCCGTGAAAGGTGTCAGGCGCCGCCGACGGAAAGTTGAATCCAATGCGGCCATAATTGAAACGGAATTCGTTTGTTGCGGTGGGACTAAACGTATAAGTGTCGCTGAATGTCCCCCCGAGAGTTCGACCAACGAACGTGTTATCAAAGCCCGGCAACACGCCGACTACGCCGTTCGTATTGAATCCAGGATCACTGGTGTTGTAGTCGTACAGCCAACGGAAGCTCAGTGACTGTTTGTCCGAGGCTATGTGATCGATTCGAATCTGATGGTTGTTGTCTGGAACCGCAGCCGACGCGACGCGAGCAAACAGGCCGGTCTCAACCGACTGGCCCGTACGGGCTGAGCTAGTGCAAGTACCAGTGGCGCTCGGCGCCGCGATACTGATGTTTGAAAGTGATGTGGCGCCGCGAACTGAACCCAGCGCCTTCAAGTAAAGGGCGACATTTGGGCAGCTCGCTGCCAGCGGCGTCAGTACGGCAACGCCATTGTCAGTAGGAATGCGAATGTTGGTCGTGGCCTTGCCGAAATCTCGATCCCACTGAGCGGCAGCAAAGAAGAATGTCTTGCTTTTGCCGTCGTACAAGTGGGGAATCACAACTGGACCACCAATGCTGAACCACGGCGTATTGTGCACGTCGCGCGGGGGTCGCGTGAAGCCGGCTATCTTCTGGTTGTAATTTAGCGCCTTGAATACGTCTCCGGTATAGGCGTACGCAGCAGTTCCATGCAGGGTATTAGTTCCCGATTTGGTAACTTGATTGATGATGCCACCGCCGGCTCGTCCAAACTCCGCAGTAAAATTGGAGGTCTGCACGTTGACTTCTTCCACGGCGTCCGGATTCGTGATCGTGTACGCAGGGCCGGTGATCGAGATGTCGTTATTCTCTACACCATCAATCAGGAAATTATTGCCCCGCGGTCTCTGCCCGTTCACCGTAAACACCAACGTGCCGTTCTGGTTGATGGTGTTGTTGGGAGTGACCACTACTCCAGGCGCCGTCATAGCAAGCGTCAGAGAATCCAGACCAATCAGTGGCAAATGCGTGACGGCTCGCGTAGAAATGTGCTCGCTGCGAACCTGTTCGGAGGTCTGAAGGGAGACCTCGGCTGCGGAAGCCTCGACGTTCACGATTTGGCTGCTGCCACCGACGTTCAACGCAAAATCGACCTCCAGCTGACGCGCAGCCTGCACTTCGAGGCCACTCTTGCGAAGAGTTGTAAAGCCGGAAGCCTGCACCTCCACGATATAGGTCCCAAGATCAACCGCGTCGAAACGATAAATACCCGAACTGTTGGTCGCGGTTCGCCGGCTGACGTTTGTCGCTGGCTCCGTCAGGATCACCGTGGCGTTGGGAACCACAGCGCCACTTGGATCAGTAACCGTGCCGGTTACCGTACCTCTACTTGTGACCTGTGCAGTTAAGGTAGTCAGGGCAATAAAAAGGAAAGCAAGCCCTGCAATTGTCTGGCGCAGCAAACTTTGCCTCATCGATCCTCCTCGGAGGTGAATTCGTCTTTGCTGGGCGGCGGGCGTCCTAAAACTTTGAACCTAAGATTTTGGGGGGGAAAACTAGCCGCTTGCCCCGAGATGCACCCCGGAAGTCGGTGTGGACTCAAGCCGCAAAGACAACTGCTTCACCACTTGAGCAGGTTGGTGACCAAGCTTTCAACGAATGTTAAGCTATGTAAATCAGCGACTTAGGGATGACCAGTCCTGTTCATCACAGAGTTTTGCATACGCTTTCTAGAAGTTGTGGAGACTTAATCCCGTTTTTTGGAATTTCCATCCCCAATTAATCCCGGTTAAACGCAGGAAATTCTCGGTTCACCCTTCGTTTACTCGGTTGATATCAATGTTGTTCGTCCCATTCATTAGGAGCAAAGCGAGTCCGAAGTTCACGCCGTTCAGAATGGCGGAACAACCCTCGACCGGCGAACTTCGTGAGGGCTTACGTAACCAGCGGCGAAGGCCGCACCAGCGTTACGCCGCCTGGCTCAAGCGGCCGTTACGAGTGACAACAACACCACCAGCCTTTCCCGATAGCTCTCAGTCTCACGCTGGAACCGGGTTCTTTCGTGAGCGTCATCCATTGAACGCTCCGCGCTCGTGGTAAGGGCAAGACGAAAAGCGCAATACGCGATCAGGTAAGCGCGGAGACGGGTTTCAATTGAGTCGCGAGAAATGCGCTTGTATTCATCAATGAGTAGATCGCTGGCTTCCTTGTCGAGCCTCCATTCCGTGATCGCGCCAGCCAAATCCCACGCTGTGTCAGTCGGGCCTGGATAGAAGTGATCGTCGCCATGGGACGAGGCATCCACCTTAAATAGGCGGCCGTTCGAGGTTGCAATCCACTCGTGGGGCATCATGTGGGCATCCGCCACTACCGGACGTTCAATGGGCAGGGCGACGGTTTGAGAGACTCCAAGCGCTCGTTCCAAGTTCACTTGTGTCACTTGCTGCAATGCAGCGCTTGAACTCGATGGGAGTGCAAAGTGCTCAGCACGAAAGGCGCAATATCGTGCGAGCTGCAGCACTGCATCGCGATCGGCATATCTTGGCCGCTTTCCTGTGATCCATTGGCACTCGCTGAATCCGTCTCCTGCATTCAGGACTTTAGGACCCCAACCGTGTTCCGCCAGAAGCTGTGCGCGATCGCGCACGGCATTTCCGTAGTATCCATGTCCATCGAAGCGAAATAGGCTGTACCTGTCTGCGGAAAGAAACTTTCGCCGCTCCGTCCAGGTCCAGACTCCAGGCCATTGGCACTCGCTGGCGAAAACAACTTTGCGCCATTCTCCTCTGCCGATATCCTGCGCCGCTTCTTGAGGAATGTAGCGAGTGGGCTTTAGCGGAATCGTTGTGAAACGGCTCCAACGATCAGCAGCTTTTCGGGCCAGCAACGACGAGAGGTTGGGCCTGGAGCTGGGTAGAAGGATGATTCGATCGGGCGGGACACGAGCCTGCGCCAACGCCTCCGCAACCGCGAGAAACGACGATCCGCTTAGCCCTGGACCTTCATCGACTACAAGGAACAATGCGCCGCGTTGGATCCCGTTTGCAGTCCAGCTTCGCTCTCGCTCAGTCAGCGCCAGGGCGCGATCGAACGGATGCCCGGTCGGTCGAACTGTGATCCGCTCTGCGGGAATTCCGTGCAGTTCGAACCAGGCTTGTACGACCGCGCTGAGAGTCGTTCCGATCGAGCGAATTCCCACTATGGCAGCTGCAGGAGCACCAAGTACATGCTCATTCAGAAGATCTATATAGTCGAGCGGATGGAGGGCATAGTACGAGAAACCTTCCGGAGTTGAAACCGAGAGACGCTCAGGAACTTCGGCCCGGGCGAGGCGCTCAACCAACGTCCGCGGGAGCCTCGGCATGGATTTCGCCACGAGAGCCAGTGCGAGTTCGCTTGTTAGTTGAGCCAGGATCTCTGCCGCCTGATCGCATCCCGCGCAATCGGCAAGCGCAGACTCAAGCTCTCCTGATCGAAGCAGAGTTTCGATTAACGCTTCGCGGGCAGATTGAAGAGTGCAGTCTGAGATTAAAAAAAGGTTGTTGAGTTTTTGCCGAAGAATTCTTAGAAGTTCAGGCCCGTCAAGTACACGTCCTCCATCGCGGAAGACCAGCAGGTTCCAACTGTCGCTTGCTCTCACGCTTGCGTGTGGACTAAGCGGCTTCCCGTTTGGGGCTGCGCGATACTCGGGGTGACCGAGAAACGTCGCCATCTTTGTCGATGAAATACAGGTATTGGTTGTCGCGGTCGATAGCTTTTTCTACAAGGACTTCCGTCTTGCCTTCGCCGGACTTTGGTTTTTGGCAAACGTTGCCATCTTTGTCGAGGAAATACAAATACTTCGTGTAGTCACGCTTCAGCCCAAGCTTCTTTACCTTTTCCGCCATAGGGTTGCTTGGATTCGGGAATGATGCTCCCTGATGCCTCAAGGTGCTTCGACGGATGCGCGAATAGGGTTGGGCGGTACTTTGACGTGAAGTAACAGCCTCAGGCGAAATCAGCGCATGGCCCGTTTGCCCTTATCGGCAACTCGCGCAGTCTTTACTGGGGTCTCTCCCGGGGCGAGAACACGTTTCACAATCACGCCCTCTAGCCGATACTTCTGCTCTGCGGTACTTCCGTTTTCGTCCTTCACATGGATCGTGAACGTAGGTTGCTCGCCCAAGTCCTCGAAAGGTTCCTTCCCAACCGATACTGGGAGAAGTCCGAACACGTTGTGCTGGCGATAAGCGGTCTCATAACGATGCTTGCGATTATTCCAACTGAAGACGCGCACCTGGTTGTAGTCGAAGGGCATACCGTCCTTCGGTTCCGTCATTAGGACCAGGTAATATGGCACATCTTTCTTAAGCTCCGTGTCGTGAACTGAAGTCAGGGGAAAGAAGGCGACGATGCGTTGGCCTTCGGCATATTGCGCCACCTCGAGGGGAACATCCACGTCGATCATACGGGCAAGAATCCATCCAGAATGGCCTTGGGTGCTGCGCACCAACCACCAATCTTCCATGGGAACTGTCGGCGCTCCGGCCAGCATCTTGTCGTGTTTGGATTTCTCTTTTCCCGTTAGCTTCTCAGGGGATAATGGTTTCTTTGCGGACGCCTGAGTCGAGGCAGGCTTCTCTTGTCCCTTGTATTCTTTGTCGTCTTCCTTAGCCGCGTCATTTGCGTCTTGTTTTTCTTCCGACGATCCCGATTGCAGCACCGGAGGCGGCGGAGCAGAGCTCGCAGCCTTCGCTACGGTTGTTCGCTGGAGCAAGTCGACCTTGTCTCCCTCCTTAAGCAGAAAGAGCCGATCCGTATCGCGACCGGGCGAGACGTGCAACCGGAAGTCACTGCGTAGTACACCGTGAGCTTGCGCAGGATCGTTTTGATGATCGCGGTACAGCTGCTGAAAGGTCGCAAAAACGTTTTCGCCCACCAGGTAACGATCCTGAAGCCAACCCTCTTCCCCAGCTGCATTGCGCACGCGTTCCCATCGCTTGCCACGCTCGAGAACGATCACACGATCGCCGTTTTTTACGGTTCCGGTTTTGGAATACACCGGAGCGACGCGATCACGCAGAAACGCCTGTGGCGCCGTCACATAGAGAACGTCTTCTTGCTTTCCGGCTCCGCGGACCCCGCACGCCGACAGCGCAATCAAAATCGCAAGAATGCACAAGGCAAAGAAACTGGCTAGGATTTTGCGCAGAGAGGGGAGCACAGATTTGTAATTTCAAAGCCTGGTAATCGGGCAGTCGATTTGGGATTTCAACTACCGATGACCCGACCTAATTTGGTTTCTTCTTCAACTTCGTTATGTTTTCATCGATTGGCTTGCGGCCCGCATAGCCTTCGTCGACTCCATGCCAGTGTGTGATCTTGTCTTCGCCCATCTTCCAGCACAGCAGGATCGTGTTGCCGTCTACCACGCAGGGAAAATCGAGCAGGCCCATGTCGAGATCTTTCACCTGGACGCCGGTCGCATCGATTTCGGCAACGACATCTTTGATCCGCTGAACAGTCTTGTCGCGCTCCGCCCGACGTGTAGCGGCCTTTCCAATTTCTACTAACAGACCCCCAGACAGGAAGATTCGCTGCCCAAGCGCCTGAAACTCGGCATCGATGGTTTCAATCAGTTTTTTACCGTCGATTGCCTGCTTCAGCAGAGACTTAAGGACGGGTAGCAGGACTTGCGCCTCCTGCAGTGTAAAAGTGCGTTGTGCCATATGGGATTAGTCTATTTTAGCTGTTCCTTTGTCATTCCGAGTACGGTTTGCGAGCAACCCTTATCAACATCCTAAACTCTGGACTTAAACTACCGTCTCAGCAGGCAATAATTCCTCACTTCGTTCGGAACGACAAATCAGGCACCAATCTCCAGCATCCGATCCAATGCGACCCTGGACCAGTACTTCACGTCATCGGCCACTCGAATGCGGTTCACGACGTTCCCATCCACAAGATTTTCAAGCGCCCACGCTAGATGCTGGGGGGAGATCCGGAACATAGTCGTGCACAAGCATCCGGAATCGTCGAGAGTTATGACCTTCTTTCCCTGCTCGGCAAAGCGTTTGCCCATGCGATTTACGAGGTGGATTTCCGTACCCACCGCAAACATCGTCCCAACGGGGGCGTCTTCGATGATCTTGATCAGACGCTCGGTTGAGCCGAGCTGATCGGCCTTTTGACAAACCTCCCAGCGGCACTCGGGATGGACAATCACTTGTATTCCGCGATACTTCGCACGCACATTGTCCACATGCTCGGGGAGAAAGCGCTGATGAACCGAGCAGTGCCCTTTCCACAAAATGACTCTTGCGGCGCGCACGCGATCTGCCGAGAGTCCACCGTTGATCATGTAGGGGTCCCACACCACCATCTCGGAAAGCGGAATCCCTAACTTGTACGCTGTGTTGCGTCCGAGATGCTGGTCGGGAAGAAACAGGACTTTTGGAGAATTCGCATAGGCCCAGCGAAAGGCCGCGCCTGCGTTTGAGGACGTGCAAACCAGCCCACCGCGCTCGCCGACGAAGGCCTTAATTGCTGCGGTGGAGTTCATGTATGTCAGAGGAGTGATCCCGCTGCCGTCAGTTCCAACGACTCCGAGTCGCTCAAGCTGTTCCCAGCAGTCTTCTACTTGGCCAATCTCTGCCATATCCGCCATCGAACATCCGGCATTGAGGTCTGGCAGGATCACCTGCTGATCGCCCCGCGCGAGAATATCGGCGCTTTCCGCCATGAAATGCACGCCGCAGAAGACGATGTACCTTCCATCCGCCTGCGCGGAAATCTTGGAAAGTTTGTAGGAATCGCCAGTGTAGTCGGCAAATCGGATCACTTCATCGCGCTGATAGTGATGTCCAAGGATCACGCAATCGCGCCCGAGCTCGCGACGAGCGTCGGCGATGCGATCATCCATCGTGTTATCGGGAAGGACGAGATAATTATCCAGCGAGCACAAGGCTCGTTCGGCAGCAACGGTCATCGAGTTTTCCGCCTTCAGTGTCGACACAACTGCCGACTAAAAGTTCGGCAACGTTGCTCGAAACGGGGATGTTGAAAGCAATCCGCCGGCTCCAGTAGGTGCACTGCGCAGTTTCACGCCCCACCTACGGGGTTGTTGAAGCCGACATCTGTAAGATGTTTCAGCCCCTCAAAAGTCACAAGAAATGTGGCTAGGTAAGTGACTGAAGCACAATGAGTTTCTCATTTTCAGACGGTCTTGCGCAACTGTAAATGGGCCCAGTTGAGCTCATTGGTTAGGCGCAGAACGCGAAAAGGATGCATGTTGCTGAAAAATAAGCGCAATTCTAAGGCTCTCGGAATATCTCTGTTGCATGGGTGGCGATCACTTCTCGAGTGATTGAGCGATTCAATTTGCGCGAGCCCGAACCTCGTAAAAGCATTTCTCAGGTACTTTGTTCGTTCCTCGGGTTTGCGTCCGAACGCATATCGGGTTCATTGATGCCGCGAAAGACTGCAAAAAATCCAAATCTCACCTTCTTCCTGGGCAAAGGAGGAGTGGGAAAAACTACGATCAGCACGGCGCACGCGCTTCATGCAAGTGCAAAGCGCAGCAAGAATGTGGTGCTCATTTCAACTGATCCAGCACATTCGCTGGCAGATGTGCTGGATCGAAAGCTCAAACCTGGAATGCAGACGCTCCCAGGGGCGAGTCCGGGCAAACTCTCGGTGTGGCAAGTAGACGCCGGAGTTCGATTCAAAGAGTTCCTGGACGAATATCGCGAGGCGATCACGAACCTGGTCGAGCAAGGAACGTTTCTTTCAAAGGCAGAAATCGATTCGTTTCTCGAAACAACCTTGCCTGGACTTGCGGAAGTCAGCGCGCTGCTCACAATCTCTGACCTCTTGGAAAGCCGCAAATTCGACGAGATCGTCGTCGATACGGCGCCTATTGGGCACACGCTTCAGCTCTTTCGTATCCCCAACCAGCTTGTACGCTTCATGGAATTCCTAGAACTCTCAGGCCGGCGCGACGAAGTCCTTGCTCAGCATTTCGGTGGAAACACCGCAGTCCGGCAGCCACCAGTGGTTCACGAATGGGAATCTGTGCTCACTTCGCTTCGCGGCGCACTTTCATCAAAGCAGTCGAAGTTGGTGATGGTCACAAGCGCAGAAAGGTTTTCGTTAGAAGAGGCATCGCGAACCGCGCTCCTGCTGGAGGAAGAGTCGGACGCAGAGATCGCGGAAGTAATCCTGAATCGGGTGGTAACTCGTGGAGGCAATTGCAAACGTTGCCAGAAACGTGCTCGCGAATACGCGGAAGCATTGAAGTTTATAAAACACCGGTTCCCACAAGCGGACACCCTCATTGGAGAAGATCCGGGTGCGCCGATCATTGGAACCGCAAATCTGCTGAGGTTTGGCGAGCATGTCTTCGACGACAAACCTCTCCGTCTTCAAACCGCTCGACTCAAGCGCACAGGAGGCGTCGGGTTTGAGGCAGAAGAATGGCCCATCGCGAAGACGCAGATCACCCTCACTATAGGCAAAGGAGGCGTTGGAAAAACCACCATCTCTGGTGGCCTCGCCTATGCAAGCCGTCGGCAACATACACGCGAAAATCTGCTGATCTGCTCCACCGATCCCGCGCCTTCGCTGGGCGATTTGTTCGAGCAGAGTCTCGGTTCCGAACCGAGGTCAGTCCTTAACGACCGGCGCTTTGCTGCCGTAGAGGTCGACTCGACAGCGGAATTCCTCGCGTGGAGCCGCAAAGTAAAGCGGATCATCTCGCAATCGCTGGAGATGGAACGGGACGGACTGCATGTCGAGTTGTCGTTCGAGCATGAAATGATCTCCGCGCTACTCGACATCGTGCCTCCCGGCGTCGACGAAGTCTTTGCTGTGTTCAAGCTACTGGATTTCATCGACACGCGGAGACTCGCTCTGGTGATCGACATGGCGCCTACGGGTCACGCTCTGGAATTGCTGCGCACGCCTGAGCGACTCGTCGTCTGGACGCGCCTGCTGTTGAAAAGCCTCGCCCAGCACCGTACACTGCCGCTGGCGCAGGATTTAGCGGTAGAAGTCGCATCGATCTCGCAACGTGCGAGGGAACTCGCCGCGTTATTGAAAGACAAGAAGAGCGCGAACGTTTTTGTAGTCATGCTGCCGGAGCCGCTGCCCGACCGGCAAACTGGACGGTTGCTTGAGAGTCTGCGGGAGTTAAAGCTTGTTCCTCGAGCAGTGTTTGTAAATCGAGTTCTGACCGACAAAGAGTCGCAAGGGTGCGCGCGCTGTAAGCTGGCGAGGAGTTGGCAGCTTACAACATTGTCTCGCTTGCGCGCGAATAAATTAACGCATTACGCAGTTCCCGATTTCGCCGGGCAGATCTCTGGCGCCGCTGGACTGAAAAAACTGACGAAGCGATTGTGGCAAATACTCTGAAATCGAAGGCGCAAGCAGGCAACGGCCGCCTGCTGTATCTCTACGGCATAAGCGCAAGAAATCCTAAAGTGACGATCAACGGCTCGATTCATGGAACGGCTGCGGTAGAACGCCTGGAAGATTCAGGGCTCACAGCCTGGCTCAGTCGCGTTCCTGAAACGGAATTCGGAGCGAAGCTCGCGGCAAACATGGAGGACCTGAAATGGCTCGCGAGCGCAAGCGTCCGCCACCAACGAACTGTGTCCAGGATTTGCGAGGCAGTTACCTTGCTCCCCGCCCGTTTTGGAACGGTGTTCAAGAGCGAAGATTCTTTGCTGCAGCACATGCATGAGCAGAAGGATAAGCTCTTAGAAACGCTGGCGCGCATTGAAGGCACAGAAGAATGGGGCGTGAAGCTGTTTCTCAATCCATCCCCACCTGCGTCGCCGATCGAAGCAGTCTCCGGAAGGGATTATTTGCGCGCTAAGGCCATGGTCCAGGTAAAGAAACGTACGGCGCTGGATCCCGATGTGGTGGAATTCGCACGCGAACTGCAAGCGATCGCTGCCGATTCGGCGCCCGCGGGAAAGGTCAGCTCAGGCCAAAGCAACCTGGAATGGCAGGCATCATTCCTGGTGCGAAAGAAAGACCGCCCAAAGTGGGACAACATGCTGAAGAGGTACGCCACGCGCTGGGCCGACCGCCGCGAGATTCAATGCACAGGGCCCTGGCCGCCATATTCGTTCGTTTGAATCCGCTCTTGCCGCCCATACGCTGGATTGTCCTCGGTTACTATGTAGTCAGAACGTTGGGACGATGCCGAACCAAACCAAAGCGGACGCAATACTCACTCCTCACAATTCGGGCGAAGACGAAGCCTCCTTACTCGACATCCTCGATCATGTTCTGAACGCCGGCATCGTACTTCACGGCAGCCTGGTGCTCTCGGTGGCCGGAGTCGACCTCGTTTATCTCGGCTTGAATGCAATTCTCACCTCCGTCGAGACCGCGCTGAAACACGTTGAGCAGCGAACCCTTCCTTCCTGAGTCCGTGGATGCCGGTACTTCCTTACTGCATTCTGCTTGAGTCCTCCGCGGCAGAGATTCCTGTAAAGGGAATCGAGGATTCCAGCATTTTTCGTCTCACGGAAGGCCGACTGTCAACCTTGTATTCCGAGCTTCAGACGAGTGACATCTCGCTGAAAACGCTCCAACCCGCCGCTCTGCAATATCACAACGTAGTACAAGCCGTGTTTGAGCAAATAGCAGTCGTGCCCTTCCGCTTTCCCACGTGGCTCACGCAGGCGGAACTCGTCGCACACCTGCAACAGCAATCGCACCGATACACCACATTCCTTACCGACCATGCCAACCACGTGCAGATGGAGGTGCGCCTCACGCTTCCTTCCAAGTCGCCGAGATCAGAGGCAGCACCCAGCGGAACAGCGCATTTGCGCGCTCGTGCTGCGGAATGTCGACGCCTGCGTAGTAGCGCCGATACTTTGAAGACCCTGCTTTCATCCGAAGTGGTCGCGTGGCGGGAGCGCGAGACGCAAATGGGGCTGCGTCTGTTCGCGCTCGTCGATCGAGCTCGCATCGCGGATTTCCGTGAGAGACTGAGCAAGCGCGATCGCGAAACTGGCGCGCGTTGCAGCGGCCCCTGGCCGGCAACAGAATTCCTTGAGCCTGCGGCGGAGATCTGAGCCCTGAGCGACGAACCAAAAAAGATTGCGCCCGACGAGATGGAGCAAGCCATCGAAGGTCTTAATCAGGAACTCGCGTCGATCGCGAGCGGAACCACTCAGCGCCTGGACTGTAATTCCGAGAACATTGAGCAAGGCCTCGCCCGCCTGGTATTGAGCTTGATCGAACTGTTGCGAAAACTTCTCGAGCGACAAGCGATCCGCCGCATGGAAGGTGGCACCCTGGAAGATTCCCAAATCGAGGAAATGGGACTCGCACTCATGAAGCTGGAGCAGAAGATCCGGGAACTCGCTCAACATTTCGGACTCAAACCCGAAGATCTAAATCTCGACTTGGGTCCACTAGGCAGTTTGTGGCACGAACCTCAAAAGTAGTCCGAATCAACCAACTCTGGTCTCAAACACGCCTTAAATCATGGCGCGGTGAATCCTGAATGATGAGCGCTTGTTGCGTGATAGAGATCACGCCACCACATGACTGCCGTCACAACGGTTTGTGCGGCATCGGGATTAGGTTGATAGGTGAGGCCGAGAAGTGTAGGAGGCCCGCTATGCCTGCAACCACTCCAGTGCAGCTACAGCTGAAGAACATTTTGGTGCCAGTTGATTTTTCGCCACGATCCGAGGTGGCCGTGAAGCTCGCGAAGGCTCTCGCCGAATACCACGGCTCCGTGATTCATGTGGCCAACGTGGTTGAGTCACTCGACGTCTCAGGCATGTCGACCGATGCCAGGCGCAAAATCGATGCGAACCACCCAGCAACGGACTTCAGATCGATTGAGACAGACCTCTCTGGAGTCAGTCATGCAACGATCCTGCTCGACGGAGAGGTGAATGCTTGCCTTCATGGCGCAATCAAAGATCGCGATATCGATTTGGTCGTCATGGCGACTCAGGGAGCCGCGGGTTGCGAGCGATTGCTGATGGGCTCAGTGACAGAAGAGCTGTTTCGTGAGGCTCGGTGTCCGGTTCTTGTGATCGGCCCACGATGCACGCAGGACTTCAGGCGATTTGCCTCCTTCGAAACGATTCTCTATCCGATGGAGATGACACCCAGCTCGATCGCTGCAATCCCACATGTCATCGCCCTGGCAGATGAACGCGGAGCCGCAGTCACGCTATTGCACGTAGCCCATTCTGATATTCAGTCTGCTTCGGAGCGACAACGAATTCGCGAACGAGTTGGTTCGGAAATGAAAAGGCTCTTTCCAAAAAGATTGTTGTCCTCAATCGACACGATCGTGGAGTTCGGTCCAATCACGGAGACGATCACTGAGTTTGCAATGGCAAAACATGCCGACGTGGTGGTGCTTGGGGTACGCTCGGGGGGAGCATTCACTCGGAGTGCGACGCACATCCCCTGGAGTATCGCACATCGGATCGTTGCGGAAGCGCCATGTCCAGTGCTCACGGTTCGGAACGATTGAATCCCTGAGCCTGCCTGTCCTATTTCGGCGCAGTATCGGCCTATGGGCGATTAATCGACTGAACTAAGTGTTTGCTCTTCCGCGTTCATACGCCCTACTTCGTCCTGCAGCATGCCGATCACTGCAACCGTGACGGAGAGAATAACGGGTCCCACGAAAAGGCCCAGAACTCCGAAAGCTCTTAGTCCTCCGAGCAAGGCGAAGAAGATGTACACCATGTGGAGTTGCATGCCGGAGCGGAGGATAAGCGGACGCACTAGATTATCCACCATTGCAACGACACCGGCTCCCCATGCAAAAAGGAGAACCGCCTTCAACCAGTGCCCGCTCAGGAGCAGGACGATTGAGAGCGGCACCCAGACTGTGGCGGATCCAACCAGAGGCAACAGAGAGGCTACGGCAGTAGAGAATCCCCACAAAACCGCCGACTGTAATCCGAGAACATAGAATGCCAAACCTGCGAGTGTCCCTTGCGCGGCGGCGACAGCCAGTCCCCCATAGAAATTCGCGATCACCGTCGAGCTGATGCGACGGAGTAATTCCGAAGCTCGCTTCTCACTCATAGGCAAAGCGGAGGTAACGCGCGCAATCGCCGATCTGCCATCGCGGAAGAGAAAGAATAGAAGCAGGAAGGTAATTGCCGCATCGACGACTACCTTGAACAGATTCGTGATTGCTCCAGCTCCGAATTGAACAATAGCCGCGCTCGCTTCCTCCAGATTCCGTACAGCCAGACCGCGCAGATCGATCGATGGCAGTCCAAGATGCTGGCGAATCCACTCAGTGGCTGTTTCTGCATAGCGAAGGAACAGCTGCGCGATTCCGCCTTCCGCTGCGCTCTTCACACTCAGCGTCCGATATAGATCGCTTAATTCCCGGCTCATGGCTATCGTCAAAACGATGATGGGGAGCACAGTTGCGACCAGAGTAATGAGCGTGGACAGGAAGGCACTGATGCTTGGACCTCGGACGACACCGCGCACTCTGCCATGTAAAGGATGAAAAATGATCGCAAGAACTACTGCGAAAAGTATTGGCGCAGAATATGGCCGCACAAGCAGGTATGAGAGATACAAGCCGAGAAGAGTCAGGGCACCAAGGAAAATAAGTTCGGTCTGCTTGCCCAAAGTTGGCGTCACGCGTCTGCCCCTTGCTCCCGCAACCCAGGAATCCGTTTTAGGGCTTCCAGCCAGAGCATAAGGAGAAGGGTAGTACAAATAACAAGCACAACGTCGCTCGCATGCAGGCGCGAAAACCGGAAGAGATCACGAAGCGCCGGAAATCCCAGAATGGTAATAAGTAGACCAACAGCGCCTGCTGTTATGAGCCACGCTGACCGGTTCGATGACGTCAGCGTCGCCCATATTCCTCGGTTCGAGGCACGAATGCTGAAAATGAGTCCCAGATTCCCGAGAACCAGCGCTGCGAAGCCCAATGCGCGCGCATCGAGTTCTCCCTCCCCGGTGTACAGTGCAAAAACGTAGGTTGCAAGAGTAGTTGCCAGCACACCAATACCCTGCAGGAAACTTATGATGAGGCGCGATTTGCTAAACAGTCTTTCATTGAGAGCACGAGGTGGCCGATCCATCACGGTGGGTTCCTCCGGCTCCATTTCGAAAGTAATTGAACACGAAGGATCGATAACGAGTTCCAGAAATAGTACGTGCAGCGGCAGCAGCATTAGGGGCCAGCCCAGCAACACAGGAATGAGAGCCATGCCGGCGATTGGAATGTGGATGGCCAGGATGTAAGAGGTCGCTTTTTTCCAGTTGTCGTAAATTCGACGTCCGAGCCGAATGCCGCGAACAATTGACGAGAAGTCGTCATCGAGAAGGACAACTGCAGCAGCCTCGCGGGCCACATCTGTGCCACGGCCTCCCATTGCAATTCCGATGTCGGCTGCCTTCAGAGCTGGAGCATCGTTCACACCGTCGCCCGTCATCGCCACAACTTCTCCATTCGCCTTCAGCGCGTTCACGATCCTCAGCTTCTGCTGGGGAACCACTCTCGCGAATATGTCTGTTTCCTTGACACGCTGTAGAAGTTCTTCGTGGCTCAATTCGGCAAGATCGGTTCCTGTTATGAAGCTGGTTGTACGTTGCACACCGGCCTGGCGGGCGATATTTTGTGCCGTCACAGGGTAATCGCCCGTAATCATTACAATTCGCACTCCAGCCCGATAACATTCCTGAACCGCAGCCGGAACCCCGGGCCGCAGAGGATCCGATAACCCGACAAGCCCGACGAATTCAAGCGGTAACCCAGCCTGAATTTGCGGCAATTCAGAGACAGAAGCCTTTGCGACCGCGAGCACACGCAATCCTTGTGTCGCCATCACCGCCGCCTCGGACATAATCGCCCGCGACTCTTCCGACGCCAGATTGCAGACTGAAAGAACTGCCTCGGGCGCGCCCTTCGCCGCGACGAAATACTCGCTCGTGTTAGAACGCTTCCACGCGCGAGACATCATGAGCAAATCAGCAGAAATCGCATACTCACGGGCGAGTTCCCAATACGGATGCAGAGGCCCATTCAATTGAAGATGCGCTTTACCTAGCTCCAGAAAGGCTTTCTCCATCGCATCAACTGGCTCGCGGCTGCTGGCCAGAATGCTGCATTCAGCGAGATCACGAAGACCTCCGGGAAGTTTCTTGTGTTCGTCGATTCGGTACATTTGGCTATGCGCGAACAAACTCTGCACCGACATTTTGTTCAGCGTAAGAGTGCCGGTCTTGTCGACGCAGAGCACAGTAGTCGCCCCCAAACTCTCCACCGCCGGCATCCGTCGAGTGAGCACTTGTTGCCGTGAAAGCCGCCGTGCCCCAAGAGCCAAAAAGATTGTGAGCACAACAGGAAATTCTTCTGGAATCATTGAGATCGCTAATGTCAGCCCGGCAAGAGCTCCCCGTAACCAACTTGCCTGCATGTAGCCATAAACCGC
>Ga0126378_10000914_pt1 | contig 21816 bp, 24 predicted proteins | sample PanSoiMetPlot_23_FD_92587 | JGI IMG/M metagenome (GOLD analysis project Ga0126378, IMG submission 92587) | Tropical forest soil microbial communities from Panama - MetaG Plot_23 | ecosystem: Environmental > Terrestrial > Soil > Tropical forest > Bulk soil | place: Panama | collected 2016-02-17
AAAGGGGCAAATCCAGCGGGAATCGTTCTGTCCACGAAAGCACTCGAACCAAATGAATGAGGCTTGAAGGACGTGTTAAACACGTCGACGGTGCCAGCACGGAAGTTTGCCGCATAGAGAGAGTTCCTACCGCCGGCGGCACTCCGCTGGCCGTCTTTTCGTTGCAGCATCCCGGAGGGGAACCGCAATGCGCCAGGCCGGCATCAGGAATATGTGGGGTGTTCGAGCGGACCCAAGATGGTAAGGAGATTGTCGTCACGGCTTTCGATCCTGAAAGGCCTTGGCGCTGTGCTTACTAGAATCGCCATGGATCCGAACATAGAGAACTGGTCTGCTTACTTTTCTCCTGATGTCACACGCGTAGCCTTGGTGCTTGGGGTTAATGGCGGAATCAAAATTTTCACGATTCGTGGAGAACTGATCAACGACATCCAAGTGAAGGTTCTAACCGCTCTGACCTCTTCGTCTTGGGCTGCTGACGGTAAAGCTCTGTTTATCTCAGGCCACTTTCCGTGGGGATAGGCGCTGCTTCAAGTAAGCTTGGACGGTCAAACACATCCGATAATTGAGAACCATGCGCCTGATGTGATGGGGGCGGTACCATCGCCTGACTGCCGCCACCTCGCTTTATTCGCTGCCGGCGATAACGGAAACATTTGGATGATGGAGAATTTCTGATCGTTTCGAGCGGGAACCCGGCGGGTCTCGGCCACTTCTCGATTTCACTATCCCTATTCAAAATTCTAGTTGCGACTTCGTCTGGATCATTCGCACCGATACTCCTCCGCCAAAGGCGCCGGTTGGCGGATGGGCCGTGTACACGATTTGACCGAATGTAGGGGAGTTGGAAAATCCGTCTGGTATGCCAAAATTCGGGTGGTTGAAGATCTTGAAGAACTGAAAACCGATCCCGAGTTGTACGTTTTCCCAACCCAGCAATCTGGTGTTCTTCATCACTGCCAAGCCAGCACTGAAGTAATGAGGGCCCGTGAAAACGATTGCGCCCATGAGGCGTATCAACTGCTAACTTCGCGGAGGGTACCTTCAGATGGGGAGGAAGAAAACCAAGCGCGGCAGTTGGCGGCAGATTTGGGCTACCACGCGTTGGCGCTCGACTTGACTGCTTCGGCGCTGGTGTCCTCCGTTGCAACCAACCCCTTTGGCGATTTTCGTGCCAAACTGGCGCGGCCCGACAAAGACGCGCTGGTGCTTGCCGAGAAACTGGCCGACGCGCTGCCCAATGGTCACGAAAAGAGCATTGCGCAGACTATGCTGCGTAGCCTCCGCGGGTTGGGCGCGGAGGGGCAGGACTTCCTGCGCTTGGTGTCGCTGCTGGCAGTGGCGCCAATTCCGGCGTCGCTGGCGACGGCGGTCTTCCAGGAAGCTGACAAGCTCAGCCGAGAAGATGCGGAGGATTGGGCGAGCTTGGCATTGCAGCAGGTCACATCAGCGTCTTTGGCCGACCCGGGCGAGAAGCGAGACGCGCGGACGGTACACACCTCACCCTCGTGTCGCGGACAGTGCGCTTCCAAGAAAAAGGACTCGCCGGAACGTACAGAGGTGCTACGGACAGCGGCCATCGTTGTGCTACGGGCGGCGATTGCCACAGCAGCAGAGGACCCGAGGTTGTACAGACAGGTTGAGTTGCAAGTGACGCACGCACGGCAAGTGGTTCCAATTCCGGCCACTGCCCATGAGGCCGATCTTGTAGCTTCGGTGGCGCGGTATGACTACGAGCGTGGGGCGTATGCGTCAGCTCAGACGCTCTACGAGCGCGAGCTTGATTTCCGCAGCCGGGTGCTGGGGCCGGAGCACCCCGCTACATCCACCTCCGTCTGGAACGTATTTCGGACGCTGCGGGACCTGGGCGAACTCGCAGCGGGGCTGGCTGTTCTGAAGCGTGATCTGCTCTGGCTGCTCGACCGCGACGCTGCCAGCCTCGGCGCCGACCAGCGCACGGTCCGTCAGTACGTGGCCAAGGCGATCAAGAAAAATGTTTAGTCACGGTTGTTGAGGCCGCTCAGGAGCCGCCCAGCGGATTACTCCACCCTTGTCGGCAAGGGGCGTGTAAGACTGGGTTGCGTTCGATGCCTGCCGTCGGGTGCCGTGGCTCTACTTAGGGTGTTTCTCGCGAGTAAAATGAGCGTCCGCTGAATTGAGAGCACAACTTCGGTGCTGCACGGTTTCACCCAAGAACACGGGTATGGGTTGAGACACAGTAATAATAAAGATGATCTCGTTCTGGGTTCCGGAACAAGGCTGAAGACAGAGCTCTTCAGAAACGAAACTGAAACGGTCGGTGGTCGCCTCTCGTCCGATTTGCTGTTTCTCGCAGCGTTCTGGCGCGAGGACTTTCAGCCGAGGAGATTGATCTTTTTCCAGTCAAGGCTACCCCGTTACAGAGGACTTACCCCTGAAGAATCGGTTCATCCGACACTTCCCAGAAGCCGACTTTGGACAGCCTACGTTTCAATGTGGAGTGGCGGCATTGCAGTCCTTCGGACGACTGGCCCGTTCAGCCCGTCCTTAAAGGACTGTCGACAATTCGCAGGAGTCCCTTTACTGCGGGCTGCTGTTCCTCGCATCCAGAGCCACGGTGCCTTAAGCTCGATGACGTCTAGGTGCCGTCCGCCTATAATTTCTTTTCAATGCCAGCTAACGACACCGCCCGTCTGGCTGAACCGGAGAATCCGCTTGATTTAGCACCCGCAAAGCCTTGGCGACAGCTTCTCCCCTCATGGTTCCGCTCGCTGATCTGGGTCGATGCCGCAGGAAGCTATGACGCGTTTCTCTCGTACAGCTGGAAATCCGATAGCGCGGTTGCGCCGGTAATTCAATCCGTCATTCAGCGATTCCTGTGCCCCTGGTACAAGCTACGAGCAAGGACTGTATTTCGCGACCTGTCTTCTTTGCCCGCAGGATCCAGCCTTGAAACGGAACTGTTTGCGCGCTTGGATCGGTCAAAACACCTAATAGTCCTCGCTTCCCCCGAGGCTGCTCGCAGACGCGGTATGGAACTGGAAACTCGTCACTGGTTCAGCCGAGAGCGGGACGGGCAAGTTCTCATCCTGGTCACTGCTGGAGGGTGCAAGACCTGGGAGGAGATACGCCAGCATCTGTTGCCGGTCGCGGTCAGCAACAACTTGGTGACCGAACCCTTGTGGATTTCTCTGGAGCGTCGCCGCCGCGAGATTCAGGAAAACCCGAACGGACATCAGCTCCGAGGAGAACTCATTGAAGACCTGAAGCAGCTTCTTCTGAGACTTTACCCGGATCGTGACTGGGGACAATTGCGCGGCGAAGAGCGCTCACAGCGGCGGCGTGCTATCGGACTCATGTCGGGGCTTGCGCTGCTCTTCCTGATGCTTGCCTTAGCTGCTATGTACGCCGCCTGGTACGCACGTCGGCAACAATTGATTGCTGAATCTCGGGCGCTGGCATCCCAATCGCTAACCGAGATCAACAGCTCGCCGCAAAGAAGTCTATTGATGGGTCTAGAATCAATTTCCTTGGCACGCGAAATACGAGTCCGGGTGGGTGACGAGGAACTCACTTTGCTTCATCAGCTGCTGAGCTTGACCGGCGGAACCCCCTTCGGCAGGCCTGAAGCGTCCTTTAGCGCCGTTGCTGTGAGCCCGAAAGGCAGGTGGTTCGTTACGGGCGACGAGCATAGGCATATCCAAGTCTTCAATATGAGGAGCCCAAAAGAAAACCCGCTTATCTTAAGTACTGCAGACCTCAAAATCAACCTACTTGCCGTCAGTGGCAATGAGCGCTGGTTGGTGGGCGGCGAAGCAGGACGCGCAGTTCTTCTCTGGGATTTGAACAAACGGGGTTTTGCACCGTTTCGGTTAGAGCTCCTGAGCGGGAATGGGGCTCCGTTCAACGTTCAACCCTCTTTCAGTGCCGACGGGAACATGTTGGCCCTTGCGAGCAATGCTCCACACGGAAAAGTCCAAGTCTATGAGCTGTCTTCTGGCGCGCCCTCAGAGATTGCCCTCGTTGAAATACAAAATCATTGGATCCAAGCGATAGCCCTGAATCCCGACGCAAGGTTACTGGCTTATACTCAAACGTCTGAGACATGGATTTGCGATTTGACGAGCCGCACGGATGTGGCGTCTCGGCCGAAGCGACAAAAACTCGGGACTGGCAATAATTGGAGTAATGCGGTCGCGTTTAGTCCTGACGGGAACTGGGTCGTATCCAGCGATGATAGTTACGTCCGGCTCTGGCACTTGAGCAACTCAGCGAGTCACACCTTCTGGGGCTTAAGCTCAGTAGTTCTCAGATCACATACCGCATCGGTCCTCAGCGCCGTGTTCAGCCATGATTCACTTTGGTTGGCTACTGGTAGCTCTGACCAAACAGTGCGCCTCTGGAACCTGTCGGACTTAGTTCGTCCGCCGATTGTGTTACGGGGACACGAGTCCTCGATAGAAGCGTTGGCATTCAGCGCCGATGACCAGCAACTCATTGGATCGCAGACAGAAGGGGGACGAACGTGGACGATACCTGATCCTGCCGCCGATCAAGTTTCAATATATCCTCTCGACCGGGGCGCCGGGCCATTTTCCGCTGCATTCAGCACCGACAGTAGGTGGATCGCAGTCGGTAGCGACCATCCCGTGGGTGAAATTCGACTGTGGGACCTAAGTACGTCTCCAATCTCGCCCATACAGCTGGGCACATCGCTGTCCAAGAGGATCAGCATTCTGGCTTTCAGCCCGAAACGGCATTGGTTGGCTGTAGCCAGTGAAGAAGACACCGTGATCCATTTGTGGGATGTGTCTAAGCCAGGTTCAATGTCTAAAGAGATTCCATTGAAGGCACATCGTGGGGTCATCAGCGCATTGGCCTTTGATGCTGATGGAGCGCGTCTGGCAAGCGCCAGTAGTGACGGTACAATTCGCCTATGGAACTTCAATACTCTTGTAGATGGATCGCCGCCAAGCCGTATTCTAGAAACCGGTTGGTGGGCAAGGTCGATTGATTTTAGCAAGGATAGTGAATGGATTGTCGCCGGGGGTGAAGATGGAAGAGTGCGAATGTGGGATCTTAGTAGGGAACCATTTCGCAAACAAGTGGTGGATCAGGTTTGCCACAAGGACGTAGCGATCCATGTTGGCTTCAGTCCAAACCGACGATGGCTCGGTGTTAGCTGCTGGAATGTTGATGCGCAAGGTAATGCTACTGTAGTAAACATCGAACGGTTCGAATCTCCGCAAATTGCACACATGGTGACATTCCGCGGTCGTGGCAACGCTCAGGGATTCAGTCCGGACAGCCGCTGGTTTGCTGCGGGTAGCTGGGATTCTACTATCGCTTTAATTGATCTCAACTCAGATTTTAAGCAAACCATTCTAAGAGGTCACACCGGCTTGGTTTCAGATGTTCTATTCAGTCGAGATGGACGGATGCTCGCGTCAGTGGGTGACGGAACGGCACGGTTGTGGAATCCCACAAGGCTCGGCGCGGCTCCTACTGTTTTACAGGGACATGGCGAACTTCTAGTTCAGGGTGTGCTCAGCCCCGATGGCCGCTGGCTGGCCACGGTGGGTGCAGGAAGTGCTGTTCAGCTTTGGTACCTAAGAGTAAATGACCTCATTGGAGTCGCATGCCAAACTGCGGGTCGCAACTTGACGATGACCGAGTGGAAAGACCTGATGGGAACCCGTCCGTATCGCAGAACCTGCGACCGAGTGCGATAGACGATCCACTCACCTTTTTCAAACCGCTGTAGCCGCAGAGGGTGTGCGACTTTGAAATTACGTTTCGGCTCGTCGAGACTCTCAGTCGTGTCATCACTGGCCCGCCAGTGGACCACGGGGTGATTATCGTGAAACAGAATCACGCCTATGACAACTATTTCGGAAGGTTTCCGAATTCGGAAAGCGATGAACAACTTTCGCACGCACAGGACCCGCCGCCCGAAGACCCGACCATCGCCATGAAACGTGGCTGGAACTGGCCACCGATCAGGGGCACAAGGGCAATACAATTAGGACGATATTCCCACTTACCTTGCCCTGGCCGAGCAATACGCGATTTGCGACCACTGTAGCGGTGCGGCCTGATCTTCCAAATGGCTATGGCCTTGATCTGGGTGTTTTCCAATAGCTTCAAAAAGTAATACGGAAGTCTCCAATCCCTCTGCTTCCAGTCTATGCTTGGCGTCTTTGCCCTCAAGAATCAGCCTAATTTGGGTGACCCCTGAGGTCTTTGCACTTCTCCGCAAGTCGTAGCACTGGTCGCTCCGTTATTCTGAGTGCCGCAGCCCGACCACACCGTGTCCCAAATACCATTCCGAGAACAAAAGAAAAGGCAACCACAGTACCCTCCGTTTTTTCACGTCGGGCGAGCGGGCGCGGAGCATTGCACTAAGCAGTCAGCAGGAGAGCAAAGATCAGGAACCGCCCAAGATTTCGCATGGAATTACCTCGGTGTGCGAGTATATCTGCATGTTGACCAGTATCGGGTTGGAGATCACTGTGCGTACCAGAGCGAGTGCGGCGACCATCGGGCACAAGAGAGGCACTGGGTTTCAGTCCACCGGTGCAGGCAGGCGGGGCACACTCCTCCTGTGTCGAAGGTGTTCCACTCGCATCCGCAGGTGCAGACCATTTGTCATCCTTGCGGGGCGACCAGCCGCAGAGTGGGCACCGGATGCTTCGGTCCGATGGATCGTGGCTCTCCTCTTCCTTGACTTCGCGATCCAGAACTGTAAATAACGTGAGCACATCAGCACCGGGCTAATTCCAGCTTCCTCTCGACAGGACAGCACAGTGCAGTTTGACCACACCGTCTGAGAACTTCTTCTTCGCCAACAGTTTCAAACGGAGGTCTCGATGGCGTGGTGCGACCAACGGAATACCCTCTCTGATCATCTTTGGAATCACATGGATGATGAACTCATCTACTTCTCTTCATCAACAATACTCTTTGTTCTCTTCAAGATTAAACAAGGGATGGCCGACCAACTGGTGCACACTTTGCCGGGTGACAGCCTGATAGAAACTCCTCACTACGCCGCTACTCGCGACCAATCCCAGCGAGTATTGGGCCACAGCACAAACTTCCTCGAAGCCGAGTGCTGACCGGGTGACTCGCCCGCTATCAGCGGGATCGTAGTCGCATCCGGGCTACGCCTCTTAGCCCCACACTGACCAGCTCACGAGAGCGACCAGCCAGCTACCGGCCCGCTTCTGCAGTATCCACAAATGGCTTCCTACGGCTAGCCTTGCGGTTGAGTATTCCACGGAGGAAAACACGGTTTTGTAGCTAGCCGTCAAGTAGGCAATCTCATCTGACCCGCGAATACGACGATTGCTAATCTCAATGGCTTGAATTCTTTTGCTTCCCCGCCCCAACTGTGCCAACACCGCTGTGCGTCCAAGTATGGGCTAGGCGTCAGGTGGCCAAAACTCGATGTCATCAGCACACAATGTCACCAAGTGGCGATCTTCTCCGGCAACTTCGAATTCGATCCAGCTCGAATGAATACACTCAATCTCTCGGACGGCATCTTCAGTGAGGTTCTTCATACAAAGGAATGGATAACAGATGTGCTGAATGCCTTACAAGATCGTGCGAGTACGACAGACGCCCGCTGATTCTCAACAGGTTTCATTTTTCATGACAGCGAAGGTGCTATGTCAGTTAGTTCGTCCGTAAGAATGCCCGACTCCGCACTACGCTACACAGGAACTATCCGCTCAGAGTCGGCTATCGAACACTTCCCAGAAGTCGACTTATGGACAACGAGGTCAGTCGAACGGCCCACCATGGCACATCGAACCCGACAGCACGCCTGACTGCCTGCATCTTGGTAGGGAGAGCATAATCGGTGTCAGAGCAAGAAGCTGAGGTTGGGAGTACTCACGTCCCAGGCAGACAGTAGGTTCGCAACAACAGGCTGGCAATGTTGACGCACACATCCACGCGCGTGTGCCCTCTGGCCGCGAGATTTCCAGCTTCGGAAGGTCGAACAACAAAAAGGGACATTTATAATAAGTTAACTACGGGAGCATTTCTAAGTGTGGACATTATGTAACTAAGTTGCTTGACAGACTGTAACAGCGTGATTCATTCTTGGGTTACGCAATGCGCATTTCCCCGCGCGTCGTTGGAAACCGATCGGTTTAACTTCCCCAAATACGATCTTGCGAGGCGAACATTTGCCCATGGAGTAAGCTTTGTGACAGGGCCGGGTGTGTTGGGCCGCGCCCCGGACAGCTAAAACGTCCTTCAGTTCGCGGGAGGTGAATATGGCAACCCCAGAGCAAGTGAGAGTAATTTCGAGATCAAGAACGCAGGCCCTGCAAGTCTTTATCAGCTATGCCAAGGAAGACGAGATTGCCCTAGCGGTGTACGATGCTATTCGTACGGCTCTGGGAATCTTCGCCAAATGTTTTCATGGATAATGCCCTGCGCTTCAGGCTGAGCTTTCAGGACGAGATCAAGGAGCGTTTGGATGAAACCGATCTGCTCGTCGTCATCTACTCCGCCACTCTGAAACCGAGCCATGGCTACACCGGCCTGGAGTTGGGATATTTTATTGGCGCCATGGAGCGTGGAGAAGCTATTGGGCGGCCTCGCAGAATCGTGCCCATTTATCTGGATACCCACCCGACCTCCTCGCCGGAAACGAAGGTATCAACATCGGGATTTCACGATCCACGCTGACTCTGTCTCTCGCGGAATATTCCGCAAAGCTGAAGATCGATTCCGCTGACCCAATGGTGAGATTTCTGAACGAGTTCCAAGAGATAACTGACAAGTATGCCGACCGGGTACGCGAGGAGAATGGGCTTCCCAAGGTTATGAGGAACAGCAGGACTTGCGTGGTGTAGTTCGAAACATGCAACTTTCGATTTTCCCCAGCTCAAGACAAATCCCGAGTCGACATTGAAGCCGCAGAAGCAGATCACGATCAAGACGAGCGATTCTGCCCTCGAGTCTGTAAGCATGGATCTCCCGCCTGATGCCATGCTGATTCCGATGGGGACAGGGAATCCAATCGCGATCTTTGGTCTTCCGAACGAGGAAATCTCGTGGAGCGAATTTGCGAGGCTAACCATCAAATCGAAGTTTCGTGACTCATCGATTGACGCTATCACGAGCGTCATAACCTCTTCTCTTCAAAGCCAGCTAGACATCGACAATAGTCAGGTAATTGTCTCGAATGACGAATAGCATGCCTTTCGCGTAATTTTGACGACCGGCACTCGATACTTCAATGGCATCAGAGAATTCAATCTGTACTTCGTGGAATACCTCAAGCCAAGAGAGTTTGGAGATCAGAGTACGACCCTCGTATTGAAGGGGCTGGAGCTATGCTGCCCCTTTAGGTTCATGTTTCTTGAAAGGAACAGCGACTTCGCCCACATGAATATTCGGATGGCGTTGCCCACTACACTTCATGAGCTGGTCCGGAACATGGAACGCGAACTCAATCTCCTCCGTCGGGATGCTGCTCAAGCAGGCTTGGACAAAGCCAATGTCTGGGCGGATTTTTTGGACTGGGAGCACCTGCAGAAATTGAGCGAATTCTGGCGTCCTCTGGAAGCGAGGGTGAGGGATTGTTGCACACAGATTCGAGCAGCCAAAGATCCCGAACTGATTCGGCAGCTTCGCGACTCCTTGGTCGGCACCATCGAGGAGATCGAGAACGTGATTCGGCCGCTCAATACCCAAATGATTTGCGAATTGACGGACACCTTAAAGAGATTCTGCTCGAATCCGTGAAACGAGACCGATCTCTGAGCGCGATGCTTCTTCGCGAATTCTCGCAGTGCGGACCAGTTCTCGAGCGGGTTCTACAGGTTTGGGAACGCGTTGACTCGGTTCAACCAGCCCTTCAAGAACTGCGGGAACTTCTGGGCCAGGCTTTGGTAGTAATCGATTCGGCCTTGTTTGTATTGGCGATAGACCGCCACCTGATCGAAGGAGTTCAGCGCCTCTAAGGATGCTTGCCCGATCCCTCCATCTTCAACCAGATGGGCTCCCATGCCGTTCAGCACGCGCTGCAGCAGAAGCGTGGCGTGAGTTCCGGCATTGACGTAGAAGTCACAGACGATGTTCGCCAGGTCCTGCAATTGAAAGCTATCGCCTTTCATTCTGTCCCAGTAGAGAGTACGGTAAATGATGCCGGCTTGAGTGTCGGTTAGGAACTGCAGGTTTTGTGAGGCAGGCTCTAGTCCCAGTAGCTCCTGAGAGCATTTCCGAAACGTCGCCATGGTCACTCCCTTGTTGGTTTCGCCACCCGGGTCCGAGGGGTCATCAACATAGCCGCCCTCGAAGCGCAGCAATATCGGAAGAAATAGATCGAAGTTCGCCACAATGGTTCCCCCTTTCGATCAAGAAGTTGACGCAGTAGGCCTGGTAATCCAAATATCAACCAGCGCTCCTCTCGTCGCGAGACGTCAGGGAAGCGCTGCCTTCTTCAATTCCGAGGTTCTCGCTTTTGTCATCTCGGTCAAAGTGCCAATTTTTATCAGCGGCGCTAGCGTTCCACCTTGCGCGAGGCTCGCCTGGAATTCCGCACTTGTGTCGCGGAAGCGGATCCACGCGCGCTGGGCAATGCGCAGCTTTTGTTTCTGTTCTCCATCGAGATGCTGCAGGAGGCTCTGGTAGGCGACGTCGAGTTCGCGCTGTGCGACATTGTAACGAGCATTCTCGCAGGCCCTCATGGCGCTGGTGGTAGTCGCTTGCTGACACTCACTGTCCGCTGGGTTGGCGGGGGTTGCATTTTGAGCGAACAGCCCGGCAGTGACGTATGTCGTGATACAAAGCATTGCTGCCGTCCGCAAAAGCAAAAAGATTCTCATCCGCTTCATCATATTCACGTTGGTTGATGATCGCTTGCCAGTCCCAAAGGGAAACTTGGCTGCTCAGACACGGAATTTAGGCTCGTGCGGCGTACGAATGGCTCGTTCCCCCTCATAGGAAACCAGGGATTGCTGCACCCCCAAACCACCCGTGCTATGAGCGATGAAGGCATGACATTTGTATCGTCCTATACCGAGCTCCAGCGCATGATAGTGATCTCTGCAAGCGTCCGAACTCCAATTAGTGCAAGTCGGATTGTACGAGTGCTGACTCTTTGCCGATAAGTCCACGGCAACGCCGAAGGGACGAGTCGGCCGTTGACGTGGCGGACAGATCACTCGCTTCTTGGCGACAAGGGAGGAGTTATGTCCTCAAAACGCCGTCTCCGGTCAACTTACTTGTTCGTCTAACCGAGGGAACTATCTGCAGCGCGTTCAATGGTCGCCAGAATGTTGCAAGCAATGCTGCGATTTACTGAAGCTCGGCAGTACAACCCACCCAACAGGACGGTGCCAGCCAGCGAATCAATACGCTGGATGTCGCTCCAGTTTACATCGAAGCATCCGTTGGACACCTGCTTTCCTCCAATCAATTCAGTGGTCGCGGTGTGACGCTTTCCTGACCTTTCTCTTCAGCTTCCCGATCCCCAATTGAGGCTCAGGTCAGGGTTTGGACATTTGGGCAGCCATTGGCAGACGAATGCCAGGATGGAAACCTGGGCGGTTGCTGATGTTGGGGCTTGGATCGGAGCTGGTCCCGCAGTCATCCCTCCGCTGGGCGGTGAGGGTTGGGATGAAGGGGTGGCCGCTGGTGGCTGAGCAGAGTAAGCGGCGGCATTCAGCCGCATCATCGCCGCTGAAGAAACCCCGAGTGTCGCAGCCGCGGGTCTGGCGAGCACGGGCGCTGCGGCCACCGGCTGAGCCGCGAACATGGCAGTGGGAGTCGCAAAGGTCCTTAGTACTGTGTTCACCGGCCGTGCCACAATCCCAGGCTGGATTACTGGCGTCGGCTGACCGGCCAGCGAGGTAGGATGCAACAGCATGATCTGTGGGAAGGACGGAAGAGGCTGCGTCTGCACGGATCCTCCATCAGCATGCGAACTCACAGCGATATTGCGGGCAAGGATGAGCTCGGTAATATAGGCAGGTAGCTGTCCCTGGGGCGGGACGTTACCATCACTGAGTTGTGTGGAAGCGTCGGCGAATTTCCAGAAGCGGGCGGAAAACACTTCGGAGTGGAACCACGGCCGGCTCAATGCCACAGAACAAAACTGAAACGAGACAGAGTCGATAGTCAAGTTCGGAGTGGCCGTTCCGACGACGTTGGCGAGCTCCGGCGGCGCCTGGCTCACCAACTGTTGGATCTCAGCGCCGGTCATCGTAAAAGTCGGCCAGCCATCCTGATCGACCTCGTCGTAGGGCAAGAAAACCGAGGGTGCAAACTGCTGATTATCCAAGTCGGTAAGGAAATCGATATCGGGATTGCACTGCGAGACCCACTCCTGCCACTGTAGAACTGGCGACTGGGCTACGCATGCCTCCTTTATCTGTCGCGCTTGCTCCACTTGGGCTTTGAAGCCATTGTTCTCCCAATTACTCAAAGCCGCGTCTACTTGGGCTCGTAGCGCTGGCTCGTCCACGCTTTGCCATTGGGTCTGCGCATTGGGATCGCTGGAAGTCTCAGCTGTGAGCTGCTGCGCCTTGTAGTTTTGAACTGCCTGGTTATAAGCCTGTTGATACTGCTGGTAAGCTAGAACTGCCGCGCTCGGCACCGGCTGCCCACTGGACCCTTGCGTCTGGAGGACCGCCTCCGCCTGTTGAAGCTGCGCCGTCTGTTGGTCGCTTAGTGTTCCCTGGGCGAGTTGTGCAGTGTTCAGAATTTTGAGATACAAGCTCGACAATGTGCTATTAAAATCTGGCTGATAGAGAGCTCCTTGTGGAATCCCATCGCTTAGCCGCGAGCACTCAGCGAAAACTGACATGTCGTTAGGCATTGGCAGAAATTTCAACTGGTCAGGCGTATAACTCAAGGGCGATAGTGCGGGGAAACTGAGAAACGTGTCGGAGCTTTCGAAGACAAGCTTGGATTTGACCATTAAGGCCAGCTGCGCGCGCGCATCCATGATCGCACCTCCTCAGGTACCAACAATGGGCCGCCACGCGGTGTCCCCAAATTCCGACTACCGCGTGGCACGGTTTTCGGGCTAGCACTAGGAGTGACTACACCCAACTGGTGATACTCGGGTCGGGCGCCGGGGATTTGCTGGCGACCACGTGGCATCTGAACCCTGCAATCTGCATTCCCGGGATCGACAGGCCCTGGTCGTCCCATTGGTAATTTACGTTACGTTGCGAGTATCCGCTGTTGGAGTAATGCGAGGCGCTGCCACCCAGGCAGAACGGGCCCAAGCTGACCACGCCGCCTCCGCCCGCTGACGACGATTGCTGCTGCTGAATGAAGGCCGCAGCTCCCGACGCCTTGTCGATCGTGAGATACAGGTCCTTGATGAAGACCACAGAGATCGGATACGCCGGCATATAGCCTTGCGGCGGGCTGCCTCCATCGCTCACCAGCAGGTTATTAAAGTCGGGATTCGTCTGGTCGAAACGCCAGCACTTGCTCATCAGGTAGGCGTCCTTGAACCAGGGTCGCACAATCGGGATCTGACAGATCGAGAACTGCAGGCGGAAATTGCTGGAGTCAAACCCGCCGCTGTACTGCACTTGGCTCTGGCTGCCGCTTGCGCTCCCTCCGCCGCCGAAGAGTCCCATGAAGCTGCCGCCCGCTTGCGCCTGCCAGCCGCTATTGCTGAACGACGAGTTGGCATAGTTGCTGAAGTCGCCTATGTTGAACCAGAATGTGCTCCACCCCGCCGAATTAACGAAGTCTCCGGGCACGAGCGCAGTGTACAGGAAATCGCTGCCCGAGGAGATTCCGGTCAACGTCGCATTGACCACATCCTGTTCGTACTGCTGTTTCAGCATAGACATGTCCCGCTGCATCACTTGGCTGATGAAAGCGGCGATCTCTTCGTAGTCGTTCTTGTAACCATTTGTGATCCAGTCATCCATCGCCGCCGTGACCTGGTTCCGAAGAATGTTGGCGTTTATGGCCCAATTCTGGACGGCGGCAGGATCGTTCCCTGCCAGGGCAGCAATGCGCGCCGAGTTGTATTGCAAGGCCGCTGCATCGTAGGACGCCATCTTGGTGTTGTACGCCTGGACCAAAGCGCTGGGCCCCACAACGTTGGTGACGGCTCCGGTGATAATGTCCGTTTTTTGCGTAGTGGTCTGCAGTAACCCACGAAACTGCGCGATCTTATCTTGCGTGGCCTGATCAAGCTGTTGTGCCATGACCTGGCTCATCTGCAGGACGAGTCTGTAGCGATCGGACAGCGTTCCCTCACTGCTTTGTATTGCAAACTGCGCGAATTGTTGATTGTTGATCTGACTGACGTCGGGAACAATGTCGACGATACGCGCCAGTTGCTCAGCCTGCTGATAGACCGCGTTCGTATCTTGTGCACGCAACTGGTTCAACTGGTCCGGCGTGAGTTTAGGTGCGCTGGCAGCTGGGGCAGTCGCGGTGGCGGTGCCCGCTCCTGCGGCGGTTGAGGACCCTGAGGTGGATCCTCCCCCCACCGCTGCTGCCAGATTGGCCGCAGCTTGAGGAGTAACCACACCCGTAAGACCTTGCCATAGGAATCGGAAGTCTTCATCGTCAACCGGAATTCCCGGAGTACACCAGCTAAAGAAAGTATCGGTAGGCTTGGGGACGGTTGCGTCTCCATTCGTCAGGACGTCATAGAGCTTGCCCATGATTGCGTTGGCAAGCACACTTGGCACTATGTCAGCCATAAATTCCTCCTTTATGCGGAGCCTTCATTCGGCTCCAACGTTGGGATTATTCTTACTAACATCGCGGAACCGTAGACCGAAAATTAGCCACTCACGCGTGCACCTAAGCAGAATCAGACGCAGTAATTCCAGCCTGCCAGGAAGTTCTCCTCCAGCCGCACCGGCCGGCCGCGCAACTGCGGCGTCTGGCCGTTTCCACCGTAACCGGTTACCTTCTGACGAAGCTGCGTTAACAGATCGGGATGACTGATTTGAAAGTTACAAGCGTTGACAACGTCGAGAATGGTTTGGGTGAAATACCCATGGCCAATGCTCGAGCTCTCACCTGACAGCTCGCCATAATCGCACGCGCTGAGTAAGGTTGCCTTCGCATTTTCTGGGTTGTCTTTGGAAGAGTCCACCGACATCGTGCAGACTCCGGAAGCCTGTAACTGCAGAGCGGATACGTTGCCGTCCAGCTCCGCAGCATCCAGCAGGCAGATCCAAGGCACGATCGCCTGGCAGGCTGACTGAAATACCTGCGCGGTAGCTTGGTCCCACGTGAACCCGCGCTGCTCAGGGGAAAGAAACATCCCACCCGAATGACAACTGTCCAGAACGAGGGTGAAGTTGATCGCATTCGGTTGCAGCGCTTGCGTGATCGAGGCGACCTGCATACTGGAGATCATCGCAGTGTCATAAGGGATGATCGTCTCGTGATACCGGGTGGACGAACTAGCCGGAGTTTCCGGTATCCTTCCGCCGTGACCGGAGAAATAGAAGCAAATGGTATCGCCGGCCGTCGCTGAATTCAGCAGGTTTGTGATCCCGTTCAGAATCGCCTGTGAAGTCGCTTGAGAGTCCTGAAGTGTTGTGACGTTCTCGAAGATAAACCCATCCTGCAGCAGCTGCGCAAACGAGTTCGCATCGGCAACGCACCAGCCCAGGTTCGGAGCGGTGAGCGTAAGTCCGCCTATATTCACCCCACTGTTCCAATTCGAATAATCGTTAATGCCAACAACAAGTGCTCTTTTTGACATCAGCTCTCCTTCATCTGTACTGCGGATCTAAAGATCTCGTCTAGATTTTTCCGGGTCTCGCAGGTTCGGACCCAAAACAAGCTCTCTGGCCACCGCCTGACTGAGGTCCTTTCTACTCTGGTCGATTTCATAGCACGCAGCCCACCAAATCGCCTACCCGTCAGGCTTGGAAACACGCTTAAACCGAATCTGCTTAACTCGTAAAGGGATGTGCTCAGTCACGTTCTTTTCGCCTGGTTTAGATGGTCGCAGCAGTAGGACGTTTCTATCCGAAAGGTTAGTTAGGTGTATCCGTTGAGACAGCCTCGGTTTGGATTTGTGGTTCCGGTTACCGGAGATTTGCGAACCGGTCGTGGCAAGAGGAACTATGCATGCTCGTGTTGTTAATCGGATGTGGTCTCCGCCGCTTCACGATCTCACCTGTGGTCCGTCCTTCCGCACTGATACTTTGCAGGGCCGGGCCAATCCAAACGACATCGCACTCCACGCTTACCTGACGATACCTACGGCTGTTCCTGTTCGTAATTTCCACAGCTACAAACTACGCCCCAGGGTTGGTATTGGACACTGGCGCATCCATCGGTGGCAGAACAGGAAGCGGGCTGCACATCAATGCGACAACCTGGATGCCGTCGTGCCTCAAGGTAGTCGTCCCGTCGGTGTTCGTAGTTGCGTCTGCTCTAAAGAGGGTTAATGGCCCGATCGTGCCGCCTCCCGCGCTGAACGTGCTTACAGCTTCGTCCGACCATTGCCCGCAAACCCGTAAATTTCGAATCACCACCATTGCTACTGGAAGTCCCTTACTAGCAGAAGTATCGGCTCCGCCTGGAGGGGGCAAAAGAGCACCCCTCGTCATTCCAGGGACATACCAACCTTGATCTGCCAAGAACACCGCATTCCACCAGGGTTGCCCGGCAACGTAACGACCGACTGTGACAAGGTGGTGTTCTAGATGAACTGTAATGGTGGATGAACTGGAAGTCGAAGTCGTCACTTGAGTAACGACCGGTGCCGTGGAAAAGGGCGCTTGCGCACTCATCCGTCCAGGAAGTTGACCCGCATCCGCAGCTATCCGCCAGCGCGCAACGTCTGCGACCGCCAGAGTTTGTGTTGTGGAAGACGCAGCGGGGCTGCTCGCTGGAGCTTCGGTCGCGGCAGCGGCAAACGAAAGAGGCGCTGCAATCACAGCGGGGGCCGCAGAATCCCTGAGCAACACAGACCGGCTAAGTAAAGCGGGCGAAAATGCGCTAGCGACTGGAGCCGCAAACAAAAATTCACGGTTGGACAGATCTAAAGCGGGCTGAGTGGTTGTCGGCGAGACAGACTCTGAATTGGCAATCTGAGCATCAGCTAACGATCTCAGCATCCATAACTTAGAATTTACAACCGGCACAGGGGCAGAGGTCGTATCGGACGAGGACGTCGTCTCAGATGAATCGAATTTCGTCCGATATCCCTCAGCCGATGGGAGGAGCCAGTCACCCGGTTCGCAGGCCATGACCTTCTGCGCATCCGGTGGTCCCAAGCTACGTTGCGCCATCGCAATCTCTGCATCGATTCGCCTCCAGCTATCGTCGCTAGGGGTTCCGAGAGGTTCTGCCTCGGTCACTGCCAAGGTGTAGATCTGGCTAGCAGTGCCATAGCCATCGTCTCGTTCCAAGACAACCGCGTCGCCCGTGGTGACCACAAATGGGTAATCAAGTTCATCGCCAACCAAGTCTGCAGTTGGGTTGTATTGCCCATGCCCGATTGCACGATGTCATCCGGCACGGGACGCCCCCCGGGAAGAAACACGAAGTTACTCCCGGGGTCGTTGATGTTGTAGGCATTGACTAGCACCAACGTCAACTGTTGACCTAGTGCTTGAAGTTGATCAGTGTCAGACATAAGGGCCTCCCTAGCCAGCGGTGCCGCTTGCCGCGACGTTAGTTGCGGAGGTTGTGGTCGAGGTGGTTGTGCTTGAAGTGCTCGCCGTTTTAGCCAAGCCCGGATCGTCAATTTTCGGCGAGCCGGCTGAATCTCGCCTACCCAGCCAATGATTTGCGAGCCCATTAACTTCAAAGTGCCGCCATTGCCATTTCGACTGATTGCCAGCCAGAGTTGCTGCTGGCATTCGAATCGAACGCTCCACTGGCCTGCTGATCAGAGTGTTGAAACGATGCGTTAGCACAGAAATAGCTGACCGATGCTCCATAGGAGTTTGAACCCGACTCCCCCGAACCACTAGCATTCTGTTGGGCAGAGTCGAATGTGTTACCAGCCTCGCCCCAATCATCGGCTGTGATCGAGACATTGCGCATGACGAGAAAGGCTTTTGGAATCATCGGGAGGACTTTGGACTCGTCTCCCACCTGGGTCACAATGTGGACATCACTGACGCCGTTCTTCTTCTAACCCACCAGGTACCAGCCGTCCATATTGAGCAGATCTCCCAACAGCCAAGGCCGTTCGATGGTCGCCAAGAAGAACTCACACGTCACTGTAGCATCGCTCGATTTGTCGGCGAAGTTCGACCAGGGCGATCGACCGCTGTGATCAGCGAAGGCATTCCGCATCGGAATGGCTATAGTCGGCACTGCTGCCTGCGAATCCGAAACTGACTCCGACGCTCGCGCTGGTAGATGAAGACTGCTCATTCCACCAGTTGTTAGCGAAGCTGGAACTTCCCGCACCACCCCCGGCCTCGTAACTCGAACTCGACGCGGTGAGTTGTTGTACGCCGAACGAGTTGTCATTGTGGTCCCACCAGGAGATCGGGCTGATGTAAGACCAAGGGACTTCGGACGAGATACCGCCCGCAAGTTGAATGCTGAACGCTCCATACATTTGGCGCGCCCACCGGCCAGTGCCTGCACCGCACTCTGGCCCACCGTGGCAAGGGTGTTGATGGCATCTTCGACCTCACGACGACCCATCGCGTTGAAGTAATCCAGGGCCTGTGTGACCTTGTTCGCGTAGGTCGCAGCCTCGATGGAACAAGCCTGTCCTGCAACCGGATCGCTCATCGCTTTGGCATAGGCTGCCGCTTGGGCCGCAATGTCGTCAGTCCAAGCCGTTCGATTGCGGCGGTATTGCGCTTACAGTGGGGTATAGCCAACGACGTTTCCTTTATCATCGTGAATGCATAGCAGCTGCAGTGCCGCATTCACTGCGTCTAATACCGACTGATCGGGTTGCTCCGTCTGCAATAGCTGCATTCCCTCGATCACTGTGAAATACTCAACGCTAACGCTGCGCTCGGGCCACGCCGCAGCTACGCCTTTGTTAGTTACCTCCAACATATTGTCCACAAGCATCGACGCGAACATAGCGTTCTGTATCGATTGTGCAAGCTGTGCATCAGTAGTCGTTTTTGGAGGGGGAAACACTGAGCCTGCGGGGCCTGTCCCATTTGTGGTGGTAGCGCCAGGAGCCGGGGTCGAGGGCGCTGGTTGTACGAATGTTCCGTCGTTGTTGAAACTCGAAGACGAATCGCCACCGCCGGGAGTCCAGGGATTGGCGAACATCTTGGGATCGATTGAATAGCCAAGTGGCATGTGCATGTAAACCGCGGTTCCTGACGGCTTTCCGTCAGGGCCGACCTGGGATGCAGCTACGTATTGCTCGATTTGATCCAGGGCGTTCAACATCGCCTTGGTGATCGCACCAACGTTGTTTAATGAACTTTGCAGGTCAGGCATAGATATCTCCTTTTGAAGTAATTTTCGCGGGCCGGAACATGTACAGGGACAGCTGGGTTGTTAGCAGTGCTGTCGGCCTGTGGTTCAGTTTTGGTTTGGGTCCTTTCTCAGAACGACTTCGCAGGAGAAGCAAAACGTGGTTCGTCTGAATTGAAAACGAATTACCCCTGTTTCGAAGTTACTAATTGAAAAATATATGGGTCATCTTTGAAATCGTCATCTCGTCACACAAATGATCTCGCTGGTTGTATCTAGACACGCTTCTTCAATTCGTGAGGCGGCTCTCCCAACTCAGCTCCTAAACCAAATTCCTCGTTGGAAACCGAGTCGAGAGTCTTTTTGTCCGCTTCATTGATTTGAAGATCAAGCTGGTGCTTGATCGTCTCGAGCTTCTCCTTTCCCAGAAATGAGGCTAATGCCTCAGGTGAAGCATCAATCATGGACCGAAGAGCCAGAGCATTGGGGGCACCAAGTTGGCGCAATTTTTCGCGCTCCTCAGCGCTAACAGTCAATTTTGCGAGATATTCGTAACTCAATGTACCTCCAACTATCGGCTGCATTCAGCCGATCGAGAATGCCTCTTTACCGAAACCTGAGATATAGGCGTATGGGATCGTGCCGTAACCTGGAGAATAGCAGGATTGCGGTGCCCACAACGACATGCCCCAACTATTCCGAATTATAAATCGACCGCCTCCGATCTCCGGATAGCTAGGCAAGTCCTGGTATCCGACAATGCACATCGCGTGGCCGCCCTTGCTAGTCTCGCCAGGGATTGGCATGACAAGATCGCCGGTGTAGCAAACCCAGGAGTTCTTGTACCAGCTGTCGAACACTGGAATTGAAAATGCCACGGGCGCGCCGCGCGCTAATTCCGTCTTAATGTCATCGATGGCCGTCGGGATCAGCTTTCGGTAAGATAAAGGAGCGCTTCCATGCGCATTATCGGCAGCCCCATCAGGTGGGGGAGCTTGGCTTTCATTTCCCGGCATCGGATCCGGCACGTAGGGCCAGACCGACTCGGCACAAACGCCGTCGCGACGCAAGAGTTCGAATGCAACCCACAGCCAGGTGCCACTCAGATTCGGAGCGCCATCATTCTGCTTGCAGTTCCAATACAAAAACTGTTCAGACAAGTCCGTGCAAACGCTTTGTGAGTTCTGCACATAGTACTCAAATGACGACAAGGTAGCATGGGCGACACAGGTTCCGCGCTTTCCTTGATCGCGAACCGACGGCATCCCGGCGATTAAGCTTACATCGGCTGGCGCGCAGAAGTTTGGCAAACTGGCGGCAATGTTCGAAGTTACTGACGGTAGAGCGGACACATCGATGCCCGTTGCAGAAGTTTGTGAACCGTCCAACTCATCCACCACAAATCCTAGAGCATAATCCGCGTTGGCGAGCGCAGTCGCGGCATCTTCGGGAATGGCCAACGCTGTGTCTGGTAGCTGGCCGACAATTTGATTAACATCTACGCCGAGATGTTGCGATAGCTGATCGCCAACTACCTCAATCGCACCCAAGAACTGTTCCAATGTCAAGTAACCCAACTGTCTCAGTTGATCGCAGTAAACATCGAGCTGCGACACGCCGTCGATAGGATGTTCGTTCTCTCGCATTTGCGGTTGTGGAGTGCCATTCGTGGCCATAGGTTCTCCTCTTAAAAAATATTTAGTTCGCTGACCTTCACTTATTTCTGGCAACAAGCTCTGGTCAGATACCTTGACCCGGTGTCTAAAGTTGTTTTTCGCGGATCCATGCGAATAATTGCAGGAAGTGGAGTTAACTCCGATATCGCCATAACCAACAATTATCGGTTACTCACGACCGACAAATTTGCCCTTCAGCCATCACTCCCTCTAGCATGTTAGGGTCCATTTCGCTAGTCCAGCAGCGAGGCTAAGGCAGACCCACCGTACAATTGATCTGATGGATCCACTTGAAATAATGGTTCATACGAAACATACGATCTAAAGTAGTGACAGGAGATTTGTTTAAGCGATATATTCGACGGCAGAGACTATCCGGCTAGATTGAGAGTCTATCGGAGTGGATAGGCGAGATTGTGGCAGAGCCATTAGGTCAATATCGCGCGATATCCGTCGTCGGTGTCGATATAGGTTGATCACGACTGTGGTGCCATCGATTGTGTGACAATCGCCGAGATGCGACTCCTCTCAGAAAAACCCTCACTGCGCAGATCGATCCAACGTAAAGGTACCTTACCACTATTATTAGGAGTTGCGGTGCGAAGAAAATCCGATGGATAAAAAGGTCTCGCGTGCAGCGAGCCTTAGGTATTCTCCTTCCTCAGCAGAATCTGTGGGTTGATTGTGGTTCCGGAAGGCGCCCGAGTGTGTGATACAGCGCGATTTCCATAGTTTCGTACATGCGGAAACCATAGGATCGTCGGGTAACCACTCGAAT
>Ga0126378_10000917_pt1 | contig 21785 bp, 26 predicted proteins | sample PanSoiMetPlot_23_FD_92587 | JGI IMG/M metagenome (GOLD analysis project Ga0126378, IMG submission 92587) | Tropical forest soil microbial communities from Panama - MetaG Plot_23 | ecosystem: Environmental > Terrestrial > Soil > Tropical forest > Bulk soil | place: Panama | collected 2016-02-17
AAACCAGATTTGCAGCAACTGCTGGGAAAGAACCCTCTGATGGCAGATGCTGCTAATGAACTCAAGACTAGCGAGTGGTGCCCCGCGAGGGATTCGAACCCCCGACCTACTGCTTAGAAGGCAGCTGCTCTGTCCTCTGAGCTAGCGGGGCAGCCGCGGCATCCGAGGATACCGCCCGTCGCACTCACCACCGCGCAGCTGTCGGATCTCAGCGCACGTACTGGCGGAACCACTCCACGGCGGCCACCCAGGCTGCCTCCGCCTGCGTCGCGTTGTAGCGCGGGCCGGTGTCATTGTGGAATGCATGATCCACCCCCGGGTACACCACGATCCGGTACGGCCGGCCGCTCTGTTTGAGCTGCGCCTCCACCTGGTCTCTGGTCCCCGTGATCCGGGTGTCCAGCTCCGCATACACGGCGAACACGGCCGCGCTGGTCGTCGCCAGTCCCGCCATGTTCTGCGGCGCCGGGCCGTAGAACGGCACGGCGGCCTTCACCACCGCCCCCGCTGCCAGCGTATTCCAGACCATGCCACCGCCGAAGCAGAAACCCGTCATCGCCACTTTGTCGCCCACCCCGCTGCTCGAGAGTGCCGACACCGCCTGCCGAAGATCCGCCACCATGTCCGACGCCGACCGCTTGCCTAGCGCGGCCGCATAGGCAGCGGGATCGCTGAGCTTGTCGGCACCGCCATCTCGAGACAGAAGGTCGACTGAGAGGCTGGTGAACCCCGCGGTTGCCACCCGCCGCACCACGTCTTTGATATGGACCACGAGACCGCGGTTTTCATGCACCACGAGGATGCCGCCAGCGGGCTTGCCAGTGGCTGGGCGGGCCGCGTAGGTGATTAGCGGCGCCCCATCGGCGCCCTTGACGTCCAGTGTCTCAACCTTGATGCGCTTGTCATCCGGCTGAACCGTGATGCCGTCGCTGGTTGGCTGGGCGGGAGGCGTGGCGAACGGCTGCGGCGTGCTGGTCGCGCGCGATGCCGGTGTGGCGGCCGTCCCGGCCGGCTGACCACCGCAGCCCATCGCCTCGAGGACGATCAGCGTCGCGGCCAGGCTGCCTGTGATCAATGTCACCCGGCGCAGCAACTCACGGCGGCTGATGATCCCATCGTTGAAATCCTCGACGTGCTCCTCCAGCACATAGCGCTCGAAGTCGGTCATCTCACGCCCTCCTTACTGCAGCGGGAATGGGGACTGCCACCAGTGTGGCAACGTGTCGAGCTCGATCGCCGTCACCCACTTCACCCACCAGAAACCTCTCCGGTCGGGAGCAACCAGGCGGGCCGGAGCGCCGTGGTCAGGGCTGAGCGGGCGGCCGCCCATGCGTGTGGCCAGCAGCAGCCGCGGCAGGTCGTCGAGTGGGAAACGCCTGTCGTAGCCGGTGTGGGAGGCGACCCTGACGCTTGATGCACTCGAGTGGTCGCCAAGCAAACGGCTCAGAAGGACTCCCGACCACACCTGCTCCGACCAGAAGCCGCCCGTGCAGTCGAGCACGCACTGGAGGCGATCGTCGAAGTCCTGTATGGCTGCGTATGTCAGTTCGCGTGTACCAGACGGCATCACGAGCCGCAGGCGCCAGCGCTCCGCGTCGATCACCGGGATCGCATCGAACATCCATGAGCTGACCGGCATCAGCTCGGGATCGAAGGAGCCCATCTCATAGGAGCCGGTGAATCGCCTACCGGCTCCAGCCAGTCCCGTCACCCGTACGGCCAGCTCACTGGCGGCGTAGCCGGCCCCAGCAGCGGCAACCAGGGCGCCACCGCGCAGCAGGTTTCGCCGCGAGAGATCAAACCGCCGTGGGCGGACGTGCCTGGCCACAACGTGCCAGATCGCGAACGGAACAGCGGCGATCGCGGCACCGACATGCAACTCCATGGCGGTGTAGGCGCCCCACCAGCGGAGCAGGCCGGTGGAGTGAAGCAGCCCGCCCAGGAGCGAGGCCAGAACCAGCACCGCCAGCGTGATGGACGCCCAGTGACCGGGTCGCGAGCGGCGCATGCCCCGCCGCGCGACGATGGACTTCCACGGCAGCAGTGCGAGGATAGCGAAGCCACCGAGAGCGTGAACGACGAGAGACCAGCGACCGGCGGCGGTGCCAGAGGCGAAGGCCAGCCAGCCCGTCATGAACGCCACCGCCAAGAGCACAAGCAGGGCGAGGTTCGTCCGCCGGCTCATACCGGAGTCGATTATCCGCACCCGAAGCCCCACAAACGTCAACGGAATTCAACTACCCCTCCATAACCACCCACCACGGTCCACCGCGCCGCGAGGGGACGCCATTCCCCCGGAAGGTCCAGCGGTTCCGGCGACTGCAGGCAGAACTCGAATGCGGTCCGAGAACCAGCTGCCGCTGCCAGGTCGCCACGTCCCCCCGCTCGGTCGACCGGCGCAGCCGGTCATGGAACGCCGGATAGGAGACACTACGGGGCTTGGACAGCCAGATCGCAGCTCCGGGCGGTTGCCCGCCCCCGACGCCGGCGATCAACCGGTACACGCCGCCGGCGCCGAGGGCCACCATATGGGCCGGCCGGTCGTGCGCCTCCTTGAGGGACGGTGAGACGGCCAGCTCGTTCAGAACATCCAGTGCGGCGAAGCCTTCGTCGGGGAGGTACCAGTCGACATATCCGCGGCCATCGGGCAGCCAGGGCTCTCCCTCGACCCGGAAGGTTCGTGAGCCGAGCGGCGCCGGGCTCCCGACGTCCCGCAGCCGCTCGTGGAAGTCGAGCATCGCGGTCTCGTATGAGGGCCCCGCCGTCGCGGACATCGGCCAGTGCCAGAAGACGTAGGCCAGCATCGCCGGCAAGTTAGCAGGCGTTGCCGGGGCCCGTGGGCTCGACTGACTTGCAACCTAGCGCCAGGCTTGACCGGTTATCCGGCCAACTGCTTCAGGAGCTCCAGGTTGTTCGCCAGCCGAGTCCGTGCCCAGTCGTTCGGCTGTGTCCTCCTGCTGTGGCCGTACGCCCAGGCGAGGCAGAATGCGAGATGCATCGCTCGCCAGGAAGGCAAAGTGCCGCCGCGCACTGCGACGTACGCCTCCCACATCCGGCGACGGAACAGGCCGAAGTGTGGCTCCCAGGCAAAGATGCCGTAACCCCATTCGCCAAAGTCGAAGTCCTTCAGCGGGTGGCCTATATGCGCCCGTTCCCAGTCCAGGATGCAGGTCACAGCGAGCGTGTCGTCGACCACGATCTGGCCCTCGTTGATGTCGCCATGCACGATGACGGGCTCCATGGCCATCAGCGGCTCCAGCTCCCGACACCAGTCGGCGGCCTGTCGCCGCGGCAATCCAAGGACGTGGGCGGTGCCTGTCGCGGCGGCCCGCAGCTCGTCGGCGTCGAGCATGTCGTCGATGTCGTCGCGGCGTCGGCGGAACCGCCTCGGTAACCGGTTTCGGTCGAGCAAATGCCATGAGGCGATGGCGCCGCCCAGTGACTGCAGCATTGCCGCGACGGCATCCAGCGTGGCGGCGGTCTCGAGCTGGTGCCAGGTCTGGCCGCGGCATCGGGAAACTGCAATGAAGGGGTAGGGCGACACTGCCCGGTCACGCCAGCGTCCGAGCAGCCTGGGCGCGGGCACCCCGCGTCCGGCGAGCGCTTCCAGAACCGTGGCTTCGCGCAGCAGGGCAGGAACGTCGGAACCGTGGCGCGGAAACAAGTACACACGGTCCGGCGCCATGATCGCGTGCCGGTGCCAGCCGTCGAAGCTCGCGGTCAGCGCAACGCCACCAACACCGCAGAGCTCTCGAAAGCGCGCCAGCTGGGGCTCGATCAGGACGGCGTGGAGGCGGTCTTCGGCCGTCACTCAGGCCGCCGCATCACAGTCGCGACAGGATGACGACCCGGTTGCCGTCCGGGTCCCGAACCTCTGCCATCGTCTCGCCCCAGGGCTGATCGGCTGGCTCGGACAGGATCGCCACTCCGTTCGCCCGCAGGTGCGCGATCGCGACGTCGCAGTCTTTCGCGTAGACACACATCGCGAAGCGGTCTCCAGTCACAGCGTGTTCGTGCTGGACGCCTGGCTCCGCCACTCCGATTCCGAGCGCGGACTGGCCGAGGCGCAGACCCACATACGCGGGCTCGCCCTCAGCTGGAAATCGGTACGCGACCGTGCAGCCGAGCAGGTCACGGTAGAAGCCGAGCGCGCGGGCCGTGTCACCGGCGGTCAGGATCGGGAATGCTTCCTTGAACATCGTCGCCTCCACTGTTTCCGACGAACGGCCGCGGCCGCAAGTATCTTGAGCCGGGCCTGCAGCCGACCGCGCAGCGAGAGCTTCACCACCCCCTCCCCCAGAACCACCCCACCCGGGGGGAGATAGATGATGCACGCGAAGAATCGGGTACCAGGCCGAAGGCTGTCAACACTGCTTGTAAACGAAGAGCGGCGCGCCCGTCGCCTCGTCGGTCATGCGCGCTCAGGCGCTGACCACCGGCGCGACCTGTGAGCGGCAGTAGGGACCGCCAACCTACCATATCGCCTCAATGGCCGACGCCTCAGCAGTCGTGGCCTCCACCTTGCCGGTGCTGCCACCAGTGCCTGCCGGCCCAGAGCCCTTCTTCAACGCCCGTGGCCTCGCAGCCCTGATAGCAGCGCTCGACGATGCCGTCATCAGCTACCGGGGCCCCAGCGCCGACGCCATAGTCGTCGTCGTTGGGGGCCGCGTCCTGGACGCCATCGCCGCTCGCGCGGGCCACGCGCCCGTCATGGGCCTCGATGCGCTGAACGCGCTGGGTCCGGCCGACTCGGCGAACCTGCACGCCGCCGCAGCCGACCGCCGGTTGGCGCTGGCCCTGCCAAGCTACTGGCGCGAAGCCGACCGCCTACCTCCCATCTCCGCTCGATGGGTCGACGCCGGCGGCCTCATCGAGGCCACCATCCGGCCCGGCCACCGCGGCGCCGTCGTGCTCCGATCTCACAGAGATCTCGGAATCGCGCTCTTCGACGAGTCGGGCTTCATCGCCGCCTACAGCCAGACGCATCCCGAACCCGGCGGGTTGGACACTCTTGCGACCCTGGCAGCCGACACCGACACGATGATCCATGGCAGAATAGCTGACGCTTCCGGCACCGCCGGTCCACACGCCCAGGACCGGGTTGAAGCGAGGGCCGTGGCGTTGCCGGATCCAATCGAACGCTGTAGGGGGGAGATCCTGCGAATGGCTCAGGAAGCCCTTCACCTTTATGCGGAGCCAGTGGCCGCTCGGTTCCGTGCGGCACCGGGATCAGCGGCAGGCCTCCTCCTGGCAGCCGGGGAAGTACGGGAGATGCAGCTTCGTCTGATCAGCTCAGCCACCATGAGTTCGATCGCTGAGCGGGCCGAGCAGATCGTGCGTGCTGTTTCGAGGGGGAGCTGACGGCCGGACGCATTGTCCGCAAATTGTCCGCCTATCGCCAAATACTGGCGGCATGAGCGCCGGGGCCGCTCATGGTAGGACCCCCTCAACACCGAAGGAGTGGGGATGCAACGAGGACAGCTGAGGGGCCAGGCGATGGTCGAGTTCTCGCTCGTCGTCGGCCTTTTCTTGCTCTGCTTGTTGGGCGCGGTATCCGCCTCCATCTACACGGTGCAGCGATCGGCTGCGGTCACAGGCGTAGCAGCTGGGGCCCGGATCGCCGCCGGCGGCACCACCGGTGCTGCCGGTGCCAACACGCCGGACCTCGCAGACGCCACACCGGCAGTTGGCCGGATCGTGGCGCCAGTGATGGCTGGGACGCACATCAACCAGCTCAAAGCGTCGCAGGACTGCCGGCCGAACGCGGAAATTCCACGCGGCGACATCGATGTCTGCGCAACCCAGTCCGGTGACATGGTGACCGTGCGGTTGCGCGGCAAGCCTGCCATCGCTGTGCCCATCCCGGGGCTCGACTGGTCGCTGGACTTGGCTGCCCAGGTCCACGCAGTGACATTCGCGCCATGAGCGGCCGGCCCCATGCGTCGTCGAGACAGCGGTGTCAGCGAGCCCAGGCTCTCCTGGAGACCGCGATCACGCTGCCGCTGATGCTGATCCTTCTGCTAGGCTTCCTGGCCGTTCTGGTCCGGGTCGAAGCCCAGATCGAGCTCGACACCGCCACCAGCCTGGCCGCTGCAGCTGCGGTCACCGCCCCGGTTGGCAGCTCCTTGAGCTCCGATTACGCCACCAGAACCTGGGCGGGCACCCTCCACCAGTCCACCTACCTGAGACCCACCCGCCTGGACGGTTGCGGCACCTACCAGCCGGACCAGGCGGTCACCTGCCGCGGTGTGGCGACGCTCGACTATCGGCAGACTCCGATGGCGCTGGTGGTGCCCCTCACACTGACCATCGACTCCACGGCTACTGCGCGAGGCTCGAGGTACCGGTCGCGATGATCGGGCACACTAGTCAGGCCGGTCAGACGCTGGTCATCTTCGCCCTCGTCCTTGCCTTCTGCCTAGTCGGAATGCTGGCACTCGTCGTCGACCTGGGCACCCTGTTCGTCGCCTACAACCGGGTTGACGACGCCGCCCTGCTGGCGATCCAGGCCGGCGCGTCCGCAATCGACCAGGGCTCCTTCTATACGGGCAGCCTGCGCCTCGACCCCGAGGCGGCTGAGCAAAGGTGCCGTGACACGCTGGCCGCCGCCCGCCTACAAGGGCGCTGCACCGCCGACGTGCGCTCGATAACCGCCGACGTCTCCCAGGTGGTTACGCTGCCCGTTCCTCTCCTTGGAGTGCGGGCACCCATCCACGTCAGTCGCACAGCCCAGCCTGCCTTCGGCGGCAGCACCGCCGAGACGACGTCATGAGGCGCCGCACGCTCGTCGGACTGTTGCTCACCCTGGTTGTGTTCGCGGTCATCGGCCTCCTGTACCTGCAGGCCGTCGCCCAGTCGCAGGCTACTCGAGCGGCCTGGATGGTCACGCGTGACGTCCCGGCCGGTACGGTGCTGGACGCGGGCAACGTGAAGCTTGTCCACCTCCCGAGCCTCGGGGACCAGTTTTCAACACTGGACCAGGCGCCCGCCGGACGGCGCGCCGCTCACCGACTGAGTGCCCAGACGCTGATCACGCGGGACGACCTGATGAGCGCTGACGCCGTGCAGGTGCCGATCACGGTCAAGGTGGCGCCCGGGGTGGGGGCGGGCGATACCCTGGACCTCTACGCTGTGGTCGGCGCGCGGACCGTCCTCGTCGGTCGCCGCCTGGTCGTGGTCGCACCCGGCAACCCAATGACGGTGCTGGTGCCCGCCGCGGATGAGCCGTACTGGGTCACCCTCGAGGCCAATAACGTCGCCCTGTTCGCTGCCAAGAGCGCCGGCGTTGGCGTGCCCCCGAGCCCCAGTGTTTCGGTCAACGACGCCATCTCCAACCTGTCCGGCTCAGCTCAGGCGGGATCGGTCCTCGTCGGCACCGCTCCTCCCACATCAACGCCTGTCCGGCCAACGCCGAGCCCGACAGCGCGATGAGCACCGTCGTCAGCATTCTCACCACCAAGGACGGTCAGGGTTCGACTGGATTTGCCCTCTCGCTGGCCTGGAATGCCGCGGAGCGGCGGCGGGTGCTGCTGCTGGATGCCGACATGTCCGGCACTGGCACGGTGGCCGACGCGATCGCTCTCGACTTCGACGGGCGTGGCGTCGGCAACCTGTTCGGCACCCGGGCGATCACCACCGCGATGCTGGAGCAGCAGGCCGTGCGGGTCCGGGCGAGGCCCCGGCTGCGAGTGGTCGCCGGGCTTCAGGGCTTCTGCGGACCCGGGATCGCAGACCTACTCCCCCGCCTCGCACCCGCACTGGAGTCGATCACGGATGAACTGGTGCTGCTCGATATGGGGGCCGCGCTTGCACACCCAGGCCAGGAGTCGCCCAGGCGCACCGCCGAGGTCATCGCCTCTTTTTCGCACCGCGTTTTCGTCGTCATCCTGGACAGTCCACCCCGATTGGTCAAGTCCATCCAGATCCTGAAGGCCGCGCAGCTTCCCCAGGCCGAGCTGGTGGTCTGCGAGACCAGGCGGGGCGCACTGCGGGAAGAGGTCCGCAAGACGCTCGCCGAGCACCTGCCGGGGCTCCGACTAACCGCCACGCACAGGTGGGACGAACGCAGGGCGGCGCAGGCCGAGGATGCTGCGCAGCCGATCCGGATTGAGGGACTGCTGGAGACCCTCCACCTGTGACACTGGTGGCCGCGCCTCTTGCACTGGAGCTGCTCGACTGGCCCGAGATGCCAGACGGCGTGCGCGACCTGTCGCTGCGCCTGACCCACCTGATCGATGAGACTCGGCGGATGAGCGGTCTCCCTCCCTCGGTACGCGAGGAGGAGGCGCTTCCCGAAGCAGTGAGAGCCCTTGTCGATCGCGTGATCGAGTCCCCGGCCCGCTTCGGCGTCCAGCCGATGGCACATGAGCGGCTGCGGATCGATCCTGCCTTCCGGCAGGCAGTGATCTACGGGACCAGGGTACGGGCTTCGCGCCTCTGGCCCCTTTCCCGCCTTCTCTTCCAGCTGCCGGGCCTCGAGGAAATCCACTGCTTCCGTCATGACAGCTGGGTGGTCACCGCGGCTGGTCGTAAGGCGGTGCTGCTCAACACCGGCAATCCCTTCGCAAGCGACGAGGATGTAGTCGCCTTCTTCCGCGACCGGGTCCTGGGCCTGGTCGGCGTGGTGGGTGCCACTCAGCTGAACGACGGCGCGCCCATCGCAGAGGCGACAGTAGGCGGCATCATGCGCGTCATCGTTGCGATCAAGCCCGCGATCTCCGGCGAGGCGAACGTTCAAGCCACGATCCGGGCCTCCTCAGCCGCCGCCACCCGAAGCCTCGACGACTACGTCCGGCAGGCGGCCATGCCGCCGGGCGTAGCCGAGTTTCTGGGCGCCTGCATTCACGGGCGAGCCAACGTGCTGATCGCGGGTGGCACCGCCACTGGCAAGACCACGCTGATGCGCGTCCTGGCCGGGATGATCCCCGACCACGAGACGGTCGTGGTTATCGAAGACAGCGCGGAGCTGCATCTGGATGCAGATCGTGGCGACGGACCGATCGAGGTGACTGGCGGCAGCCGTCGGCCCAGTCCCTGGGTGCCGCTGTGCGTCAACCTCTGCACCGTCCCCTCGGTCCTCCGCACAGATGCGGGGCTGACGATGCGTGAGCTGGTTCGTTCCGCTCTGCGCTTTCGGCCGGACCGCATCCTTCTCGGCGAGTCGCGCGGCGCCGAGATGGCAGACGTGTGCACCGCCATGAGCACCGGCCACGACGGCTCGATGGTCACGATTCACGCTGACAACGCATTCCTCGCGGTCGAGCGCGCAGCGAGCTACGTCATGGAGTCACCACGCTTCAGCAGCAACTCGGCCAGCTACGAACTGGCCAAACGGGCCGTCCATCAGGCCATCGACGTCGTGGTCCATCTGACCCATGGTCAGGCCGGCGCCCGAAGAGTCAGCGGCGTGGTCGCGTTGGGTGAGGCAATCGACCACGTGGCCGAGGTCTACGGGCTTGCCCCGGAAGGTCACCTCCGCCGTACATGCCGGCTCCTCGGAGACCTGCCGCCCCGCCTGCGAGCACGGCTCGCCCCCCATGTGCGCGGCGACGAGGTGCCGTATGCCTGAGCAAGTGCCGCCACTCGTCTTCGCTGCTGAGATCGTCCTGGTTCTGGCGCTTTCAGCCGCGGCGGGACTCTTCCTGTTCGGCGCACCCATCGGGAACACCCGGCCCTGGCAGACGCGGTTCCGGCCCTACCTCGAACGCCAGAAGGATCTGGCGCACAGCCTGGGCCTCCGCGTCCGTACCTGGCTGCTGCTGCGCTTCCTGTGCGGGATCGCGGGCCTCCTGGCCGGTCTCCTGACCGGTATCCCGGTTCTCACCGCGGGCGGCGCCGCCCTGGGCATGTTCGGCTTGCCCTGGCTGCTCGCGGGTCGAGCAGCCAAGCGGAACCTGAGCATGGAGCGCGCTCTATCAGGCCTTGTGATCGAGATTCGCGACTTGATGCAGCAGTCCAACCTGGCGCTGGACCGTGCTCTACGCGAAGCCGCCAGGGGACCGGCTCCCGAGCTGCGACATGTGTTGGCGCCCCTTGCCGGCGATGAGCCCGTGGCCGACAGCCTCGTCGAGGTCTCCAGACGCGCGCGTTCGCCGCTCGCCGACCTCGTCATCACGGCCCTCCTGATTGCGCGCACCCACAACCCTGTGGCTCTGGTGCAGGTGATCGACGAGGTGCTACGCCCGCTGCTGGACGTCAGCGTCGAGGTTCAGCAGGAGAACCACGCCACGGTTGCCCAGCAACGGGCGGCCGCGCTGGCAATTGGTGTGATCATGAGCTTGCTGTTCGCCGCTGTGATGCGCGTCCCCAGCATGCAGGCCTTCTACGGGTCCGCGCCCGGACAGGTGGTGCTGCTCGCCGTGTTCGCGATGTACCTCGGCCTCGTATGGGTCATCGGGCAAGTGGCCCGCCCTCTGCGCTGGGTGGCCTGGGACATGGAGGCCGTCCGTAGGGAGACGGAGGCCCTCATTGCCTAATCTGACCCTTGCGGCAATCGCGGCTTTGTGCGGTGCTGTGTGGGTGCTCGGCTTGTGGTACCTGGGCCTCTACAACCACCCCGCGGTCCGGAGCTGGCAGCGGCTCGCCCGTCTCCGAGGCCTGGCCGTCCGGCGCCCATGGGGAGAGCGCATGGGCGCCCGGCTGCCACTTCTCCGGCGGGCCCAGGAGGAGACCGACATCGAGCGCTTGCTGGCCATCGCCGGCCGCGACGACAGCGCAACGGCTTGGCTGCTGCGGGTCGCGTTCCAGGCCGGGCTTGCCCTCGTAACTGTGCTGCTGCTGGACGAGCTGGCGCTCCTGCTCGGACAGAGACCCGCGCTTCCGCCCGGTGTCGGCTTGCTTGCCGCCGCCTGTCTCGTCTCGCTCGCCTACCTGCGACTTCGCCGGCAGGCGCGTGATCGTCAGCAGGCACTCAGCAGCGCCGTCTCCGACAGCCTGCCCCACCTGGCGGTGATGACCTTTCACCATCGCGTGCCGGTGTCCGAGGCTTTGCTGATCTTCGCTCGTTGCCATCGTGAGCGCGTCCTGTACGAGCTGCTCAGCTCCGAGGCCAGCCCCCGCAGCCATCATGAGGAGCCGGCCGGGTTGCATTCACCCCAGGTCCCAGCAATGCAGGCCCGAAGCACGGCGCTGATGTACGAACAAATCGGGATGGCCTACGCATTGCCGATGTTCACCGCGCTCGGCTCCGCCGTCCGCCGGGTTACGGAGCGCGGCCTGAGCGGTCGGGACGTCTACACTGGGCTGGCGCGCACAACCTTCGGTGAGCGGCTGGCCGAGGCCAGAGTTGCAGCTGCGCAGACCAAGACCTTGATCGTGATTCCCATGGGCCTGATGATCATCCCTGTTCTCGTCCTGATAGGGGCCCCACTGGTAGCCTCACTTGCAGGAATATTCGCGCATTGATCTTCCGCCTCGGTTTACCACTCCTGGTCAGCGTCGCTCAGCTCTGCACTGCCGTGGTTGCGCTTGGACGCCCGGACCTCGGCCTCGCAGTGGCCTTTCTGGGTGGTGGTTGGCCGACTGCTGCCGAGACGCTTTCGGCGCTGCAGCTCCTGGTCTGGGCGATTGTGCTAGCCGTCGTCGGCTGGAGCCTTGGCTCCGCCGTCTGGGAGCTGGTCCGCCGCGCTGACGCCGGCTGGCACTGGCGCGAGGGATCAGTGCTGGCCATCGGCGTGCTGGTGCTGGCGGCTGGTGCTCTTCACCACTTCAGCTATCAGGTCGGCATGTCGGGAGGATCAGTCGAGGAGGCACAGGGTGTCCTCGGCCGCTGACGGTACACCTCGGCGCACCTTCCTGATCCTTCTAGAGGAGCCGCACGCTTGGTCGGCTGCAGCCTCCCTGGCACGGCAAGCCCCGCCGGGCAGCATTGAAACGTTGATCGCCCCCATCCCCGGCGTCCGCTTCCTCTCGGCAAAGGGCCGTGAGGCGGCGCATCTCGATGCCTGGTGGGGGCGGATGGCGACTGCGCCCGGTCGCACGGTGGTGGTTGCCGCCCACGAGGACGACCTGTCGGGCTGGATACCCGGCCTTGACGCCGACTTTGTCATAGCAGTCCCGGACGAGGCCACAATCGCCGCCTACCAGCACCTGCCCAACGTAAGAGCAACCGTGACCGACGATCCCCGGCAGCTGGCTGAGCTCGCACTTCACCATTTCGGGCCACCGCCGTCACCTGCAGCGATCAAGGAGCCTGCCGACGACACCTCACGGCGACCGCAGCAAGCGGAGCCAAAGTCGGGTGGTGCAGCGGTCCGCCTGGACCGGCCCGCGGTCGCGGATCCATTCGAGCTGATCTCGCGGGCAGAGCGAATAGAGCTGGGCACCGAACTGAACGGCGGCCTGGACAAGCAGGACGCGTTTGGCCCCAAGACAGAGCCGGCCCAGGCACGTCCAACGCTCGGCCAGTTGCAACCTCGCGTCACGGCTGCCCTCTCCGAAACCCAGGCGAGGGCGATGCCCGGTCCCTCTCGGGGCGGGCTGGGCCCGAGGCAGATTCTGGACCGCCTGGGACAGGGACGGCGAGCCCCGGTCGGCGCCGAGCTCGGCCAGGCGGTTCTCGCCTGCAAGCCGATCGTGGCAGCGGTGGTTTCCCGCAAGGGTGGGGTAGGCAAGACCGCCAGCGCGGCTGCGGTAGCCGCGATCCTTGGCGAGGCGGTCGACCCCTTTGGCCACACGGCCGCACTCGTGGACGCGAACATCGGCAACCCCGACGCCTGGGGCCGTATGGATATGAGCGGCGAGCCGACCACAATGCGCGAGATCGTGCGCCGGCTCATGTCAGGTCAGGAGCCCCCAAGCCCGGCCTTCGCGGAGACGCCAGCCCTGGCCGTCTATCCCGAGTCGCGAGAAGCCGGCGATGGCTACGCGCCAGCCCAGATCCAGCGTGCGGCCAGCTATCTGAAGGCAAGGCATGCGGCAATCGTGGTGGACCTTCCCAACCGGTTGCCCGCCTTCACGTCCGCCGAGGCGGCGGTGGCCGCGGCCTGGATAGGCGAGGCTGACGTTCTCGTGCTGCCCACGACGGCGGATCCCACAGCATTGCTCGGGGCTATCGAGTACCTGGATGCCGACAGCGTGCAAGGAAAGCCGGTGGTCGTCTCCTACATCGTGCCCCGAGCCCGTCAGATCCGCGATGCCCCTCAGGTGCGGGGCATGCTGGACCGAATTCGGGCCTCGGTGGCGGCCCTGGTCGAAGTGCCCGACGACGACCGTGCCACGCTGGCGCTGATCCGCCGGGTCGCGATCACAGAGGTGGCCAGCGAGCTTCGCCACGCCTACGTGTCCCTGGCGACGCGCGTCGTAGAGGCGGCGGCTAACCGCAACGGCCGGGGCGCATAGGGGGACGGCAAGGCGACGGCAATGAACGGGTGGGGCAGCCTGGGCCGAGGCGACGTGTGGGGCTCTGGGCCTGCCGGCGACTCTGGACCTCCTGGGCCCGACACGATGCGCGGTGTGTGCTTCTGCCTGCTTTACGACCTCTGCTGCTGGCTGGCCGGCACGCATCGAGTGGTCTCCGCTGAGGTCGACGAGTACACGATGACAGAGCTGCGTTCCGTCGAGGATCCCCGCGAGCGGCTGCGCCGATACGTCAGCCCCAATCTGCTGCGAACCTGGGAGGGGGCGCTTAAACCGTTCTTCGCCTCTGGGCTCAGACTGGACCCGGAGTTGGGCGAGGCGGGTTCCTTCGAGGAGCACGGCCGAGACGCCAGTGGTCGCGCCAAGGCCGAGCTGAGGTTTGGCAACCGCTCAAGCGTTGTCGATCCTGCCCAGCGCCGCCACGACCTTCCGGCACGGGACTGGATCCTGACCGTCTGGTTGTCTCCGAAGCCGGGCAGATACGTCGACAACGCTACGATCCGGTTGGCGTAGGAACTCGGTGCGCCTGCAGCGGTTACCGCTCCCAATCGGAAGCCCGCACCCGATCCGTAGATCTCCACAGCCGGTCCGCCTCAGCGCCCATGGTCGCTCGGCCCTTTCAGCGGTGCTCGGACTCGCCGCCGCAGCGGCCGGGGCCGTGCTGGCGACGGCCACGCCGCCCGTGGACGTGGGACTCGACGCAGACCGCTACCGGGTTGGCGACGTGATCCTCCTCGCGCGAGGTGGCGGAGTCTATGCAGGCGCCGAGGGCGCAGTGGTCATCGCCGAGGGTGCGGATGGCCCACGTGGGTCGGGCTCCACTCGACTTCACGGCCAGCGGATGCTCGGCTCCTGCCGGCTGACGCCCGACCGGCGGAGCGAGCGCTGCAGCTTCGACCTGGGAGGAAGGTCCTTCACGGCGATCGACCGGCTCGACCGCGGCGGCTGGAATCGCCGCTACCAGGACGGGCAGACGTTCAGGATCCAGCTCGACGGCGGTCGAGCAGTGCCGGTCCCGATCGCGCTCGGCCGATAGAGAGAGACCCTTTCGTCCCTTCTGAGCACCTCCGCCAGCGGGCGAGCGCGGCGCCCGTCGTCCTCATTTCCAGGTCTGGCCGAGCACTCGGAGCCAGTTCTCATGGCCCAGCTTGCGAAGGGTGGCGTCGTCGAATCCGGCACCACCAAGTGCCTCCACAAGGCGAGGTAGTCCTGCCACGTCGTGAAGCTCGTCAGGAATCGTTGCCCCGTCAAAGTCGGACCCGAACGCGACGTGGTCTGGGCCCATTCGGTCGCAGAGGTAGGCAAAGTGGCGGACCAGAGCCTCGATGGGGGTATCCGCCTCCCGTTTGCCATCCTCGCGTGAGAACTGGACGGCGAAGTTCACGCCCACGACGCCGCCCGTGTCCCGGATGGCGTCAAGCTGGGCGTCGAGCAGGTTCCGGGAAGTTGCGGTCAGGGTGTGCGCATTGGAATGCGTGGCCACGAGCGGAGCTGTGCTGATCTCGGCGACGTCCCAGAAGCCCCGCTCGTTCAGGTGCGAGAGGTCAACCATGATGCCCATCCGATTGCACGCCTGGACCAGCTCTTTGCCCGCCGCTGTAAGCCCGGGACCGGTATCCGGCGAGGACGGAAACCGGAATGGAACGCCCTCCGCAAATGCATTGGCCCGGCTCCACACCAGGCCCAGTGAGCGCAGACCCGCCCGGTAGAAGACCTCCAGGGAGTTGAGCTCAGGGTCGATTGGCTCGGCGCCTTCGAAGTGCAGGATGGCGGCCATCGTGGCGTTGTCGAGGCAGCGGCGCAGCCGAGAGATGTCGCGAACGACTTCGAACTCGCCGCTCGATTCGGCCTCCAGGCGGAAGAGAGTCGCGGTCAGAGACATTGCCATCCGAAGCGCGAAGGACTGTGGGACAGCCGGCGGTAACACCTCCAGGCCCTCGTCTGCGCCTTCTGTGCCTTCTGTTCCCGGCTGCAGCGATGGACGGCTCGCGGCTGGATCGGGCGGCACCCAGACCGCGAAGAAGCCACCCGCGAACCCACCCTCGCGAGCGCGAGGCAGGTCGAGGTGGCCCGTCTCGCCACGTGCGAAGAAGCTGCGTGTCACCGGTCGGGGCCAGCCGTACACGGCAAGAAGAACGTCGTTGTGGCCGTCGAAGATGGGCGGCAACGTCTGGGTCATCGTTTCGGACAACACCTCCCTCCATTGAGACCGATGAACGGACAAAGGGTCGCACAGACCCGCTCACTGACGACGGGCTAGTGTCCTGGAACTGAGGTCCGCGGCATATTCCCACCCCACGAAGCAGGCTTCGTGGGGACCCCGGGATTCGTGGGATCGGCGGCCGGAGCCAAGGAAAGGGTGGCGGAAGGAGGAGCGCATTCAGTGAATGCGTGATACGCCCCACCTACGGCGGGGGCCATACCAGCGCTGGGCCCCTTGACGCAGGCTTCAGCGCCGCAGGTCCGGGGTCCCCGCGAAATCGAAGATTTCGTGGGGTAGGAGACGCCCGGTCGCCTAGCCCGCAAAGATGCAAGGAGCTTCGGTTCCAGGACACTAGTAGTGTGTCGCTAGATCTCGGTGATCTTCCACCTGACGTTCACAGCTGACTGGGTGGCCGGCGTGGCCGCCGGCGAATACCGGCTGTCGACCCGCGGCCGGAGCCTGGATGAGGTCGGTTTCATCCACTGCAGCTTTGAGAATCAAGTGAATCGGGTTGCAACGAGCCTGTTCGCCGGCACATCGGAGCTGGTGCTCCTCACCATCGATCCGGCCCGGGTGCGCGCCGAGATCCGCCACGAGAACCTGGATGGTGGCGATGAGCTGTTTCCCCACATCTACGGACCGTTGAACCTCGACGCTGTGGTCGAGGTCAAACGGTACGAGCCGAAATCGAGCTAGCCGACTGCCGATCGGCGGGGGTCAGAGCTTGCGGCAGCGCACGACGAGGAACATCGGAAGCGGGCCCGCGTCGGGCTGTGCCGCCAGCTGGCGCGCTCGCATGCGCGGACTCGGCCCGGGTTCGGCAACCTCCTCGATCGTCAGGTTGTGGCGAACGAGGGAGTTGAGGTAGGTGGAGAGCGTCCGGTGATTGGAGCCCACCTTGCCACGAATGCCGGGATTCGTTGCGAGCCACCAACCCTCCGCGTGGTAGCCGCCGCGGTGCGGCCAGCTGCTCGGCGCGTCCTCGTCCCACCCTGGGAAGCAGGGGTGGAGGATGGAGAAGACGAACCGTCCTCGTGGCCGCAGGACACGAGCCACGGTGGTGACCGCACCAACGAGATCATCGATGTCAGCCAGACCATGATTGCAGGCAACGCCGTCGAAGGTCTCGCCGGCGAGCGCCTGACCAGACGTGACGTCGACCGTCAGATACGTGATACCGAGCCGCTCCTGTATTTCGGCCGCCCGTGCCATCTCCAGCAAGACGTCGGAGATGTCGACGCCGACGACTCGGGCGCCACGCCGTGCGAGTTCCCGGGCGATTCGGCCATGACCGCAGGCGAGATCCAGAATGCGCATCCCGCGAACCCCGCCGAGGAGGTCGAGCAGCGTGACACCCGAAGGCTCGTCGCCGACCTCCGTCCCGACCGCACCAAGGTAGAAGTCGCTGATGAGGTCGTAGCGGGCCGTCGCGCGTGGCATGCTCGCCATGATCGCATCAGGGCACCTGGTCGAATAGAGGAGTGGTGGGCCCGGCTGGCTTCGAGCCAGCGACCCGCCGATTACGATTCCGGCCCTGCACGAGCGGTGCGGCCGAACTGAGGTCAAGAGTTGGCCAGTCGTCGCCCAGGTCGCCCGCCGGCCAACAGCCCCGCCATCAGAGCTATTGCAGTGGCCTCTGCTGCCTGGCATTGGTGCCGACGTAAGAAATGGACACGCTTGAGCCTCCAGAGCGAAGAGGCTCGTGGTGCGTCACGCGCTGGCGCAGGGAGAACCTACAACAGTTGCCGTCGCACCGCACCGCCTGCAGGCGTGTCGGGATCGACGAACCATTCGCGACCGAGCAGCAGACCGAACAGCGGCGACGGCAAGCCGGCCAACAGGCGAAGTGGCCGTGCAGCTCGTCCTGCACCGCAGATCTGGGACCTGTGGCAGGCCAGCGCTGCGCGCTTGAGGGCAGCGAACCTCCTGACATCAATCCGGTGAGTGATCGCCGACTGCGGGCTGTACGCAGTGCGGAACGCCTGGGGGTCGTATTGCCGCAGGAGCCCGATCAGTCGGAGAGCATTGAAGATCCGCACAAGCGGTTCGCGCGGCATTGTCGCCTGCACGACGCGGCTGGTCCCGGCCAACTGTGCGGCCCGGACTCCGACCTGATGAACGCGGACGTGATCGCGGTGTCCGTACCCGCCCTGCGGATCGTAGATGAGCAGGATATCGGCGCGCTCTTCACGCAGAATCTCGGCGAGCCGCGCCGCGGCCTGCTCGATCGGTGCCCTAACGAACCTCGCACGGTCTGCAGGGTCAGGGAAGAGCACGGGCCCGTGCCCGCTATCGGCGTAGCCAAGGTGCACGACGCGCGCAACACGGAGCACACGTGCGCTTGCGCGGAGTTCGTCGAGACGTAGGGTCGCGCCCTCACCGACCGCCTCTCCCATCACTCCGTCGCAGGCAACCACGATGACCGTTCGGTGCCCCTCCGATGCCAGGCGCACCAGGGTTCCACCGGTGAGAAGCACCTCGTCATCCGGGTGGGCATGGAAGGCAATGATCGTAGCCATGACCGCTTCAACGAGAACTATCTCCCGCCCGGCCCCCATGAGGGACCTCTTCAGATAGCCCACATACCCCCGGCCGGTCGGGGAGCTTGCAGCCAGCTCGGACGCCTCCGAGTAGCTCGGCCAAGATCAGGACCCGGTAGTACAGGCACCGGACGCGCCCACCGATCGGTCCGGGCTGGCCGATGGCATGGCCACTCTTGTTCCGGCGCCCGGTGAATTCCCGCGGCGCCGTCGCGGGCCTCCTCGGATCGATGGGGCCCTCCGCGGAGAAACCGGGGTCAAACGCTCCGACGAGAGGGATCGCCAGAACGTGGCCAGCGGGATCTGAACTCGAAATGAGTGGTGGGCCCGGCTGGCTTCGAACCAGCGACGTTTATCGATAGCCGAGGCCAGCGGCCGACTGCAGACTCCTGGACAGCTGCCGGAATGAGGCCGTGCGAGAAGACGATTCGGCGCCTATTCGGAACCTTTGAAGCGGCTGCCCAGGCGGCCCGCATCGATCGATAATCGGGCTCGTGACGCCTGACGAGGCAGCGGCGGCGGTATGGACTGCTCATCGCGCACGGGGTCGAGTGGTGCGCGATGGGCGATCCTTTTACTTCGGCGGTCGCCTCGCCTGAACTCGCGAGGGCGCACCTTTAGCCTAATGCGCTCTGGCCGCTTCCCCGGCACAGGGATCCCACGCGAAGGTGGGGATCGGACGCCGAATCCGAGACCGCTAGCCTGCAGCCCCGGTCATCGGTCGGAGCTCGAAGAGCGGATGGCGCCGAGCCTCATCGAGATACTGCTCGGGCGTGTCGTCGATACGGATCCGATAGCGTGTAAGTACGCCTATAGGTGGCCTGAACCGAGGTCCCAGCAGCGCACTCAGCAGGCGCGAGCGCCGGTACGGCTCGAGCGCGCGCCGGAGGATGGTGGCCGCCTGGTCAGGCGGTAGCTCGACAGCCTGAACGGGCACACGACGGTCGTGTTCGGTCAGGGTCGCCTCACCGGCCACCCGGAGCTTTTGCGCCCAGCCGCCCTCGCCGTAGGAGGCCTGGATGAACATGCGACCGTCGAGCTCGAGCATGCCGACGGGTACCGTGCGAGGCTTGCCCGAACGCCGACCGCGCACCGCCAGGAGAATGTTCGGGGCACCGGTTGGCATCCCCGCCGAAATCAACCGGCGGACGAGCGGGTTGACCAGGCGGAGGAATTGCCCGGCGACCCGCTGCCGGAAATCGGCTCCATTTCGTTTGTTCATGTGATCCGCTCCTTGTTACGTGCATTCACACGAAAGCACCCACTCCCTGCCATGTTCAGCCTACGGAGGCGCATCGGTTGCTTTGCGGCAAGACCAGGACCGGGAGGGAGTCGAACCCCACAGCTTGCGCGGCGGTTTTACAGGTGTCGAGGCTCGTCCGCCGGGGTGCGCCGGGTGGCTCGGTCGATCGGGGATCGCCGATCTGGTCGTCCGGCTGGAGTAGCTCCGTCCTGGTGGTGCTGCGGAGTCGGCAAAATGGATGCAACACGTTCGATCTGGCCTCGACGCTGGTATTTGGTGTCGGACGCGGCATTTGCTATGTTGAACGAATTGCAACGATTCCTTTGGCTGTTTCCGATTCTCGTGGATAATTGCGTTCAGCTCGTTCTTGGCATTAGTCGTGAAGTTTCCCCGCCATGTTCAAATGTGTTGAGAGGAGCTCATGGCGGCGAACCAGCTCGCCGGTTGGGAACAGCTCAAGGGCGTCTGACAATCGGCCTCGCGCATCGGCGAAATTGAGGTTGTTCTGATTTCTCACGGCCGATTCGATGAGGGTCACGCAGTCGAGCAGATATTCGTATCGACTCAATTCCAGCACAGCATATTGATGCCGCTGTAGACGCTGAGTTTGCATCCACACTTTGCTTACCCGCTCGCAGAATGCTCTCTGCTACCTCTAAGTTCCGTCGCTGCAATTCGGCTGTCTCTTTTGCCAATTCCCCTGTGTCCCGTCCTTACTTGACGGCATCCCGTCGGTGTCGTCGAGCAGCAGGACCAGCCGGCCGTTCGGCGCCCAGTGCTCGACGAGATGAACGACCAAGCGCCGCCAGAGCTCGTCCGGCGACCATCTGCCCTTCCGGTCCCAGCGGGCGTAGGCGCCGTAGCGGCGACGGCGCTGGGCCGGGATAACGCTCCAGATGCGGGTCAGGGTGCGGCGCCGGGGCACAGCGCCCAACCGGTGACGAGCTGCTCGAACAGGAGCATGCCGGGCGTTGTGAAGCAGGGGCCGAAGTGGTGCAGGAACGTGAGCCAAGACGCGGGTGCGGGCACGTAGAGAGATCTCCGGTAACCGCCAGCAGGGTCGAGCGGCGTCGCCCGTCAGGCGTCCGGTGCGGTATCATCGGCGAGCCCTCCTGCTGGCGATGTCTGGTGTAGCCAAGCTCGACACCATGCCAGAACAGGGCTCTTTCATGGAGCGGATGTTCGTTCCACGTGCAACCGGCTGGGCATCCCGCTGCCGGCCTCATGAAGCCTGGATCGCGCGGGTCCGCCGAGATGGGGCTCGACGACAAGGTGACCGCCCGCCTGTAAGCGCGAGCTGTACGGGCACTGCAGGACTCAGCGCCCGTCCTGAGGCCTCGCGCGACTACGCTCGGAGAGGGCCGAGCATATGCCCGAGCATCAGCGCCAGGCGGTCCGCAACGTACTCATCGCGCTCTGGCTCGCCGACATCCAGCCACGCCAGGACCGCCTCCTGCGTGACTGCGGTTACCAGCCGCGCCGCCCAGCGACGGACGTCGGGGTCCTCGATCAGCGGTTCCAGCAGACGCTCCGCCTTGAGCGTGCTACGCGCTCGGATGTCGCCGGCGATGTCCGCGAACTCCGGCTCGTGTGCCGCGTGCTCCTGCAGGAGCCGGTACGCGTCCGGAAGCTCCCGCGCCACCCGGATCGTGGCAAGCAGCGTGGACCTCGCCTCCGGGATGGCCTGCTCGGCGCCCATCCCTTCCAGCGTTGCTGGCCTGTGCTCGAGGGCGGTCAGCCGCAATCCAACTTCGTCCAGCACTGCCTTGTAGAGGTCGTGCTTCGAGTTGAAGTGACGGTAGAGCATCAACTTATTGACGCCGGCCTCGGCGGCGATGTCGTCCATCGACGTCTCGGCATAGCCGCCGCGCGCAAACGTGCGCGACGCCGCGCGCAGGATGCTGGCCGCCCGCTCGGCGCGCGGCAGCAGCCTCCGCTTCCCGGTCGTCGGTGTCGCCATCCAGCTAAAGTACTCGCCGCTCACGCCCTGGCAGGGGCCTGGCCGGACGTTGGCTTTCTAGTGCGGGCAGTGCCACGAGCGCGGCTACGATGATGCCTCGCGCCACGGCGTCGCTGGTGAGGTCCAGCCCCTCTCCCAGTCTGAATCCGAGGGGAAACGTGCTCCCGAGCATCGGCAGCCAGGCTTCGAGGGCTGCGTCGATCAAGGCGACGTAGCCGGCTACGCCGAGGATCGCCGGCCAACCGCGGCCGCGCATGACCGCCAGCACGGGCAGCAGCGCGAGCACGAACACCACGCCCCGCACATATTCCTCGCCCCATGTCACGTACGCCGGGGCCGGGGGGTTGGCAATGTGCGCCTGGGCAATGTACGCCGGGTCGTGGTAGTACCTGGAGATCAGCGGTCCCCACGCGACGCCGAAGAGCTCGATGAGCACCGCGAAGAGGAGGCCGGCGAGCAAGACCCGCCATGCCCATGAGAGGA
>Ga0126378_10000919_pt1 | contig 21768 bp, 18 predicted proteins | sample PanSoiMetPlot_23_FD_92587 | JGI IMG/M metagenome (GOLD analysis project Ga0126378, IMG submission 92587) | Tropical forest soil microbial communities from Panama - MetaG Plot_23 | ecosystem: Environmental > Terrestrial > Soil > Tropical forest > Bulk soil | place: Panama | collected 2016-02-17
AGCGCATTCAGCGACGGGCTCCGCGTCCTGCGGACAGTCCTCTACGAGCGATTCGTCGCCTCCCGCCAGGCACGCAAGTCACCGAACCGGCGCGCCCTGGCACGCTAGCGCGAAGAATCCCGGCCCACCGGCGCAGTCGGAGAGTCTTGGACGTTCTCGGGCCTCCCGCACCCATCACAGGTAGATCATGGGGAGCAGTAAGCAATACCATTCAGGGCGGCGCGGTAAGCAATTTCCGCTAGATTTGGCGATCGCGCACTGCAACAGACGCTCGATGCACAATCGGTCAGATCACAAGCCGCATAACCAGCCACAACCGCCCACACATCGCTTGTGTGGAGGGCGATGCCCAGGCCTAATCGGCGCCTGGGAGATTATGGTTGGCGAGGGAACGGAGGCATTCAGTTCCCGGCGGGATGCTCGTTGTTCTTATCAGTGGAGGTTCACCGCATGATTGCAACGGCGCGAGACCCGCAGCTCGCTACTCACTGGTTCAACATCCTGCATGACCGGCCGCACTACGTGACCTCGGCTGTGTCGAGATCACGATTGGCGGCAGAGGTGAGGGCGGCGGGACAGGGCGTACTGCTCCAGCAGCCGTTGTCACTGGCACGCCAGTCCATTAACACGGCCGATCGGCTCATCCCGATCCCCGACGATGTCCTAGACCTGTATGCGCAGTACCGTCCGACGCCATTGCGCAGGGCAGTGCACCTAGAGGAACGCCTCGGCGCCAACGCTCGCATCTACTACAAGTACGAGGGTGCCAACCTCACCGGAAGCCACAAGCTCAATACCGCCCTGGCGCAGGCCTACTACTACGCCCGCGCAGGCGTGAAGCGCATCGTCACGGGCACGGCCGCGGGTCAGTGGGGGACCGCTCTCGCCTACGCGTGCCAGGTCATGAACCTTGGGTGCACGGTGTTCATGGTCAGAGCCACCTTGCGTCAGAAGCCCATCCGCGGCGACATGATGCGGCTGTTCGGCGCGGTCGTCTATGAGAGCCCCAGCGACCTGACCGACGTCGGGCGTAGGGTGCTCAAGGAGGATCCGGCGGCGACCGGTACCCAGGCGGTGGCCAACGCGGAGGCCATTGCGCTTGTGGGCGAGGACAGCGAATCGCGGTTTGCCGTCGGCAGTGGCGAGAACTCGGTGTTGCTCCACCAGACCGTCATCGGCCAGGAGGCTGTCTCGCAGATGGCCCTGCTGGGCGAGTTCCCCGATTGCGTCGTTGCCTGCATGGGGGCCGGATCGAACTTTGGCGGGATCGCACTGCCCTTGCTAGGTGCGGCGGAGGACTCCGGGAGATCGATTCGGCTCGTCGCCGTCGAGTCCAGCGCATGCCCGAAACTGACACGAGGTCGCTACCTCTACGACATGAGCGACGCCCTGGGCACAACCCCGATCACCAGGGTCTACTCGCTCGGTAGCACCTACGTGCCGCCGCCGGTGTATGCGGGCGGATTGCGGCACCACAGCGCCGGGCCGCTGGCGAGCGCCATGTATGCGGACGGCTCATTGGAAGCGATGGCCATCGACCAGCTCACTTCGTTCCGGGCCGGCATGCTGTTCTGCGAGACCGAGGGCATTCTGCCCGCTCCTGAATCCGCCCACGCGGTGGCCGGGATGATGGATGTCGTGTCGCGGCACCCGCGCCACGGGCCCCCGCTGGTCGTCCTCGTTAACATCAGCGGGCATGGCCTGCTGGACCTGGGTGCCTACCGTAGTTTTGCCGCCGGCGAGATTGAATCGGTGACAGCGGACGAGGCCAGGCTGTCGCAGAGCCTGAGCGCTCTCGAAGAATTCAACCAAGGCATAACGGAACCTGCGTAATAAAGGCGACTGCTGAGGTCGCGTGGGAGGGGTCGGCGTCGAGGGCCGGCAACCCGGTCCCGGTTCTTTGCCGCTACTCCTTCGGCGATCGCGAGTCATCCGCCCGCTCCATTGTCCAACCGTCTGTCATCCACCCAGGTGAACCGGAACTCCGACGTGTACCTGTTTCCTTCGTGATCAGCCAGCCACAGGCCGTCGTGCGCGGGCAACATCTCGACGACGGTGATGGTCTTATCCGGCAGCCGCTCATCTGCATTCGTCCGCCGGACCATCTTGGCCAGGACGTTGACGTAGATCGGGCTGGTGAAGTCGACGTAGATTGGCTTCTCCGCCGCATTTGACTTCACGAATACGTACCGCGGTATCCCGAGCGCCGCAGCCCATTCACGTGTCCGCACGAACCTCGCCGCCTCGTCCTTCTCGGTCGCGAAGTCCAAGTCTGCCGGGTTGAACCGCCAGCTCTCTCGAGAGACCACCAGGTGGTCAACCTTGACTCGGGGCATGTGCGGCCGGTCGGCAAAGAGGAGCTGGAACCGGTCGACGACCTTACTCGCGAGCAATTCCGCGAATACATCGAGGAACTCGAACACCTCGCCGCCGGGAAGCCGCACCATGACTGTGCCCTCGGTCTCCACGACCTCGACATCACGGCTAAGTACGAGCCCGGGGCGGTCCGCGGCCACGGTGTGGTGGTTGATCTCGAGCAGAACGTCGCGGTCGCGGACCAGCGCTGGGTGAAAGCGTACCGTCAGCTCGGGCAGGCTCTCCCTCGGCAGCACCATAAGCAAGCGGGGGTCGAGAAAGTCCTTGTCCACAGAGGAAACTAGGCCTGCCTTGTCGGGATGTTGGGTTACGAAGCAGTTCTTGCCCATGGTGTTGACCGCCATATGCACCTCGCCCAGCACGAGCGTGAAGTCGCCGTTGTGCAGGGCATTGAGGTCGTTGGCTGACACCATCACGTCGGGGCAAAAGTAGCGGGCCTCGGCCCAACCCGGACCTGGCGCCGCGAAAGCGTCGTCGACAAGCGCCAGAAGATCGTCGTAGTTGTAGCACACCTCGCGCGTGTCGGCGGGAACGGGCATGATCGCGGCCCACTTTTTCGTAAACTCCTCGTCGATCTGCCTCATCGACGATTCGATCGACCGGTACAGCGCGCGCAGCGAGGCGAACCATATCGTCGGCAGGTCAACCGCTTGGCCGTGCTCAACGACTGACCTCTCGTATACGTCACGAAGGGCGTCGTGTGCCTCTTGGCCGAGCCGCCAGCAGTACCAGCGTCCTGCACGGCTAAGCAACCTCAGCGGACGGGCGGCGGCAACCACGTCTTCACCGAGCACGATGTCGATGTCGCGTGAGCTGTCGTGGTACACGAGGGTTCGGCCGCTGGAGGTGCGCCCGGCGTAACGGCTGGACGCACCACCCGTGATGCGCTCGAACAGTTCGTCCATTGAGGTAAGGGCATTTGCGAGCTCGGCCACGCTGGTGCTGTCCCGCACCCGGTCACGTGCTACCTCCAGCGAGTCCAGCCACTCTAGTGCTTGGTGACGCGCCTTCTCGTCGCCCACGCCATCGAGGAAGCGGCGTAGGTCCCTCTCAGGCCACGGGCTCACCGGCAGTTCCAGCTTCCAGGAGATCCAGTGCCGACCTTGCAAGGCCTGCAGGATCTCCAGGACCTCAAGCAAGTCTAGGTTTGCACGGATTGCGATGTCGTGAGCTCGCGTCGTTCCGTCACACGAGCGCAGCACTTGCGCTTGCTCTGGGGAGAGCATCACCTGACGCCGGACAGGTTCTATTAGTGCGTCGCCGTCGAGCTTGATGAATGACAGGCGGCGCGGCATAAGCCACTCGCGCATACGGGGAATCTCCTCGATCGCCTCGGCGAGCCGGTCAATCGCCCACGCCTCGAAGAAGACCTCACTGCTGCGGAGCATCCGCTCCCCCGGTGCGAACCGCGTCCGCAGGCCGTCGCCCAGCTCGCCCCACCCGGACGGCCCGAAGAAACCGATCGTGTCGTTCTTGACGCAATATCGCTGCCAGTAGTTGGCGATCAATTCTTCCCGCTGTCGCTGCCTGAAGTTCCTCTTATCCTTCGCTGGATCCCACCGCAGGAATGGGCGAATCGCGCTGTAAACCAACCGGTGGTTCTGCCACGTCACCGCCCGAAGGAAGGCGTCCTGCGAGGCAATCAACTGCAGCTCGATCGCAAGGTCGACGGTCGCCTCAGAAAACTCCTCGCGGAACGCTCGCCACACCTCGGATGCTCGGTCGGTGTTCACCAAGGAGTCAGCTTTACCCGCCAGCCCCTCGTTGGCTAGGCGCAGGACACCATTTGCCGGAAATCCCGAGCCCCGCACCAGAACCTGTCGCCACCAACGCCAGTCGTCCACATCCTCTGTCTGCATATCGCTCCCCACCCTCAGCCTCGGCGAGATTGTTGTGTTGGACGCTCTCTTACGGGAGCTATCTGTTGATCCGTCGTGTAGGAATCTCTCGTCTGGCGGAACGACAGGTCACGCGGCTGGTGACCCTCGCGCAGCGGCCGGATCAGCCCGAGGTCGGCAAGACTCTCGGTGCTGTTCCAGAAGTCCCAGTGCGCCGGGCTTCGCCGTATAGCGGCGCTCACTTCGGCGGCGCAGCGCTCGAAAACCGTCGCCGTTTCCCCCTCCACCGGCACTGGGGCGGAGATCTCCCACACCTGGTGGCGGTAGTCGGCCGCGCGGTACAGGAAGCCCATAAGCAGCGGCGCACCGGTCACCTGGGCAAGGGTCACGGTCCCAGGTAGCAGCCGCACCGGCCGGCCGAGGAAGGAAACCTCCACCGCGCGGGCCCGGTCGCCGTCCAACGGCGGCGTATCGATCGAGATCGCCACCACCTCGTTGGCGCGGAGTGCGGCAGCTGCCAGCGCCGCGACTTGGGGCCGGCCATGCCATGGCTCGATGATCGGCCGCTGCCGGTGGCGCCGCAGCGGCCTGTCGTAGACCAGCTCATAGAACCACCGCTCGGCGGATGAGCGGTCGGCTGCGTAGACCTGTGTACGGCGCCCGACGATGGTGATCGGAAAGCCGCTGACGTGCAGCACCGAGAAACCGCTGTCGTAGGAGCCAAAGTGGCCGCAGCAAAGGATGGCTCCCTTGCCCGCGGCCAGCGCGGCCTCAAGGTGCTCCCGGCCATGGATCTCGACCAGCCGCCGCAGGGGCCGTGCCCCGCGGCGCAGCCGCTTCACGTCGAGCACCTCGCAGGAGGCGAACCGGAACCAATCCCGCGTTACCTGCTGCGCTGCCGCCGCACTGAGCTCGTTCCCGAGCACCAGCCGCAGGTTGCGTGCCAGTTCGGTGCGCTTCCCCGCCTGGCACAAGCAGAGGTAGTCGCCGCGCCAACATGCGATGCGGTAGCCAACGGCGGCTGGCAGGCGGGCCAGGACCGGTGCGGCTACAGCCCAGTAAGCCACGCCTTCCACGTTGCGCAGCAGCTTCCCCGCGCGGTTGTCACCCATGCGCGGTCTTACCCTGCGGACTCATGGGCCCGGAGGTAGGCGCAGATGGCGTTCACGCTGGCGAAATTCTCCGGGAGCAGATCCGCGTCACCCATGGTGATCCCGAACCGCTCTTCCAGAAAGACCACCAGCCTGAGCAGACCTAGCGAATCGAGGATGCCGCTGGCTAGCAGTGATGTCTCGTTCGCCAGCGGCAGCAGCGACTGGTCAGGGACCAGTTCCCGGCTGATGTAGTCGTTGATGACCGTCTCCACTCGAGCACGCTCCTTCTGCGTGTGCTTGCTAGAGGTTTTTCCGTCGGCCGTCTCCGGCCGACTCCAACTCGTTCTGTTCCTGGGCGAGGCCGGCCCGGTCGACCTTGCCGGTCGAAGTTCTCGGCAGGTTCTCGCGGAACTCGATTATGTCCGGCACCATGTAGCCTGGCAGCCATCGTCGGCAGTGGTCCAGCACGTTCTCGCGGGTGAGGTTAGCCGCGCCGTCCCCGGTGACGACCGCCCGGAGTCGGCTGCCGAGCAGCTCATCCGTCACGGCCAGCACCGCCGCCTCCCGGATGGCTGGATGCCGGTACAGCGTGGCTTCCACCTCCCCCAGCTCCACCCGGTAACCACGAATCTTCACCATGTTGTCCCGCCGACCGAGAAAAACGTAGTTCCCTGCCGGGTCCAAGCTCACGAGGTCGCCGGTCCGGTACACCAGCTCCTCGTACTCTTCCTGGAACGGGTTGCGGATCAGCGCCTCGCTCGTCTTGGCCGGCTGCCCCCAGTACCCGCGCATCAGCGAGGAACCCCGTACGTAGAGCTCGCCCACTTCGCCCGGGCGGGACACGCGGCTGCCTTCGCTTGTGACCGCGAACACCTCGATGTTGGCGCAGGCCTTGCCGATGGGGACCGGCTGGGCGTCAGCCCAGCCTGCGGGAACTTCGTACGCCGTGCATACGTTCGTCTCGGTCGGCCCATACCAGTTCAGGTAGCGGGGGTGCGGCAGTTCGGCCATCAGCCGGGCGAGGTGCTTGGGTGGGAACACCTCCCCGGCGAAGGCCACCACCCGCAGGCCCGAGAGGTCGAATTGGTGAAGGGTGCCGTAGCTGGCCAGCAGCGTGAGGGCCGAGGGCACGGAGTACCAGACCGAAACCTTTTCGGCTTCCAGCCACCTCGCGATCGACACCGGGAAGGTGGCTGTCCCGTCCGGAATCACCGTCAGGCACGCGGCAGCCCGGCAGGTGGAGAAGATGTCGAATACCGACAGATCGAAGTGCAGCGGCGCGGGGCTGCAGACGCGGTCTTGCTCGCGCAGCCCTGCAGCGCCTGCCGCCCAGTCGACAAACGTGAGCGAGTTGCGGTGGGAGATCATCACCCCCTTTGGGGTGCCGGTCGATCCCGATGTGTACAGGATGTAGGCGAGGTCGGTCTCGATCGCCCGTTCCTCCGCGAGTGGCTCTCCTGATTCTCCCGCTACCGCGGTCCACGGCACCACCGCCGCGCTCTGGGTCGGGACGCTTGCCGCCTCCTCGCGCTCCGCGCGCCCGGGAACGCTCACCACCATCACACCGGGCTGCCGGGGAACGGCATCGGCCAGGTTGGCTGCCTGGGACGTCCTCGCCTCGTCCACCACGATCACGGCGGCGCCGCTGTCCCGCACGATGTGGCTGAGCCGCCCGGCGGGTGCCTTCGGGTCGAGCGGCACGTAGCAGGCTCCGGCCTTCAACGCCCCGTATACCCCGGCGACCGCGGCGGCAGACTTCGGGGCCAGGACCCCCACCCGGTCGCCGGGTGCCACGCCCAAACGCGACAGCGCCCGGGCCACCTTGTTGCTCAGCCGGTCCAGCTCCTGGTAGGTAAGCAGGCAGCCGCCATGCGCTATTGCTGGCCGCTGCGGCCGCCGCGCCGCGGCCTCGGTCAGCAGCCGCTGCAGCAGGTACGCCATCGCACTTCCTTTCCCGGGTGCCCCCGCCAGTGATGCCTCGCCAGCCCGGTCGCTCTGGTCCCGAGCATCCGGACGAGTACCACTCGCTGGATCTCCGAGGTGCCCGAGCAGATGGTGCCGACGACCGCATCCCGGAGGTCCCGCTCAATCCCCGCATCCTTCAGGTAACCCCTGGCCCCTGTGAACCTGAATCGCGCCCTGGCTTGAGCGCGCCCATGCCTCGCCAGTAAACAGCTTCGCGGCGGCCGAGGAAAGGAACGTCGACGGCGTGGGCCCAGTCGTTTCAGCGGCGGCGCGTCGATCGAGATGGTCACCACCTCATTGCGGTAACCCAGGGCGGCCGGCAGGCGGGCCAGGACCTGTGCGGCCAGCAACGGCAGCACGATCCGGACTTTCTGAGCCACCGGCATCGCGGGTGGATTAGTCATGAGCGGACTCTTTCTGGTAGAGATCAACTGGCGAACCCTGCCAGGAATCCTGGCGCCCTACAGCCCGGCCGCCGCAACGCGCTGTCCGCCAGCAGGTGCTGCCGCAGGTATGCCATTTCCTTCCCCCTTCTGGCCCGCTCGCCGCCGGCGCCGGCTTAAAGGCCCAGCATCCGGGACAAGATCACGCGCTGGATCTCCGAGGTGCCCGAGTAGATGGTGCCGGCGACCGCGTCCCGCAGGTCGCGCTCGATCCCGGCTTCCTTCATGTAGCCGTAGGCCCCGTGTATCTGGATCGCGTCCAGGCTGGACTGGACCCACGCCTCGCTGGTGAACAGCTTAGCGGCGGCCGCCTCGGCCACCGCCCGCTTGCCCTGTTGGGCGAGCCACGCGGCCTGATATACCAGCAGCCGCGCGGCCTCCAGCCGCAGGTACATGTCGGCCACCTTCGCGGCGACGCTCTGGAACTTCCCGATGGGCTGACCGAACTGCTCCCGCTCCCGTGCGTACCCCACGCATGCCTCAAGCTGGCGCTGCATCGCGCCCAAGGCGCTGGCAAGGATGCAGCTCCGTTCCCAGCCCATCGATGAGTTGAAGATGGCCATGCCCGCGCCCTCCGCACCCAGGCGCTTGTCGGCCTGGACCAGGCAGTCGGCCAGCACCACCTCGCCCATCGGCGAGGTCCTCAGGCCCATCTTCTCCAGGCTGCGGCTTACCGTGAACCCAGGCGTCCCCTTGTCGACGAGGAAGGCGGAGATCCCGGCCTGCCTGGGCCGATCGGCATGCGAGGCGAAGACGAGCACCACATCGGCCACAGGGGCGTTGGTGATGTACAGCTTGGTCCCGTTGAGCAGGTAGTTATCTCCCACGCGCTCGGCGCGGGTCCGCATGCTGAACGCATCGGAGCCGGAATCGGGCTCGGTCATCGCGTGCACCCCGATCAGGTCCCCCGACACCAGCCCGGGCAGGTACGCCTGCTGCTGTGCTGGCGTGCCGAACTTCACCAGCGGCAGCTCGATGCTCCACATCTGCGCGTTCAGCGAGAAGATCAGTCCGTTGTCGTGACAGCCGTATCCCAGGGCCTCCATGATCAGAACCGTCGTCAGGATGTCGCTGCCGCCGCCGCCCAGCTCGGCGGGGACCGGCAGGCCCTGGATCCCGAACCGGGCGCAGGCCTGCCACGCCTCCAGCGGGAACTCGCCAGATGCCTCATGTTTCGCCAGGTCCTCGTTGAGCTTTGCCCGGGCGAACGCTGCCGCTGCCTCCTTCAGCTCACGCTGCTCGGCGCTCAGCGAGAACTCCATCCGTCCCCCTTCCCCCTGGCTGAGCCCCGCGCCCAGCCAGGCCGTCTCTGCCAGCCTGCCCCCTCCACTAATCCAGGGCCGTCGAGTGGCCCGGTGCCGTGTGTGCGGACGGTGAAGACGGCGTCGGGCGCGACGGCGGTTCAGATTGGCGACCCCAGATTCGTTCAGGAATGTATTGATATCTGACCAGCAGCGGCAAAGTCAGTATTGTCACCAGCCATCGATGAAATCTCGGAAACATCGTGAGCCATCGTCGATCGTGTTCAATGGCGACTGGGCCGATAGTGAACCTGTCCGGGTTTCCGCAGGCAGTATGAGCGGGGCCCAAATGCCAAGTGTTCTCAAATCCCTCTAGATCCTGAATCCTGAGCGTGCCCACTGACTGTGCGACACGTTTCAGCTCGCGCCATGGATCTGCGACTAGATCCTCGTAACGCATGAGTGTATAGCTTGCGAAGCATTTATTCTTCATCTCAAGCATCAGGTTTAGCGCGTTCCACTCGACCGTCGATCTGATGAGCCTGTGACGACGTAGCGTTTCAGACGCCAACTGAATCCCTGGCATTTCGGGCAGATGCTTATCTCGACTCCACGAATACACAGCGGCTCGACTGTCGCGAACGAGATGAATCACGTGGACTTCGACGTTGTCTAGCTCACTGAGTAGCCATGCAAATTGTGGGACCTTAGAGCTTTCAACTATCCAGTCAGCATTAGATGAGAGATGGATTCCTTGATATAGATCTTGAAGTATCTTCTTATATTGACTTAGCTGTCGGCGATAGGAGCGTGACCGCAAAAAGGGTAGGGCGATCGCCGGGATGTGCCCGCTGGCGGTCGCATGCACTTTAAGCATCTGCATGTCCGTCACCGGTAGCTCACGGATAGCGCGCCCGAATCCTCGATCTACGACGCTGAGCCAGAACTCACATTGATCAAAGGGCCGACCGCACCCGCAGCGGAGGTTATTGATAAAGCATAGACGCCAGACGTCAAACAGTTCGCCAACAGGAACTGCGTTCCCGGCTTCGCCCAAGAGTCTACCGAGGAGTGTGCTACCGCTACGGCCGAAACCCCCGATGTAAATTATGCGAAGTGGCCCGTCACCACGATCGCCATTACCGCGGCCACCGAACCCGGCCTTACCAGCAGACATAAGCCCTCCCCCAAGACTGCCGCTGTCGGCAGAGTTCTGCAACGCGTATCAGTGCCCGGCCCGAATGGAGGGCATCGACCCGCTCTGGGCCATTATATGCAGGCAATTCATCCGCGCCGACGATGCTCACAAGCAACTATGGTACTGGCGTGCTCAGCAGCGCCTGGCGGCCGAGTGCTAAGACGGGGCGGTCTCAGCGGCGATCTTGTCCTGGTCGCCGTGTCAGTAACCAAAGATGAGTTGACGATCATGGCGACAGCTAACAGCGCGGAGGCGGGAGGGACCAATCCACCGCGCCGTGACCACCGCGCACCGGCGGCCGTGCGGGTCGGCCTTCTCGTCGTCAGCTGGCTGATCGTTGCTGTGCTCGGACTCGTCGCGCTATTGCGCCTCGTGGCCTGGGACTCGCTCGAGCCGCTCGTCGTGCTTGATGCCCTCACTCCCATCGTCTACCTGCCGGCATGGGTCGTTGCTGTCGGGGCGCTCATCGTGCGGCGTTGGTGGCTCGCTGCAGCAGCCGTCGTCATCGTGGTTGCCCATCTGGCGTTCCTGGCGCCGGAGCTGCTCGCTACGGCTCCTGTGCCTGCATGGGCGGGGCATGCCCCGGTGGTGCGGGTCTTCGACGCGAACATTGACAAGAATCACCGCTTCGAGGCGGGTTACCTCCGAGCCATCGCGCAGGATCGCCCGGACCTGATAACGCTCGAAGAGGTCACGCCGCCAGCGCTGCAGAGCATGGTGGCCTCGGGCGTGCTGGCAGGTTTTCCTTACCGGTGCGTGGCGCCGGCCTACGGCGCGACCGGATTCCTGATCGCCTCCAGCCTGCGCATGACGGCATGCCGGGTACGGACCGTGTTCTGGGAAGGCCAGTGGACGCCGTATATGGTCGAGGCCACCCTGTGGTCGTCGGCTGGGCCGGTTGCTCTGCGCGTCGTGCATACACTGGCGCCGTTTCCCGCGTACTGGCGGGAGTGGTCGGCGGTGCTGGCCGCTGTCGGCCGATCCGTGCGCGCTGGCGGCGACAGTCGCATGCTGATGGTCGGGGACTTCAACGCCACCTGGGGCAACAGCGGGTTCGTCGCCCTTCTGCACGACGGGCTAACCGACGGGGCTGCGGCGCGGGGGAAGGAGACCGACATGACGTGGCCGAACGGTGCCATCGTGCCACCCTTCGTCCGTATAGATCATGTACTGACGGGAGCGCGCCTGGCAGTCGCCGAGATCGCCACCAAGCCCGGGTTCGGCAGCGACCATCGCTATCTAGTCGCCATGATCGCAATCCGGACCTGACCTGTCCGCGGTGGCGCAAAGGGTCTTCCGCTCGGCAATGGCGGGACCGCATACGTGGAGCACCGCGGGGAAGCCGGGCGGGCGTTAAGATCGACGTCGGCGAAGGGTCTCGTCGCTGGTCCAGCTGACACAACATGGCGGGGGCACAGGCTGTGGAGGGGACGCGGATGTACTTGGCAAGCAACGAGTCTGGCCGCAACCTAGGATGCGAACGTCCACTCAATAGAGAACGCTTTAGGCCTCTGGCCCGCACTGCTTTCTACCTGCTCCGTGGCGCAGCGCCTCGAATTCGCGCGAGGATACCTGCTTCGATTTCTTCGGATGATCAAGCGCCAATCTTCATTATTGGCTGTGGCCGTTCAGGGACTACTCTACTTGGCGATCTGTTTGCAAGGCACCCGGAAATTAGCTATCGCTACGAACCTTATAGTGTGTGGGCCGCCGTCGATCCGATTACTGACTTCCTTCAGCTTTACTCACGTGGCGAGCATCGTTGCCTGCTTGATGCGAGTTCAGCCACGGCAAGGGCGCAACTTCGTTTCAAACGGCTCATGTCGGCGCCGGCTGGCTTGACTTTGACGGAGAAAAATCCGGTCAATGCGTTGCGTATTGATTATCTGGAATCATTTGCACCTGGTGCACGCTTCGTGCATCTCGTTCGTGACGGGATTGACGTCGCTCGTTCGATTGAGAAAGTGGCCGGTATCACTAAAAAGATGGCGTTCCGACCGCCGCTAAACGAGTGGTGGGGCGTCGGTGATGCGAAATGGGCTGCTTTGGAACTAGACGGACGGAAGGCTGGCTATCATCGAGAAGAAGCACGGCAGATCACTACGGATTCCCAGCGAGGCGCGTACGAGTGGCTGCTCTCTCTTCACGAGATAGAGGCTCGGCGTACACGCCTGGGATCACGTTTGGTTCAGTTGCGGTATCAGGATCTCACTGAGTATCCTAGGGAAACACTGCGGACGGTTATGGATTCCCTCGGGCTTACCTGTCCAATCAGTTGGCTTGGCGAGGCCGCAGCACGGGTCAGCCCAGCGAGAGGAGGGGGGAACCGGAAACCCTTGATGCTCCCTCACGGAATGTGTACCGATTTTAATAGGCTTCAACAGAAATTCCAATTCAACGGACGGGCAGTCAGCATATCGGACCAGCCAATCATACGGTGATCACAGACGATCGGTATGTCTGGCCGACGCAGCTCCCTTCCATCTTGTCCAGGCGTCTCCGGCCCAGCGAGCGGCACGATACGGCCTAGCCACCCACGACACTAGGAAGACGTGTACAGTGCGCATCCTTCTGATAAGTGACTTCTTCCCTCCCACACCAGGGGGCCTCGAGTCACATGTGCAACGACTCGCCGAAGCGTTGATCGACAGAGGGCATGAGATTGCAGTAGTGACCGGCACTGCCCGTCCTGATCCGCTCCCCGGTGGCGCGTCAGTACAATTTGCACCAACAATTCTGAGTCGAGTGCCGTGGGTGTTCGAGGATGGACTGCGCCAGTATCTGCCACCATTTCCAGATCCAGCTTTCGGCCGAGCAGTGCGTCGCGTGGCCGAGTCATGGCAGCCCGACATAATTCACGCCCATGGTTCGTGTGCTTTTTCGTCTTACTGGCCTGATGCTCCCCCTCTTGTCGTCACTCTGCATGATCATGGCCTCCGGTGCCCGAAAAGGACTTTGCTGCATGGTGAGGTCGAATGCTCGCGAGGACGTGGAATGCGATGCATTACGTGTGGGGGTGATCAGGCAGCGGTTAAGAGAATCCCTCTGGCGGCAGTGATGGGCTGGTCCGTGTCCCATTTGTCGGCACACACCAGCGGATTCATTGCTGTCTCGCATTCGGTTGCTGAGCGAGCCACTGAAAACGGTATTCCTACATCGAAGGTTAGAGTAATCCCAAATTTTATTAACATGGGCAACGAGATATCTGATGATGGATCAAGTTCGCCGATCGTGGTCTATGTCGGCCCTGACTCGCGTCACAAGGGCCGCTCGGTGGCCATAGAAGCTTTTAGTCGCTTGCCCCGTGGCACTGCGACTCTAGTTCTTGTCGGCGGGGGCACTCACGTCAATATAGATGGGGTAGTCAATCTGGGTTATCTGCGCGGCGCTGCCCTGTGGGAACAGTATCGGCGAGCCAGCATCGCACTCGTTCCCTCTGTGTGGCCCGAGCCGTGTCCGACTGTTGCGCTGGAAGCCATGTCATTCGGCTTGCCCATCATAGGTTCAAACATAGGCGGAATACCCGATCTTGTGCAGGACGGGTGTAGCGGTCTCCTGGTTCCACCCAATGATCCCGCCCGTCTAGCTGAAAGCATGCGCGTTATCCTGACTGATCATGAGTTGCGTAATAGGCTCAGCCAGGGAGCGAAAGCTCGCTCCCAGCAATTTGATACGGCTGCAGTAGTGCCTCAGATAGTAGCGGTTTATGAGTCGTTGCTGTAGCTGTACCGCTCGGACCAATAAGTAACCAAGCTGAACTCGTAGAGGTGGGCGGAAAGGCCAGCTAGATGTCATCGGACAGTCCAATGAGGATCTCGCTCGTCTCCCCGGGGTTCCCGCCACAACTCGGTGGCGTCGAAGTGGTTGTCGGATCCCTGGCCGACGATCTGCGCGGGCACGGCCATCAGGTGACGGTCTACACGCAGCGACCGCGTGGCTCCTCGTTTCCGGCGTCGCGCGACTACCCCGTGCGCCGGTTTGCCGACTGGAGTGGCTCACGGCAGTTCCCGGTCGCACCCGGGCTCGCCCGCGCGCTCTGGCGAGACAGAGGGCTGTTTGACGTCATCCACGCGCACAGCTTCCATGCGGTGCCCGCGATGATGGCCGCTACCGTACCGAAGGTGCCGCTGGTATTCACCCCGCATCTTCTTCCCACCGGTGGTACCAGAGTCGCATCAACCGTGCACGCCGTGTACGACCCGCTGGCAAGGCTCCTCTTTCGCCGTGCCGACAAGGTGACCTGCGTTTCCGTGGCGGAGTCCGAGCTACTGCTGCGGCGTTATCCGTCCGTGGAACCTCGGCTGTCTGTCGTCCCGCTCGGAGCGGATATCCAGGCCCTCCTGGCGGCCGAGCCCTTCGATGCGGATCGTCCGGTCGTCCTGGTCGCTCTACGTCTGGAACCCTACAAACGCGTCGACACGGCCATACGGGCATTCGCGGCCATGCGCAAGGACGCGCAACTAGTTGTCTGCGGGACAGGTCCTCACCGGCCAGCGCTCGAGCGCCTCACCCGGGAGCTGGGGATAGCGAGCAGGGTCTCGTTCCGGGGCCACGTCAGCCAGGAAGAGTTGCGCCGCTGGCAGCGCACGGCGACCGTAACGCTGAGCCTGTCGGCTATGGAGTGTTTCGGGTTGGTGCTCCTAGAGGCGGCCGTGGCGGGCAGCCGGGTCGTGGCTTCCGATATTCCTGCTCATGCCGAACTGGTGAACCGCGTGGGCCGCGTCGATGCCCGTATGGCTCTCGTGGCGCTAGACGTGCCAGCCGCAGCAGCGGCGCTGGACCATCAGGTCGAGATGGGACGTCTGGGAGCGCTGCCAGATCGAAGCCTCGACTGGTCCGCGATGGCCCGGCGGTTCGAGGCGATCTACCGGTCCGTGAGTTAACAGACGACCTCGCAGACGGCCTGTCAGGTAAGCTGCGTCTCGGAATGCTCTCCGTCCGGTGCTTCAGCGGGCTGTGCAGGGAGCAGATATGTGGCTTGTGCGTGCTGTTGGCCTGACGGCAGTAGCACTCATCATTGGGGCCTGCTCGATCTTGCCCACGGCGCGGGTCCGGCCTGCCGCGGGCGGCGACGCCGGGAAGCCGTCGACGGTCCGGAAAAGCCCGACTGTCCTGGAAAGCAGGGTGCAGGACCTTAAGGAAGTGAACTACTTCCCGGCCGCAGACGGGTGGACCTACATGTGGTCCTACTTCGACCCGATGGCGATCGACCGTGACTTCGCACGGATTCATGCCCTGGGCGCGAACACCGTGCGCATCTTCATCCAGCCGTCCGTCTTCGGGTTCCCGACCGTCCTTCCGGTCATGGCGAACCGCCTGTCGAAGGTGATCGGGCTCGCCGCGAAACACTCGCTGCGGGTTCACTTGACACTGTTCGGCTTGTGGTCCAGTTTCTCCGATATCGACGGCAGCAAGCAGTGGGTCTCTTCGCTCCTGTCACGATACCGAGGCGATCAACGCATCGCTGTCGTCGAGCTGCGCAATGAAATCGACCCGCAGAATTCCGCGGCCGTGGCCTGGGTGACAAAGATGCTTCCGTACCTATCCACCGTCATACCCGGCACGTTGCGGACGGTGTCTACCGCGACCGTGCCTCCTAAGGTTTTCGCCTTGTTCACCCATGAGCTCAAGAATTCGCCGCCGGACTTCTGGGACTACCACTACTACGGTCCGGCAGGGCATGCCTACTCCCGGCTGAGCTGGATCAAGGCGCTGGCGGCTCCGCGTCCGCTGTTCGTTGGAGAAACCGGTTACAGCACGGACGGAAGGCCTGCAGGCCAAGCGGCGCAGAACCAGGCGCAGGCCGCGTACTACCGTGCCATCTTCACCGCGGCCGCGGATTTGGGATTGCCCACTCCGGCGCCGTGGACCCTCAACGATTTCTATCCGCGAGCAATCCCGCCGGGCCGCCTAGCGGATGACCCATCCCAGTACGGCTACGGCTTGTTCCAGCTGAACGGCACTCCGAAACCAGCGGCCGCCGTCGTGAGCAGGGCGTTCTCCGGAAAATAATCGACTATCGGCCACTCGTTACTCGGCCGGACTTCTCCCTTTACGCCGTTTGGAACGTGATGATTGCCAGCACACCACGGTGATCGGTGCCCTGTATCTTGAGCGTACGCGCTTCCCGAATCCGGGCATAGCCCTCTGAAACAAGCACATGGTCCAGCCGCATCAATGGAGGGACGCCACGCCGGACCGGCCAGGTAAAACCCGGCCACGACCTTGCCTGAGCCACATCCGCGCAATCGCAGAAGCCAGCTGACAGTAGGTGCCTGAAGGCTCGGTGGTCTCGGCTCGCATTGAAGTCTCCAACAATTATTTGCGGATGCTCAGAATTTGCCAAGACGCCTCGGATTATCGTCAGTTCGTGCTGCCAGCGAAATTCGTGTCCTCCGACCGGCGCAACAGGATGAACATTGGTTATGATTATAGATCGCCCGAATTTATGACAGACACGCACCTGTGGGGTGGCCGCTGTTAGTGTGGTCAGCGGAGGAAGAGGTATCAACGGCCAGCGCGCCCAGAGTCCGGCGCCACTAGAACCTGCCTCAGGGTGAACGTCGTGAAAGGGTAGCAACTTCGCTATGCCGACCTCAACCAAGCAGTCCGCCATGTTGGGCGTTAGCTCCTGGATGGCGAGGACGTCTATGTGCCATTTTCGTAGGCAGCTCATGATTTCGGCTATGTCTGCGGCTCCGCGGCGAGCATTAAGTGTGAGCACCCGCAATGATCGTTCTCGGCACTCAGACGCAGGCTGCTTCCGACGTGAGGAGTCTTTGGTCTTTCTACATTGTGGGCGTATCTGCCAGCTTAGGAGGGCGGCAGCTGGGGCCGCTACGAATATTGCTAGCCACCACCTCACCGATGCTGCCAAGAGAACAGATGCTATCGAAGGTATTGTGGCCAGCGGAGCCAACGCTGCCAGTTTTGGGCCCGGATTTGGGGGCCGTCCGCCTAGGGCGCGCGCTGCGAGAGGCGGCAAGGCTGCGGCCGTGAGCACGAAGCTCAAGAGCCAATTCACTGACTGCTTTACCTCGCCCGAATGGAATTCCTGGAATTCGGCGCATCCCGCTGGCTATTGTAGACAGTCGTCAGCAGCCCGGTCTCGGCGGGAGTCCTCACGTGCTTCATGGCGCAGCGTCAAAATGCCGAGCTGAGAGCTTGGCGAAGCATCTCCGGATGACCTGCTGGGCGGGACGATCCAGGAACGTCAGCCGGTCGGACTCGAACGGACCCGGCGTGGCTGGACTCGCGTCGAAGCTGACTTCCCACCAGTAAATGCCGCCGCCGATCTGCTCAGCCGAGACGGCATTGCAGACCGCCTGATACCAGGCGGCCTGGACGCGCGTGTTAATGGGTTTGGTCCTCGCGGTGTGCCAGTCCCAGGGATTCTGATACGACCCGGCCACCGCGTCAATGCCGACCTCGCTCAGTGTCAGTTCTCGGCGTACTGACAGCGGATGAGCTCCCAGCCAGCCATCCCAGGCCGAAGTCAGTCGCGCTACCGACGCATTATTGGGGAGGCCGAACTGTGGGTAGGCATCGACGTTGTTGCTGGCCAATGGCGGGTTCGCAGTGTACGTAGCGAACTCGTCGAAGTTCTGGTCATACGTCAAGTGGCCGCTGTAGACGGACCTGACCGAGCGGACGAGGCCGGGCCATTGTTCGGCGCCTTCCAGTGAGAGCAGTTCTGTGCCAAGCACGAAGGTCGCCGCGCGCCCTGCCTGCGCGGCGGCGGCGTATGGCATCAGCAGCTTGCTGTAGCTCCGAAACCAGGCAGCGCGATTACGCGGCTCGATCGAGCCCCGCCAGGCCTGCGGATTCCTCACGACTAGCGCAGCCTCGTTCAGGACCGGCCGCAGCGTGACGCGTATATGAGCTTTTGCCGCCACAGCCAGGAAGATCGCTATGTGGCCAGGGCTGGGCGTTACCTTCGGCTTCGCATAGACCTTGTCTGAAGTGACGCTGTAGGTAAAGAACGGGAAGGTGACAGCTACCGAGTTCGCGTTCAGGCGGATCGCGTAATCAATGATCCGGCGAGCCTTCGCTCGGACTACGGCATCGGATGAGTCATGACGGTTGGCCGTCCAGTACACCTGGATCCCAAGCTGCCGAGTCCCGCGATGCCACGGACTCCGCACGGTGGGCACCGGGCGCTTCGGGTGCGGCCACCACACCGGCCTGGACGGGATCGAGCACGCCGCCACGAGCGTGGTGAGCGTGAACAGGAAGGCCGCACCGACCAGCACTACGCGGGCCGGACGCGCGGGGACGGTCATGACGGCTTCGCGATGACAACGAACTTGTTCTCGGCGCGCCTGGCGAACTTAAAGAATCCTCGCAGTCCGCCGAAGCCTTCCATCAGGCCGAAGATCGGAATCAGCAAGATCACGGCCCAGGGCTCCCACCACTTGCGCCGACCGCCACCCGATACTCCGGCATTGAGCCGCAGGCCTTCCCAGTACATCCAGATCACGTATGCCATGTTCAGCGACCAGATTGGAACGACGACCAGCGTCACTGGAGATGTACCGACATGACCGAGAAGAAATCCGATGAGCAGTACTATTCCGACATTCTGAATGGGGCCGACGACCCACGACATCACCGAGTATCCGAGCAGTAGCCGGTTCCGCAGTTGCAACGACCGGTTGAACACCAAGGCCGCCAGGCCCCACGACCACCGCTCGCGCTGGCGGACGAAGTCGCGCATGCAGGCAGGCGACGCGCCATAGGATCGCCCGCCGAACCAGGCGCTGCTGCCCGGGTAGCGTGCGCTGAAGATCAGCGCGAACTGCGCGTCTTCGACAATGCTGCCTGGGCCGAAGTCCCAGCCTATTGTCGCCTCAATCGAGGCACGCACCAACAGAAGCTCGCCATGCAGGCCGGCCCGCGGCGTGCCACTACCGGTCCAAGCGGAGAAGCGCGCCACGTCTTCGGCCGGTCGTGCCGAGTCCGCGAGCCAGATGAGCCTGTTCGCGGCGTACTCGCGCGGGTACGTAAGGATGCCCTGAGCCATGTGCTTGGCATCGCGGCCAGCGTACGACTGCTCCTCGACGAACTGGGCCATGGCCTGGGCGGTATCGGGGCCCACGCCCGTGTCGTCATCCATGTGCAGAACCCACACGTCGTCGCGGTTCTCCTGCTCGCGGATCCGCAGCTCATGCGAGTAGTGACTAGCACGTGCCTTGAATAGCGTTCCGTTAGCGGTGTGGTACCGCGTCGGCACGGTGACAAGCCGGATCAACGCGCTTCTGGCCGCCAGCCTGGCAATTGGGGATGTTGCCTCACAGTCCTCGTCGATGACGATGTCGATCCTGAGCCTGGGGAAGTACGTGGGGAGGTAGGTGATGTAGGACAGGACAGAGCGCTCGAGCCCGGGGTAGGTGTCGTCTCGACCGATGGTTGCAACGACAACGATTAGGAAATCGTCGCTTCTCGTCGGCACATCGCCAGGCCAGCGAGCCCGCGACTTGTGAAGTGCCTTGCGTGTCCGGCGTATGCCGACGATGCCAATCAGCGTCGTGAGAACTGGCCATGTCCACACCACCGTCAGGGGCCAGCCAAGCACGCGGGTAGTTGGTTGGGTGAACCAGCCAACAGTCACCAGATCGATCAAATACGAGAGAACCAGCGGCCAGTACGCCGGCTTCCAGCGTGCGAGCCTGCGGTGCAGTTCTCGCGCACGGCGCGGCCCGAACGAAGTCAGCGGGGCACGCAACTCCTCCAAGCTCTCCGACCAGGCTGGCTCACAAAGCTGCCGGGCCGACTGTTCTTGCCGCCACTCGGCCGTCGGCGGTTGGGGGGAGCGATCGTCGGCGATGACCTCGCCGCCATGAGCCCCGCTGGCGCCCTGCCGCGCTGATCCTACGAGCGCTTGCCGGTGCGCAAACCGGGCGTCCCAGTCCGGAGCCATAGGCTTTCGGTTCTCCGCTGCGCGCTAGTCTGCGTCGGTCAAGGGTGATTCACGAAAGTATTACTGCTACGGATAGTCGCCGAGCGGCGACCATGAGTAAGTACCCGCAGACAGATCGGCCAAATCCGGGATGCTGCCGCCGAGAGCAAACCCGGGGCGCGACAGCAAGTTCAGCTCGATCAAAAGTATGTCCACGCTTCGGGCAATCTGCGGGGCATGACGGCCCGAACGGGCCGGGAAGGCAGTACAGGGACGGATGCCGTCCCCTCTGGAGCCGTGTCTGTGCCCGTAAGGATGACGGCCCGCTGCGCCTCGGTGTAGTGCCCGCTCCGGTGGACCTGGATCTGGGAGCGAGCGCGCCGCGCACGCATGATCCAGCTGCGGGCTGGCATGGCGGGCGTCGTTCTCGGGAACGATCTCCTCGTCGCGGGTCGTCGGCCGCGACCTGATGACGATCCCTGGTGGCTCTGCCAGTGACGAGCAGCCAGCGTACATCCGGCCACCCAGGGGCGGGTTACCTGAACACGGGCGGGGGTGGCGCGATGAAGGCGGTGCGGTTCGACCACTACGGCGGGACCGATGTGCTCAAGGTCGTAGACGTTCCTCAGCCGGCACCTGGTCCTGGCCAGGTGCTGGTCAAGGTCAAAGCCGCGGGAATCAACCCGGGAGAGGCCATGGCCCGCGAGGGAGCGCTGCGCGACCAGTTCCCCGTGATGTTTCCGTCCGGTCAGGGAAGCGACCTGGCCGGGTTCGTCGCTGAGACCGGGCCGGGCGTGACCAGCATTTCGCCCGGAGACGAGGTCATCGGGTTCACCAACAACGGGGCCAGCCAGGCCGAAAGCGTCCTGGTCGAGGAACAAAACCTCACGGCCAAGCCGGCCGACGTGCCCTGGGAGGTAGCCGGATCACTGTTCGTGGCCGGAACCACAGCCACGGCCGCTGTCCGAGCAGTCGCGCCTCATCCTGGCGACACGGTCGTCGTCTCCGGAGCGGCCGGCGGGGTCGGCTCGATCGCGGTCCAGCTTGCCGCGCTAGCCGGCGCCACCGTCATCGGGCTAGCCAGCCCAGCCAATCACGACTGGCTCGCCAGCCACGGGGTGACCCCGGTGCCATACGGCGAGGGCGTAGCTGACCGGATCCGCGAATCCGACGGCGAGGTCGACGCCTTCATCGACACTTTCGGCGGTGACTACGTGAACCTCGCGCTCGACCTTGGCGTACCTCCGTCACGCGTGGAAACGACCATCAACTTCGATGCCGCCCAGCAGTACGGCGTCAAGGCCGAGGGCACGGCCGACGCCGCCAGCGCAAGCGTGCTCGCCGAGCTCGCACAGCTAGTCGCCGACGGCCGGCTCGAGGTTCCGGTGGCCGCGACCTTCCCGCTCGACCAGGTACAGCAGGCCTACCAGCAGCTGGAGCGCCGCCACACTCATGGCAAGATCGTCCTGATCCCCTAAGCGCTGCGCGTCAGGAAGCTCGCTCACTCATTGGCAGTCAGCGGCTTGGCAATCCGGGACTGCGCCGCGGAAAGAGGACTGCCTGGGCAGGAGTGCCGCCCAGCGTCGGCGTAGCCGCAGTGTGCCGATCAGGAGATAGGCAATGGAAGAAGTGCGGACGCGCTCGGTAGACGGGCTGGCCGGGCCTGGCCACTTCTTCGACCTGCTGGCCGAGGACGCCGTCTTCGAGTACGTGAT
>Ga0126378_10000921_pt1 | contig 21714 bp, 15 predicted proteins | sample PanSoiMetPlot_23_FD_92587 | JGI IMG/M metagenome (GOLD analysis project Ga0126378, IMG submission 92587) | Tropical forest soil microbial communities from Panama - MetaG Plot_23 | ecosystem: Environmental > Terrestrial > Soil > Tropical forest > Bulk soil | place: Panama | collected 2016-02-17
GAGGCCTTACTAGGATAATGCTACCACGGTCGAAAAGAAAGGCCCCGGGTGTCGGGGCTTCATACTCTCAGGTGCCCAGTACCCACACTGGGAGTGCCCTCCGAAGCATCGCCTGCCAAAACGGGATTCTAGAGATAGGGGTTTCTCAAGTTTGTGATTCGGAGCACACTCAGTCAAATGCTTTCCTGTTAATGTCCCAGAACAGGAAGCACTCCGCCTTTATAATTCCAGCTTCCTGGAATCTCATGCAAAATCGTTCTTATAGGCTCTATTCATTCATTTTCTTCCTATGGATTCCTGCCCTCTTCGCCCTTTCGAGCACATGGAGCGGGCATCTCAGGGACAACGCGGGAAAGCCTGTAAACGGGGCTGTTATCAAACTCCACTCCGCGAATGCCGGCCGGGAATACACGGCCACCACCGCAGCAGACGGCAACTTCGATTTTGCTGTCCTGCCCGCAGATCGTTATTCACTCTCCGTTCTTTTTGCCGATAAGCGCTGGAACGCGGAGTTCCCTCTCATCATCGACAAAGACAATGTAGCTGCCACAACCCTGCATTTGACGTCATCGGGCCAGGTTATCCGGGAGACGATCGAGGCCAGCGCGAGCGGTCAGGCGGCATCCCAGGCGAGCGGCGGCGAGCACCTTTCCAGTTCGGAAGTCTCGAGCCTGCCTCTGAACGCGCGAGACTTCAGCAAGCTGTTGCTCCTCGCGGCAGGAACCATGACCGACACGAACGGCGCTGCGAATTTCACGCAGCAATTTGCCGTCAATGGCCAGCGCGGGACAGCCACCGTCTTCGCAATGGATGGATTCGATACCACCGATCCGGAGATGGGTGGCGCAACCTTCTCCAACTTCAATGTGGACGCCATTCAGGAGGTACAGTCCGGGACGGGGGTAATACAAGCCGAGACCGGACACGGAGCCGCCAGTTTCACAAATGTTCTGAGCAAATCGGGTGTGAACCAGATCCACGGAAGCATGTTTGAATTCGTGAGAAATGCGGCATTCGACGCGCGCAATTACTTTGACTACAGGGATCCGACTGGCAAGCGGCGCATTCCGCCTTTCGTAAGAAACGAATTTGGATTTACGAACGGCGGGCCAGTGGTCCTGCCAGGCATCTATAACGGGCGTGACCGGACATTCTACTTTGGGGAATATCAGGGTTTCCGCCAGGTGCTGGGAACAACCCAGGTGATTCCGGTGCCAACGGCGGACGAGCGGAGGGGCATAGATACCACCACCTATCCGGGCGACACCTTGTCCGTTCCCGTCAGTACGGAAATCGCCTCGGTGCTCAATGGTTATCCACTGCCGAACGAGCCAAATGGACCCCTGGGAGATCGCACCTATGCCGCCTCTTCGAAAGTCGTGACGCGCACCGACCAGTTCTCCATCCGAGTGGACCACAAAATTTCCGACAAAGCGTCCGTGTTGAGCCGCTTCAGCTTGAATCAAGTCACCGGGCCCCTGACGAATCCCGATCAGACGGTGATCAATCCGGACTTCGGCATCCAGTTCTTCGACCATCAGCGCAATGCCGGTGTGCGCTACACGCGGATCCTATCGTCGCACATGACATCGGACACTGCGCTGAGCTACATCCGTAGCACGCCATTCTTCCCTGCGACAAATCACACCCTCCCAGGTATTGCCTATGCCGACGGTCTTTATCAACCCTACAACCAGCCAAGCGGCTCGATTTTCGGCTCGTACAGCAACCTTTATCAGTTCAAGCAGGATTTTGCCTGGGTGCACAAATCACACGATCTTACGTGGGGAACGGAGATTCGCATAAACCGTGATTCCACGATTTTTGGCGTCAATCCAAACGGAATTTACGAATTTGGTGGTGGAAAAGTCTATTCGCCGGTCGAGATCAAGTCAGCGAGTGGCACCCATGACATACATGTGGGGAACGCGTTGCCAGATTCGTTGACCGCTCTCCTTACCGCCACGCCGTACTCTTATAACGTCATGGCCGCCGCCGATATCACGCCGGTGGGCGGCAAATTCAACGAAGCAGGCGTCCGACGGGAGGCTTACAACTTCTATTTTCAGGATACGTGGAAGGCAACGCTCCATCTCACCGTGAACTACGGATTACGTTACGAGCTGAACACCCGTATCCATGAGGCGACTAAGCGGACCTCTCTGCCGATATTTACTGGTCCAGATGGCAAGACCGTGCCCTATTGGGATCGCAACGCGCACCAGGAGGTGTTCATCAATCCGCAGCCCCCATATGATCTGGATGTGAACGGCTGGGGACCGCGGCTTGCGCTCGACTACGCAGTGGCCAAGCAGACTGTCCTGCACGCAGGGGCCAGCATTGCGACCGGACTTCCGAACTTGTGGCAAGACAACTTCCTGACAGCAGGGATTCCTTATGTATTTGCGCCGTCGATCTACGCTCAGCCAAACGAACCCGTGACGTTTCACAATGCCTTCGTTCCGCTGAACCTGCCGACCGCCTACAACGTGCGGGGGCAGCCGATCTTTGCCACTGGACGCTCCGAGGATGTCCCGGCCAATACAGTCTTCGATTATGCGAGGTTCCAAACGGATCTGAACGCGCTGGCGCCAGGAAATGTGCAGTTACTCAACATCAGCGGCATTGCGAAGAACTTCGGCAATGGTTATATCGGGAGTTGGACGGCCGGTGTCGATCATGACTTTGGCGATTTCAAATTCAATGCTTCTTACGTTGCGACCGCAGGGATTCACCTCGCTCGCGTGTATAACCCCAACAGCTACGGCGGAGCGTGCCAGGGATTTGCACCCTTCACCCAGTTCGATACGCCATGTCATGCGACGGGAGGTTTCGGCCCCGAAAGTCTCATGACCAGCGCTGCGCACTCGACGTACCACGCGTTGCAGACCAGTTTGACGAAGAACTCCGCCCGCTACGGTCTCGGATTGCAAGCGAGTTACACGTACTCAAAGTCGCTCGACGATACGAGCGCGGTGCTGGGTGGATTGCTGGGGGCGTCGGGAACAATTCTGCAGACGGGACCGCAGAATCCGTGGGATCCAGCGGCGGAGAAGGGGCCGTCGACATTCGACGTCACCCACGTGTTGGCGGCGAGTGTGATTCAGGTCTTGCCGCTCGAGCGAGTACATTTTCTGCGGCCCTTGGGCCGAACCTTCACCCGAGGCTGGCAGGTTCTGAACATCACCACCCTGACAACCGGATCGCCTTTCACCGTCTTCTCGGGCATTCAGCAAACGGGAGCTGGGCTGGGCGGGGCAGATCGTCCGGACCTGGTCAGCATGCCGCAGGCTTCTACGAGCAGGCAGGTGCGCGCCGACTACTTCGGGCGGGGAAACGACAATAAGTCATTCTTCTTTGTGCCGATCAGTACTGACGAGGTTACTATTCCGGGCGGAACCGGACCGCATAGCGGACGTTTCGGCACTCTGGGTAGAAACACGTTTCGCGGCCCGGCATTTCACGGTTTCGATTTCGCGGTGATTAAAGATACTCCGTTTGGGCATCGCGGAAACGGGGAACTGGCGACGATTGAGTTTCGCGCTGAGTTCTTTAATATCTTCAACGTCGTCAATTTCGGTTTGCCGTCGAACATCGTGAACGGAAGCGGGTTTGGCATCATCAGCAAGACCGCAGGATCGTCGCGCCAGATCCAGTTTTCGCTAAAAGTCATTTACTGAAGCGGGTCTCTTCGCCACGGAGACATCCTTCGACTTCGCTCAGGAGAGGCTTCCGCACGGGGCAAAGTGATCTCAATCCATGCCTGCCGAAATGAAAGCCTTTTACCACGTCATATCCAGGTGACATCATGAAGCGATCGTCCTTTGTGTTGCTGCTCGTATGTTTTCTAACCGCATCTTCCTTCGCAGCCGAGTTAAAGATCCTCACCAATCACCTCGGCTATGAAGCTGTAGGCGCCAAACACGCGGTTGTATTGGGTAAGGCGGGGGACAGTGTTACCAGCTGTTCGCTGAAGAACTATGGCAACGATCAGCAGGCGACGGATGTTGTCGCGAAGGCCTCGGGCCCGGTGCAGAAATGGAAGGACTGGTATTTCTGGACTCTCGATTTCGACTCATTCGAGAAAGACGGGAAGTATTACCTGGAATGCGCAACGGGATCCGGCCATGTACACTCGTTTCCGTTTCTGATCCAGCGTAATCTGATCGAGCGGAACACGATGTCAGATGTGATCTATTACTTCAAAGGACAGCGCAGCTCGGGAGAGTTCGACAAGGCGGATCGCCATTTGAAATTCGATGGTGCCAAGCTAGGGGTCGTCGATGCGCATGGCGGCTGGTGGGACGCCACGGGCGACTACGGAAAACATTTTTCGCACCTGTCATTCTCGACCTATTTCAATCCGCAACAGATTCCGTTCACGGTCTATTCGCTGTTGAAGAGTTATGACCAGGCGAGGCTGCGGGCGAATTCGAATTTTGCGCGCTATGAAAATCTTCTCTTGGATGAGGCCATGTTCGGTGCGGATTACATCGTCCGCATGAAGGCTCCGGGTGGATCATTCTATCGCTCGGCGACGACCGGTGAAGTGAACCAGACTCCCGCAGGACGCAAGATCGCTGGCGAGATGAAACGCTTCGGCATCGAGGGTGCTCCAGGACAAGGGGGGCCCGAGGCATGCTTGAGTCGGCCAACAATGATCTCGAGTATGAAGTCAGCTGTCGTTCGGGAGGCGGTTTCGCGGTGGCGGCGCTAGCCATGGCGAGCACCTACCCGGTGTCGGGGGAATTTACGAGCGCAAATTACCTGAAGGCTGCGGAAGGTGGCTTCGACTATCTGGAGAAAGATAATCTGAAGCTGGTCAATGATGGCAAAGAGAACATCGTTGATGATTACTGCGCGCTGGCGGCGGCAACGGAACTCTACCGCGCCACAAAGAAAGACAAGTACAAGGCAGCTGCTGATGCACGAGCGAAAAGTCTCATGTCGCGCCAGATCAGCGCGGGTGGCTATAACCATTATTGGCGGGCAGACGACGGCACACGTCGATTCTTTCACGCCTCCGATGGAGGATTGCCTCTGGTGACCCTGCTTTATTATGCCGAGATTGCTGCGCCGGCCACCCGGACGCAGGTGCTGGATGTCGTAAGAAAGTCACTTGAATTCGAGCTGGCGATTACGGCGGAAGTCAATAACCCCTTCGGCTACAGCCGCGAATACGTGCAGGATAAAACTGGGCACGGCATACAAATTTCTTCTTCCCTCACAATAGTGATGCCGCTCCGTGGTGGCAGGGAGAGAACGCGCGCCTGGCCTCAGTCCCGGCAGCGGCGCACCTCGCCGAGCGCGTCTTCCCCGATGACAGCCAGTTTCGCAGCAAACTCGAAGGCTTTGCTACGAATCAGCTGAACTGGATTCTAGGCTTGAATCCCTTTGACTCGTGCATGCTGAATGGCGCAGGGCGGAACAATCCCCCTTATATGTATTTCGATTCCTGGGAATTCACCAATGCGCCGGGTGGCATTTCAAATGGAATTACCGGCAGCTTTCAAGACGAGAACGATATCGACTTTCTAATTCGCTATCGGGAGACCGGCGCGGACAACGACTGGCGCTGGGGCGAGCAGTGGCTACCGCATTCGTCGTGGTATCTGTTGGCGGTGGCGAGCGGAGGGCAACAAAAGTAGTTCCGCGACTCGCTAACGAAAGTCAACCCCGCCCTCCCTGTCCTGGAAACGCGACAGGGGGTCGCCACGGGCAGACCCTCAGAGGCATCCGTTGGCAAGGCCATTGGCCAGGACCTTCGCGTGGCGCGTCAAGGAATTTACGACTACGACGAACTGATCCAGCAGACTGTTAACCTCGATCTTCGTAACTGGTCGCGACTCAATAAAGTCGCGGCAAATGGGCCGTGACGCTTGCCGCCCACAACTAAGCCAGAGTGGTTGATAGTTAAGATGGCCGTACCCTTCAGTCGCCGCTGGCGTGGTTCTGCGTAGGCACCAGCACCAGGCGCGGACGGACCGGCGCCGGCTCAGGGCGCTGCGGTTCGCCGAACGTGCTCAGGATGCCGAAAACTGCGATGTAGGCGGCCAGAATTCCGAGGCTCACGGAAGCAATCACAGTGACGCAGAGGATGAGAGGCATTAATAGCGAAATCACGTCTTCTAAATCCCTTGGAAACAGATTCTGCTAGAGCTGGCTACCTCGTGTCGGCTGTCGCAAGTCCCGCGTTCTCAATCTACCTGCGTTGACGCTCCGCGCTGTTGACGACTAAGATACGGAGTAGAGCTGTGCATTCCTACTTTCGGGCAATTCTGGTCACCTGTCGACATTACGGAAGGGACATCACCCGGGACGCATAATGGCCATTACCAAGATCTCTGTCCGGGGCGCCCGGCAGCACAATCTCAAAAACATCAGCGTGGAGATTCCCCGGAATACCCTCACGGTTGTCACCGGTTTGAGCGGGTCCGGAAAGTCCTCGCTCGCTTTCGATACGATTTACGCCGAAGGCCAGCGTCGCTATGTGGAGACCTTGTCAGCCTATGCGAGGCAGTTTCTGGACCAAATGGAACGCCCGGATGTAGATGGAATTGATGGACTTAGCCCGTCAATCTCGATCGAGCAGAAGACCACCAGCCGCAGCCCCCGATCGACCGTCGGAACGATCACGGAAATTTACGATTATCTTCGCCTGCTCTTCGCCTCCATCGGGTTGCCGCATTGTCCTAAGTGCGGCCGTGGCATCAGCAGACAGTCCGCCGATCAGATTGTGCAGCGGGTGATGGCCCTTAGCCCCGAAGATCGGGTCATGATCATGGCCCCCATCGTCCGCGGACGCAAGGGCGAGTTTAAGAAGGAAATGGAGACGCTCGTCAAGCATGGCTATACGAGAGCGCGGATCGACGGTGAACTGGTCAGTTTGGATGACGACACAGTCATCAACCTTGATAAGCGGAAGAATCATACGATTGAAGTCGTTGTTGACCGCCTACTGGTGAAGCCTGGGATCGAACATAGGCTTGAGACGTCGGTAGGTTTAGCCATGAAACTGGCCGGCGGCCTTGTCCAGGTCGCTGTCGTGGGAGGGAAAGAGCAGCTTTATTCGGAGAAGCTGGCCTGTCCCGATTGCGGCATCAACGTCCCGCAGCTTGAGCCGCGCTCTTTTTCCTTCAACAGCGTGTACGGAGCCTGTCCCGAGTGCCACGGATTAGGAAGCAAGTACGACTTCGACCCCGCAAAGGTAATTAACGACTGGTCCAAGCCGCTGCTGGATGGCGCGTTAGGTCCCGGTTCGGCATCGCAGAACCTCATCCATCAACTGCACGTGGTCTCGTCTGCTTATGGAATTGATCTCAGCACGCCGTTCGAGAAGCTGCCAGAGAAGTTGCAAGATTTTCTGCTTAACGGCGAACAGGGTCGCGGCGGCCGCACCGGCTTCCACGGGATCTTCGGATACCTCAAGCAGAATCTGGAGGAGTCGACCTCGGAAGGCTATCGCGATTGGCTGATGGACCACATGTCTGCGACGGACTGTCCGGCTTGCCACGGGAAGCGGTTGCGGCCGGAAAGTCTGGCAGTGAAGGTCAATGGGATGTCGATTGCCGACTTCACCGCGTTGCCGGTATCGCGCGCCGTGGAGACCGCACAGGGGATCAAACTCGCGGGACGGGAAGCGGCGATTGCCGGACGCGTAATGCATGAGGTAATCGAGCGCCTGCAATTCCTGAATGCAGTGGGTTTGGCGTACATCTCGCTCGATCGCTCGGCCGCGACTCTGTCCGGAGGCGAGGGCCAACGCATTCGGTTGGCGACGCAGATTGGGTCGAAGCTTCGTGGAGTATTGTACGTACTCGATGAGCCATCGATCGGCCTGCATCACCGCGACAACGGCCGCCTCCTGAATGCCCTAGAGAATCTGCGCGACTTAGGGAACACCGTGCTCGTGGTCGAGCACGATGAAGAGACGATCCGGCGGGCAGACTACGTCGTTGACCTGGGGCCAGGAGCCGGGCGTCATGGAGGGGATCTCGTCGCGCACGGCACCCCCGAAGAGATCATGCGCGAGCCGAAGTCGCTGACGGGCTCATACATCTCGGGCAGAACACAAATCGAGATGCGTCCTGAGCGGCGGCGGAAAAACGGTGCGGCGCTCACCATTCTCGGCGCGAAGGAAAATAATCTCAAGAACCTGGATGTCACTCTCCCGTTGGGCGTCATGACAGTCGTTACGGGCGTCTCCGGTTCGGGGAAATCGACGCTGGTGAATGACATTTTGTATCGTGCTCTGGCCCGTCAGCTCTACCGGTCGCGCGAGAAAGCTGGTGAGCACAAGGCAATCTCCGGAGCGGAGAACATCGACAAGGTTATTCGAATCGACCAATCCCCGATCGGGCGCACGCCTCGCTCGAATCCCGCCACCTACACCGGAGTCTTCACGGCGATCCGCGACCTCTATGCCATGCTGCCGGAATCGCGCGAGCGCGGGTACAAAGCCGGACGCTTTTCATTTAACGTCACGGGTGGCCGTTGCGAGGCGTGCCAGGGCGAAGGCCAGCGGCGTATCGAAATGAATTTCCTACCCGATGTGTACGTGCTCTGCGAAGTCTGCGGCGGGCGCCGCTACAACTCCGAGACGCTGGCAGTGAAATATAACGGGTACTCCATCGCTGATCTGTTGGAGATGCCTGTATCCGATGCTCTGCCGATCCTCGAAAACATTCCGCAAATCAAGCCGAAGCTGCAGACGCTCGTCGACGTTGGCCTGGGATACATTCATTTGGGGCAGTCCGCCGTCACGCTCTCAGGTGGTGAGGCGCAGCGCATCAAGTTGGCGCGTGAGTTGAGCAAGCGTCAAACCGGGAAGACCCTTTACCTGCTGGATGAGCCGACAACGGGCCTTCACTTCGATGACGTAAAGAAACTCCTGGACGTGCTGCATCGGCTTACCGATTTGGGGAATTCGGTCATCATCATCGAACACAATCTCGATGTAATTCGCAACGCTGACTGGATTATTGACCTGGGTCCGGAGGGCGGAGAAGACGGTGGACGTATTGTGGCGCAAGGCACCCCGGAGCAAGTAGCGCGAGTGAAAAAGTCGTACACAGGGCAGGCTCTGGCCGCCTATTTCGGAAGGGCAGTACCAAATTCTCAGTTGGCAGTTCCCAGTTAGAAGGACAATCTTTCGCTTGGCATCTCCTGACAATTCCCAATTCGAACCGCCGTTGAGCGGAGAAGCGTCGAATGGCAATCCGGCGCCGACCATTCCTACTTCAAACACCGCGCCGGATACATCGCTGCCAACTGAATCGGCGATGCTGTCGACCGAGAATCCGCCCTGGAATGGGTGGGATGTATTGGCGGTGGTGGGGCTGGCCGTGGTTACGATTTTTGTCGTGCAACTCGGCACCCTCGTCGGTGCTCATTACCTGATATATCCGAAGATCAAACTCAACGATCTGGCCCAGAAACCGGTTTTGGTGCTGATCTCGGGGCTCGTATTCGATAGTGCGGTGGTGGCTTACTTGCTTCTTCTGGTCGAGGGGAAATATCACCAACCCTTCTGGGGGGCGATTCGGTGGAATTGGCCAAGGCGAGTTTGGGGAACCGTGGCGCTCGGGGGAGCGACTTATTTAATCCTTGCCATGCTGGGCAGTCTGTTGCCGATGCCGAAGGATACACCGTTTGACAAATTCTTTGAAAACCGGTGGGATGCGTACCTGACGGCCATCATGGCGATGACACTGGGCCCCTTGATGGAAGAACTGTTTTTTCGGGGTTTCTTTTATCCGGTCATCGCAAGGCGTTGGGGAGCAATCTGGGGCATTTTTCTAGCGGCCTTGCCTTTTGCGCTTCTGCACATGCAGCAGTATGGGTATTCCTGGGGGATACTGCTCGTCATCTTCGGGGTTGGGCTCGTATGCGGGATCGTGCGTGCCGTCACAGGATCGGTAGCGGCAAGTTTTCTGGTGCACGCGGGATATAACGGCGCCCAGATGTTGATCGCGGTCTCCTTGACCCACGGCTTTACCCGTATGCCCAAGGGTTTTGTGGCGATGATAGCCTCGTGAGCCAGCTTCGGTTTTGTGCCCATCACTCCTGCATCCAGGTGTCCGAAAAAAGGAACACCTTGAGCCCGTCAACCACATCTAAGGCGAATTTCAGATATAGTAGGCGGAACTCTCAATGGGGGCGGAGCAGCCGCGTTTCATTTCGTTCGAGAAAGCATGCAGCCCAACCAAAAGATTGTGGCCGAGACCTTGTTGTCTCCTCCGATTCTCGAGGCCATCCCTGACGCGGTTGTTGCCGTCAACCAGCACGGCGTGATTATTCAGATTAACTCCCAAACGGAAACCCTGTTCGGATACACGCGAGACGAACTGATCGGGCAAAGCGTTGACATGCTGGTGCCGGAACGGCAACGCGCGCAACACCATCGGCATCGTGAGGATTATTATTCACGACCCAAGATCCGTCGCATGGGATCGAGCCTCGATCTGTACGGAAGGCGTCGTGATGGATCGGAATTCCCCGTGGAAATCAGCCTCAGTCCCGTATCTACGGGCACCGCCGCGATGGTGTTGAGCGCCATTCGGGACATCAGTGATCGAAAGCGGATTGAGGAAGAACTTCGGCGATCCAACCAAGAACTCGAGCGCAGAAAAGCGCGCGAGTTACGGGATTCGCAGAATCGGCTGGCGTTGATCGCGGATTCCTCCCAGGACGCGATCATCGGCAAGAACCTCGACGGCATCATCACCCAGTGGAACAAGGGCGCCGAAGCGATTTACGGGTACACGGCGCAGGAGATGATTGGCCAAAACGTGTCCCTGCTTTGTCCACCGGATCGTCCGGATGAAATTCCCGGCATTCTTGAAAAAATTCGTCACGGGGAACGAGTCGAGTATTTTGAGTCAGTTCGCGTCAGTAAAGACGGCCGGCGGCTGAATATGTCGATTTCGGTTTCTCCGCTTTATGACACGGACGGGCGGATCGTCGGGGCTTCTGCGATAGGGCGCAACGTCACGGCTCAGAAGAAGATCGAAGAGCAACTACGACAGTCGCAGAAGATGGAAGCCGTGGGCCGGCTGGCGGGCGGCGTCGCGCACGATTTCAACAACCTTCTGGGAATCGTTACCGCCTGTACCGAACTTCTGCGCGGACGGGTCGGCGGCGACAGTCTCGAGTATGTCGACAACATCCATGAGGCCGCAAAACGGGGCGCGTCGCTCACCAAGCAATTGTTGGCATTCGGCCGCCGGCAATCGGCGCAAGCCCAAATTCTCGACCTAAATCAGCGTCTAAAGGAAGTCGCCAAGCTCCTGAAGCCGCTCATGGGAGATGACGTCGAGATTATCCTGCCATCATCAAGTGCGAGCGCCATTGTTGAAGCTGACCCGGGACAACTCGACCAGATCGTTCTAAACCTCGCAGTCAACGCACGCGACGCTATGCCCCATGGAGGCAAGTTCTTCATTCAAACGGGAGTTTTCGACCTGGATGCGTCCTTTGCACGAGACCACTCCCCGAGCCCCGGTCGATACGTGATGTTAGCGGTTAGCGACACTGGCATCGGCATGGATGAAACCACAAGGTCTCGTATTTTCGAACCATTCTTCACCACGAAAGAGAGCGGCAAGGGAACCGGGCTGGGACTGGCGACGGTTTACGGCATTGTCCAGCAAAGCGGAGGACATATCTGGGTTTACAGCGAGCCCGGTCAAGGCACCACTTTCAAGATCTATCTGCCGAATGCAGAACATAAACTGGGCTCGAGCACGGAGACTCGCACGGAATTGCTGCCCCTCCGGCGCGACGGAGTGACCATCCTGTTAGCCGAAGATGATCCTCTTATGCGCAAGTTGACCCGCAAGATGCTCGAGGAGCACGGATACAAGGTGCTTGAAGCCGTCGATGGCGAGGCCGCCCTGGCCGTCATCGCGGCCAACTCGACGCGCATCGACCTCGCCCTGACTGACGTGGTGATGAAAGGGATGAACGGCCCTGAGTTGGTGCTACGCTTGATGGATTCGCATCCGGAGATGAAGGTCGTTTACATGTCCGGTTATACAGGCGAACTTGTGGCCCATCAGGGATTGCAGAGTGGTATTCGGCTGTTGGAAAAGCCATTCACCCGATCGGACCTGCTGAAAATCATCGATGAAACGCTGGGAAAGGCAGTTCGCCTTGCGCCCCGTTAGTTGTTGATCGTTACATGCTGCGTTGCGAACGTGGCGACGTGAGTGTTGTTATCAGTCGCCTTAACCACGATGTCATGACTCCCGTTGGGGAATGCGGTCGAGTCCAGAGAGTACTGAAATCCAACGTCAGACGGTGCTCTCGGAAATGCAACCGGTATATCCGGTCGATTGATGTGATAGTCCGCCGTGCCCACGAGGTTTCCGTCCACAAACACTTGCACGTTCGACATTCCGGGCAGAGCCCACGCCCAGCCATCGACTAACACAGTTCCGCTGACGATGTCGCCAGTGGCAGGTGCGTCCGGATTTCCCATAGGAGGCAATGTGCTCGCTGCTGCCTGTTGGCTGTGCAAGGCGTAGATGGCCGCGCGCATTTCCTCCACAGTTCCCACCAGAATGAACGTATCGAATTCCAAGACTCCACCCGGTTCCCAGGTGTAAGGGCACATGGGCGTGAACTGCAAGGTAGACCCGGCATTAAAGCCCTTGCTGTTTGGAAACTGCTGTGGCGTATAGACGCTAATGCCAGTATTCGTGCTGTCGACGTAAGCACCCCATTGTTCGGTAGTCGCAAGCATATCGCAACAGTCGGGCGGCATGACGTGCTGCGATAGGACGTCGCCGGTCCAGGGAGCACCGCCACCGTAGTAGGAAAAATTGGGAACGTTGGGGTTCACATACATCACCGGCGCTTCTTGAAAAGCATCGGCATGAAGGTCGGAGCCAAAGTGCGTGATCTTATAGTGAACTTGGAAAACGCGGTTGAAACCAGGAACGACCGAAATCCACTTCTCGATGTATGCGTCACCCAGCACGGGGCTGGTAGGGCCGCCGCCAAAGTTCTCCGGCGCCCACTCGATCGGCTGAGTCTTGGTGTAGATCGAATCGGCCTGCAGCGTCGAGGCCAATACCGGGCTTCCGTTGAAAAAATGGTCGCCGGATTCAATCGGATTATAGCCCCAGAGCGGACTGTAACTGGCATTCGCGTCCCACAGAGATGTCTGGATCTGCCGCCCGGGATCGTCGTTGTTGACGTAATCGACTCCGTTTAGGCTGACTTCGACGATAGCCGCTCCCCAGGACTGCTGAAGTCCGACTCGCACCGTATCGCTGGCAGTTTGCGTTTGCAGCACGAACAGAGTTCCGTCGTTCGTCGTTGTAATCGTTGGCGAGATCGATGGATTGACGGCGACCGCGACCTGCTGCGAATGTGACAGGGATCCGCTCGTGGCAGTGGCTTGCAATGAGAATATGCCGACGGTTGCGGATGCGGGTATTGAGATTGTCAGCGGTTGATTCGCCCCGGCAGCGATCGTGAACGGGCTCGAAGGTGTTGAGTTTGCTCCGGTGGGCAATCCGGAAATATTCACCGTGACCGAGCCTGTGAAGCCGCCCAAGGCAGCGACCGAAAGGAGCACCGCGGGACTCGTGCTGCCCAAAGTGGCGTTGATTTGAACCGGGGATACAGTAAGAGAAAAATCCCCTACTGGCGGAGGCTGCTGGTGGTTGCTGCTACCGCAGCCTGCGGCCAATCCCAGCACCCAGGGAATGATGCAGTAAACGACCGCCAGCAACGCACGCCGCATCGCAGAAATTCGCATCCGCGAATCAAATGTCGCACAAGGGACCACCTACGGCCCTCCAGCACGAAACAAATTCCCGGGATCGGCTACTTCACTGTGACGGTTAGCAACTGCGCCCCAGAGACAACATAATCCAGCGATGGAGTAGCGGTCTCATCCACATTCGATTCGCCGCTAACAATCATCTCCTGATTACCCCGCATGCCGTCCATCACATTCATGATGGAAATTGGTAGGGTGGGCATGACCTTGTCGGCCACGCGCGCCTCAGGATCTGCTTCGAGAAGCGAGACGTAGAGCCGATTGTTGGCGTGCTCTTTGTTTAGCAGGGCAATCGTCGAAGCAAGGTCCAGCTTACGGCCGAACGCCGGATTCGTACGGTTGACGCGGTCGAGCGTGTCGCCATCGCTCACGAGGATACGCAAGTTGCCTTTGCTGGCAGAGGTAGGAATCTTCACCGGAATCTGGCGCACCACGCGTTCGCCACGATAAGGTGCCAGCACGGTTTCCACGATGATCTGATCGCCAGGCCGAGCTTCCGTCACATCGGTGCGGGCGCTTTCCAGGCGAGCCCAGCGGCGTTCGCGAACCAGATCGAAGTCGAGCTTCACGCTGTTCACGGCGGGAGCGTTGTAGGGATTGTCGTAAATCCGCCCGAAACGCTCACCTAATGACAGGGCAGCCGCCATGGCGGCGGGTGGGCCATTTTCCGCAGGCGTAAACATATTTCGCAAGCCGACCGTCGGAAATCCCTTTACATCAATACTGCCGTTCAGCCGATACGTGATCTCTTCCCCGTATTGGTTCACACCCTTCAACGCGTTGAAGACCGTCGCCATGATGGCCACTGGGCTGAGTCTCGGGTTATTTAACACTTCATAATGAAATTCCCTTGTGCTGCCTTCGCCATGAATGGCCAGCGTCACCGGAATCATGTCCGGCTGCTTTCCAAACACGCCTAGGACCCCACTATGGCGGTCCTGCACAAAAACTCCCGCGCGTTCGGTGGTATTGACGATCTTGAAGGCGTTCAGCGGCGAGGGTAACGTGGCCAGCACCTGCGCCTTGTTCATTGCAATGTCAACCGCACCGAACTGCAGCAAGGGATGTCCGCAGGCCAGCAGCCGCTGCGGATCGATGTAAGTGACGGTGCAGGTGGCAGCGATATCCATATCGCCGCGGACTAGGACGGCACTGACCGCGGACCCGGCTTCCAGCGGTTCCGGTTGCTTCTCTTCACTGACCGAACCGGCACCCATCACCGGCATAATTCCCGCAGAAGCGAACTGCGGAGCGAACGCCTTCACCGCGTCTTCCGAAAATCCGTTGAACACCAGCGGAGTTTCAATCGGCTTCAGATAATGGGCGAGGTCCTCCGTAGAGCCGGAAAGAGAGGTCGAGTACCCGGGAGCGGCGGTTTTTCCGGCGGCAGTCTCGACCACCGGTCTTGTCGAAGAGGCTTCCTCCGCCGGTGACTTGTCCATCGCATTAATCTCGAGCATGTCCGCGATCGGAGTCACGCCGGCGATTGGTTCTTTAGAGAACTCACCAATCCGAAATGCAAGCGCACCCGCCAGTTTGTTGTCGATATACACGGGGCTGCCGCTCATACCCGCGACCACGCCGCTATATTCCACCTTCGGTCCATGCAGGCGGATCAGGATAATGTTGCCTTTGGGGCCATTCACATTGCGCAGAACGCCCAAAACCTCAACATCCATCGGCTCAGGCTTGATGCCCTGAAAAACGGTGTAGGCAACGCCGCGCATTCCCGGGTGGATCTGGTTTACCGGGATGGTGGCTTGCGTAGTTTGAGCGGACAGCATTGAAGGTAGGGATACGCCCAGAACGAAAACCGCGAGAAGAACCTTCCTCATTGTGAAGCCCCGAAGCGGACCTGGATAGGCCCAAAATGCTTAGATCCAGACCAACTGTGACTCGTTGCACCGACTGGAGGACTGTCTGGGACCGGGCAAAAACATCCCAATTGCGAATCTGTGCGTCTATACTAGCACAGGGGTTTTGCGGCTTCACCATGTTTAACCATCGTAAAGTTAATATTTCTAAACCGGTTAGCACTTTTGTGCTATGGATGGCTGTAGCCTGCCTGGCGGTGCCTTCGAGCGCGATTCCAGCCGTGTCTCAGGAGCCGTCCCCCGCTACACAAACGCCTTCCACATCGCCGGATAACGGCAAACCAAAGCAGGACGCCCCGGCAGAAGCCGGCGGGCCCACCGACAACATGGGACCCTACGCAATCCCAAAAAAGAAACCGGAAGAAGCACCACCCCCGCCCCCGCCAGTCACTCCCAAAAAGATTGAAGACCTACCTGACTACTCGCTCAAGGTGAATGTTCCGCTGGTGAACGTTGATGTGTTGGTGACACTGAAAGATGGCGGCCAATTCGTGCCCGGATTGCACAAGGAAAACTTCCGCATTAGTGAAGATGGCGTTCCCCAGCAGATCAAAAATTTCACGGTATCACAAGCCCCGGTAACGGCCGTGCTGCTCGTCGAGTTTGCGTCAACCAATTACGTTTTCATGACGCAGGCGCTGCAAGCCTCCTACGCGTTTGCGAACACGCTGAAGAAGGATGATTGGGTCGCGGTCGCATACTACGACATGAACCCCCACATTCTTGTCGATTTCACACAGGATAAAAGAGCGGTCTACGGGGCCATCAACCAGCTACGCATTCCCGGATTTGCCGAGACCAACCTGTTCGACGCGCTCTACGACACGCTCGATCGGCTTGATCGCGTCGAGGGCAAGAAGTACGTCATCCTGGTCACAACCGGCATCGACACCTTCAGCAAGCTGACTCTCGACAAAATCATCAAGAAGATCAAGGACACCAAAGATGTGACAATCTTCCCGATCAGCGTGGGATTCATCGTGCGCGAGTGGTGCGACGTGCATCCCGGATATTGCCGCAACGCCCACGGCATGGGTATTCCTGTCGGACACATGGATTACCTGCAAGGCGATAACGAAATGCGGACCTTCGCCGCAATGACCGGAGGCCGTGCCTACTTCCCGCGCTTCGAAGGCGAATTGCCAGAGCTTTTCGGCGACATCTCCAATGACATTCGCAACCAGTACACACTGTCGTATTCGCCGAGCAACACGAAGCTCGATGGCACATATCGCAAACTGAAAGTTGAAGTGACCGCTCCCGACGGCGGCCCGCTCAAGGTGAAGGATCAGAAGGGCAAGGACCACAAGATCGAAGTAGTTTCCCGTGAAGGGTACACCGCGAAACACACGGTGGAGTAAAGGCCGCAAATCGCCGAAGAACGGGCGACGTCAAACGGCTACGAAACTCGATCACGAGTCGAGGCGATCGGAGAAAATACTCCTAAACCGGGGTAGCGGTGCCATGGGTTAGCCCAGCGCGGGATCTGGGAAGTGGAAAAAGCAGAGTCCGCCTTGGCGGACGGGACAAGTTTCGTACACTCCCGACCCTGATTTTTTTCAGCGAACGTGGAAGAGATGATCGAGCAGAAAGAACACTGCAGCCCCCACGAACACCAGCAACGCCATCTTCATCGCAGGCTCTTTATTGACCTCAGGCACTAAATCCGACGCAGCGACATAAATGGTCACCCCCGCCGAAAGCGGCAGCCCGGCGCCGACGTGATGCCGAAAGATCGCCATTATCAGCACTCCAGCTAGCGTAGATCCTCCCAACACAATCGAAGCCCCCCAAGCAATGCCGCGGCTTTGCCCACTCGCCAGCATGACTGAACTGACCGTGAAGCCCTCGGGGATCTTGTGCAGAAACACGGCGAGAAAAATCAGCCAACCAAGCCAATTCGAAACCAGGAATCCCGACGCAATCGCGATCCCATCAAAGAAGGTGTGGATCACGAGTCCGAGCAGCACCGAGTACGAATTGTGCGAGTGAACGAACTCGTCATGGTGCGTTTCTTCACCAAAATGAAAGTGTGGGGTGACCGTGTGCTCAAAAAAATGAATGATCAGATAACCCACCAGTACGAGTAGCGCCGCAGGCTTCCCTCGCATTTCGATACTCTCGGGAACCATCTCGACCAGCGCGGTGGCGAGCATGAATCCAGCGCCCAGCGCCACGAAGTAGCGCAAGTAGCGCCGCTCCCAATGCCGCTGCACAATAATCGCCCCCCCAAAGATATTGGCGGCAGCGGCAGTCAAACCTAGCAGAACACTGGTTAGGATTGGGGTCATTCGCGGGCAGCGTGATGATATCAGCCTGTAGCGCAATTCACCACGGAGGCACGCAGACACAGAGACTGAAACCTCTGCCTCGTTTGCGCGGTGATAAGAATCACCCAGAGTGCCGGATGTGCATCACATCCCCATCCTGCACGGTGTAATCCTTACCTTCGAGGCGAAGAGTACCTTTAGCGCGGGCATTCGCCTCAGAACCAGCTTCCAGCAGTTGATCCCAACGAATCGTTTCGGCACGGATGAAGTGTTTCTCGAGATCCGAATGAATTGCTCCGGCGGCTTCCTGCGCCCGCGTATCAGCAGGAATCTGCCACGCGCGGCATTCGTCGTCCCCGGCAGTAAAGAAGGAAATGAGACCAAGTAATTGGTAGGTGGTGCGGATTAATCGGGTCAGGCCACTCTCTCTCAATCCATAGCTGGAGAGAAATTCAGCGGCATCAGCATCGCTCATTTCGGAAAGCTCGGCCTCGACCTTGCCGCATATCGCCGTCGCCCCGGCATTCGGCCGGGACGCGATTTCGCTCAGCTTATGCTTCCCGACCGCTTCTTCCAGTTCTTTTCCCAGTTCGCTGGACTCGCCGATATTCAGTACATAAAGGATTGGTTTCTCACTGAGGAACATGAAACCGCGAATCCGTTTCTTGTCCTCTGGACTCATCTGCATTTCGCGTAGCGGTTTCTCCGATTCAAGATGCGTTTTGGCTTGCTTCAGCAGCTCAAACTCCTTCTCCAGATCAGGAGTCTTCATCTTCTTCAAGTCTTTTTCCAGCCGTTCAAGTCGCTTCTCGACCTGGCCAAGATCGCTGACCATCAGGTCGAACTCAACATTCCTGATGTCACGCAAAGGATCGATCTCGCCGACGTGTGGTATGGCCGGATCCTCGAAGACCCGGACGACATGCGCCAGAGCGTCGACTTGCCGAAGATGCCCTATATACGCGCTCTCTTTCAGCGCATCCTGACCAATGGCCCCGACGTCCACGTATTCCACCGAGGTGTGAGTCAGCTTTTTCGGATTGTAGAGTGCCGCGAGTCGATCCAGTCGATTGTCAGGAACCTTGGCCACACCGATATGCGCTTCACGGGGATTGGCATGAGCTTGCGCGGAAAGGTGCGCTTTAGTCAGGATTTGAAACAACGATGTCTTGCCTACCTGGGGCAGGCCGATGATTCCAGTTTTCATAAGAACTCTTGGGTGTTCGCTCCTGGACTAGCCGGTGCTGCGCTGATTAGGGGCGGGATCACAGCGAGCCTCAGCGAGCGTAAGAGAACCATTCAGCATAAATCATAGTGAGCCCAGGCCCAAACTGCCTCATCTGCCGTTTGGCTACAGAGGGCGGGTGCCACGTTCGCAACTGAGCCCCTGGCGGGCCGTTACCGCATAAGGCCCACCTAAAACTTTTTCAGGTTACGTTCAGGTGTTGGTTCTACACTGTGAAAAGTGAATTCCTCGTATCGTGAGTTCTCGGCGGACGAGATGAAGCTCCTCATTGTAGAAGACGAGACTCGAATGGCAGAACTCCTGCAGAAAGGCCTCACGGAGGAAGGCCATACCGTCACATGTGCCTCTGACGGCGGAGAGGGCCTTGCACTGGCCAAAGCTTACGAGTTTGACGTCATCATCCTCGATGTGATGATGCCCAAAGTCAGTGGCTACGATGTGGCGAAACGTTTACGGACGGACAAGGTGCACACGCCGATTCTGATGTTGACCGCGAAAGATTCGGTGCCGGACATCATCCACGGTCTCGATCTCGGTGCCGATGACTACATGACCAAACCGTTTTCCTTCGCCGAACTTGTGGCACGACTCCGTGCGGTGAAACGGCGCTCTCACTCTGCAGCCGATCCACAATTGCGGGTGGCCGATCTGATGTTGAGTCCCTCCAGCAGAGAGGTCTTTCGGGGAGAAGACCCGGTCTCACTGACACGTACCGAATACAGCCTCCTGGAACGCCTGATGTATCGGCCCGGCAAGGTAGTCTCGCGGCGGTCGCTGATCGAGTCCGTCTGGGGCTTTGACCGCGAAATTGAAGGAAATACATTGGACGCTTTCATGCATCTTCTGCGCAATAAAGTAGACCGGCCCGGGCAGCCCAAGCTGATCCACACCGTACGCGGCGTAGGTTACATGATTCGATCGGATGAGCAGTCATGAAGCGACTCTCCATTGGAGTGCGGCTCACGCTATGGTATGTGGCCATCTTTACGTTAGGAGAGTTGGTCTTTGCTGCGGGTACGTGGATGATTCTGCGCCACAGCCTCTTCGATCTGATCGATGACAGCATGGAGAGCCAGATTGACGACCTCGGAAACTTGCTCAGTAACCGGCAGAGTAGTATAACGCCCGCCCAAGTCGCCGACCAGTTGGCGTCAATCTATGGCCACGAGCATGCCGGCGACTACCTCGAGCTCTACGACGAGAGCGGCCGACCGGTTTACCGTTCCAACCTTCTGCAGACGCAGCCGGGAACATTATCGCGTCCCGACCGGGTGAATCAGCCCGTTTTTCGAACGCGAAACATCAACGGACACTATGTCCGCTTCGCCTTCGCAAAGCTCGATATCAACGGACACGCATATACGGTCGTAATCGGTGCTCCTGCCGGCGACGCCGTCGAAACGCTGAAGTTGTTCCGTAATTACCTGCTGGTGTTCGCGCCTCTATGGCTTCTGGCCTCCGCTGGGGTTGGGTACTGGATGAGCCGTAAAGCTCTAGCACCGGTCGATGCTCTGGTACGTACCGCGAGAGACATCACTGGAACCAATCTCAATCAACGACTGCAAACTCTCAAGACTGGAGACGAATTGCAGCGCCTGACGGATACCCTGAACGAAATGCTGGACAGGATCGAATCCGCATTCCAGAAAATTACCCAGTTCACCGCCGACGCCTCGCACGAACTAAGAACACCAGTCTCCCTAATTCGCACGGAAGCAGAATTAGCGCTGCGGCGGTCGCGCACGGAGACCGAATACGAGGAGTCGCTGCAACAGATTCTTCACGAGGCGGAACGAACGAGCCAACTGATCGAGCAATTGCTGCAGGTAGCGCGTGCCGACTCTGGCCGCGAATCCTTGACCATGCAGACCTTGGATCTTACGAAAATTGTGCGCAGCACTGTGAGCATCTGGCAGCAAGTTGCTGCGGCACGCGATATCGAGTTTTCTACGAGTATCCCAGAGATTGCCATTTCCGTAATGGGAGATCAGACACTTCTGCGCCGACTCGCCGACATCCTTCTCGACAATGCCTTCAAGTACACGCCGTCGCCTGGATCCGTAAACCTGGTCTTAGAAGTTCGACAGGAAACAGCTGTCATCACAGTGCAGGATTCGGGATTAGGAATCCCCCACGAAGAGCAGGAAAAGATCTTTGAACGTTTTTACCGTGTGGACAAAGCTCGCAGCAGGGAACATGGCGGTGTTGGGCTTGGCCTCGCGATCGCCCAATGGATCGTGTCACAGCACTGCGGCACCATCTCCGTGGATAGCCAACAAGGAGAGGGCGCGACGTTTCATGTGAGCCTTCCTTTGATCGCCGTCAGCCCACCGAGCGAGGTTCTCTCAACGTAAGATTCTTATCGTCGATGGGTGAAGCAACGAATCAACCGAGTTGTCCAAATACCCATCAACTACCGTACAATAAGGACTCCTCTTTCCCATGCCGGGATGGCGGAACTGGCAGACGCAGCGGACTCAAAATCCGCCGGTACTTGGTACCTTGCAGGTTCGATTCCTGTTCCCGGCACCA
>Ga0126378_10000923_pt1 | contig 21712 bp, 20 predicted proteins | sample PanSoiMetPlot_23_FD_92587 | JGI IMG/M metagenome (GOLD analysis project Ga0126378, IMG submission 92587) | Tropical forest soil microbial communities from Panama - MetaG Plot_23 | ecosystem: Environmental > Terrestrial > Soil > Tropical forest > Bulk soil | place: Panama | collected 2016-02-17
ACCGCTGCGGCGAGCGCGGCTGCTGCGGCCGTCGGACGCCAGGGGCCGCGGCACGCTGATTTGCCAAGAGATCTCTTCACGAGTGAAACCCCGAATTCCCGTCGCAGCACCCAGCAGGGGCGTCTTGCAGTCCGCCAACGAGGTACCCGCCCGGCTGACCCAAGAAAGCGCGCACACCAAGTGCGTGCCTGGTTTTGGCGAATCCGTAACGCGCGCCTTCACACGGTCTCCACATCGACTGCACGGTGGCGCCACCTCGGCGTCCTTGAATATGGGGAGAGTGCCGTCCGGGTGTCTTCGCCCGAGGCGGCTCCGGGGGGTGACCGGAGCCGGCAGAGGCCGCGTTTTCGGTTTGTAACCGCACCTGACCGCGCAATGGCCGGATCTTGCGGGGGGGCACGTCCGGCCGCGCGGCAGGTGGCGATTCAGGAGTCGCGAGTGATGCCGAGGCGGTATCCGCCGCCGAGTACGGTTTGCACGATCTCTGGATTGGCCTGATCTGTCTCGATCTTGCGGCGCAGGTTCTTCACATGTGAGTCGATTGTCCGCTCGTACCCCTCGAAGTCGTAACCACGGACGCGGTTGATCAACTCGAAACGCGAGTAGACCCGGCCAGGAACCGTGGCCAATGCGACGAGAATGCCCCACTCCGTCGGAGTCAGCTCGACCTCAGCACCCCGAATTGTGGCGATCCGCCGCGGTTCGTCGATGATCAAAGCTCCGTCGCCGAACGTCGTGATCCCCTTGTCTGCGACCGTCGATACCTGACGGCGCAGGATGGCCTGCACCCTGAGCACAAGCTCGCGAGGGCTGAAGGGCTTCGTGACATAGTCATCCGCCCCCAGTTCGAGGCCCGCTATCCGGTCTTCCTCGCTGGTCCTGGCGGTCAGCATGAGGATCGGCGTTGAGCCGGCGGACCTGAGCTCCCGCGCAACGGTCTCGCCCGGTACGTCAGGCAAGCCGAGATCCAGCACGATCAAGTCGGGCGCCGCTGTCTGGGCGACCGTGATCGCCTCGGCTCCAGAGTCGGTCGATAGCACGGAGAAGCCGGCACGTTCCAGGTAGGACCTGACTAGCTCCCTGAGCTTGCGCTCGTCCTCGACGACCAGCACCGTTGCGCTCATCGTGACCTGATCATCCCCCATGGTCCAAGGCCCCGGCCGTGGGCCGCACCATCAGAAGGCGAAGTCGCACGTCAGACTCCACACGACCTTCACAGCGGGTTCATTGCTCTGTCACGACCACAGCCTTATATAGATGCGTACCCACTCGGGGGAGACCGAATAACCGGGGAATGGGAACGGGACGAGCTGGTAGGCGCTCGACGCCGCCGCCGTTTCCGCGTCACCGCGCCCGGCCGCGCTGGATCCCCGCTGACCCGCCCGGCTGACTTTGGGGGAGCATCTGGGATTGGGAGGCGGGGGGCGCGGTGCCTTTGGGGGAGGCATCGCGTAGGGAACAGCCCGGCCGGGCGCGAGCGCATGCGCTGCCTCGGACGCACTGCGGCATGCGGCGTCCAGTGATCAGGAGCCGTGGCCGGTGACCAGCCGCAGTAGCGGGAGACGGCGCGACTCCGCCGAATCTGCCTCGGGAAGCGCGATAGTGACTTGGGTGCCGGCACCCGGCTGGCTCGCGATCGTGAGCTCGCCGGAGTGTGCCCGCACGAGCTCATCGACGATCGTCAGGCCAATGCCGCTCCCATCGGCCATCTCGAGCGAGCGAGCGCCGCGGAAGAAGCGCTCGGTCACGTGCGGCAGTTCGTCGGCCGGGATGCCGACGCCGGTGTCGCTCACCCGCACTTTGGCTACTCGGGTGCCATCTAGCGGCCCCGATTCGATCAGGACGCGGCCGCCCCTCGGGGTGAACTTCAGCGCATTTGTCAGCAGGTTGGTGACCATCTCGCGCATCCGGGCGGCGTCGCACCTGACCATGGTGCTCGTCAGACGCTGCTCGAACCGAACGCCAGCGACCGCGAATGTTTCACGCAGGTTGTCCGCCGCCTCCGAGACGATTGCCGACATATCGCAAGGAACCAGCCTGAGCTGGAGCGCCGCCGACTCTGCGGACGCCAGGCACTGCAGGTCATCGACCATCCTGGCCAGGCGCAGGACTTCCTCGCGCAGCGACTCGAGGTTCTCAGGGGTGGACTCGGTCACGCCGTCGATCATCGCTTCATGGCTGGCCTGCAGTACCGCCACGGGCGTGCGGAGCTCGTGGGCGACGTCCGCGACCAGGTTACGCTGCAGCCTGTCCCGCTCGTCGACCGCGTGCGACATCTCGTTGTAGGCCGCGAGCAGCTCACGAATCACGCCGACGCCGCGTGGCTTCTCAATCCGGATGAAGCGTCGCCCCGCTCCCCTCGCGCGGACAGCCGCAAGCATCCGCTCGAGCGGCCGGGTGATCGGCAGCGCTACAGCCACCGAGACCACGAGCGCGATCAGCGCGGCGAGTCCAGCGGCAATGAGGCGGGAATGCCACTTCCTTGCATCGAATGCCTGCACCATCTCGCCTGCGGCCCTCGCGTCGAACCGAGTGGTGACCTGGCCGACCTTCGCGCCCCTGACGATCACCGGCATAGTACGCGCGTGCGATGTCGGCAGGCTGGTGAAATTCGGCGAGGAACCGACGATTCGGCCAGCGCCGTCCCAGACCCGAACGCCCGCGTCCGCCCTGCCGGCCAGCGCGTAGACGGAGTCTAGGTCCGCGTGCTTCCAGCCCATGTTCCCGTAGGCGGCGGCCGACGCCAGCGCCGCAGCGCCAGCCAGCCCGCGCTCCTGCTCCTTGACGAGCCTGTTGAAGTCTCCGCCGAGTATCTCTGCGCTGAGGAGCGCGTTCACGGCAATCGCGGCGAGAGCGACCGCGACGAAGGCCAGCGCGAGGCGGGCCCCGAGCTGACCAATTCCTGCTACTCGGCGGCCACTCATTTTTTGACTCGCCTGGCCGCCGAGTCAACACACTCTTGCATGGCGCAAGCCAAGCCGGAAGGCGTGCAGGGCCGGTGCCGCGCCTATGAAGCTCACATGGAGACTCAGCCAGGCAGCAGAACGTCGCCGTCGAAGCAGGTGTGGTCGCCGGTGTGGCACGCCGCTGCGGCCTGGTCGACCTTGACTAGGACGGTGTCGCCGTCGCAGTCCAGCGCGACCGACTTCACGATCTGGACATTGCCCGAGGTCTCGCCCTTAACCCAGAGCTCATGCCTGCTGCGCGACCAGTAGGTGCAGCGGCCGGTGGTTAGCGTGCGGTGGAGCGCCTCGTCGTTCATCCAGGCGAGCATGAGCACCTCGCCGGTGTCGAACTGCTGCGCGATCGCCGGAAACAGCCCGGCTCCGTCCCGCTTCAGCCTTGCCGCGATTCTCGGGTCGAGCCCGGACTCCGCCATCATGTTCGTGACCCTCCCAGCCGCCGGCGCGCAGCGCGAACTGGGTATCCAGCGGCCGCCAGCGACTCCTTGACCTCGTCTATACGCAGCTCGCCGAAGTGGAACAGGGTCGCGGCCAGCACCGCGTCGGCACCGGCGCGCAGGGCGGGAACGAAGTCGCCCAGCCGCCCGGCGCCGCCGCTGGCGATGACTGGCACGTCGACCTCGGCACGGACGGCCGCGATCAGCGGCAGATCGAACCCGGCCTTCGTGCCGTCGGCGTCCATCGAGTTCAGCAAAACCTCTCCGGCGCCCAGCTCGACCGCCCGGACGGCCCACTCAACCGCGTCGATGCCAGTGCTTCGCCGACCGCCGTGCGTGGTGACCTCGAATGCGTCAAACGGCCCGGCGATCCGCCTGGCGTCCACAGAGATGACGACGCACTGCGAGCCGAACCGGTCGGCTACCTCTGTGAGCACCTGCGGCTTGCCGATGGCCGCGGTGTTCAGCGAGACCTTATCCGCGCCCGCCCGCAGCAGCCTGTCAACGTCGTCTGCGCTGCGCACGCCGCCGCCAACCGTTAGCGGGATGAACACCTGGTCGGCGGTCCGCTCCACGACCTCAAGCATCGTCTCGCGATCGTCAACAGAGGCCGTGACGTCGAGGAACACAAGCTCATCAGCGCCGTCGCGGTCGTAGCGAGCAGCGAGCTCGACGGGATCGCCCGCGTCGCGCAGCCCGAGGAAGTTCACGCCCTTGACGACCCGGCCGCCGTCGACGTCGAGGCACGGAATCACCCTGACCGCGACTGGCATCAGCGCTCTCCCGCGGAATCTCCTGCGAGTTCGCCCGACCGGGATGCAGCCTGCTCGCGCACGGCCCTGAGCGCCTCGGACAGACTGAACCGGCCGGCGTAGAGCGCCTTGCCGACGATCGCCGAGTCGACGCCAATCGGTAGCAGCGACGCGATCGCGCGCAGGTCGTCGAGCGCCGAAACGCCGCCGCTGGCGATTACCGGTCGCCGAGTCAGCGCGCAGACCTGCTTCAGCAAGTCGAGGTTCGGCCCGCTGAGCGTGCCATCCCTGGACACGTCCGTGACCACGTAGCGGCGGCAGCCATCGGACTCGAGCCTAGCGAGCACCTCGGTCAGCTCACCGCCCAGCGTGGTCCACCCCCTCGCGGCCAGCCTCGTTCCGCGCACGTCAAGGCCCACCGCGATCCGCTCGCCGTGCTCGGCGATCACTGCGGCGACCCAATCTGGGCGCTCGAGCGCCGCCGTCCCGATGATGACGCGCTCGCAACCGGTGGCCAGCGCCGCGGTGAGGGTAGCGTCGTCGCGGATGCCGCCTGACAACTCAACGGCCACCCCGACCTGGTTCACGACGTCGGCGAGCATCACGGCGTTGGTCCCGCGGCCGAATGCCGCGTCGAGGTCCACCAAGTGGATCCACTCAGCCCCTGCGCGCTGCCAGGTCAGCGCCGCCTCGAGCGGGTCGCCGTACGCGGTCTCAGTCCCAGCCTCGCCCTGGACCAGCCTGACCGCCTGGCCGCCCGCCACATCAACGGCAGGCAGCAGCGTCAGCGCCTGCGTCATGCGACCAGCCCCAGCCAGTTCTCAAGCACGGCGGCGCCAACGTCGCCGGACTTCTCCGGGTGGAACTGCGTCGCGCACAGCGGACCGTCCTCGATCGCCGCGACGAACGGCTGACCGTGCTCAGCCCATGTCAGCGCCGGACCAGCCGTCTGCGTGCCGACGCCGCGGGGCCACGAACGGACCGCGTAGGAGTGCACGAAATAGAACCTCTCATCCGGCCCGATGCCCGCCAGCAGCCTGGTCCCTGATGGCGCGCGGACAGTGTTCCATCCCATGTGCGGCAGCACGGGCGCGTCGAGCCGGTCGACGATGCCCGGTAGCAGGCCGCAGCCTTCGGTTCGGTGGCCGCGCTCGATCCCCTGGGCGAACAGGACCTGCATGCCCACGCAGATGCCCAGGACTGGGCGCGACGCCGCCAGCCGCTTGGAGATGATCTCGTCTCCGCGCACCGCCCGCAGGGCGCGCATGCAAGCAGCGAACGCGCCAACGCCAGGCACTACCAGGCCGTCTGCATTCAGCGCCGCGCCGGCGTCGGCTGTCACGATGACCTCTGCTCCGACCCTTTGCAGCGCACGCATGGCCGAGCGGAGATTCCCCGAGCCGTAGTCGAGCACGACAACGCCGGGCGTCGTAGTCACAAGACGCCCTTGGTGCTGGGAATCCCGCCGCCACGCGGGTCGGCTGCGGCCGCAGCGCGCAGCGCCCGCGCGAAGGCCTTGAACTGAGCCTCGACGATGTGGTGCGGGTTGCGCCCGTACAGCACCGCCACGTGCACGCAGATCGCCGCGCTCGCGCCGAGCGTCTCGAAGAAGTGCCTGGTCAGCGTCGTGTCGTAGCTGCCGATCAGCGGCGGCATGCTGTCGGGCTCGGCGTGCACGACGTATGGCCTGCCGGCGAGGTCGACCGCCGCGCGCACGAGCGTCTCGTCCAGCGGGACGAGCGCGTCGCCGAACCGGCAGACGCCGGCCTTGTCGCCGAGCGCCTGGCGCAACGCCTCCCCAAGTGTTATCGCCGTGTCCTCGACCGTGTGGTGCGCGTCGATCTCAACGTCTCCGACGGCGCGGACCACCAGGTCGATCCGGCCGTGCTTGGCGAGCTGGCTCAGCATGTGGTCGAAGAACGGGACCCCGGTGGAAACGTCGGCGGAGCCTGAGCCGTCCAGCTCGATTTCGACGCAGACCTTCGTCTCCTTCGTGGCACGCTCCGCGCGTCCTGTCCGGCCGCTCACGCGATCGCCGCCTCGAGCGCGATGCGGAACGCCTCCATCTCGGGTCCGGTGCCGATTGTCACGCGCAGCCAGCCCGGCGGGCCGACCTCCCTGATCAGCACGCCCTGATCGAGCAGGCGCTGCCAGATCACGCGCCGGTCGGCGAACTTGCCGAACAACACGAAGTTCGCGTCCGAGTCGGCGACCGATAGCCCGCGCGCCCTGAGCCAGCTGACGAGTCCGTCCCGCTCGGCTCTGATCGCCGAGACGGACGCGAGCAGCTCAGTCGAACGGGCCAGCGCTGCACGCGCGGCGGCCTGGGTGATCGCTGACAGGTGGTAGGGCAGCCGCACGATCTGCAACGCCTCGACCACGCTGCGATCCGCGCCTAGGTAGCCGAGCCGTGCACCAGCCAGCGCGAACGCCTTCGACATGGTTCGCACGACGACTAGGCGCGGATACCGCGGCAGGATAGCGAGCGCCGTGGCGTCCTGGTCGCGGGCGAACTCGGCGTACGCCTCGTCGACCACCACGATGCCGGGCGCCGCCGCGCATATACGCTCGATCACAGAAAGCGGCACGGCGGTTCCCGTGGGATTGTTCGGCGACGTCACGAATACGAGATCCGGGCCGAGCTCGCGGATCGCGACAACTGCCTGGTCCGCGTCAATGCCGAAGCCCGCGTCCCGCGAACCCTCGATCCAGCCGGTGCTTGTGGTCCTGGCGATGATCGGGTGCATCGAGTAGGACGGCTCGAAGCCCAGAACCCCCCGGCCTGGACCGCCGAACGCTTGCAGCAGTTGCTGGATGATCTCGTTGGACCCATTCGCCGCCCAGACCTGTTCGGCCCTGAGGCCGTGGCCCAGACAAGTGGCCAGGTCGCGCCGCAGCCCCAGTGCTTCGCGATCCGGGTACCTGTTGAGCATGGCCGCTGCTGCTGCCGCGGCCTCGCCGATCTCGCGGACCAGGCCCTTCGACGGCGGGAACGGGTTCTCGTTCGTGTTCAGCCTGACCGGCGCGTCGATCTGCGGCGCGCCGTACGGGCTGCTGCCGGCCAGATCGGGGCGAAGCGGCGGGAGTTGCTCGGCGGCGGCCGCCGGCCCCTTACCCGCGGCCGCGACCACACCGGCCCCGTTCGTGCCTTCCGGCACCCGGATCCTGACCGCTCGCACATGCGCGACGAGATCCTCGGCGCCGCCAAGCGCCTCGATGTGCGGGGCAACGTGGGCGAGCGCGGCCGCATTGGCGTTGACGACGTGGATGCCGCGCAGGAATGTCAGGACCGACAGGCCGCCGGAGTGCCGAGCCGTTCCGCCGGTCGGCAGCACGTGGTTCGACCCTGCAAGGTAATCCCCAAGCGAGACAGGGGCGTACTCGCCGACGAAGACGGCTCCCGCGTTCCTGACCCGGCCGGCCAGGGCCGCGGCCCCTGCCGCCTGTATTTCCAGGTGCTCGGGTGCCCACGCGTCGGCCACCGCCAGCGCGCAGTCGAGGTCGTCAACCAGCACGCACGCGGATTGTCCGGTCAGCGCTTCCTTGACGCGTCCGGCGTGCCTGGCTGTCGCAAGCTGCCTCGTCAGTTCGGCGTCGACGCGGCCGGCGAGCCCGTGATCGGTCGTGATCAGCAAGCACGCTGCGAGCGGGTCGTGCTCGGCCTGCGCGATCAGGTCCGCGGCGACGAAGGCCGCGTTCGCGCCACCGTCCGCAATGATCGCGACCTCGGTCGGACCGGCTTCCGCGTCGGTGCCGACGACGCCTCGCAACAGGCGTTTGGCAGCGGCGACGTAGACGTTGCCAGGACCGGTGATCGTGTCGACTGCCTCGCAGTCCTCGGTGCCGTAGCCGAGCATCGCGATCGCCTGCGCGCCGCCGACCGCGTGCACCTCGGTGACCCCGAGCAGCTCGCACGCTGCCAGAACTGCAGGGTGGGGCAGGCCGCCTCTGTCTGCCTGCGGCGGCGATGCGACCGCGATCCGCGCAACACCGGCGGCCTGGGCAGGGATGACGTTCATGACGACAGACGACGGGTAAGCCACGAGCCCGCCTGGTACGTATACGCCGGCGCTGGCGACGGGCACGTACCGCTCGGTGACCGAGCTGCCGTCTGCGACGACGGTCACGCTCTCTGCTGGAACCTGCGCTTCGTGCACCAGCCTGGTGCGACGCGCCGCCTCGCGCAGCGCGGCCGCGACGGCCGTGTCGAGACTTGCCAGCGCGGCCGCGAGCGCCTCGCGCGGCACCCTCGTCGTCGGCAGGTCGACGCCGTCGAATCTGGCGGTGTGCTCACGGACCGCTGCTGCGCCGCGTTCTCGCACGTCGTCGCAGATCGGCCGGACGGTCGCGACGGCCGCTTCGACGTCAAGCTCTGCCCGCGGCAGCATTCCTGCCAGCGCCCTGACGCCGAGCGTGGCGACCGGTTCTCCCCGAAAATCGATCCTGGTGAGCACCTCGCAAGCCTAACGGCTCAGCGAGCAGCGCCCGAGATCGCGACTCGGCCCCGGGCCGACCCGGGCCTGGCGGCCCCAGTCCGCCAGCGAGCTGCGTTACTCAATAATCTTCGAGATCGGGATCTCGAGAATGTCCCGCGCGCCGGCGGCCCGCAGGGCAGGGATCAGCGTATTGACGCCGCGCTTGGGCACAACGGCCTCAACCGCGTGCATGTCGCCGCGGGCCAGGGACGTAATCGTCGGCGACGACATCGCCGGCAGGATCTCGGTCACCGCGGCGAGCCTGCTGTCGGCGACGTTGAGCTTGAGCAGCACGTTCCCGCGCGCCCTGATGGCGCCGCGCAGAAGCAGCGCCACGTCCTCCATCGCAGCGCGCTTGTCGGCGTCCTCGTACGCGCCGTGATTGGCGATCAGCTCGGTGTAGCTGCTCAGGATCGTGTGCAGGATCTTCAGGCCGTTCGTGCGCAGCGACGAGCCGGTCTCTGTCAGGTCAACGATCGCGTCAACGATGTCGGGAACTTTCGCTTCTGTCGCGCCGTAGGACGGCGTGACGACGGCCTTGATGCCGTTCTCATCGAGAAACCGCCTGGTCAGCGAGGGCAACTCGGTCGAGATCCTGATGCCCTCCGGCAGGTCGGCAATCGACTGCCAGCCAGAGTTCGCCGGCACCGCCAGTACGACGCGCACCGGGTCGCTCGTTGCCTTGGAGTAAGGGAGCTCGCCAAGCGATGCGACGTCGGCGCCGGTCTCGGTGATCCAGTCCCTGCCGGTAATGCCGAAGTCGAACAGCCCTTCTGCGACGTAGGTCGGGATCTCCTGCGGGCGCAGGAACCTCACCCGGTCGATCCGCGGATCATCGATGGACGCGTGGTAATCGCGGTCTGATGAGCGCCGCACGGTCAGGTCGGCGGCGTCGAACAACTCGAGCGTGGACCGCTCAAGCGACCCCTTCGGCAGCACCAGTGACAGCACGCAAGCACCCTATCTGCCCGTCAGGAAGGGCAGCCCTGTTCGGGCCCGTCATGCGACGACCTTCAGCTCAGACGATCCGTCTGGCAGGCGGCGGACCTCGAGCCGTTCGGCGACCCGGTCGCGCAGGTCCGCGACGTGGCTGACGATGCCAACGGCGCGGCCGCGGTCGCGCAGGTCGTCGATGACGCTCAGCACCTGCTCAAGCGTCTCGGCATCCAGCGAGCCGAAGCCTTCGTCGATGAAGAGCGTCTGAGTGTCCACGCCGCCTGCCTCTGCCTTGACGACATCGGCGAGCCCGAGCGCGAGCGCCAGCGAGGTGTAAAAGGTCTCGCCGCCCGACAGCGACTTCGGGCCGCGCTCCTCCCCGGTATGCCGGTCGATGACCGACAGCGTCAGGCCGCCGCGCTGTCGCCGAGACTCACTCTCGTCACTGCGGCGCAGCTCGTAACGCCCCGCTGACATCACCCCCAGCCGCACGTTGGCGGCCGCGACGACCTGCTCAAACCAGTGCCGCAGCACATACGTGGTCAGCGCGATCCTCCGGTGGCCGTCCATGCCCTTGGCCAGCCCGGCCAGGTAGATGACCGGCTCGGTCGCGTCAGACACCGAGACGGCCCTGGCTTCGGCGGCCCGCACCTCGGCCAGCCGGCCGTTCAGACGATCGGCCCTGGCGCGCAAGGTCTCGTGCTCGGTCTTCGCCTTCTGCTCCGCGTCCCTGGCGGCGGCCAGCTCCGCCGCCGCGCGCTCCGCGTCCGCGCGGACCACGCCCGCCAAGGCCGGGTCAAGGCCGTCGAGCTCGGGCGCTGCCGTCGCGGCCCGCAACGCTGCCAGCTTCCTGGTCCACGACGCAACCTGGTCGCGCACGGCGGACTGCTCGGCCGGCTGCAGCACGGCTGACCTGGCGAGCTGCAGAGAGTCGAAACCGCCTGCCTGAGCCTCGCGCGTCGCCCTGGCGCACGCGCGCTCGCGCGCGTCCAGCGCCGCCGCCAGCTCGTCGAGCGCTGCCGCGAGCATTCGGCTGTCCTGCGCCGCATTCGCGATCGCCGTTTGCCTCGCCGCGACCGACGGGTAGCCAGCTGCGGCCTCGGCCAGCGTGGCTCGCAGGCCCGTGAGGTCGGCTCCGGCCCGCTCGGCTTGCTGGCGCGCTGCCGCTTCCGCCGCGGTCGCGGCGCGCAACTCCTCGCCGAGCCGCTCCTGCTCGGTGCGCAGGGCCGACAGCTTGGCCTTGAGCGCCGGCAGTCTCGCGGCGCCGCCCTCGGCGACCGCCAGTCGCTGCTCGACCTGCGCTTGCTCCGCCGCGACGTTGGCCAAGGTGTGCCCGGCCGCGATGGCCGCATGCTCGGCAGCCTGCTTGGCCAGCTGGGCGTGCTCGTGTTCGGCGCGCGCTCTGGCTGCCTCTGCAGCGTCCCTCCGCTCGCGCGCGACCGCGACGTCCGCTGCGCTGGCCCGGCCCGAGTCAGCCGCGGCGACGGCGGGCTGAGGATGCTCCGCCGACCCGCAGACCGGGCAGGGCGAACCGTCTGTCAGACCCGCGGCAAGCTCCGCCGCCATCCCGGCGAGCCGCGCCTCCATCGCCCGCTGATGCTCGTCAACGAGCTGCTGGTGCGCCGCGACGGCCACGCGCACCGCCGCGGCCTTCCTGGCGAGCAGCGGCTCAAGCTCAGCCGCCATCGCTGCCGCGGACGCGAGCCGCGCAAGCTCAGCCCGGCGCTGGCTGCAGGCATCCAGGCCGGCCGCCGCATCTGCGGCCTCGGCGAGCGCCGTCTCCGCCGCAACGAGGCGCCGCGGGACGTTCTCACGGGCAGCCTCGAGCGACCGGGTCTTCTCTACCGTCCGCTGCGCGAGCCGGTCGAGGTCACGCAGCGCGCTCTCGCGACCCTTGAGTGTTGATTCGGCCGTAACGAAATGCTCGAGGCTACTCGCTTCGCGCAGGCTGGCGTCGGCGCGGCCGGCTGCCTCCGTGGCCGTTCGCCTGACCAGCTTGGCGTCGACGGACTCGCCGAGCAGGCAGTCAAGATCGGAGGCGGCCGCCGCGGGGCCGAGCAGCTCGCGCAGCATGCGACGCGCGCGGCCTGCCGACTCGCCAGCCTCGTTGAGCACCGCGAGCAGCGGCCGTACGGGCTCGGCCCGCATGGCGGCATCGAGCCGGGCGGCGCGTTCGTCGTGCTCCAGGCGGGTCGCCTCGTGGCTGCGCAGCGCTGCCAGCGCATCGGTAAGCCGCGCCATCAGCTCAGCCCGCGTCGCCGCGGTGCGCTCTGCCGCGACCGCGGCCTCTGCCCTGGCCGCCGCGAGCTTGACTGCCTGGCTGGTGCGAGCAAGCGTCGCCGTCAGCTCATCGCCGATCTGCTTGAACGCGATGCTCCGGTCCTCGGCCGGCATGCTGATCAGCTTGGCGCGGGCATCGGCATCACGACCGGCCGCCTCGGCGGCTGCGGAGACCGCCGTGCTGATAGCCGCTGCGGCTGCCTGCCGCCGCTTGATCGCGACGGCCCGCCGCCGGTCGAGCTCGAGGGTGATTTTGTCGTACAGCTCGGTGCCGAAGAGCCTGGTCAGCACGGCCCGTCTGGCATCGTCGTCGCTCCGCAGGAAACGCGCGAACTCGCCCTGCGGCAGCAACATCACCTGGGTGAACTGGGTACGGCTGAGCCCGATGGCGTCCTCGATGACGTCGCCGGCCTCCGCTTTGTTCGACGAGATGCTGACCCACGCGCCGGCTTCCAGGCGGCGCAGGTGAACTCGCGCAGGCTCGATAGTGAAGCCGTCACCTCGCCGCTTGGGCCGCCGGTACTCAGGCACGCGGGTGATCATGTAGCGGACTCCGCGGACTGAGAACTCAAGCGTCACGCTCGGCTCGGCGCCCGGCGCGGCGAAGTGGGAATGCAACCGGTCCTGGCCGGAGTCTTCGCCGGCCAGGCCGCCATAGAGGGCGAACGTGATTGCGTCGAGCACGGTCGACTTGCCCGCGCCGGTCGGCCCTTCGAGCAGGAACAACCCCCCGGCCGCAAGCCGGTCAAAGTCAATCAACTGTCGCGCGACAAACGGCCCGAACGCCTCCAGCTGGAGACTGTGCAGCCGCACGGACTCCGCACCCCTGCCTATGCCGCCGCGGGGTTCCCGCCCCGCGCGGGGAACGCCACCTCGTCATCGAGCCACTGGCCGCGGCCGGCGTTTGCCAGCCACTCGTCGACCGAGCCTGCGTCGTCGAGGTCAGCGGCGATTCCGCGCGCGCGAGACGACCGCGAATTGCCGTGCGCGCCTTCCTCCGCCTCACCGTTCTGGACCGCCTCGATGACGTCTCGCAGCACGGCCAGCTGCTCACTTGCGGCTGCGCCGCCGCTGGCGAACTCGACGAACAACTCGCAAATCTCGACCGGGTCGGCTGCCTTTGCGACCCGTCCGAGGTCGGCCGCTACGCTGACGAACTCGCCCTCCGGGTCGAAGTCAAGTACCAGCGTGTGCGGCCATCTCTCGCGCAGCCGCTCCATCGGCGAAGCCGGGCGGGCAGGGTCGGTCAGCACGACCCTGAGCCACGCGTCGGCCAGCTCGTCGGGCCGGCCAGCTGCGCGGCCGGGTTTCTGCTGGCCGTCGCCCCTGGCCGGTGCGGCGCTGGTTAGCAGGTCGTCGAGTGTTCCGCGAACCTCGCGTAGCGGCCGGGGCACCGGCGCTTGGAGCCTGGTCACGGTAACCCGGCCGGCGCCGTCGATCTCGGCAAGCGTGACCGACTTCGCGTGGTGCCGCTCGGAGAACGAGAAGGCAAGCGGCGACCCGCAATACCTGACCACCGTCCCACCCGCGCGCGCACCGACGTCCTGCTGCCCGTGCAGGTGCCCGAGCGCGACGTATGTCAGCCCGGCGAACACCGACGCGGGCGCGTCGCCGATCCCGCCGACGCGGATGTCGCGCTCGGAATCGCAGGCCGCAGCCCCGGTGATGAACGCGTGCGCGGCGACCACCGTCCTGGTGATGCCGCGCTGCTTCGCGTCCGCCTTGATCAGCGCGGTCGCCGCGGCGAGCACCGACGCGTGGGAGCGATCGGCGACGAGCTCCCCCAGCACCGCGTCCGGCAGCAGGTACGGAATGCCGTAGACGGCGATGTCCCCGTGCTCGTCGGTTAGCAGCACGGGCCGCGCGATGTCGGCAACGGCCGTGCGCAGATGGATCCCGGCCAGCTCACTGAGCCTTGAGCCGAAGCCGAGGCGGACGGCCGAGTCGTGGTTGCCACTGGTGAGGAGCACAGGAATGCCGGCGACGGCGAAGCCGCGCAGCGCGCGGTCAAGCACCGCGACGGCGTCAATCGGCGGCACCGCCCGGTCGTACACGTCTCCCGCGACCACGACCGCGTGCACCTGGTGCGTGATGGCCTGATTTAGCAGCCAGTCCAGGAACGCGGCCTGATGCGGCAGCAGGTCAACGCCATACAGCGTCCGTCCGAGATGCCAGTCAGAGGTGTGGAGCAGTCTCATCGGCGCCCAACGGTGGTGACAGTGTGTGCGTCGTGACAGTCCTGGTCATAACGGTGCTGGTTGTGAGGACGGTGACGCCTGAGTCGCAATCCATCATCGCTGGTAACACGGCTGATCCCGGCGATTGAGCACGGACGGCGTGTCGCGCGATCCGCGCCGCGCAGATGCCAAGCGAGCTGTTGGTAGCGTTTGGCGCATGCTGGCCCGCCCGCAGATCGACGCGCTGTTCCCCTCCGACCTGCCCGAGCCCGGGGACTTGGAGCGGCGGTACCCGCCGCGTCAGCTGCCCGAGGCCGCGAAGGTCACCAGGGTCGGACCGTCGCCGACTGGCTCGCTGCATATCGGCACGATCTACAGCGCGATGATCGACCAGGACGTCGCGCACCATTCTGGCGGCAGGTACCTCCTGCGGATCGAGGACACGGACCAGTCGCGCGAGGTGGAGGGCGCGCTCGAGCAGTTCGCTCGCGCGTTCGGCTACTTCGAGCTCGCGCCTGACGAAGAGGAGGGCCGCGGCGCCTACGGGCCCTACCACCAGTCGCGGCGCGCTGCCATTTACATGAGTTACGCGCGCGAGCTGTTGCGCGGCGGTCAGGCGTACCTGTGCTTCGCCACGCAGGCCGAACTCGCCGACCTCAGGCAACGCCAGCAGCAGGCCAAGGTGCCGACCGGCTACTACGGCGAATGGGCGATCTGGCGGGACGCGTCCGACGAGCAGGTGCTAGCCAAGCTCGCCGATGGCACGCCGTACGTGGTGCGGTTCCGCTCGCCAGGTGTCACTGGCCGGCGGGTGGAGTTCACCGAGGCGATCCGCGGCCGGCTGTCGGCCGAAGACAACTTCAACGACGTCGTGATACTCAAGTCCGCCGAGGCAGCGCAGCGGCGGGACCGGCTGCCGACCTACCACTTCGCCCACGCCGTCGACGATCACCTCATGCGGGTCAACCTGGTGATCAGAGGCGAGGAGTGGCTGTCCTCGGTACCGCTGCACCTGCAGCTGTTCGCCGCGCTCGGATTCGACCCGCCCCAGTACGCGCACACCTCGCAGCTCATGAAGCAAATCCCTGGCGGCAAGCGCAAGCTGTCCAAACGCAAGGACCCAGAGACGAACGTCGACTTCTACATCGAGGCCGGCTACCCCGCCAAGGCCGTGCTGTACTACCTGCGCGGGCTGGCCAACGGCTCGCTCGCCGAACTGCCGCTCGACCAGGCGCTCGCCACGCCGATCAGGCTGTCCGAGCTTGGCGGTGCCGGCCCGCTGATCGACCAGGTGAAACTGGAAGACATCAGCGCGGATCACATCGCGACCCTGACCGGCCGGCAGGTCCTGGATGCGATGCTGACCTGGGCCGCCGACTACGATCCCGAACTCGCCGCCGTGCTCGAAGCCGAACCCGACCTGGCGCTTGCCGCGCTGGCGGTCGAGCGCGAAGGTGCCGCCAACCCGCGCAAGGACCTGCGCAAGTGGTCTGACTTCAGGTCCGCCTACGGCTTCTTCTTCCGCGAGCTGTTCACGCTGGTCAGCCCAGGCGACCAGCAGCTCAAGCTGCCGGTTGCGCTGGTGCGGTCCTTCGCGGAGGATTTCATCGACGGCTACCAGGACCTGGCGGACCGGCAGGAATGGTTCGGGCAGATCAGAGACCTAGCGGCCAAACACGGCTTCGCTCCGAGCCCAAAGCAGTACAAGCAGGAGCCAGATGCCTATCCGGGCTCGATCACGGAGGCTTCGCAGGTCATCAGGATCGCGCTGACGGGATCAACGAAAAGCCCTGACCTGCACGAAGTCGCCGGTGTGCTCGGCCGCGACGAGGTCATCAGACGGGTCTCCTCGCTGACCGGCTGAGTCGGCGACCGCAGGTAACCGGGGTGCTTGCCGGTGCGAATTGATGCTGAGGTCGCGAGGCGGCGGCTCGCCAGCGCTCGAGTCGCCGTTCTGGCGACCGTATCCGAGACCGGGCGACCGCACGTGGTCCCATTCACCTTCGCCCTAGACGGCGACGTCATTTATACCGTCGTCGACGCCAAGCCGAAGAGCACCCGCGACCTGCGGCGGCTGAGCAACATCCGCCGCGACCCGCGGGTCAGCGTGCTCGCCGACTGTTACGAGGAGGATTGGACAGCGCTGTGGTGGGTGCGCGCCGATGGTGAGGCCGCGATTCTCGACGATCCGGCCGAGATGACCGGCCCGTTGCTGCTGCTCGCCGGTCGGTACCCGCAATACCAGGCGAGCCCGCCTGCCGGGCCGGTCATCGCGATCCAGGTCAACCGCTGGACTGGCTGGTCGGCTAGCTGACGTCGTCGCCGCTCGTGGTTACAAGTCCGCGACCATCGGGATCACCTGGCCGCCGATGATCTCGAGCGGCGTGATCTCCCAGACGTTGGCGACGGCGCCAATCGCGGCGTCGAATCCCATCTCAGCCAGAGCGCCGAGGTTGTCGATGATCTCGTTCGCCTTCTCGCCGTTCGGCCCCACGTCGAAGATGTAATAGCAGGTCTTCTGTATCTCGTCGTAGACGCGGTTCTCGGCGTCGCAGTGCGCGCGCAGGACGTCAAGCTTGCGCGCAAGGTCGGGCCCGGCGAACAAGTTGCACGCCTGTGCGTAACGCGCGACGAAGCGCAGTGTCTTCCGTTCTCCCCCGCCGCCGATCATGATCGGCGGGTGCGGCTTGGACAACGCCTGCGGTGAGTTCAGCGGCCGGTCAAGCTCATAGTGAGTGCCGCGATAGGGCGATTCGTCCCCCCTCCACATCTGCAGGCAGATCTGGAGGGTCTCCTCGAGCCGCTCGAAGCGCTCAGCGACAGGCGGGAACGGGATGCCCAGGCCTTTCGATTCCTCCTCGTTCCATGCCGCCCCAATGCCCAGCCACGCGCGGCCGCCTGACAGTACGTCGAGTGTGGTCACGATCTTCGCGAGCACGCCTGGATGGCGGTAGATCGCGCCTGTGACCAGCGTGACCAGCTTCGTCCTCGAAGTGCACCCTGCCAGGTAGGCGAGTGTCGTGTAGGCCTCGAGCATCTCGCGATCCGCCGGCCCGACCACCGGGATCTGAAAGAAGTGGTCCATCACGCTGATGAACTCGAATCCGGCGTCGTCGGCCGTTCTGGCAACGGCGGACAGATCGGCGCCGAGCGACGCTGGGCCTCCTGGCCAGGTGAAATCGGGAATCTGCAGTCCGACCTTCATGGAGCGGCACCTCTTCGACTACGAACGTCAGATCAGCGCCTGCTCAGGCGCGCCTGCCATTCTGCCGCCACGGTCCCTAGCCGGCGCCCCCGGGGCTCCGCACCCAATCTCGTCACCTCATGTGCTGCGAGGGCAGACGGCCAGGCGGGATGGCCAATGTTTGCCCGACGTACCTCGGGGCAGTGGTCGCGGATGTGCCAGTTTGGCATTGACTTGGTGATCAGCTCGTGATGGCCGTTAATGCTCTCCGGCCGCAAGGGAGTGATTGAAATGGCTGGAATGCTGAAGGTCTCAAGGAGCCGCGGTGCCCTGAGCGGCGTGCTCCTCGTGCTGCTGGGAATCTGGGGCGGGCTCATCCCGCTCGTCGGGCCCTATGTCCACTACGCGTACACCCCAGATCACGCGTGGAAGATGACGTCCGGGCGGCTCTGGCTGGAGATCCTGCCGGCTGCCGGCGCGCTAATCGGCGGGCTTGTCCTGTTGATCAGCAGGCTCCGGCCGATCGCCCTGCTCGGTGCGTTCCTCGCGGCGGCCAGCGGCGCCTGGTTCGCGGTCGGCATCGCGCTCGCTCCGCTCTGGACCAATAACCTGCCCGCACAGGGCGTACCTGTGGGCGGTCATCTCGCCAAGGTGATGGAGCAGATCGGGTTCTTCACCGGCCTCGGGGCCGTGATCGTCTGCATCGCGTCCGTGGCCATCGGCAGGCTCTCGCTCGTGTCGGTTCGGGACAAGAGCGGCGCCGAGCGCGAGGTCGGTGCGCTGGCCGAGGGCGATGAGGAATCCCCGACGCGCCGCTGGCTGGTCCCCTCGCAGCTGGGGCCGCGCAAGGTCGCGTCCTCGTCCGACGAGCCGGTCGCCACTAGCCGCTCGTAGGCCGCAGCTGCGCCGGTGGCGCCGGGACGGGGTCCCGGCGCCACTGACGCCATTTCGTGCCACGTGCCCGGTTGGGAATTAGTCCTAGCCGGTGATCGCGCTGACGAGGCTGACGACGGCGAGCACCGCCATCACAGCCGCTCCAACCAGCGTCACCACGCGGACGGAGACGATCCGTAGGAGCCCGCGGCTGCCGACGATCGCCAGCGCTGCGACGGCGCATAGCGCGGCGAACGACCCGGTTCCGACGGAGACAGGATCGTGGAAGCGAGCCGCGAGGTTCACGATGACTATCTGCGTGAGATCACCGACTCACCGATGAAGATCAGCGCGAAGCTGGTCGCGGCTACCCGCAGGAAGGTAGGCGGCGTGCGGTGGGCCGCGTGCTCAACCTGTTCTTCCTCATGACGGCCGCGGGTGAGGAGCAGCACGGCACCGGCTCCGAAGAGAACGGCTACGATCGCTTCGAGCGCGCGATGCGGGAGCAGTGCGAGCAGTCGGCCGACTGCGAGGGCGAGCGCGACGTGCACGGCGAACGCCCCCGCCACGCCCGCGAAAACGTACAGCGGCCGATAGCGGCTGCCGAGCATGATGCTGGCCAGAGCGGTCTTGTCGGGCAGTTCAGCGGGGAACACTACGGCGAAGCTGGTCAGCGCGACAGCGAGGCTCACCCCGCGATCTTGCCCCACGCTGCCGAACGCCCCTAAGGCCGGGCTGCCAGACCCGCTGACGACGAAGACTCGCCAGAAGCGAGAATCTCATCAGTCGGTGTCGATCTGGGCCAGCCGTGTTCGACGCACGGGCAGAAGAGCAGATGCGGTGGTCGCCGACCCCGCGGGACGCAGAGCCTGGCGCACCGGCGGGCCTGCCGAAGTGAAGGAGACACAGATGCGATTCCTTGGATACACCCTGGCCGACCCGTCCGTGCCGATCCCGCCGCCGAACCCAGAGATGTTCGCCAAGATGGGCGCGTTCGTGGAGGAGGCCACCAAGGCCGGCGTCCTGGTGGCAACCGGCGGCGTCGGCCCGCTCGACGAGGCCACGAGGATCAAGTACGACGGCACGAACTTCACCGTGCTTGATGGCCCGTTCTCCGAGGCGAAGGAGCTCGTCGGGGGTTGGGCAGTCATGGAGACGCGCGACAAGGCGGAGGCAATCGAGTGGACCAAGCGGTTCCTTGCCATCGCCGGGCCCGGCGAGTCCACCATCCGGCCGGTCTACTGACCCGCATTCCCTAACGGGGCGGGCTGTCCAAGTGACTGCCCGCCCCGCCGCCATGCCGGTCCCCCGGGTGCCGGAACTTGCCCGATCGCGCACCTGGTGGTGTGATCGGACCTCGTGGCAGACCCGCAACACGATCAGGCGCGCGCCGCGATTGAGACGGTCATCCGGATGGAGTCGGCGCGCCTGATCGCCGGGCTGGCCCGTTATGCCGGCGGCGACATCGGCCTCGCGGAGGAACTCGCTCAGGACGCCGTCGTCGCGGCCCTTGAGCAGTGGCCGCAGGACGGCGTGCCGAAGAACCCCGGCGCCTGGCTGATGACCGTCGCCAAGCGCCGGGCCATCGACCTGTTCCGCCGCAACCGCGACCTCCAGCGCAAGTACGCCGAGATCGGCCGCGACTTGGAGTCCGTGGACGACGACGGCCTGGGCGACTTCGACCGGGTGATTTCCGACGATATCGACGATGACCTGCTCAGGCTGATCTTCACGGCCTGCCATCCCGTGCTGGCCGTGCAGGCAAGGGTCGCGCTGACGCTGCGGCTGCTCGGCGGCCTGAGCACGGCCGAGATCGCCCGCGCCTACCTCGTGCCGGAGCCGACGATCGCCCAGCGCATCGTTCGCGCGAAGAAGACGCTGGCCAGCGCCCACGTGCCGTTCGAGACTCCGGATAGTCAGACTCGCCCGGCGCGGCTGGCCTCCGTTCTCGAGGTCATCTATCTCATCTTCAATGAAGGCTATTCCGCGACTGCGGGCGACGACTGGATGCGTCCCGCGCTCTGTCATGAGGCCCTGCGTCTCGGCCGGGTCCTCGCGCAACTGATGCCGGACGAGCCCGAGGTGCACGGCCTCGCAGCCCTGATGGAGATCCAGTCGTCAAGGATCGCCGCCAGGACCGGACCGTCCGGCGAGCCTGTGCTGCTGCTCGACCAGGACAGGACCCGCTGGGATCAGCTGCTGATCCGACGCGGGCTCGCTGCCCTGGCCAGGGCAGAGGCGCTCGGCGGCGAGCACGGCCCGTACGTGCTGCAGGCGGCGATCGCGGCCTGCCATGCGCGGGCGTTCCGGCCAGAGGAGACCGACTGGGCCCGGATCACCGAGCTGTACGGCGTCCTCGCTGAAGTGATGCCGTCACCAATCGTCGAGCTCAACCGTGCCGTCGCGGTGTCGATGACGTTCGGCCCGCAGGCCGGACTCGCCTTGGTAGACCAGATCGCCGACGAGCCTTCGCTGCGCGCATATCACCTTCTCCCCAGCGTCCGCGGCGACCTGCTGATGAAGCTCGGCAGGACCGCGGAGGCGCAGGCGGAATTCCGCCGCGCGAGCGAGCTCACGGCCAATGCCCGCGAGCGCGAACTCACCGATCAGCGAGCCCGCGCCGCAGAGTCAGGGCCTGGCGAGTAACGCCAAGAGCGCGGCCGTCGCGGCCGGCTGAGAGCCGGCCTCGTCCTGAGTCCAAGCTCGAACGTGTGTTCTACTGGTGAGATGAGTGAGAAGCCCCGGCCTCGTTGGTGGCCGTATCCCGGGCATTGTCCGGCCGGCCACGAGTGGGGCCCAGGGCGTGTGATCGTGAGCTGGTCGCCGTGCGACTGCCCGGGCGCGCTGACACATCCGGGCCGCGGGCATCAATGCGTGCGCTGCGGCACTCCCGGCTGCACGGCGGCCTGGTACCAGCCAAAGCACGGCTGGCCCTCGCGAGATCAAGACTCTTAGCTGACCTGGCTCTGGCCGGCCTGCCAGACTACCGACCATGCAGACTCTGGTCGCTGATCACCCGCTCATCGCGCACAAGCTCACCGCGCTCCGCGACATCAGCACGGAGACGCCGGTGTTCCGCAGTCTGACTGATGAGCTCGTTACGTTGCTCGCCTACGAGGCCACCAGGGACATCAAGGTCGAACGGGTCACCGTGCGCACTCCGGTCGCCGAGGCCACCGGCGTCCGGCTGTCACGCCCCAAGCCGCTGGTCATTCCTGTGCTGCGAGCGGGGATCGGAATGCTCGACGGAATGGCGCGGCTGCTGCCGAAGGCCGACGTCGGTTTCGTCGGGCTGGCCAGGGACGAGGAGACGCTGGTAGCGACGACCTACGCGACCAGGCTCCCCGCCGATCTGACCGGGCGAGACACGTTCGTGCTCGACCCGATGCTCGCCACGGGCGGCACGCTGGTCTCAGTCTTCGAGATGCTCTTCGCTCGGGGCGCTGCGTCGATGACGGCGATCTGCCTCCTCGCCGCGCCCGAGGGGGTCCAGCGGGTACAGGCCGCGTTCGGCGACGATTGCCCGATCCCGGTCAAGGTCGTGGCCGGCGGCCTCGACGACCGGCTCAACGAGCGCGGGTACATCGTGCCCGGCCTCGGCGACGCGGGTGACCGCCTCTACGGCCAGATCTGAC
>Ga0126378_10000925_pt1 | contig 21698 bp, 19 predicted proteins | sample PanSoiMetPlot_23_FD_92587 | JGI IMG/M metagenome (GOLD analysis project Ga0126378, IMG submission 92587) | Tropical forest soil microbial communities from Panama - MetaG Plot_23 | ecosystem: Environmental > Terrestrial > Soil > Tropical forest > Bulk soil | place: Panama | collected 2016-02-17
AACATCACGCCAATCTTCTCGCGAATCTGGTTGATGAAAATCAGGCAGGTGCGCGACTTCGACACGATCGCCGTCAGCTTCCGCAGCGCCTGCGACATCAGCCGCGCCTGCAAACCCATCTGCGGCTCGCCCATTTCGCCTTCCAACTCCGCCTTCGGCACCAGCGCCGCCACCGAATCCACGACTACCACGTCCACGCCGCCCGAGCGTATCAGCGTCTCCGCGATCTCCAGCGCCTGCTCTCCGTTGTCCGGCTGGGACACCAGCAGGTTGTCCACGTCCACGCCCAGCTTCCGCGCGTACACTGGATCAAGCGCGTGCTCCGCGTCAATGAACGCTGCCTGCCCGCCCAGTTTCTGCGCTTCGGCGATCACGTGCAGCGTCAGCGTCGTCTTGCCGCCCGACTCCGGCCCATAAATCTCGATCACGCGGCCGCGCGGGAAGCCGCCAACGCCCAGCGCCACGTCCAGCGACAAGCATCCGCTGGGAATCACGCTGACCGGCACCAGCACGTCCCGGCTGCCCAACCGCATGATCGAGCCTTTGCCGTACGACTTCTCGATCTGCGAAATCGCCGCTACCAACAATTTCTGTTTCTCGTCTGCCATTTCACACCTCGGTAGAGGAAAGTAGGAATTTGCTTCTGCGAGGCCAAGCCGTTGGAGGTAGCGCCACGAAACCACCACTCGTCATTTCGAGCGAAGCGAGAAATCTCTCTTCGCTTCGCTTCCACGAAATTCTTAGGACATTACGAAGTAGCAATCTTACCACCCGGTAGCTCCCTTCGCATCCCTTTTCTCGGACCGCCTTGCCCGAGCAAAGTAACATATGGGCGAAGAAAAAGCAAATACCATTGTTTCGCCTCCTGTTCGCCTACCGAAGGGCGGCTACCTCAACTGCCGCGTACTCCCTCTAGGGGCGCAGCATGCTGCGCCCTTGCTTGGCAACGAATGAAAGCTGTTCCTCAATTATAGCTATAAAACCCTCTGCCCGACTTGCGCCCCAACCAGCCCGCTGCCACATATTTCTTCAGCAGCGGGCACGCGCGATATTTCGGATCGCCCAGCCCTTCGAGCAGCACTTGCATAATGTCCACGCAAACGTCCAGCCCGATAAAATCAGCCAGCTCCAGCGGCCCCATTGGATGATTCATTCCCGTCTTCATCACCGCGTCCACGGCTTCCGCGGTCGCCACTCCTTCCATCACGCAATACGCCGCTTCATTGATCAGCGGCATCAGCACGCGGTTCGAAACGAACCCCGGCGCGTCGTTCACCGCCACCGGTTTTTTCTCCAGCTTTTCGGCAAGCTTCATCGCCGCTTCGAACGTCGCGTCGCTCGTCTGCAGCGCGCGAATCACTTCCACCAGCAGCATCACCGGCACCGGATTCATGAAGTGCATTCCAACAAACCGGTCGGGCCGCTTGGTCAGCGCCGCCAGCGTGGTCATGGAAATCGACGAAGTGTTGCTCGCAATTATCACTTCCGGCCGCAAAATCGCGTCCGCTTCCGCCAGCACCGCGCGCTTGATTTCAAGTTTTTCCGGCACCGCCTCGACCACAAAATCCGCCGCCGCAATCGCGCTCATCTCCGTAGCTGGCTGCACGCGCCCCAGCACCGCGCCCTTCTCCGTCTCCGCCAGCTTGCCTTTCTTCACCTCGCGGTCCAAGTTCTTCCCAATCGTCTCCATCGCGCGGTCCAAAAATCTTTGTTCCACGTCGCGCAAAATCACGTTGTAACCCGCGCGCGCAAACACGTGCGCGATGCCGTTCCCCATCGTTCCCGCGCCCAGCACGGCTACCGTCTTGATTTTTTCCACAGTCAATCTTCTTTCTTCTTTCCTCCAACGAAGCGGCAATCATACCGCTAGAACCCGCTTCGCAAATACTCTTTAGGGGGTCGGAGCTTTAGCTCCGACATTAGGGCCTTGAAAGAAAGGGCTTCAGCCCCTGAGGAAAATCTCATAGTGTTCGTTCAACTTGAGTCGCCCTTCTAGACACCCTCTTTGTCGGAGCATTCGGACTGATCGAACAATCAAGCTATACGTTGCGATCGGGCATCGAAGAAGAGCTCAGCGCGAGCCAAGCGGCCAGAGTGGCGAATTTTTCATCCTGCGACCAGGGCGAGCCGAACGGTTTCCCAATTTCAGTAACACGGCGCAGAAGCACAGCAGGCTGAATACGGAGTGCCTGCTTCACCCTGTCTAGAAGCTCTTTCTCTCTAATGCCGACGGTCTCGATGCCGCAGCGTTTGCCTGCCCGCGAAAGCGCGTCTCGAAAAAGTTCTCCGTCAGCCGTGTGAATTAACGCATGCGACGCAAGAATCTTCTCAAACGCGGGAAGAACTCTTCCAGAGGCACGGAGCAATCCGTAGCGCGCAAGCTGGACGCCCTGCTTCTGCAAATCCCTTTGCAAGGTCTGAATTGCGTCATAGGCGAGCCGCTCTGCTTCTGCCTCGACGCGCCCGACAAATTCACGGGCTTCATCGAGCTTCATCTTCTCCGCGGTGTGATATGGCTGCCGGAATCGGTAGCTGAACTCTTCAACTAGATGCACGCGCTCCCGCCCCAGCACTCGCGGCGCGCCTTTCTCCACGCAGACTGCAACCATCGCCGCCCACCCCGAATGCACCCGCAACCCAATCGCCGCTTGCTTCATGCTTCTCTGCTACTCCGCCCTGACTTGAAATAAGGCCGCTCACTCTGGCGGTGCGCCATCCACAATCTCGCTCACAATTTCTCTCGCGCGCGCTTCATCTTCAGAAGAAATGCAAACCGACGCATTCTGTTCGTGAAGTTCGACTCTCGCCGGAATTCCGTTCTCTTCCAGAGCAGCAACCAAAAACTCCGCAAGACCATTGTCACTCTCAGACCAAATTTCGCGGGTTAAAGCTCCTGGCTGACTAGGAGTTCTCTCAGGCGTCTTGTTTTCCTCTTCATCCTCCGCAGGCAATTCCATGTCTTGCGGCTCTTCTTCAAGAAGCCTTTCGAGGATTTGTTTGGCTGCCGCGAGGTCTGATGAGAGCACAGCAACTTGGTACCCGAACCGCGTCATCGGTTGAATCGGGAATGGATCTCCACGTCGTACTCCTGGGAAAACCCCCATCGGCTGGTTAAAGAACGGAATGCCTGCCTCTTTAAGGTGCTCGAGAAGAGTTGTGTGAAGTGCAAGGTCCTCTCCCTCCCAGAGCGTTCTTATTGAGCCACTCGAATTGTTCGGGGGGCTTGCTTCTTCCGATCCGGGCAGGCTAGCCACTAAAGGGACGTCGCAGTCGGTACAGTGGGTAAACCCAGGACGATACTCGGCGTGGCATTGCGGGCAGAACATGTTGGCGCAGAGTCTACACCAAGGAAAATAAAAAGAGGTGAATCCCCCAATTTGAGGCGTGTAGCCTACCAAGAACTCCTGTAACTCATTGAGAAGCAACTACTTAATTCCGGCTAATTACAAGGCTTTCTCCCGCGTCTTTTTGCCCCTCCTGTGCGTATACCAGTTAGAATGAACGCCACCACTTCATGCTCGACTGCCCAGCAACCTGGCTTGAATCCTGGCCCGAACCTTCTCGCGGCCTTGAAGTTCCTTGGACGAGCGAATCTCTTTGTGCCGGCCGTCACGTTTTCCACGCTGATGCAGTATGAAGCGAAAAGCATCGCCCGCGGCTTGCAGCGCCGCGATCCCGACCTGCTCGACCGCCTGATCGAGCAATATCAGTACCGGCTGTTCCGCTACCTCACGTACATCACCGGCGACAAGGCGCGCGCCGAAGATTTCTTTCAGGAAACGTGGATTCGTGTCCTCGAACGCGGGCATCAGTACGACGGCAAGTCGAAATTCGAAGCCTGGCTCTTTGCCATCGCGCGGCACCTGGTGATCGATTGGCAGCGCTCAAAGAAAGCGCAAAGCCTGGACGCGCTGACGGATCCCACGCAGGAAAGTCCGCTGCAAGTTCCCAATGAAGATGAGCCGTCGCCGTTGCATCAAGTGCTGGCTCAAGAAAATGCGGAAAACGTCCACTCCTCGCTCAAGAAGATTCCCGCGATTTACCGCGAAGTGCTTGTGCTGCGCTTCCAGGAAGAACTGCAAATCGAAGAGATGGCTGGCGTCCTGAGCATCCCTGTTTCCACCGTCAAGTCGCGACTGTACCGCGGGCTGGATGCACTGCGCGGTGCGCTTCAGGCAGGTGCGGCATGAGCGACAACATGCACACACGCGCGTTGCAGCTTGTCGCCAAGGATCGAGTGGAAGGCCTGGCGCAATCGGAAAACGACTGGCTCGCAAAGCATTTGCAGGAGTGTGAGTCTTGCAATGAACACGCGCGGCAAACAGACCGCGCGCTGCGGGCACTGCATTCGGCTGCGGTTTCATTGCCCGCAGACCTGGCGTCGCGTACACAATTCCGCGTGCGCCTCCGCGCCATGGAATTGCGAGAGCGCGAACCGAAGCGCCGCATGCTCTGGCTTGCCTGCGGACTTTCCTGGGTTTTTGGGATTGCCAGCGCGCCTTACGTTTGGCGGCTGTTCGAATGGTTTGGCGAGCGCACCGGCGCACCCAAGCTCGTCTGGGAAATCGGCTTTGGCCTCTGGTGGACGATCCCCGCTCTGTTCGCGGTGATCGTGATGCTCCTGGAAAACGCGCAGCACTCAGGCGAGCCCGAATGGATGAAACCGGGCCGTTGAAATGCGCTCTAGCGCAGGGCGGCAGCCCTGCGGGGTTTCCTGGGCAGCAGATGTGGCTGAAGAGAGTGGAAAAATGGAAGAGAGAGAAAAATGTCAGATTATTCCCAAAAAGTGACCAGTTCTTTTAACGAGCGGATGCGTCTGATTCGCGTCCGAAGAAAGAAAGAGAATCTGCGCTTCCGGGACGAGTTTCGCATCATTCCGCGATGGCTCAAGGTGCTCGTAGGAATTCTCTACGTGGCAGCCGTGGCCATCGCCATGACGGTCAACTATTGGAACGTCAAGCACTATGGTCCAAATGAAACCATAGCTCCTGGTCTTTGGGAGTTCCCAGTGCTGGAAGCGCTGGTAGTGATCGCGGCCGTCACCGCTGTTTACGTCCTCTTTGCGAGCTTCATCTTCTTGACGGCCTACGTCAACCGGGATGCTTATCGCCGCGGGATGAATGCCCCGCTGTGGACCATTCTGATCCTTATTTTCTTTCCCACTTGGGGGCTGATTGGCTTGGTCATCTATTTTCTAATGCGCGAGCCTCTGCCTTATCCATGCCCGCAGTGCGGAGCCTCCGCCAGCGCCCGCTTTAACTTTTGCCCGAACTGCAAATGCAACCTGCAGCCCTCGTGCCCGCAGTGCAAGCACGAAGTCGCCGAACTCGACAAGTTCTGCCCCTATTGCGGCAACGACCTGGCAGGTGGCAAGACGGACCTAACCCCTCAACCTTCCAACGTGTAGCGCAGGGCGAAGCCCTGCGGTTTTTTCAAGGGCAGGTTCACACCTCAGGTGGTTGGAGCTACCGCCAGAGTTTGGGTACGTGTGAAGTAGAGGGTAGCGAGAACGGCGAGGAGCATGGTGAGGATTTGCAGCGCAAACAGGAACCAGCCGCCGATGGCAGTCCTGGCAACGGAAAACAGCTCCCACCAAAGATTCATACAAATGTGTAGCGCCACGCCGACCCAAAGATTCTGCCAGCGGTAAACCAGCCAAGCCACAAGCACCGCCCAGAAACCGGTCATGAAAAACAAAGTGGCCATTCCCTGAAGGCCTTGGCCCTTTTCGACGTGACCGAGTCCGAAGAGGATCGCCGAGGGCCAGACCACAAGCCAGAAGGGCCAACCCGTCCCGCGCTGGAATTGGCGGACGCCGAACCCGCGGTACTCCAGCTCTTCGATAAAGGGTGAGAACACTGTGAGGAAAAGAAGAGGAAGAATTTCTAAGGGCGGAGTCAGGCTGCGCGTGAGCGCGAGGCCGATCAACATCGGCAGCGAGACGCCGAGAGCGAAGGCGATGGCGGGTAGAATCGGAGCGGAAAGGCCAAGTTCGCAGGCGACGTCACCTAACCCGGCGCGACGCACCAGGAAGACAGCGAGGACACAAAGGACGGCGCCGCCGATCTTGTCGATGCTCTCCACGTAGTAGAACGGACCCGTGCGGTGCAAGTTGCGATAGGCGGGGAAGCGGGAAAGAAGCTCGTGGGCGTTCGACGCGGCGAACAGCACCGCGAGAGTTGCGATGGCAACGATCCAGGCGCGATTTCGCATGAGCACCTCCCCTCTAAGTACGCGAAATAAGGTGCCTGGGTTCCGCCAGGCGTGGCGATTAGGGGCGGCCAAGGAGGAGACGGTCGACGCGACGGCTGACGTCGCGGAGATACGCTTCGTCGCCGGGATCGAGTTCGACGGTGGCGCTTCCGCTGTAGCCGATTTCGGCGAACGCCTGGCGCACCGCAGGCCAGTCCACGTCGCCGTCGCCGAGATTCACCCAGGAATATCCGCTTTCGTTGTGCTTGAAATCCTTGAGATGTACTTTGACGATGCGCTTCCCGAGGGTGCGAATCCAGTCCTGCGGATAGCCGTAAAACATCACGTTGCCTACGTCGAACCAAGCTTTGATCCACGGGCTGCGGAACTCGTCGATATACGTGGCCATTTCGAGCGGACTGAGCAGGAACTTGTTCCAGACTTCTTCGATAGCAATGACGATTTTCAGTTCTTCGGCGAGTGGAATCAGTTTGCGGATTTGCGCTTGCGAGCGTGTCCATGCGTCCCGGTACGCAGTTTGTGGATTCACAACGGCCGGCACAAGAAGCACGGCGTCCGCGCCCCAGAGCTTGGCGTTGTGCAGCGAGGTGCGCATGCCAGTCAGACTCCTTTCCACGACCGCGTCATCCCTGGAAGAGAGCGGATATTTCCAGTGGTCCATGTTCATCACTGAGTCGATGCGAATGGCGGCTGCGTCGGCAGCTTTCTTGATTTCTTCGGCGATATGTTCGTCGGAAGTGGTGGGCGCCTGCACAACTTCAAAACCGACTTCGCGCGCCAGTTTGAGGCGGTCCGCGAGGCTGAGTTTTTCTGGCAGCATGTCTAGCAGCACGCCCTTTTTGATCGGGAGCGCAGCGGAGTCCGCTGCAAACGTGGACCCCGGAAGGCCCGGGCTCATGCATAAGGCGAGACCGGCGGCAATGGACGATTTCAGGAATTCACGACGGGATGAGTCGCGCATTGGTACACCTCGGAGAGCTGAGATGGGGAACGGCATGCTGCCCCCCGCAAGACGCTTGGATGTCACCGCAGTTTGTTCAAATCGATCTTGGGATCCCACACTTCCGTGGACTTCAGCAACTCCTCCCAAGTGACCTCGCGCCCGGTGTAAGCAGCGACGCGCGCCATCATGCACGAAAGTGCGGACTCTGCGCCTTTTGCAGCTTGATTATGAAAATTGCCGCTCGTGATGCTCGCAACGAAAGCTTTCTTTTTTTCAGGATCGGCTTGCTCAAGATTCGAAGTGAACTTTCCGGTGGCGGAGAACCCCTGGTCGGAAGCTGCTGCGTCCTTCGGTTTGGGAGCCTCCCACTGCCACGGCTCGTCGCCCCAGATGCCGAGCGGGCCGCGATACGGAGACTGCGAAGTGCCCTTTGTGCCGAAGAAGCGCTCGGTGACGTCCCACCAGCCTTTTGCGAACTGCGTGGAGCTGAAGGTGACGTCCACTCCATCGGGATATTGAAAGACGCCGTTGTAGTTTCCATAGCAGTTGCCATCGTTGGCCGGACGCCCGAGGCGGCTGCCCGTCGCCGAAGCCTTTAGCGGATGCGACTGCAGAATCCAGTTGCAGATATCGATGACGTGGATGTTCTGCTCGACGATGATGTCGCCGGAGAGTGCGCGGTCGTAGAGCCAGTTGCGAAGGCGGCGCTCTGCAGGCGAAGCGTTCGGCCAAGCGGGGCGGTCGATATATCCGGTTAGATAGTACGCTTCGCCGCAGACAATCTTGCCGAGCGCGCCGGCGTGAATGCGGCGCACCATTTCGACAAAAGGTGGGCAATCGCGAATTTGGAAGCCGACATCAAGACTAACCTTGCCTTCGGCTCGCTTGCCGATATCGATGACTTTTTTCACGCCGGGCACGTCTACAGCCACGGGCTTTTCCAGATAGACGTGCTTGCCCCCAGCGACGGCAGCTTCTAGATGCTGCGGATGAAAATAAGGCGGCGTGGCGATGACGATGGCATCCACTTCTTTGGAGGCAGCAATCTCGTGAAAGGCATTCGGGCCGAAGAAGAGTTGCTTGGCGTCGATGGCGCTATAGCCTTTGGCTTGCTGCAGCTTGTCGAAGTTAGCGCGGGCGGCATCGAGCTGGTCCTGAAACAAGTCTGCGAGCGCGACGACACTCGCGCCGCCGGTGTCGACCAGATTCGTGGCGTCTTCGGTGCCGCGCCCGCCGCAACCGAGCAGCCCCACGCGGACCGCCGAGCTAGCAGCTGTGCCGCGCACCAGCTCCGGCTTGATGAACATCAAGCCGGTGGTGGCTGCGGCAGCTCCGATGAATTTGCGGCGGTCGAGTTTGTCTGTGGAGTCTTGTGGCGGATTTGTGTTGCCTGACATTGCTTCCTCCAGTTGCAACGCCCTTGCCAGCATAGGCAGGGTGAAGCGTCCCCTACGACTGCCCTAGCCGAAAAGTGATTCCAAATAGGTTTTGGCCGCCCGCACATCTTCCATTTGCTGTGGCCCGGAAATTTCGCGTTCGATCGTCACCGCTCCGCCGTATTTCAGTTGTTTGAGGCGCGCGATGATGCGCGGGAAATCCACTTTGCCTTTGCCGATAGGCACTTCTTCGCCAAGCTGGCGCGGATTCGTTGGCCAGAGGCCATCCTTCGCATGGATCCCCTGGATGTAAGGCGCAAGAATCTCGATGGCGTCCACCGGATTCGCCTTGCCATAGAGAATGAGATTGGCGAGGTCGAAGTTGACGCCTTGGTTGTCGAGACCGACGTCGCCAATCGCGCGCACCAGCGTGATGGGCGTTTCCTGGCCGGTTTCGTAGCGGAAGTTTTGCCCGTTGTTCTTGCAATATCCGGCGGCTTCGCGCAGCGCGGCGATGGTCTCTTTGTAGAGCTGATCGTTCGGGTTTTCGGGGATGAAGCCGGCGTGCGTTTGCACGGCGGCAATGCCGCACTGCTTGGCGAAGTCGGAAGCCTTTTTGATGTGCGCGATGCGCGCAGCTCGCGTGTCGCGCGGCACGAGGCCGATCGTCTGCGGGCCTTCGTAAAAATCCCAGACTTCACGGCCAGGTCCGCCCACGACGAGAGAGGTTGCTTCGATTTTGTTTTGATCCAGCGCCTGGCGAAGACTGGACGCGCCATTTGGGTCGAGGTCGCTGAAATAAGCCTGGCACGTCGGCAGGCCCAGATCGCGAACCTTTTTCATCGCTGCGTTTGGGTCATTTCCAACCGCGATAATCAGCCCGAGCCGCAGCGGCTTCCTGCCTTCATTGGCAGCGACAACGGGCGCCATTTGCTGCGCTGCGAAGCCAGACGTTTCGTCAGCGAGGATTGCGGACGAAGGCCCATCGCTTGATGCGGGGCTCAGGCCAATTGCCAAAGCTCCCGCCGAAGTTTGCAGAAAAGCTCGCCGATCGCGTTTGCGCACGATGACCACTCCTAAGAGCACGAGCACAGGTGAGGAGGATTGTAACGCAGGGCGAGGACTTCAGAAACGTTCAACGGCAAGGGCCACTGCGTTTCCACCGCCGAGGCAGAGCGCGGCGACGCCGCGCTTCAAGTTGCGGCGTTGCAACTCGTACAGCAGCGTCACAAGAATGCGGGCCCCGCTGGCCCCGATCGGATGGCCAAGCGCCACGGCACCGCCGTTCACGTTGACTTTGTCAGGATTGAGCTTGAGCTTGCGAGTGACCGCGATCGCCGCGACAGCAAAGGCTTCATTCAATTCGACGAGATCGACGTCCTTGTCGCGGTCCCAACCGGTTTTCACAAGCAGTTTTTCCACGGCATCGACGGGCGCCATCATCACCCACTTGGGCTCGATGCCGCTGACCGCTTGAGCGACGATGCGCGTGATCGGCTGCTTGCCAAGGCGCGCAGCGTTGCGCTCGCTCGTGACGACCAGCGCCGCCGCCCCGTCGTTCGTCCCCGGCGCGTTGCCCGCCGTGACCGTACCATCTTTCTTGAACGCCGGCTTCAACTTCGCGAGCGCTTCCATCGACGTGTCCTCGCGCGGCGATTCGTCATATTTGATGACAACAGGGTCGCCTCTTTTCTGCGGCACTTCAATGGGAAGAATCTGGGCTTCGAAGAAACAGGATTTGCGCGCGCGAACCGCCTTCTGATGGCTTTCGACGGCGAAGCGGTCCTGTTCCTCGCGCGTGATGCCATATTTTTCCGCGACCAGTTCGCCGGTCATGCCCATGTGAAAATTTTCGTACGCATCCCACAAGCCGTCTGCGATCATTGAGTCAACGAGTTTTCCATCGCCCAGGCGGTAGCCGGTACGCGCCTGCGGCAATAAATAAGGACAGTTCGACATGGACTCCATGCCGCCGGCGACCACGATTTCCGATTCGCCAAGCTGCACGGCTTGCGCGCCTAGAGCCACCGCTTTCAAGCCCGAGCCACACACTTTGTTGATGGTCATGGCAGCTACGCGGGGCGCGCAGCCGCCTTTTAGCGCGGCCTGACGCGCAGGATTTTGACCGAGGCCCGCCTGGACCACGTTGCCCATAATCACTTCATCGATTTGTTCGGCATCGAGTCCGGCACGTCGTGTTGCTTCGGCGACGACTTTGCCACCCAGTTCGGGCGCAGAAAATCCCGCAAGGCCGCCTTGAAATTTTCCGATGGGCGTGCGAACAGCGGAAAGAATGACAGGAGCTTCCATGGCGTGCCTCCAGCAAGTGCAGAAGCACAATTATAGCGCGTTGCAGAGGAGACTGCCGAAACGCGCTGTAGCGCAGGGCGACAGCCCTGCGGGTTTCTGGACGTGGATGTAAGTCACACGGAAAAAAGCGCCGTGCCGCGCCGCTCGCTAGCAGGTCTTTGCAGCCGCGTTTCTTGGCTGAAATGTAAGGCCCGCCTTCTAAGGCGGGCCGCTCGTGAGACTGCAACAATGAGCTTGGCTGACTTTCCCTAGTTTGCCGCGGCCGCGCTTGGCTGCTGTTCGTCGGCGCTCGGTCCGTAGAGGCCCGGGACCGCAACATTCAGCAACCGGAGATACACGATAAGCTGCGCTCGGTGATGATAATGATGGTTCAGCACCATGCTCCGAATCGCGGCAATGCGAGGCATGGTGAAGATCTCCTGACCGCCGGCAAGCAACCTCCAATTCTTCATCATCTCGGCATCGCTAACCTTGGCAAGAGCGGTGCGGGCTGCCGCGACGTTCTTGTCGAACTCGGCGAGCAGTTCCTTGCGGTTGTCGGCCTTTGGCGGCGTGTAGCTGGGCCCGCCGACGGGCGCGTAGTCGAGTTCTTCGGTGTTGATGGTGTACGGCAGCCAGTCCACCATTGTGGCCACGTGGCCGGCCAGCCAGCCCAGCGTTCCGGATTTATCGTGTGGTTTCCAATTCCATTTCTCCTCCGGACAGCGTTCCAGCACTTTGCGCGTGTTTTGCATTTCCTGATCGAATTCACCCAGCATGGATTGTCCAATGGTCATAGCGGCTCCTCCCGTTATTCTCTACAACAGAAACTTGAGTTCCTTTAGCGATCACCTCTTAGGATTAGGTCTCGCAAGCCCGGTATCGTAGGCGAATAGAAAGCGAAATGTCAAGCGCTTTTCGAATGGCGCAGGGTCAGTTTGAATCTTGGTGGCGGATCAGTTTGGATTTTTTGTTTCGTGACACAATAAGTCAAAAATCCAAACTGACACCACTATTGAATTTTACGATTCGTGGCACAATCGGCGCCAAAATTCAAAACTGACCGGCTACCTCGAGAACGCCCTTACCGCACCTCGTCTTTCGTCTCGGCTGCGCTTAGTTGCGCGTACGAGGCAGGTGGTTATATGGAATCCTGGTACCTGGCCCGCGATTCATCCTTTGTAGGGGCGCAGCACCGCTGCGCCCAGGCCGCTACAACGTCCAGAGCTACGGCGGAAATCGGTTGACAGCCAGCCGCAAGCGAACAAAATAAATCCATGGCACACCAACTCACAACATCCTACTTGAAAGATTCCATCGACCTGTTTCGCTTTTACAAAAAGGGCGCAGAGCGCGCTATGGCGCAATGTTCGGATGAGGCCCTGTTCACGACCATCGACTCAGAATCCAACTCCATCGCGATTATCGTGAAGCATATGGCCGGAAACATGCGGTCGCGATGGATGGACTTCCTGACGACTGATGGGGAAAAAACGGACCGCAACCGCGACACCGAATTTGAGGATCCGCCGAAGACACGCGCGGAGCTTATGGAATTGTGGGAGCGCGGCTGGAAATATGTTTTCGAGGCGCTCGAGCCGCTGACTGACGCGGACCTGACGCGCACAGTTACGATCCGCACCGAGCCGCACTCCGTGATGCAGGCGATCAATCGCCAGATGGCGCACTATGCGAACCATATCGGGCAAATTGTTTTCGTGGCAAAGCATCTAACGGCAAGGGCGACGGGAAAGTGGGATTCGCTGAGCGTGCCTCGCGGCCAGTCGAAACAATTCGCCGCCGACGTGGCCGCAGGAAGAAAATCGCAACGGTAAGTAGCTAGACAAGCGTGGGGATTCACTCATGAGCAAGCTGTGGACGCTTACAAGCATTCTTGTTGGCGTATCTGCTGCCTCAGCCCTATTGGGATGGATGGCATTTCGGCTCGCGCGGCACATGGACAGAGTAGAACGAGAACCGAGATACAGACGTCGCTGGCTGTTGTATGGAGCTGCGATCTATGGTTTCGGCATTGTTGCTGGAATTTCACAAGTCCTCAGCGGTGACGCACCCCCGGCGACCCTCCTTGTTGTGCCAATTCCACTTCTTTTTGTGTGGCTGTACTTGCGCGCGGCAAAGCGGGTAAAGATTCCTCCCGGAAAAGGGGCCGGTCCGTGACAAGGGGTGACGGTACCCAGAAGCTTGGTAAGACAAGACAATTTTAAACTAGCCTCGAAATCCGCTACCCTTCTTGAAGACGGCGACGTGAAGTCGCCGCTATAGAAACGCATGGCCACGTTGTTCGACATGGAGCCGCTTCCGCCGCTGGCGGAAGGTGGCGCGAAGCCAAATGAAGCGCAACGCCGCGCGATTGAGCACGGCGATGGCCCGCTGCTCGTGATCGCAGGCGCGGGCACGGGGAAAACGCGCGTCATCACCGAACGCATCCGCCACCTTCTACAAACGAACGCAACCCTTTCCGGCGAAAACATCCTCGGGCTGACCTTCACCAACAAAGCTGCAGGAGAAATGAAAGCGCGCGTCGTGCGCGCCACGGGCGAGCGCGGGAAAACCGTGACGCTCGCGACGTTTCACGCCTTTTGCGAAAGCCTGCTGAAGGAACAAACGCCCGAGCGCCTGATGATTGACAAAGTGGATCATTGGATCCTCCTGCGGCGCAACCTGAAGCGCCTGCAACTGGACAAGTTCCGCCGCCTGGCCGAGCCAGGACAATTCTTGAACGATTTCGTGGAGTTTTTCTCGCGCTGCCAGGACGAACTGGTTTCGAGCGAAGACTACGAGAAGTACGCGGAAGCACTTGCGGAAAAGCTGAAAGCGGACCGCGGTGAGTTCGAAGAAGACCTGTTCCAAGTGCGCCTGGAGGAAATCGCGCTGCAGCGCGAAATTGCGCGAGCGTACCGCGTCAGCGAAGAACTCCTAAAGGAAAAGAAACGCGTTTCTTTCGGAACGCTGATCACCGGGGCCGTCGAGCTTCTGGAAAAGAACGCGGAACTGCGCCGCCAACTCCAAGACAGATACCGCTACATTCTGGTGGACGAGTTTCAAGACACCAACATCGCGCAACTGCGTCTCCTGGCGCTGCTGACCGGCGACGCGAAAAATATTGTTGCCGTGGGCGACAACGACCAGGCCATTTACCGGTTCCGCGGCGCTTCGTTCGGAAGCTTCAAGCTTTTTCTGGAACGGTTTACCGGCTGGCGCGTAGGTGCGGACTCGACAAAATTCCGCGTCGCTCTGACGGAGAACTACCGCTCGACCCCGAACATCCTACGCGTGGCCACGCACGTGATCGCGCAGAACACCGTTACCGCCGACTTCCCAAAAAAGGTGCTGAGCGCGAACAAAACGGAAGGCGAAAAGATTCGCATCGTGGAGCTGCCCACCGAGGAAGACGAAGCGCGCTGGGTGGCCACCGAACTCGAGCGGCTGCACGCCGGAGGCCGCAAGTGGAAAGACTTCGCGGTGTTGTACCGCCAGCACGCGCATCGCAACGAATTGGTCGGAGAATTGTCGCAGCGCAAGATCCCCTTCGTGATCAGCAGGCTTTCGATTCTCGATCATTCCCTGGTGAAGGACGTGATTGCCTACCTGCGGCTGATCGTGAGGCCGTATGACGATATCGCGTGCGCGCGCGTCCTGTCGGCTCCGGCCTGGGGGATCGAGGCTGTAGATCTGGTGCGGCTTGCGGAAAGAGCGAAAAAAGCGAAGAAAGCAATTTACGACATGCTGCAACTGCCGCAGGCCGAGCTTCCATTCAATCGCTCGCATGCCGCGCTGGCACGCCTCCTGCAATTCATTACCGAGCAGAGAGCCACCCTGCGCGAGCGAACCGCTCGCGTGATCCTCTGGGATTTGTATGAATGGCTGGAACTCCCGCAACGCGCGGGCGCACAAGACCGCAACTACGTGACACGCTTGACCGAATTCGCCAAGGAGTGGGAACCAAAGAGCGACACCGGCAGCCTGGCGGAATTCGTCGAGTACCTCGATTACTACGAGCAGGCAGGCGGCGCGATTTGCCTCGAAGACGACACCCCGGACGACGCTCTGCAATTGATGACCGTGCACGGCGCGAAAGGACTCGAGTTTCCGCAGGTTTTTGTGTTGCGCGTCAACAACGGCAGATTCCCTGCGACCGAAAGACCGCGCGTATTCGAGTTTCCCGCGGCGCTCATGAAGGAAGGCGAGCCAGCCGAACAGTTTCACATTCAAGAAGAGCGTCGGCTTTTCTACGTCGCGCTGACGCGCGCGGAAAACCGGCTCACTCTAACGACGCTCACCGAGAAAAAAGGCAGAGTGCCCGTGTTTGTCGAAGACATTCTCATGGACCCGGCGGTGCGCCGCCGCGACGTGCGTCAAATCATGCCGAAGCTGCCGCGCCTTCCGGAGAAGCCTGCGAAGAAAGACGCCACATCAATGAGCGGAGAACTCTTCCCTGTTTCCTCCGAGGAGCCAAAGATTTTTTCGCAGATCGCCAACTGGGCGGAGAGTTTTCATCCTCCGTCGCCGGAGCCGCTGACGCTCAGCCCCTCGGCCGTACAGGGATACCGGAACTGCCCGCAACAATATTTGTTCGGGTATTTGTGGTCGCTGAGAGAAGGCCCGCGAGCGACGCTGAGTTTCGGCAGCATTATGCACAACACCGTCAAGCGCGTCCTCGGCGAATTGCGCAAGGGGAACAAGCTGCCGTTTGAGGACGTTCAGCGGATTTTCGAAATGGAATGGCGCTCGGTCGGCTTCGAAGACGAATATCAGGAAGCGGAATACAAGAAAGATGGCATCGAGCAGTTGCGCGCGTTTTACGCGGAGGTGATTGCAGCCACGCCTAAGATTCTCGAACAGGAAAAGCGCTTCGAATTGCCGCTCGAAAACAACGTGGTCATCATCGGGCGCATGGATCAGGTGAATTCGCTCGGCCGCGACGACGTGGAAATCGTGGACTACAAAACAGGCAGGCCCAAAAAAGACTCGTTCGCAAAAAAAGATCTGCAGCTTAGCCTGTACGCGCTCGCGGCAAAAGAAATTTTCGAGTGGAATCCCGTGCGCCTGGTTTTCCACTATTTGCAAAACAACGAAATCCAGGTGACGATGCGCGATTCTAAACAGCTCGCGGAAGCGCAAGGAATTGTTCAGGAAGCCGCGGCCGACATTCGCGCCGGGGAGTTCCCTGCTCAGCCCAGCGCCGTCTGCCGCAGTTGTGCCTACAAACCCATCTGCCCCGCCCACGAAGAGGAGTTGAGCGGTTAATGGAAGGCTTGGGACTTCGTCCTTGAGCACGCTCGCGCTCATTGTCATTCCGAGGTCGCGTTCTTTGCGGCCGAGGAATCTGCTTTTCCCAGTAAGCGCAAGAACACAGTCACACTCGCTTATAAGAAGGAGAATTCCCCATGCCTCGCAAAACGACCTACCTCGTCTTCTGCTTTCTCGGTATCGCGCTGCCGTACTCGCAATTTGTCCCGTGGGTTATTGCGAATCACGGTTTGCCGATGGGACTCTTCGTGCGCGAGCTCTTCTCAAATCGCATCGGCGGATTCTTCGGAATGGATGTGCTGGTCTCAGCGGTCGTCCTTATCTTTTTCATCCGCCGGGAAACCAAACGTTTAGGTGTGCGGCACATTTGGCTGCCGATTGTAGGCGTCTTAACCGTCGGCGTGTCGCTGGGCCTCCCCTTGTTTCTTTATCTTCGAGAGCAATCACTTGAAGGAACCGCTGGAGCAGTTGCAACGGCGGCCAAAGGCTGACTTGCTTCCTGCGCAGTTCTTGATCTTCTTGTAGGGGCGCAGCATGCTGCGCCCCATCTCGGCAATTACGTTTGCGATCCGTTCTACAGTCTCACGGCAGCTTGGTGGATTGCGAGCGGACCACCACCCACTTGTCTCCGCGCTTTTCGAGGACATCCATCCACGCTGTTTTAACAACGGTCCCTTTTCTCTCGCTGTGGCCCGTTGCCGCACCGCTGCCCTGCACCACGGCAATGTTACCCAACACCTTTACTTCCATAGGGCCCATTTCATAAGAGTCCAGTTTGAACTCGCGGGACTGCAGTCGACTCAGGGTGCTCTCCTTGGAATGAACCTTGCCTGCGTACCCCACACCTCTCCAGTCATCGCCAAGGATCTGACTCACCTTGCCGACATCGACGGCAACCGAGGCATTCGCCCAATCCTGTTCCACTTGCTTGATGGTCTCGGCAACGCTAGCTGCTGTCGAAGGCGCGTTGCGCGGGTGGGCAAAGACCAGCGCAACAGTCACCAACGCAAACAACGCCGCCACTATGATGTTTTTCACTGCCGTTCTCCCAATTCGGTTTCGCGGGTGCGACTCTTTCAGTTTCCTCACTTCACAGAGGCGCCCCCGGTGCGCACTACCACCCATTTGCCTGTGCGCTTCTCGAGCAGATCCATCCAAACAGCCTCACCGCTAATGTCTTTTCCGTCCCGCATCCTCTTTTCGCTGACGCTGCCATGGCATACGGCTACATTGCCGAGCACCTGCACGTCTATAGGCCCAAGTTCATAGGACACGAGTTTGTCCTTGCCGGATTTAAAATCGCGTAGAACGCTGTCCTTGGTGACAATCTTGCCGGAGCTTGCGACGGTTGCCCAATCATCGGCGAAGATCTGATTGAGCTTGCCGATATCGGCGGCCACCATTGCATCCCCCATGTCCTGCTCGATTTGTTTGACAGCGGCGAGATCGCTCGGATCGTTGAATGGCGCGTGGAATTGCGCAAGGAATGGCGCACGGAGCGAGTGTGCTAAAGCCAGTCCAACAGCTACAAAGGCAACTAGAGCCGCCACTACGATCTTTTTCATTTGCTGTTCCCCCCATTCGGTTTCGCGGGCTTGGAATCCCGGCTTGCGAACAGCGGGCAAGATATTCCTTGGAACATATTCGCGGAAGGTCCATTCGGTTCAGACAATCCAGTACCATTCTCCGTAGTGGTCAGTTTGAATTTTGTGATTCGCGACGCAACAGGGTCAAGATTCACACTGACCCAATACTCCATTCCCGCGTCGTGCTCCGAATTTGCAATTTTTAGTCGAAACCGAAGGGGGTTGGTGGGTCAGTTTGGATTTTTTGTTTCGTGACACAATAAGTCAAAAATCCAATCTGACCCACGACTCGAAAGGACTATCGGAGTGCCGCGGCCAGGCGGCGAATCCCTTCGCGAATCTCACGTTCCCGCAGAGGCGCGTATCCCAGAACAACGCCGGTGCGTTTTGGCGGTTTTAGGTAGAACGAATCGACTGTGTACAGTCCCACGCCGGCGTTTTCGGCTTTGCCGTGCGCGTCCGCGATCATGCCCCCGCTTCTTCCTTTCACCCAGACGAGAAGATGGAGCCCGGCATTCGCGCCGCAAACCTCGGCGCGGCCGGCGAAATCCTCACGCACAGCAGCAACTAATGCATTTCGACGCGCCGCATTGGAAGCGTTGGTGCGCCGGAGATGACGATCGAAGTGCCCCATGCCGATGAAGTCTGCGAGAGCAAGCTGCTCCAGTGCTGCCGTTCCCGTGTCCCCAATTGCCTTGGCCGCTGTAACCGCTTCCACCAAGGTTTCCGGCAAGACGAGATACCCCAGCCGCAAAGCCGGAAAGAGAATCTTGGAAAACGTTCCCACATAAATCACGCGGCCTTCGCGGTCGAGTCCGGCCAGCGCTTGTAGCGGTGGTCCGTCGTATCGATATTCGCTGTCGTAGTCATCCTCAACGATGAACGCTCGCACGCGGGAAGCCCAATCGAGTAGCTCAAGCCGCCGCGCCAGTGGCAGGACGACGCCGGTGGGAAATTGATGAGAGGGAGTAACGTACGCAAGCCGGACTCCGCGCATCGCCCTTGTCGCCTTTGGGATACGGATTCCGTTCTCGTCTACCACCGATGTGATCAAATCCGCCCCGGCAGCCAGGAACGCAACTCGCGCGCCAGTGTAATGTGGTTCCTCGATCAGAACGCCGTCTCCAGGATTCAATAGTGCCCGGCAGACCAAATCCAAAGCCTGCTGCGTTCCGTTGACAATCACAATTCTCTCCGGTTTTGCATCCACTCCGCGCAGCCGTCGCAGGCGAGTCGCGATAGCTTCTCTGAGCTCCCAGCGTCCCGCTGGCGGCCCGTACTCAAGATCACGCAGACGAGCATGACGGGCACGTGCGCCCAGCAGCCTGCACCAGAGTGCATACGGTACATCGCCAAACGCCCCACGACCGGGCCGGAAATCGTACCGGATGTGCGGCGGCGTGAGTTGCTGCCAGGACAAAGCTGGCAGCCCCAGGCTCTTGCTTACTGCTTGCGCCGCTCCTAGCACTCTCGCTCCGGCGATCGCGAGCTGCACGCCAGCCTTGCTAGGGGTGCGCTGCTGAGGGCTCGCCGGTTTCGAGAGACCCGACGCAAGGGAGTTGGGTGGGAGAACAGCCGCGACAACTGTGCCCGCCGCACCCAGGCGGGTTTCAAAATACCCCTCGGCAAGCAGTTGTTCGTAAGCCGACACCGCAGTATTTCGGGAAACTTTCAGAAGGTTGGCTAGGGCACGTGTTGAGGGGACCCGTTCCCCCCGAGCGAGCGCGCCGGATAGGATCTCGTTACGAAAGGCGCGGTAGATTTGTTGATAGCGTGGCCCCGTCCCATCCAGCTGCAACATAATGGACCTAATTTCAGCATAAAAAAGCTTCTTGAGGAAGCTCCATTCATTGTGCTCGAATCGCCTGGATCAAATGACTTTTCCGGGCACGTGGGACACTGAATCTTTTTTTCTTCTTTCTCACGTCGACGGGCAATGATAGGTCATCAATTTGCCAACACGCCGCTACACAAAGACGCGAGGGTGCCCCACCTTTTCGAAGTTGGTTTTTGAAAAGGTGAGCGATTCTGCTCTGCGGTTTTTCGCACGGCTTGGCACGCAAGCATCATCGACGCGCTAGCTTCTCATGAGAGCAGTCCGCACAACCGTCAAGAGTTTCTGCGACCTGACGAGTCTGACGAGCCAACCTAACGCGCAATTCGCGCCGGAGTAATAGCCTTGCCGCGTGAGGATGGTCAGTCCTTCTCGGCGCACGCGAATTTCAATCGAATGGTACTTCTCTTCTCGGTCCGTGCCGCTGGGGAATAAGCAAACGTGTACTGATTGCGAGCTTCTTCGGTGACACGAGAGTAGAGTTCTTCCATGTCCTTGCCGCTTCATCGCGTAGTACGTCGCCGCCGGAATCGTGCGCGTATTCGCAAGCGCGGACGGCAGGAGTATTGTGAATGCCGATGAGAAAAGATGAGTCAACGCAACCGATTTATGAGCTGGTGGATGCGATCTACCGGTCGGAGTCGCGACGCGTTTTTGCTACTTTGATCCGCTTGCTGGGGGATTTCGATCTTGCCGAGGAGGCGGTGCAAACGGCGTTTGCCGCGGCGTTGGAGCAGTGGCCACGGGAAGGAGTGCCGGTCAATCCGCGAGCGTGGCTGGTTTCCACGGGGAGATTCAAAGCGGTCGACGCGTTGCGGCGGACGGCACGGCTGAATTCGTCAATTATGGAATCGATGGGGCAGCTCGATGCGAGCCCTAATCCGACAGAAACAGATCAGCCACAGATGGAACCACACATTGAAGATGACCGGCTGCGGCTGATCTTTACCTGCTGTCACCCGGCATTGCCGCCTGACGCGCAGGTGGCGTTGACGCTGCGAGAGGTTTGCGGGCTGACAACAGAAGAGATAGCCCGGGCTTTCCTGACGTCCACACCTACCATTGCGCAGCGCATCGTGCGCGCCAAGGCGAAAATCCGGGACGCACGCATCCCTTATGAAGTGCCCGCGCGAGCTGAACTCCCGAACCGGCTGGACGTAGTGCTGCGTGTGGTCTACCTGGTGTTCAACGAGGGGTATACAACTTCTTATGGAACGACCTTGATGCGGCATGACCTTGCTAGCGAGGCCATCCGGCTGGCGCGGCTATTTCTGGAGCTGCTGCCCGATCCCGAGGCGGAGGGCTTGCTTGCGTTGATGCTGCTACATGAATCGCGGCGACCTGCGCGTACTACACCCGATGGAGAAATGATCCTGCTCGAGGATCAGGACCGCTCGTTGTGGAATCGGGAGCTAATCGCAGAAGGTATTAAGTTGGTACGGCATGCAATTGCTTCCCGGCGTTTGGGACCTTACACGGTGCAGGCGGCGATTTCAGCGCTACACGCGGAGGCGCCGAGCAGCGCTGCTACGGATTGGTCAGAGATTGTTGGCTTGTATGACCTACTGTCGAGGATTGACCCTTCACCAGTGGTACGGCTGAACCGGGCCGTAGCGATTGCCATGCGTGACGGCCCGGCGGCCGGGCTGAGTCAGATTGAAGGCCTTCTGGCGAAGGGGGAACTGGAGAACTACCCGCTGGCATACTCGGCCAAAGCGGAGCTGTGCCGGAGGACTGGCCAGATGGACGAAGCCAGGGCTTCTTTCGAGAGGGCTTTAGCACTCACCAGCCAGGAGCAGCAGCGGCGGTTCCTGCAGAGGCGGCTTACCGAAATAAAATGAAGTTCTATTGAAGGCGGCTGTCGATTTTGCGGGTTTCCCGCGACTATCTCATGAAACGCAGAAGCCAACGCAAATGCCGAACCCGGAGAAAATCATGAAATATCTCTGCTTTGGATATAAGGATGAAAAATGGGAACAGATGTCCGAAAGCGAGAAGAATGCGCTTTTCGATGTATGTTTCGCTTACGACGACGAGCTGCGGGCCAAGGGTCACTTTTTGAGTGGAGAAGCCCTGGAGGATGCCAGCGCAGCTGTTACCGTACGGATTAAGAACGGCAAGGTGTCTGTTACCGACGGCCCCTTTATCGAGACGAAGGAGCAGTTGGGCGGTGTAGGGATTATCGA
>Ga0126378_10000926_pt1 | contig 21690 bp, 18 predicted proteins | sample PanSoiMetPlot_23_FD_92587 | JGI IMG/M metagenome (GOLD analysis project Ga0126378, IMG submission 92587) | Tropical forest soil microbial communities from Panama - MetaG Plot_23 | ecosystem: Environmental > Terrestrial > Soil > Tropical forest > Bulk soil | place: Panama | collected 2016-02-17
CGCGGCTTCCGGTTTGCTGGCGGACCATGGACGCGAAGTCTTCCCGGTCCAGGCCCGTCTGCCCCCGAAGCCGCCGGACGGCGTGCGCCACCTCGGTCAGGACCTCGCCCGAGTTCAGGCTGCCCTGAAAGCCGAGGCGAGCTACATACTCCGCGACTCTGCCCTGCTCCATCAGACTCGACATCTCATCCAGGACGTCGCGCCAGGGTCGGCTCTGGTCACGGTATCCCGCTTCGGGTGGGCTTCGGTCCTCCAGGCGATCGCGGGCTCGCTCCAGGCAGTAGATGCAGATCCGGACGTTCGGGCCTTGCTGCAGTGGTCGGCTGGCGGCCTGGTGGCGCCCGCAGAAGGAGCAATGCAGCTCCAAGCATTCCACGGGAACAGGGTGCGCGGGACCTTTGAGTGCGGTGAGAAACCTGGCCGCGCAGACGTGGCAAATGCAGACCACGCCCCCGACGTGGTCCGCACGAGCCATCACGGCGGCGTGGTCCTGATCATTGCCGCAGAAGGAACACCTATCACGATGGTTGGTCCCTCTCAACCCCATGCCCTCCACCAGATGCCACGGGACCGGCCGTTGAAGTGCGGCCGCTGCGATGGCCCGCTCGTCAGAAGGAACGCGCACGGCCAGGCATCTACCCGATTTATCTGCCAGGAAGCGCGCCGATGCCGCCTGCGGCCATCCTTGTGACCGGCGCGCCGCCCCCTTGGGACTCGGGCGACGTCCATCCCGGTCGGCTCCGGCATGCCTTCCTGGACGATCGCACCAGGGAGCAGGCACGTCCGCTGCCTTGACAATGTGGCTCATGACACCGGACCGTCGGGGGAGTACCCGGCGAAGCCGGGAGAGGGGGTGAGCGAAGGTATCGCTCCCCCGCGCCGTCGGGGGGATTGGGCGAAGCTGGAGGCTGTCGTGCCGGCTCGCGCAGTAGGCTGACCGGGGGAGGATAACGAATGCCCACAAGCGCACTCGCCAGGAAGCTCCTGGTCAAGCCCGGTCACCATGTCGCGGTGATGAGCTCACCGGCCGGCTACGCCGATCTGCTGCGGCCGCTGCCGGAGGGCGCGGAGCTCGTCGATTCGCCGCAGGAGCCGGTTGACGTGGTGCAGGTGTTCGTCCGGGATGCGGCGGAGCTGGAGCGGGCCGCTCCGGCTGCAATCAGGGCGATGAAGCCGGACGGGCTGCTCTGGGTCTGCTACCCGAAGGGCGGCCAGAAGGCTGGCACGGACCTCCATCGGGACGTCCTGTGGGATCTGATGGACAAGCTGACCGGTCTCGTGGGCGTCTCTCTGGTGGCGGTCGACGAGAAGTGGTCGGCGATGCGCTTCCGAGCCGCCGACAAGGTCGGAACCTGAGCCCGGCCAGCCCCATGAACGCCCGCTGGCTGGCGGTCGCTCGAGGAGATAGCGGGGCCGACCTTGTGCTGCGCGGCTGCCGGGTCTTCTCCGTCTTCACACGCGAATGGTTGGACGTCGACGTGGCTGTCTTCGAGGGCCATGTGGTCGGGCTGGGCCGATACGACGGGGAGCATGTTCTGGAGCTCGACGGCACCTATCTGGTGCCTGGCTTCATTGACGCCCACGTTCACATCGAGTCGTCAAAGCTGACCCCCGACCAGTTCGCCCGCGCCGTGGTGCCACGAGGCACGACCGCCATCGTGGCCGACCCTCACGAGATCGGGAACGTGCTGGGCTCGGACGGCATCCACTGGCTGCTCGACACCCTTGACGTACTGCCCCTGGACGTTTTTGTGATGGCGCCCTCCTGCATCCCAGCCTCACCGTTCGAGTCGCCAAGGCAAGAACTGGGGGTTGGCGCCATCAGCGGCCTGCTCCGCCGCCGCCGCGTCATGGGTGTGGCCGAGATGATGAACTTTCCCGGCGTGATCGCGGGCGACGACAGCGAGCTGGCCAAGCTGAGCACCGGCCTGACGGACCACGTCGACGGCCATGCGCCAGGTGTCAGCGGCCCGGCCCTCAACGCCTACGTGGCGGCTGGGATCGCGTCGGACCATGAGTCGACAACGTTCAAGGAGGCGCTGGATAAACGGCGGTTGGGCATGGCTGTCATGCTCCGCGAGGCCTCGAACGCGCGGAACCTCGTGGACCTGCTGCCGATGGTCAGAACCTACGGCCCAGAGGGCCTCATGTTCTGTACCGACGATCGGGAACCGGACTTCATAGCTGCTGAAGGACACATCAACCAGATGGTCAGAACGGCAGTCGCCCACGGCATCAGTGCGGAGGACGCGCTGGTGATGGCCACGTGGAACCCGGCGCTTTTCCACCGGCTGCCACGCCTGGGGGCGATCGCGCCCGGCTACCAGGCCGACGTCGTGGTGCTGGACGAGCTGGACCGCTTCGAACCTCGTCTCGTCCTGAAGCGGGGTCGGGAGCCTGAGTGGGCTGCGATCCAGGTCCCGGAATGGGCCCTCCGCACCGTGCGTCCGGCGCAGGTGGACGCTGGCTCGTTCCGGGTAGCGGGCGGCGGCTCACGGGTGCGCGTCATCCGCATCATTCCCGGCCAGCTGCTGACCGACCAGGAGATCGCCGAGGGCCGTCTCAAAGACGGTCAGCTGGAAGCCGATCCGGAGCGCGACCTCGCCAAGATCGCAGTGGTCGAGCGCCACCATGCGACGGGGCGGATCGGGGTCGGGTTCGTGGCCGGCACCGGGCTTCGGCGTGGCGCCTTCGCATCGACCATCGCGCACGACGCACACAACATCGTCGTGGTAGGCGTGGACGACCGGGACATGGCGGCCTGCGTTGCGCGCCTGACCGAGATCGGCGGTGGCATCGTCATCGCCCAGGGTGGCCGAGCGGTGGCCGACCTGCCGCTGCCTGTCGCCGGTCTGATGAGCGATCGGCCCCTGGAGCAGGTGGCGGGCGCGTTGGGACGGCTCGAAGGGCAGCTACAGGGCATGGGCGTGTCTCTGACTGCCCCATTCATGGCGCTGAGCTTCCTTGCGCTGTCGGTGATCCCCAAGCTGAAGATCACCGACCGGGGCTTGATCGACGTGGACCGGTTCGAGATCGTGCCGGTGGTCGTCCAGTGACGACCGCTGCCAATGCCGGAGCCCGTCAGGCTACAGCAGCCGTCGAAGCAGTTTGCCGCTGTCGCTGCGCGGTAGCCGCTCGACGAACGACCACCTGCGTGGCACTTTGAACCCGGGCAGGCGCTCACGACACCACGCCTCCAGCTCGGCCTCGGTCACGCCGTCGGCCACAACCCAGGCAGCAACCACCTCGCCCCACAGCTCATCGGGCCGGCCGGCGACGGCCACGTCCACGACATGCGGTTGGCCTAGCAGGACCGCCTCCACCTCCTCGGGGCGGACGTTTTCCCCGCCGGTGATGATCGTATCGTCGCAACGGCCCAGCACGGTCAGCACGCCATCCTCGAGGCGCCCGCGGTCGCCCGTCGCAAACGACCCGCCATCGGGCCCGGCTGCAAGAGCGGTGTTCACATAGCCTGGTGAGACGGACGGCCCGCTGACCACGATCTCACCCCGCACGATCGTAACAGCGGCATGTGGGCAGACCACTCCGGCGGTGCCGGCCAGCTCCACGGCCCTGCCCGGTGGCACAAGCGTTACCTGTGAGCAGGTTTCGGTGAGCCCGTACGTGGAGCAGACGTTGAGCCCCAGCCCGGCCCAGCGACGGACCTCGTCCTCAGGAGCCGGAGCGCCGCCGACCAGGATCGCCCGCAGTCTGCGCAGGGACTCCAGGCCCTCCGCGTCGAGGAGCCGGGTCAGCATAGTCGGTACCACCGACATCAGAGTCGGGCGTTCGGCTTCAATCGCCTCCAGAACCGCGTGCTCCTGGAACCGAGCCACCGTGATCAGCGGTTGGTTGCAGATCACCGCACGCATGAAGACGGCGAGGCCCCCAACGTGGTTTGGGGGTAGGGCCAGGAGCCAGCGGTCGCCGTCCTGCGCGCCGAGCATCTGCTGACAGCCGAGGGCCGAGGCGACCTGGTTGGCCAGTGTGAGCCTCACACCCTTCGGATCCCCCGTGGTGCCGGACGTGTACAGCACGCAGGCATCGCTCTCCGGACCGGTGGCCGGTGAAAGCTGTGCATCAGGCTCACCATCGTGGACGAGCAGGCGCGGACGGCAATCGGTCAATACCCGCTCGATCTCGGCGGACGGCGCTCGAGGCGAGATCGGGACGATCGCTGCCCCCGAGCGCAGGCAGGCGTGCATGAGCGCCGCGAAGCGGATGCCGGCAGGCTCGATCACCGCTACCCGCTCGCCTCGCCGCAGGCCGAGCGACTCGAAGCGCTGGGCCCATGCGTGAGCGAGTCCATCCAGGTCGAACCAGCTCACCCGGAAGCCGGCGGAGCGGTCAACCAGTGCACGCCGCTGGCCGTGACGCCGGGCCAGATCGCGCAATGGATCGGCTACCATGGCAACCATACTAGTGATCGCTCTAGGAGTGTTGACTTGAACGGTTGGGTGCGCAGCGGCGAATATGACGACATCTGGTACGACACGATGGACGGCATTGCCAAGATCACCATCAACCGTCCCCATGTCCGCAACGCCTTCCGTCCCCGGACGCTCTTTGAGCTCAGCCACGCCTTCAACGTCGCCCGCGACGACCCCGATGTGGGCGTCATCATCCTGACCGGCGCCGGCACCGAGGCCTTCTGCTCGGGCGGCGACCAGAAGATCCGCGGTGACGACGGCTACCGCGACGAGCGCGGCATCGGCCGCCTCAACGTCCTCGACCTCCAGATCCAGATCCGGCGCACACCCAAGCCGGTTATCGCGATGGTCGCCGGCTACGCGATCGGCGGCGGCCATGTCCTGCACATCGTCTGCGACCTCACCGTCGCCGCCGACAACGCCCGGTTTGGCCAGACAGGCCCTCGCGTCGGCAGCTTTGACGGGGGCTATGGCTCTGGACTGCTCGCCCGCATCGTGGGCCAGAAGAAGGCGCGCGAGATCTGGTTTCTGTGCGAGCAGTACAACGCTCAGCAGGCGCTGGAGATGGGCCTCATCAACAGGGTGGTGCCCCTGGAGCGGCTCGAAGAAGAGACCGTGGCCTGGGCGCGCAAGATGCTCCAGCACAGCCCGCTGGCCCTTCGGATGATAAAGGCGGGGATGAACGCGGCGGACGACGGCCTGGCTGGCATCCAGCAGCTGGCCGGAGACGCGACGCTGCTCTATTACCTGAGCGAGGAGGCCCAGGAGGGCCGTGACGCTTACGTCCAGAAGCGCAAGCCAGACTTTGCACGCTTCCCAAGGCGACCCTGACCACTCTCCTGCCAAATCCTCCCCCGTCGAGGGGGATGGTCGGGGTGATGGGGACATCCCGGCGCGCCTCAGCGGGGCTCCTCCCTCCCCCCACGAGGGGAAGGGTCGGAGTGCGGGGGATGTCCCGCCGCGCCTCAGCGCGGCTCGGGTCACATGGCTGGCCGCAAGGCCGGCAACACTGGCCGCCTCCGTATCGCCCGTCCTGGCGGGCACGGCGGTCGCGGCCCACGACCATCGATTGCGCGCGCTGCCCGGACTCGGCGCTCTGCTGGTTGCGATCGCGATCCAGGTCGGCACCAACTACGCCAACGACTACTCCGACCACCTCCGCGGCGCTGACCGCCGGCGCGTCGGACCACTGCGCGCCGCGTCGTCGGGCGTCGTGCCGCCGCGGCACGTCAAGCGGGCGGCCATCGCGGCCTTTGGCGTCGCAGCGGTGGTCGGCGTGGCTGTCAGTCTGGCCACAACCCCACTGCTGATGCTGTTCGGCGCGCTGGCCATCGCTGCCGGCTGGCTCTACACCGGCGGCCCCCGTCCCTATGGATACGCCGGCCTGGGTGAGGTCTTCGTGTTCCTTTTCTTCGGCCTGCTGGCGACGGTCGGCACGACGTACGTGCACGAGCTGCGTACGCCGCCCGCTGCGTGGCTGGCCGGCTGCGCCACCGGCTTTCTGGCCTGCGCAATCCTGGCGCTTAACAACCTGCGGGATATCGACACCGACGCCGAGGCCGGCAAGCGGACGCTGGCGGTTCGTGTGGGAAGGCGCTGGACGCGGATCCTTATCGCAGTCTTCCTGGCCGTTGCAGTCGTGGCCCCAGCCGCAGCCGTGGCCTTTGGCTGGGTTCCGCCCTGGGCCGCCCTGACCGTGCTCACGTTCCCAATGGCGGTGGCCATCTGGCGCGCGACTGCGGCGACCGAGGCGCCCGCCTTGATCGGCGCCCTCCAGCGAGCCGCCCGGATGGAGGTCTGGTGGGCGCTGCTCTGGACCCTGGGACTGCTGCTGTGACGCCCGGGTCCGCCGCGCTTGTGCGAATGCGTGGTTCCCGGCGCCCGGGTACTCCGCGCTTGTACAGATGCGTGGTTCCTGGCGCCCGGGAATGCCCCGCTTGTACAGATGCGTGGCTCCTGGCGGCCGGGTACGCCGCGCTTGTACAAATGCGTGGTTCCCGGCGCCCGCGAATGCCGCGCATGTACAGATGCCCGGTTGTGACGCTACCTCCCATCTCCCTACTGTCCAGTAGGGGAGGGGGAGGCGGCCAGATGGTGCCCGAGCACCTCAGCAACAGCGGCCGGTCGTTCCAGATGCGCGGCGTGCCCTGCGCCGGAGATGACGGCCACCACCGCACTCGGGATCGCATAGCGGAGCCGCTTGGCAAACGCGACATAGCGCTCGTCGTCACCGCCCGCCACCAGCAGCGTGCGCACGCTGACGCGATCCAGCTGGTCCCAGAAGGGCTGGGTTGCTCCTGCACCAATTCCGCGAAGCTGGGCGGCCAGTCGCGCGGGGTCGTTCCGGCGCCGGGCGGCGTCGACCTGACGAAGGAAGGCGGGACCACGGTTGGCAAGGCCGGCGAAGATCGGGAGCGCCGCCCAGTGGGTGGCAAACCAGTCGATGCCCTCGCGCTCGATGCGATCGGCGAGGGCGCCGTCCTCCTCCCGCCGCCTGGCGCGGTCGTCGCCGTCAAGCCCAGCGTGCGCGCCGATGGTGGTCAGGCTCAGCAAGCGTTCAGGGTGGTGACACGCCGCCCAGAGGGCGATGCGGCCACCTTGCGAGTAGCCAATGAGATGGCTCTGCCTCACGCTCTCCCGCTCCCAGAGCTCCACCAGCTCGGCTTCGGCCTCGGGCAGCGTGGCGGCGCGCACGTCGGGCGTCAGCCAGCGATAACTGCGCGGCACCAGTGCCGACAGCTCATGCCAGCTGTCTCCGTGCTGACTGAACCCGTGCAAGCAGGTCACCGTCTCCATGTCTGAGCTGAACCCTACCCATGAGTTCGCCGCGACCTTCGTCAACGAGCTCGCACGCTGTGGCCTGCGCGACGCCTGCATAGCTCCCGGCTCACGCTCGGCGCCGCTGGCGATGGCCTTTGCCCGGCATCCGCTGATCCGAGTCTGGATTCACCTCGACGAGCGGTCGGCCGCGTTCTTCGCTCTGGGCATGGTCAAGGCCACCGAGCGAACGGTCGCGGTTCTCTGCACGTCGGGAACGGCGGCCGCCGAGTTCCATCCAGCCGTGATCGAGGCCCACCACTCGCGGACCTCGCTGCTTGTCCTGACAGCTGACCGGCCACCCGAGCTGCGGGATGTGGGCGCCAACCAGGCCATCGACCAGACGCGCCTCTACGGCACTGCTGTGCGCTGGTTTTTCGACCCCGGGGTCCCGGACGGTGAACCTGGCGCCCCGTCCCGCTGGCGGCGCCTGGCGGCACGGGCGCTGGCCGAGACGGCCGGACCGCCGGCCGGGCCGGTGCACATAAACCTGCCCTTCCGGGAGCCATTGAGTCCGCTGCCCGGCGAACAGCCCCAGGCGGCGCAGCCGGACGAGGCTCCACTGGCCGTGCGCCGCGTGCACCGGCTGCCAGACGGCGGGCTGGCGGCGGGCCTTGCGGAGCGCCTCCGCTCGGCCCGGCGGCCGCTGCTGGTCGCCGGCGAGCTCCGTGGGGGCGCAGCCCTGCGCCGGCCGCTGGACGACCTGCTCAGGCGCCTGGACGCTCCGTTGCTGGCCGAGCCGACCTCCCAGCTTCGGGTGCGGGGCACAGCCGGGCTGGTGCAGGCGTATGACGCGCTGCTGCGGGACTCCGAGTGGGCGTCCGCCCACCAGCCCGACCTGGTCCTGCGGCTTGGCGCGCCACCTACGTCGAAGCCACTGAGCCAGCTGATCGCGCGAGCCGGAGCGCCTCTGGTGATCGTGGACTCGAACGGCTGGCGCGACCCGGACCAGGTCGCCTCCGAGTTCGTCCGCTGCGAGCCCGAAGAGCTGCTGGCGGCCGTGGCCTCCCTTCTGCCAAGGCGCAGTGGCGCCGCCGTCTGGCAGCGCGCCTGGTGTGAGGCCGGGCAGGCAGCGACGGCTGCGCTGACCGCGCGTCTTGCTGAGCCACCACTTCACGAGGGTCATGTGGTCCAGGGTCTGGCCGGCGCGCTGCCCGACAAAGCGCGGGTAGTGATCGGCTCAAGCATGCCAATCCGTGACGCCGACACCTTCTGGCCGCCGGCGCTGCCCGGCCAGCACTTCCTGGCCAACCGTGGCGCCAGCGGCATCGACGGCCTGGTTTCGACAGGCCTCGGCGCAGCGGCTGCTGCGCACGACGTGCCGACGGTGCTCTTGCTCGGCGACCTCAGTCTGTATCACGACATGAACGGGCTGTGGGCGCTCCGGCGCCACGGCCTCCGCGCCGTGATCGTGGTCCTGGACAACGACGGTGGCGGGATCTTCAGCTTTCTTCCTCAGTCCGAGCATCCGGACGTCTTCGAAGAGCTGTTCGGGACGCCTCTGGGCGTGCGGATGGAGGACGTCGCGCGGCTCTATGGCCTGGAGTTCTGTGCGGTCGAAGCAGCGGCCGACCTGCCGGGCGCCTTGCGGGCGGCGCTTACTTGTGAGCGCTCAGTCATGGTCAGCGTCCGCTTCGAGCGCGCGGGCAGCGTGATTGGTCACCGGGCTTGCTGGGCGGCAGTGTCGGGGTCGCTTCGGGCCTGATGCGGGGCGGGCAACAGAGCCGTGCCCCTACTTACGCCGCTTGCCCCGGCGCAGCGCCTGCGATTTCCGGCCGGGCCTGCGGGAGGTGGCCCGTCGCGACGGACGCTCTCGCTCCCAGGACTCTGGTAAGGCGGCCAGGGCCTCGACAAAGCGGGCCCGATCGAATACCTGACGGCCCGTCGTCATGTTCCAGATCTCCTCAGCCAGGACTGAGCCCAGCATGTGCAGGATCTCGTGACGGCGGTAGCCGAGCTCCCGCAGGCGGACCGCGGTCTCCCATGCCTGAGGAGGATCGTTGTCCCAGAGCTGATTCGCCACGACCTCGTGCATCGTGATGTGCAGCCGCGGGCTCATGACGACGCCCTCCAGCACGATTTCGTCGGCGTCCTTCTCGATGGCTTCGATCAGCTCGGGGTGCTCCGCGAGGATCAGAAAGTGCCGCTCGTCAGGATCGTTCCTGTCGAGGTAGCTGAGATCCATGCCGCGGACGATGCCCTTACCCGGTGGCAGCGTCCAGTCGCGCCTTGCCTGGTCCCCGGCCGACATCCCCTAACAACTTACTCAAACCGGCTTCAGCCTGAAAGTGCGCCGAGCAGCACGCGTAGCTTGAGACGCGTCTCGTGCAGCTCCGCTTCGGGTTCTGAGCCTGGCATGAGGCCATTGCCGGCGTAAAGCCTGGCCCCGTCGTCGTAGAGCAGTCCGCAGCGAATGGCTACGGCCAGCTCACCGTCCCCCCGCCCATCCATCCAGCCGACGGCGCCTGCGTACCAGCCCCGTTCCATTCCTTCCAGCTCCGAGATCAGGCGCCGGGCCGCGTCCGGCGGCGAGCCGTTGATTGCCGGTGTGGGGTGGAGGCGTGCCGCCAGCTCCAGCACGCTCGGCGGCGGCTGGCGGAGCTCGCCGCTGACGGTGGTCGCCAGGTGCTGAATGTTCGTGAAGCGCACGATCTCGGGCCGGCCGACCTCCAGTGTTGCGCAGGCGCGGTAGAGCACCGCCGCGACGTGACCGGCCGTCAGCTGGTGTTCAGATCTGTCCTTGGCGCTTGCACTCAGCCGCGCAGCCAGCGCTTCGTCCTCGGCATCGTTCTCGCCTCGAGCCGTGCTTCCCGCCATCGGCTGGCTCGCGACTGTAAGGCCCGAGCGGCGCAGCAGCAACTCAGGAGAGGCGCCTGCGAAGGCGGTGCCGTCGGCGCCGGCGACGAGGTACGTGAAACAGGCTGGATAAGCGTTGCGCAACGCACGGGCCACGGAACCGGCAGCAACGACCCCATCGGCGTGGGCCATGACTTCCCTGGCCAGCACAACCTTGTCCGCTTCGCCGCCGCGCAGCCGCCGAGCCGCCTCGGCCACCGCGACCATCCACTCGGCTTCCGCCCGCATCGGCTCGACGTCGAACCGGCGGGCGCCGGGACCGCGCCACGAGTGCGGCTGCTCGAGCAGCTCGAGGTCGCCGGTCGCGAACGTGCGGCCGCGGACGCGCGTAACCGCGAGGGCCGGCACTCGGAAGAGCACCGCCGGAAAGCCTGCCCATGGTCCGGACGGCTCGCAGCCGGGGTCGAATGCGAAGCCGCCGACCGCGACGAGTCCAGTGCCGACGGGGCCGCCGCCGACAGAGCTCTCCGCTGCAAGGAAGGCCCACAGCCTGGCGGCCGCCGCCAGGCGGTTCGAGTCGCGTGCAGACTCGAGGAGGCGGCCGTCGGCATCCTGGAGCGCCGCCCCTTCGGGGATGGAGACTATGTCGAAGCGTCGGCCGACGGCGGCAATGGAGACGGCGTCTGGCACGGCCCGCTCGAACAGCATCACCTCGTGGCCGGCGTCGCGCGCGGCGCTTATCAGCTCCACCAGGTCAGGCGTGCGGTCGAGCTCCAGCGCGCGTTCTGACGCAATGGTCGCCGTCATGAGCGGCCGTCGCTCTTCTCGATCCGCTCCCGAGCGGCCCTAAGCAGCGCGCGCTGGAAGTGGTGCCTCACCAGCGTCCCGCTCGCCGCCATCAACTCCTGGAAGGTCTGGAGCAGCCTGTGCTCGGCTTCACGCGCCGGCAGCTCGTCTGCCTGGATGCGCTCCCTGACGTGCCTGTCGAACAGGTCGACCGCGCGCCTGGCGGTCTGTTCGACCGCCGCGGCGTGCTGCGCTCCCACCTCCATCAGGGCCCCGAGCGGAATCCCGGCCTCGACCAGCTTGAGGCCGGCTGCGAGCACCTCGACGTCCTCTGCCGGGTAGCGGGGTTCCTCGCCGTCGCTGACCGGCAGGAGCAGGCCGGCGTGCTCGAGCTGGCGCAGCAGCGGGACCGCCAGACCGCTCCGAGCCGCGAGCTCGTCCAGAGCTATCGTCTCGGGCACGAGCGGCGCCGTGACCGCCTCCACCAGGGCTTCGTCAGACGGTTCTAGCTCGCCCTCCAGGAAGCGGCGGATGACCGAGAGGGTAAAGCCGCGCTGCTGGAGCGCTCGGATGCGGCGCACGCGCTCCAGGTGTCTGTCGGCGTACCAGGTGACGCGGCCGTCCCGGCGCGGCGGATCGAGCAGGCCTTTGCCCTGGTAGAAGCGGATCGTGTCCACCGCCACCCCGACGGCCTGGGCTAACTGTTCGATCCGATACTCCATGAGTGATCACTTTAATCCTTAGCGTGGCCGCTCGCTAACAGGCAGTCCCGCCCGGGGGCCTGTCGCCAAGCGTTACGGACAGGTCGACTGTGCTCCCCTGGCGGAGTGCGGTCATCTTGACCGTATCGCCAGGGTTGTGAAGCTGCAGCACACCGCCCAGGGTCTGGCCGTTGTTAAGGTCGGTGTGGTCGACCTTCTGGATCACGTCGCCGCTCTCAATGCCTGCCTTCTCTGCCGGCGTGCCTGGCAGCGTCCTCACGATCACCACGCCGTAGCCTTTGATGTTCGGGTTGGTGGCGAGCGCCGCCTCGACCGGCTGGGTGCAGATGCCGATGTAGGGGTGGCCAGGAGTCTTGCCCTGGACCAGGCTCTGCGCCACACGCTGCAGGATGGCGCTGGGGATAGCGAAGCCGATGCCGGTGGCGTTGCTGGTGCCGGCGGTATTCATGCCCACCACCCGTCCGTTGGCATCGGCGAGCGGCCCCCCGGAGTTGCCGGGGTTGATGGCCGCATCGGTCTGGAGGACGTCGGCCAGGCTCTCAGAGGATCCGCCCGCGCCGCCGCCAACGTTGTTCAGCGTGCGGTGCAGCGCCGAGATGACTCCGGTCGTGACCGAGCCGAAGCCCTGGCTGCCCAGCGGGCTGCCGATCGCCACGACCGGTTGCCCGACCTGCAGCTTGGTGGAGTCCGCAAACTGGGCGACAGGCAGGCCGTCGCTGACCTTGAGGACGGCCACGTCATTGACCTGGTCGGCGCCTTGCACTTCGGCCACGAAGTGCCGGCCATCGGGCATCACGACCTGCACGCGGCTGGCACCCGAGATGACGTGGTTGTTGGTCAGCACGTAGCTCGTACCGCCCTGCGAGCTGAAAGCGAATCCGCTGCCTTCGGCGTTTCCACCACGGGAGCCGCCCCCGCTGGCGATGATCAGGCCGACCGACGGACCGAGCACCTGGGCTGCGTGTGTGGCGTCGAAGCCAGCGCCGCTCGTGGATGCCGGAGGCGGGTTGCTCACCTGAGGCGTGGCGCTGCTGCCGGGAGAGGAGTTGGCCGCTGGGCTGCGAGCAGTCCCCGCCTGGTTGGCGGTGCAGGCGGTCGCGAGGATCAACACCGCCGCCAGAGGACCCACAAAGGATCTGCGATGCAAGAGGTCAGGCATTCTCACGCTCCGGTCCAATGATGATGTGCCTTCATCAATTACCAGTGAACTGCGGCGCGGAGTGTAACGTCGAGGTCAGAACGCGGCCGGCCGCAGAGGACTAGCCGAACGTGCTCCAGGCGTGGAGGCGGTTCAGCCACGCGGGATTGATGCGCAGCGCAGCGGCGTATGACTTCACAGCCTGTACGTAGTCCAGGTCCCGGTTGTAGCGCAGAGTCGCCCGATCGTAGTCTGCCGGAGCCCCGTTGGCGACCAGGAAGCGAGCCGCGGCGAGGATGGAGTCGTGCGGGCTCATGATGTCGCCACCCCTGCCGTACTGGCTCCAGGTCGAGGGCAGGAACTGCATCGGCCCCAGCGCGCCCGCGCTCGATGGCCCGTTGACCCGCCCGAAGTCCGACTCGATGAAGTTGATGGCGGCCAGGTAGCTCCAGTCGACGCCGGTCTGGGTGGCCGCCGACCGATAGTAGCCAAGCAGCGCATCGACGGGTTCGGCAGCGATGAAGCGTCGGTTGTCCCGGGGGTGTACCTGGGTCAGGTCGTCGATCTCGGCCAGGCGCCAGAGTGCCCGAAGGGCCTCGGAAATTTGAGCAAGCACCGCCGCGTGCTGGTCAGGCAGCAGCGTGAGCTCGGCCGCCTCCCGCTCGGGATTGCCGGCCAGGACGTAGACCGCCGCCTGCTCGCTCCGGACAGCCTGGCGGAAAGCGAATTGAGCCTGTTCGAGCTGGAGATCCTGGCGCAGCTGATCGATCGAAGTGGACGCCACGCCTCGGGCCCGCAGCCGGTCGACGGTCGCCGACGCGGCCTGGATCGCGACGGCCGTCTGCGTCAGCTGCGCCGCCCGGCGCTCGGCCAGGGACTGCCTGCTGGTGTTGTCCGGGTCGCCTGCATACGCACTGGCGCCCGGCAGAAGGCTGCCGAGCGCCAGGAGGACGGCCAGGACAAAGGCGGCGATCAGGCGGTGCGAACCTCCTCGATCTCCCGCGCATGACGGCCGTCTCGGGAGAGCTCCTCCGTCGCCGAGATCGGCACCGTAGGCATGTCATCAGGATAGGGGTCGGCCTCGGTTGGGAAGCGGAGCCCGACGGTGTCGAGCACGCCCTTGATCTCGTCGCCGACGAGCTCGCCCTGAGCGATGAGGGCCTCCGAGGCCAGGTCGATTGCCTCACGGTTCACGTACATGAGCCGCCAGTCGTCGATGTAGGCCGCGCCCAGGATCTGGGCCACCGTGCGCCGGGTAAGTGGGTTGCGCAGGACCGTAGCGACCGGGGTTTCGACCCCGAGGGCGGCACCTGCTTCGGCCGATGAGATCAGCGTCTCGCCGATCCCGACCGCCTTTCTGGCAAGCTCGGGAGGCAGCTGCTCACCACCCATGCCCACCAGACCAGCCATCACGCATGCGGCGCGGGTTGCCATGGCAAGGTCGGCGGATACGCCGCTGCTGTTCTCGCCGTAGAAGACGCGTTCGGATGCGATGGCGCCCAGCGAGTGGCGCACATCGGCCCCCCATTGTGAGCGGAACCTGATGAACTGCTCCTGCTCGTCGATTGCCTTGTGGTGACCATACGAGTCACCGCGCATCCTGATCGAGAGCCGAACATGCGCCGACTCTGGCATGTAGAACTGGGCCGCCACTGCGTGGCCCAGCTCGTGACGGGCCACCGCAATCTTGTCGCGCTCTGTGTACTCGACCGGCTGGATCAGCCCTGCCTCGATGTTGCCCATCGACTCGCGCAGGTCGCGCCACTGGAAGTACGAGCGGCCGTCCTCGAATGCGTACATCAGCGCCATCGACGTGGCCTGTTCGATCATGGCTGGTGAGTAGCCCTCGGTGACGCGGGCGAACTCCTCGCGGCGGGACGTCGAGTCCAGCTCGGGGTCGTGTGCCTTCTTGCTGAAGTACAGGTCCGCGATGTCCTTGCGGTCTTCCCGAGTCGGCATGCGGAACGTGATCGTGCGGCCGAACCGGCCGGGCCGAGTGACGGCTTCGTCGAGGACGGACGGGCGGTTGGTCGCACCGATGAAGAACAGGTTGTATCGGGGGGGCCGGAGCTGCGGGATGCGCAGAGGGATGCGGGTGCCGTTGAAGTGGATCCCACGCGGGACGAACAACCCATCGAGCGTGAGGTTGACGAAGCGGCGGAACGACTTCTTGATGAAGCCCGGGTTGTCCATGCCGTCCATCTGAACCAGCAGCATGTTCAGGCCCAGCCGGAAGCCGCCGAACATTCCACCGAGACCGCCCATGCCGCCACCGCCGCCCATGCCGCCGCGGGACTGCCCGAGGGCGTCGAACTCGTCGATGAAGATGAGGCAGCCGCCCCAGCGCCTGGCCTTCTTCTTGGCGGTGCGGACCATGGTCCAGACCGCGACCATGTCCATGCCGATGAACATGCCGTTGAAGGCGGCACCGGAGCTGACGATGATCGGTGTGTGAAGTGTCGAGGCGATGCCCTTGGCGAGCATGGTCTTGCCGGTGCCGGGGGGACCGACCATCAGCACGCCGCGCTCGCGCTTGCCGCCCGCCTTGACGTATAGGTTGCCCTGTTCGATCAGGCGGAGGATCCGCTGCATCTCGGCGACGGCCGACTTCTGGCCGCGCACGTCCTCGATCTTGACCTCGTAGTTGGCGTCGCCTGGAGTCAGCGTCTCCCGTCCCATGCGGGAGAAGAGGACGAAGGGACCGAAGAGGATGGCGAAGTTCGCAAGGGCGAACACCCCGAACTGCAGGACGAAGAGCAGCAGCGTGCCTGCGAGAGCGGGCAGCGCGATCAAGGCCTCGAGCGGGCCGAGGCCCGTGAAGGCGTACATGGCGCCGAAGTAGATGGCGAACAGGATCGCGATGACGGTCGCGCGCCGCCAGAAGATGTACCGGTTCGTCTCCAGCGTCCGCGTGTCAGGGTCGCTGCGGTCGGCGATCCTCTCCCGCAGCACCAGGGACCGGCGGATCCAGCTCAGCATGCCGCGCAGGATGATCAGCCAGGCCAGCGCGAACAGGAAGGAACCTATGGGGCCCCACTGCATGAGAAAGAAGCCATACCCGAATGCAGAGGTGGCCATCAGCAGGGCGAAGATCCAGAAAATAATCATGGCCGTAGTCGCACTATACCGTTGGCTGGCGATCGTGCCGTCAGCGAGTTGTAATGACCCGCCTTCTCGGCGACTTCGGATCGGGCCGTGTGGCCAGGAACAGCACCACCGCGAAGCCGGCCATGGAAACCAGATCGCCCGGACTGTAGGCCTGCGGGAAGAGCCACCCGATCGGTGGTGGGAGCACGATCCAGTCGCCGAGCCAGCTCAGGCGGGTGTCCGGCCCCGCCAGCGTGTACTGGGCAAACGTCCCTTGCTCACGGAGCTGCGCGGGACCAAGGTGTGCCGCGGCCAGCGCCACGGGCATGCGCCCGCCGTTGACCAGCACGACCACGAGGTTCATGCCTATCCCCACGACGACAAGCCAGATACCGGGCAGGCGGTCGTGGTGCCAGGCCGCCCACACCAGCAGCACCGCCAGTGAGGCGGCGAAGATCGCCGGTCCCCATGCGGCACTGCCCAGGGGGGAGCGAATCTCGAGCTCCCTGATCGCGAAGGCCGCGATCACGACGAGCGGCCAGCGCAGCCGCCGTCCGAGGAGGTTGTGCAGACTGCCCCCGGTGAGGAGCCCTGCAGCCATGCCGACCAGACCGCCGAGAGCCAGCAGCACCTCTAGTCAGCTGGGCCGGCCTGGGCAGCCAGAGTCGCGGCCGTGGCGGCCATCATCCGCACGCCGGTCGCGAAAGATCCTTCATCGATGCGGAACGACGGAGAGTGGTGGGCGGGTGGGATCTCGGCCTCCGGCGGCCGGGCGCCGAGCATGAAGTAGCAGCCTGGGATACGCGTCAGGAACTCTGCCATGTCGTCGCTGACGGTCAGCGGGTTTCCGATCTCGCTCGCACGGTCGCCGACCAGCTGCGCGCCCACGTCGAGCACAGTCCTGGTCACGTTGGGGTCGTTCATCAGGGGCACGGTCCCGTGCACTAGATGCAACGAGGAGCTGATCTGGAACTCTGTGTCCGCCTCCAGCAGCAGGTCACCGAGCCGCTGCAGCGCTTCCTGACGCAGCTCAGGCGTGAACGTGCGCACGCTGCCCTTGATCGTCACGGTGCGCGGCACCACGTTCCACGCTCCGTCAGTGCTTACGTCCCCCACAGTGCAGTGGCAGTCGGTGCCTTCGCAGCTGAGACCGTCCACCACCGTGTGCAGCCGCTCCAGCAGGAAAGCCTGGGCTGAGATCACGTTGCCGGCCCGCTTCATCATCCCCCCGTGCCCGCCAGGTCCTCGCATCGAGATGTCAAAAGCGTCCGAGCCGGCCCAGAGCAGTCCGGGCCTCGTCATTACGTGACCGCTGGGCAGCCACGAGGCCATGTGGAGGCCGATGGTCACCTCGGGACGGTAGCGCTGGAGAATGCCGCGAGCGATCATCTCGCGAGCGCCGCTCACGATCTCTTCTGCCGGCTGGAAGCAGAAAAGGTAGGTGCCGCGGAGATCCTCGATGTGTTCGGCCAGCGTGCGGGCCGTGCCCAGCAAGATCGCGGTGTGGGCATCGTGGCCGCAGGCGTGCATGCGACCGTCGACGTCAGAGGCGAAGTCGACGCCGGAGTCCTCCAGGATGGGCAGAGCGTCGATGTCAGCCCTCAGCATGACCGTGCGGCCGGGACGCCCGGTGTCCAGGACGGCCAGCGCACCTGTCTCCGTGGGACAGTCCTGGACCGCCAGGCCCAGTCCACGCAGGCGATCTTCGACGAACCGTGAAGTCTCCTGCTCGGCGAACGAGATCTCGGGGTTGCGGTGCAGGTGCCGCCGGTTGTCGACGACCTCGTCGAGGGCGTCGAGAGAAGGTTCGGGAAGCGCTGGCATGCCCACATCGTAGGGGTGCGTCGCGGACACGAGGTGGGTGGTGTGCCCAGGTTTGACCGATCAGCGGCCGGCGAACGGTCCTTCTGCTGAACGATGGACAGTGTCAGACGATCGGGCGCACGCTGTAGCCACGAGGCGTCGATTCCAGCAGCTTCGCCCCAAGCTCCGGCTCAAGCTCGTTCAGCTTCCGCCGCAGCGCAAGCAGTGCGGTGTGAACGGTGGAGCGGGCGGCGTTCGGTCTGAACAGCCCCGCGGCGATCAGCTCGCCGGCCGTCACCGGTTTGGAGCCCTGAGCCAGATGGACGACCAGTCGGGTCTGCTGCGACGTAAGCCGCGTCTGCTTCTGGCCCAGCGTCATGGCACGGCGAGTCGGATCGAAGTCCAGCCGCCCGAAGCGGTAGTTGCCTGCACGGCCGCTGCCCCCCTCGATCAATCGCGCGGCTAGATCTGAGTAGACGTGCGCCATCAACGCGTTTCCCTTGACGAAGTAGCTGCTGGCACCCAGCTCGTATGCGCGGCTGATACCGGCCGCCGTTCCCTGAGCCGCTGAGAGCACCACGACCGGCAGCCCGGGGTGGTTCTGCCGGATCCATCGCAGCAGCTCCAGGCCTGCCTCCTCGCCGTCGTCCAGCACGACGTCGAGAAGGACGCCGGCGACGCGCTCGTTCGTGAGCACGCGTTTGGCCTCCTCGGCCGTGCCCGCCACCCGGACCTGGTAGCCAAGGTCTGTGAGGTCCAGGCGGAGCTGTACCTGCATCGGCGGCTCGTCCTCGACCACGAGGACGGACGAGCCCACCAGCTCGGGCGGCCGGTACGCCTCCAGACCAGGTGGGAGTGGAGGTGGGGGCAGGCCGCGGCCACGGACTCTCAGTGCCACGGCGTCAATGAGTGACAAGTGATCAATGGGACGCCACGCAGCATGCCTGGATATGAGCGGCTTTGCAAGGCCCATCGGTGGGAAGAAACACAGATGTCAATAAAACCTGTCCATGACGGCAAGTGATGCAGAGAAACCAATGGAAAAGACTTAACAACACCGCGTTCCATCGATTACGCTTGGTTTTGTTCCCGGAGGCCCCCTGCCAAGACAAGGAGAACCGCATGACCTGGCAGAAGCCCTCCTCCAAAGGCTGGATCGACTGAAGAGAGGGGGGAACGGTCCGACGAGTCGCCGGTGCGGTCACTGGCGGCTCCCCTTCTTTTTGATGGCGTCGGGCAGCAGCGCGTAGAGGTCTGCACGGTCTTCCGCCTTGCTCATGTACCCGATCACGTCTGGATCGTCTGACGTCTGAGAAAACACCGGGTAGGCCGTGTAGAAGATGACGGGCAGCGGCGTGCCCTGTGCGCGCAGCTCGGACGGCAGCGCCGAGCCATCCATGGGCTCAGGCAGCATCAGATCAACAATCGCCACGTGCGGGCGATCATGCCGAGCTCTGTCCAGTGCCTCCGCGGCGTCCTGGGCGAGCGAGACGCGGTACCCCAGCATCCGGAGGTCGGTCTCGAGAATGAGTCGCCATGCGCGCTCGTCGTCCACCACCAGCACGGTGGAGCCCGCAATGTCCTTCGGCGCAGGAGCAATGGGCTTGGGTGGAGTAAAGGGCACGACTTTCCGGCAGTATACGAAGGCGGAAGTGGACCAACAGCGCTCGGTGGTTTCGGTGCCGGCGAGAGTGACGGCCGGTTGCTGAGGCCGCGGACCATTCGCAGCGACGCAGCCGGCCGCGGCCACCGGCCGGCGCCCGGGACTCGTTCGCGTCTCCGCGCCCGCCTGGCGCGGTCTCTGGCGAGCTGCGCCACCGAGGCCGACATCGTGCAGGTGCTTTACTCCGAACTGCACCCGGTATTCGGCTACGACAGCATCAACCTGCAGGTCCTCGAACGGGAGGGTTGGTACCACAGCCTCCCCATCGATCTCGGCGTGCTTCAGGACATCCGGCGCCGGCCGCTGGCAGACTCCTACTTCGCGGAGTACTACCGGGACCCCATGCCCCGGGTCGTGCACCCTTCTGCAGCCACCACCTATCAGCGGGGGCGAGGCCCAGGGCTGGCAAGGCGGCCGAGAACCCTGATCTGGATGCCGCTCCTGCACGGCACTGAGCCTGTCGGCTCCATCAGCTATCAGCTCTATTTGAGACGCGAGGTGGCGCCCGCTGAGCTGGCGCTGCTGGAGCAGGTCCACGCGCACCTCGGCGAACAGGTCGCCAGGGTCTACCGAAACGAGCTCACCCGCAATCAGGCGCTGGGCCTGGGCGCTCTCAATGTCATCGCTCGCGCACTGTTGGCGACCCGCGATGAGTCGGAGATCGTCGTCGCGCTTCTGACCACGCTGAGAGCTGTGATCGCCGTCGACGGGGTCGAGCTCGCCATCCGTGACGACCCTGATTCACCGCACCTGAGGCTGCTGGCGTCGGGCCCTGACGGGGAGGTCGCGCAGACAACCGTGTCGGTCCGCTCTCGCAGCGTCCGCACCATCCGGCCGGTCCTGGAGACCGGCGAGCCCCGGCTCGGCGAGCCCCCGGATTTGACCAGCGACCACGGTTCGACGGCCTCCGTCGCGGTGGTCGAGGACGGCGTGATCAAGGGCGCGCTCACGACCCGCTGCCGCCAGCAGGACGTCTATGAGTGGTCGACCCTGGCGTTCCTGCGGCAGGTCGCTGACCAGCTCACGCTCGCGCTCCGCAACGCCTGGTCGTACGCAGGGCTCGACGCCCAGCGACGCCGCGAGGAGATAGTGAACGCCGTCGGCAGCAGCCTCGCCTCGAGCCTCGACCGGCAGGCGATCATGGGGAGCCTTCGGGAGGCGCTGTCCCGGCACCTCGACTTCGACTCGTTCACGCTGGCGGCCGTCGCAGAGACGTCCGAGGGTCTGGTTGCCGACGGCTACGTCTGGGACTCAGGCGAGGAGCGCCCCAGGCGCGTGGTGCCGCTGGCCTCTGCCGGGCCCGCCCGCGAGGCCTACGAGACCGGTGAGCCGGTGCTCATCCGTCGCTCGCCGTGGGCGAGGTCCCTGGAGGCGGTGCCGCGATCGCAGGGTGAGCGCGTAGTCACCAAAGGCGTCGTGCTGGATGTCACCCGGCCGGGGCGCCACCGGCGGTTCGCCTCGCGCTCCATCCTGTGGGTGCCGGTCCGCCGCGCCCACGAGGTGGTCGCCCTGCTCTCGATCCAGTCGTACCGCGCGGACGCCTTCAACCAGTGGCACGTACATGTGCTCCAGGACGTCGCCGCCGACGTGGCACTGGCGCTCGGCAACGCGGACAACTTTCAAGCCGCTCAGGCCGACCGGCATCGTCTGGAGGTCCTGCACCGGCTGGAGATGGGCGTGCAGGTCGCCGTCGACGAGGAGCAGATCGCAGTTGCAGTCCTCGACGCCCTGCGGACATACGTCAACGCCCCGATCCTGATACTGGGCTACATGGAAGCAGGCCTGGTCACAGGTTACTGTCTCGAACCCGGCAAACCAATGAGGCACCTGCCGGCGGTCAGCGTCGACTCGACCGTCTTCTTCAAGCGGCAACTGGTCGAGGGCACGACCATAGCCGAGAAGGTGCCGCCGCCGCTGCGGGTCCCCCGACCCGCCCAGGGTTGGCCCACCTGGGGACCACTGATCCCCCAGCACTTCCTCGCCGTACCGCTGTTCAACGAGCACCGGGTGGTGGGGACTCTGTCGGCGCAGCGGACGGCAGATCAGCCTTTCACGCCCGAGGAGATCCAGCTGCTCGAGAGCGCTGCGCCGGTGGTGGGCATCGCGCTGCGGACCGTAAAACTCCACCAAGCGAACGAACTGGCGATGGCCAACTCGGTCCGGCTGCAGATGATCGCCGGGCTGGCCGGCCATGACCTTATCAGCGTTGTCGAGAGCGTGGCCGAGCTGGGCCGCTCCATGCTCGGAGCCGCGGGCGCCGCCTGTTGGGCGTTCGACGACGAGGGACAGGTGGCTATCGAGGCTGTCAGCGGCGGGAGCGGCCCGAGCCGAGTGCTGCGCTGGTCGGGCCGGACGGAGGCGGGAGGCTGGCCCGTGCTGCCAGCCGATCCCGTGACCGGCCAGCAGGGCAGGATCGCCTGGACCCTGATCCCACTCCGGCACGGAGAC